>JAABUL010004612.1_pt1 | contig 18195 bp, 33 predicted proteins | sample 5559151 | NCBI WGS metagenome assembly JAABUL01 (sample SAMN10711876, study PRJNA513368) | rock metagenome | isolation source: Antarctica rocks | place: Antarctica: Victoria Land, Pudding Butte sud | reverse complement strand
GGTAACTCAACCCACCAGGTACTTGAAGGCTGATTCAGCCATGGGGATCATGTGGTATCCTGACCGCATGTCGGAGGAGACCAGCCAGTCGCCGGCTTGAACGTACGTCTTGATATCTTTGAGTTGCCAGAGGATTTGTTTGCCAGAGGATTTGTTTCAAGCCAGCAACATCAGGCTGCATCGGGCAGCGTTCGAACAGTACTTTGCTGCAGCTGGTGCGCTGCAGCGCAAGCCCGTCCAGCGGTTGTTGAGCTGGTTAGAAGACGGGCTGCAGCTTGACTTCTGCCATCCGAGGGCAGCGCACCAGCTGCAGCACCCTCGCTATGCGAGCAAACTTCGGCAAGTAGAGCAGCTGTTGCGGCAGCAGCTACCCGCATGCGATGTGGCGGGCATGATAGATTGTGACAAGCCGCAGCAAATAGCTTTCAGCAATAGAGTTTCGTGCGAGAAGCATGCGGCATGGGTATCAGGCCACATCGCAGAGCTGTTACGAGTGGGAACATTACGGCGCTGGCCAGCTGATGGGCCGAGGCCTATGGTGATCAGCGGCATGGGCGTGGTCCCCAATTACTCAAACCCTGCATGATGACTACTTTGGCCGTTACCGATGTTGTCGACTATTGCCGTCAAAACGCTCATGGTTGACCTACATCGAGGTCTTGTTGCTTGTTGCGCTCGTCAGGAAGTCGAGGCAGACCGTCGTGTAAGCATCTGGCCGGTAACATCTACACTACCCACTGCATTTGGCTTACGAGCATTTGCACTGGGGACCCCTCCTTTAGTCTGACAACCACTTCCCGCACGCAGCGGCGCGATCGCTGGTCATTTTCGGGTTCATGTCCGTGTCATGTGCCACACTGCTCAACACTGCAGCCCCCGTGCCCACCATGGTCGCGGATGTATTCCCAATTTTAGACCTGCCCGTTGGTGTCGTGCACGCTGTCATTGCTGCGCTGGCAGAGGACGTTGAGGCTGTTGGAGCTTTTCGAAGTACCTGTTCGTCTGCGAGGACGATCGTCGCTGCCGAGGCGACGGCCCTCAACTTGCAGCATGCCGACGCAGGCGAGCTTGCTGCGCTGTTGCAAGAGTTCTCAGGTGGGATAAGAGGTTTTGCACTGCAAGCCTTTCGATACCACGCGAAGATGTTATGCAGAAGAGTGCACTGTGACTCCACGCAGTAGTGCTTGTTGCCGCTGCAACACAGCATGTCTGACGCACTGTCGCACCACCAGCAGCACAGTCAAAGGCTGGACAGCACAGTCGCCAGGTACGAAGCCAAGCGTAGAAGACTAATTGCGCTTCACATGCACGAGCAGGTGTCACAAGCCTGGCGCTGCACCGGTCGTGCGACGCCAGCGACAACTGGGGGCCCGTCCTGCAGCTGCCGCGCCTGCGCAGCCTGCGCTTATGGTGGGTGCTGTGCTTGGGCTCATTGCATGCTGCGCCGTACATGCTGGAAACAGCACAGGTGATGTCATTGCCTAGGGCTATAAACGGAATGCATCATTGCAGCACGTCAGCGACAGTGGACCTCAGCATGCTGACGCGGCTGAGCGGCCGCCTCACGGCGCTGACGCTGGAGCGGCGACGGGATGGCCAGTCCGAGGCGCTGGCGGACGCGCTGCCGCGGCTGGCCAGACTGCGGGCGTTAGTGCTGCTCGACAGCGGCGTGCGCATGCGCGATGTCGGCCTGCCGGCACGAGGTGGCCGCGCTGGCTTGACGGACCATTTGGCTGTCTGAACTTCTCGACACCGCATATGCGGTTCTGGGCTGTGCCAGGTGCGGCGCGATGCAGCTGTCAAGCGCCGACTGTGGCACAGCTGCGGCAGCCAGCAACCTGTGGAGCACAGCCTGCGAAGGCTTCCGCATGTGCTCACCAGAGTGCGCTGTGGGTGCAGGCATCGAGGCGCTGACGGCGCTGTCGGCGCTGACGCGCCTGTCGCTGGGCTCCGCCGACGGCGTCGCGGTGGCGGGCCTGGCGCAGCGGCTGCCGGCGCTGGCTGACCTCCGCCTCAAGTTCGGCTTCGCCCAGGAGCAGGAGCACAATGCGCAGGCAAGGCTTGACCCCTTTCGGATGCAAGGGTGTTCAAATACTATTGTGCCGACGGCAGCTTGAGGCGAAAGAATCCCTACGGGCACTTGCCAGCTGTGTGCAGGCCTTCTTCGCATACGGCAGTCAACACCTGCAATATGCAAGACAGAGCCTCGATTGACGCAGGTGGTGCTGGCGGCTTCGGTGTTGCAGTCGCTGGACCTGCGGTGCTGCACGGCGCTGCGGCAGCTCAGCGTCAGCGCGCGCATTGATGCCCCCTGGCTTCACGCACTGCAGCTGCCCAGCTCATTGACGGTGCGTCCCTCTTTCTCCTCTCCTCTTGCCCCGCCTCAACTACTCGCCGCCGCTGCTGCTTCGACACAGGGACCAGCCCACGCCCCCGTCAAGCTGGACATCACAGCAACACGTGCGTCCACCTCAGCAACGATCCACGGACAGCTTAGTAATTCGTAGGCGAAAACACCACGCCAAACAGACCCGTGCCAAACAGACACTCACTCATGCGCGCTCCGGAACAGGCGAGCACGTTTCTGGAAGAGCAGTATGCCGCTGTTGCGCCGGGCCAGGTGGATGCGCTGCTGGGCCGGCTGCGCGGCCTGGCGTCCCTCACGACGCCGCTCCGCTGGTGGCCGTCCAACGGCGCGGGCGCCTTTGCCGACCTGCGGCAGCTGCATCTGCGCAGCGCAAACGTCACACAGCAGCTGGCGGCGCGGCTGGCGCCCGTGCTGTTGCGGCTGCGGGTGCTGCACCTGTGGTTTTGCCACGAAGGCAGCAACCAGGCACGCCCCCTCTGCAGCAACAGTACTTTTCTGCAGCAGTCACAATCACTTGGACCAGAGTTGTCATCGTCACAGCCATATGCATGAGCAGTTTGTCAAGATCTGCTGCATTGGGGTAGCGTCATGGTTGGTGGGATACGCTGTGTCACCAACTTGCTCATTTGCTCATCAGCTGTTGTTCGCCCAGGGTCCGCATGAACTTGATTGGTCGCCGCAGAGCCTGGCGGCTTCCCACCCTGACTCTGCCTTTTGGCTGAGGCGGCATGTCGCACGTCTGCAGGCAATGCGGCACCTGCTGAGCGGTCTGTCGGTGGCGGAGGAGGTGTCGCTTGAGGCGTGCCACACGCGCTCCGGCGCGGTGCTGGCGGGACTGTCCCACCTGGGCGCCACGCTGAAGTCGCTCAACGCCAAGGGCCTTGGGCGGGTGAAACCCTGAGCTGCTAATAGGCCGAGTCTTTCATGCTGTCACGAATGCTAAGGGCTCACACAACCGGCCGTCACGGTCACGATATGCAGACTCCTGCAGGGCTCGGCTGACGCCAAGAGAGTCTGTATGCTGCGCACAGATCACGGACGAGCACGTGAGTGACCTGCAGAACCTAACGCAGCTGACCTCCCTACGCTTCTCCGCCTTCGAGGTGATGCTTTACAGAGCAATTGCATGCTTTTGCTGATTGATATCAAGGGTGCTGCATGATCATCGCATGTTGCCAGTACACTTGAGATACCAGCCTCGATCATTAGATCATGTGTGTCTAGCAAGCTCATGACATTTGACACATGATGAATGCTTTTGTGCATACAGGTGTTGGAGGGCGGCCCGCTGCAGCTGACAGACGATGCGGCGACGCCGCTGGCGACCCTTACTGCCTTGCAGCGACTAAGGCTCAGCCACGCGGATGCCTTCACGGATGCCGGCCTGGCTCGGTTGTCCACCCTCACCAGGTAATTTTCTCTTGTTCCAGCTCCTTCCAGCTTATTTCAACTCCAAACACAGACGAGTCGACTGCACAGTCCACAATCCAGGCACTAATGAAAGTGGATGCACTACAGTCGCTTCTAAACCAACGATAGGCTGCTGTCTGTCTACGCGCAGGCTGACCAACCTGCGGCTGCCGCACTGCCGGCGGATCACCGCGGCGGGCATCGAGGCCATGGGGCCCGCTGTCGCACGCCTGCGCAAGCTCAAGGTACGAGGCGGCACTTTGTTTGAGACGCGCCAGGCAAGGGCGCAGCTAGGTTTGGTGAACTGTGCTTCGGAGTTGCTCGTGCAGTTGTGGACCATGAAACCCCGCAGAAGGGCAGCGTCCCTGAGCAGTGGTCAAATGCCAAATGTTGCACACAGATCCAGGACTCAGCAAAGGGCAGTCATACAAGTGGCCTCAGGTGGGACATTGCCTGAAGTGCTCCGCCCGCAGATCAACGGCACCAGCGCCAGCGGCCTGCTGAGCACCGCCTTCTGCAGCAGCCTGACGAAGCTCATCCTGGGGCCTGCCGACGCGGGCGACATCAACTGGAGGCTCGGCGCCGGCACCCCCGCCTTCCAGGTATGGATGACAAGTGCAACTATCGGCAGCACTGCCATGGCGTGAAGGATTGCACCTGTGGTTTTTGCCCGCAACCCCTGCACGACGACCCCTTCAACGAGTTTGTATCTGGTTTCATCTCCGTCATCTTTCAGGGCGTCCGCCACCTGGTGCTGGCCGGCGGCGCGCTGGACGACGCCGCGCTGGCGGAGGGGCTGGGCCGGCTGCCGGCGCTGCGAACGCTGCACTGCAGGGAGCTTGCGCGGGTGCAGGGGCACGGTCTGGCGGTGCTGCGGACCTGCCCCCGCGTGCAGCACGTCGGCGTGCGGGAGTGCGCTGCAGTGGCCGACGCGGGGCTGTTCCACCTGGCGCGCGGCGCGCTGCGCAGCCTCATCTCGCTGGAGGTGAAAGATATATCTTGTGGCTGTATATGATCCCGTCGTGATCTCGTCCCTTGCAACTCCATCACACAGCTTGTAGAAAACGTGCATATACCTCTGAACATGCGCATTCCTGTGAAGGCCACCTCGTTTGTCGATGCATGCAGGTGTGGTGCTGCCGCGGCGTGTCGGTGGCGGCGCTGGACGCGCTCAAGGCGGTCACAGCGGACCAGCACGGGCGACAGCTGCGCGTCACACACGTGCGCTGACGCCGCTTCGGCAGGCTGGCGCCGTGGCAGGGAGCAGCTGAACCATGCTCTGTTCAAGTGGGATGTGTAAGCGGACCACAGCAGCGCCTCAGACGTTCACCGTGTTGCAAGGGGCCATAGCCAGCAGTTGTGGAAGGCAAGGAACGGCAGGGGCATGGGCTGACCGCCTGTGGTTATTTAGGGTTTAGGTTTTATGTTGTGGCGAGTACAACGAGAGTTGCAGAGGCGCATTTGCTGGTATTCAGATGCGTTTCCGTGTTGACCTGGACGTTATTCGTGACCTTTCGTTCGGGGCGCGCTGCAGCGAGCGAATGAAACTGGCAAAATCTACATTGTTCAAGTCCAAGGGTTCATGTTGTAGCACCTTCATCGCAACCGCCGCTGCCTCACTACGCCATTCTCTTATTTCTTTTCTGCACTGCTGCCGCTGCTTTTGCTGGCTTGCTGCTGCACTTCCTCGAAAGCCCGCCGGATGTCGTAGATGTTATCCGTCAGCTTGATCTTTGGCAGCGCATTGCGGTCTACCACCTTGGGGATGTCGCCTGGCTGCAAGCCAGCGTGCGGAAACAGCGCCAGCTGCACCGCTAGAGCGGCCAGTCCCAGCGAGTTGGCGCCAAAAATGAACGTCAACAAGTACGCCAGCCCCTACGTACATAGACAGTGCGTTTGTCGACAGCGTTTCACACCATGCCAGGGCAGTCGACCACGTCTGGCACGCTGTGCGACGCATCTCTCATTATTATGCAGCCTGTCGCATGGTTTGCAGGGCTGATATGACCACATTCACACTGAACCCTAAACCCTAAACCCTGGAGACTCAAGCTGTTCTGCAGGCGGAGCAACCCATGTCCTTCCTTGCACTGCACACGATGCAAAGAAGCCGATGATGGCAGGACCGCTGGAGGTGCAGCCCAGGACCCCACCTCGACTGCCGTCTTCACGGCGACGGTGATGTTGCGCGCGGTGTAGTTGGCGGGCAGCGGCTTGGTGTCAAAGTAGCCGCTGAGGTTGGTGGTCAGCGTCCACAGTACCGTGAACAGGAACGCCGCCTGCGCCGCACCGCTGTGCATTTGCAGGGACACAGTGCTCAGGCACATCGGCAGTCCAGCTGGGTGCATGTGCGACCGAGTTCTATCTGCTCGAAGGGTTTTGTTGATGGAAGATGTGGCAGGCACGTGACGGTCAAAAAGTGAGCGTGAGGGTTGCAGAGCAATGCCTGAGCGACACAGACGCGAGGACAGGTGCTCACTAAAGTGCGCCCCATGCGGTGGTGCGGTCCTCCGCGGTGGCGCTGGGCTGCGGCTGCGGCGCGCTGGCCTGCTGCTCCCCGACGCCATCTTCCTTCTTCCCTGCCAGGCGCTGCATTCATCGAAATGGTGCATGTGAACGAAATTCATTCAAGCAAACGTCATTGTGCGCTGCCTCAATTGCCAGGCCCAGGCATGTAGGCAGGGTGGCCCACGTCAGTGGACGCAAGCCTGGCATGGCGCAGCCTAAACGGTGCCTTGTGATCTTGTGGTCAAGTCGTTAACGTGAAGTGCATGACCCTCTATTGCAACAAAGTAGTGTGCTGCCATGTGGCCCTGCATATCAGCAGCAAGGTAGCAGGTGGCAGCGGGAGCTCACCTCTGTTTTGGATCGCTGAGCCCGCTTTGTTAGCAGCCGCACGGCAAAGATTGCCACCAGCACCACGTAGCCGACGCCAAATGCCGTGCGCAGGCCTTCCGAGCCTGTGGCATTGTCGTACGCCACGCTGTTTCCTTCCGCTGCTGCGAGCGCCGCCGGCGCGGGGCTGATGACCAGGCTTGCCGCTAGCAGCAGAGCGGCGTCGCCGAGGGCTACGCCGGCTGCATTAAGAAGGCTTGCTGCTGTGTATGACGCCGGCAGTGGCGCTGGCGCAGCTGGATACCTGGCGGGCTGTGCCGGACTCGAGGCGGCATCCCACAGCGATGCTGCTGCGGCTGACAGAGCAGGAGCCCGAGGCCTCTGCAGCATCGCCATGGGAAACTGTCAGACACGCGACACACTGCTGCAGGCGTCATGTACAGGTCTGCGTTCGTCTGCACACTGCCACGGTGCAATTGTAACACTCAGGACACGTTTGAGAGGTGCATCACCTTGCGCAGCGTGCTGCCAGCTGAGGAGTGCTGCGCTGCATAATTAAGGAATGCTCCCGGCCACAGTAACTGCTGTATTGGCCGGCTGGCAGGCTGGTGAAGTCTGCATCGGCATGTGCAAATTTGTCCAGTCTGCGTCGCCAACAGGCTGGACCGCATCGTTGCGAGTTCGCAGGCAACTTGGTAGACTTCGAGTGGCTTGCAATTGGCCAAACGTAAGAAAACTCAAATTGGCAGCACAAATTCCGACACTTGTCCGACATCGCCCAGTCTGATGATCTGAACGTGATCTAGTGGCATACTGCGTTCATTTCTCACTTTCGACCACTCAGGTTCTGTCAATTGAACAATATCGAGCTCGACAGCTGGCGCTGGCACCGGTAGCCTACCGCCTTGTGGTGCTGATAGACCAGCGCACTCGAACACAGCAGTTCGACCTTCCCTTGTCCCCTGCAGACTCACGAAAGAGTTCAGGCAGTAATGATGTCTTCGGAGGCGTCAGCACGTGGTGCAACACGCGCTGAACTTGCTGTGCATGGCCGTCAAGTGTCCTGCCGGCAACGTGCGGGCCGTCAGATTTGCACGCCAGCGAGGCTGTCAGCTCGCGCAGGATGCATATTGTATTCACCAGCCACGCAAGCAGTGACCCAGCGAAATGCGGGACAGATTAGCGCACAGCTTGCCGTACCGCAGCGGGCAACGCTGCGCGAGCAACTGCCGCTGGGACTCCAGCTGGACTCATATCCATCGCTTGGCGGAAACAACGTGCTCGTGACAGGTAATGCTGGTGCACATAACGCTGCACATAGCAGGACAGGCGTGTGCATCACGTGTGCCTCAGCCGCCACAATAGTAACACTCAGGGCTTCTTCTCTGCAGGCAGCGGCCGTGGCATCGGGTATCACACAGCACGGTTGCTGTCGCTGCTGGGTGCGGAAGTGTACGTTACGGACCTCTGCGCCGCCGCCATCGCCGCCGCGGTGGCCGACATCAAAGCACTTCAGCCCAGGCACGGTCCTGATGTGCTTAAGCTCATCCTGGCTCGACTGATCTGCGGTGTACAGCCAGTGGACTTCCTGTTGCACCAGCTGACAGCCCGGAAGCAGTGCAGTCAGGCCATGTTTACGTGCTGCAGGGGCGGCGCGCACGCCGCTCCCGCGATGGACCTGGGCAGCCTGCGGTCGATCGAGCAGTTCGTGGAGGAATTCTCCTCGCAGCTGGGCGGCGCGCCGCTGCACACGCTCGTGAACAATGCCGGCGCGAATTTCATGGGCAGGGACCCCTGGTACACGGCTGCCGGCGTTGCAGGCATCCCGCAGGTGCTGGCTGTGAATGAACGGCTCTGCATGTGCCCAGCGTCTGCTACTTCCGCTTGGCGCAGCTGATCGACGCATCCTCGTGCAGCACCTGAACCACGAGACGCCTCTTGACACAGGTGAATGTGCTGGGACCTTTTGCGCTTACGCAGCGGCTGCGACCGGCTCTGTGGGCGGCTGGCTCATCACGTATCGTGACTGTCGCCTCGGTCATGCACCGGAAGACTTCCCTGCCACTGGAGCTCGACGAATTCTTCACGTGAGTATCGTGGCTGTTGCCTCGGTCATGCACCGGAAGACTTCCCTCCCACTGGAGCTCGACGAATTTTTCGTTGAGTGCTTCCATCCACACAGTTTGTATGCGATGCTGGTGGTCTAGACTGTTTCCTGCTTTGGCGCATCACAAGATGTTTGTGACAGCATATGAGCTAGATGATGACGCTGCTATGGTGCTGGCGCAGGGACTGGTGGGACGGCGGAGCATACCGCAACTGCAAGCTGGCATCAGTACTTCTGACTGGCGAGCTGCAGCGGCGGTGGGGCGAAAACGGCGTGGTGCGCTTCTGTATGTCCACCTTCAAGTTTGCTCGTCTGCCATTTGAACTACCCGATCCGTGATTGGACCAGCCGCATTCAATAGCGCTGTCTCCTCCTGTTCCTGTCTCCATTTATCAACGAGCAATTGACGCACTGCTGGCATGTTGCTCTACAGGTGGCCATGGCAGTCGATCCAGGGGCAGTTCACTCGAATATCTGGGACGCATCAAAGACGCTGGGCAAACCGCCGGGCAGCTGGGTGCTGTCGACGCTGTTCGCTCCCGTCTGGGATGCCGCTGCCACCAGCGTGCATGCTGCTGCCACTGCAGAGCCAGAGCCTGCCGGGTCAGCAGAGCATGCCATGATTGCATTGCGAACGCCTTGAGACGTAAACACCTTTGCCACACACAGGTGGTACACACAGCGCCTTGGCGCCCGGCTGGCTCGCTGGAACAATAACCGCTGCTGCTGTAGACCTGACGCCTGTGCCCACGAAACGCAGGTATTACGCCAGGGGCCTGTTTGCCGCGCCTGCAATGTCAGCGGCGCCTGGTGCGCCTGCAGCTACCCTGGCGGCGCCGCTCCCCATCCTCGACTGGCCGCTGCGGAATGCCAGCGCGGGCCGTTTGGCGGCAGGTGAGTTCTGCGTCTTGAGCACTGCAGGTGCATCTACAGCAGCATGAAGGACAGTACCTTTGATGGTGACATGTGATGTTTGTGTATTGTGGAGAGGTGGGAATGGCACGGCAGCGTCACTGCCGCCTCCCCAACTCTGTGGCAGGGTTTAGCGCCACTCACTACTCTGACTGTGCAATGCAGATATCAGGCGTGTGCCGGTCGCACCGGCAGCTCACGACCAGGAGGTTGCAGCTGCGCTCTGGGACGCATGCTGCGAGCGCGCCTCGCTGTGAGGTGAGGAGGAAACAGCTTGACAGCTAGCTACCCTGCTGAACAAATTGGTATCCACTACTGTCAGTGTGCAGTATAGCTGCTGCAACAGTGGAATTGACAGGCCGCTTGACCGACTGGGTTGCCAAATGCAGGGCCACTGGGACCCAGCACGAGGGCCACCCTGCACCTGTCACACCGTTGAGATGGGCGCCGGCGGCTGCCATGAATACCTACACGCAATAGACAGAAATCCGGTCGGTAGCCTGTGCAGTCACGGCCATTGTCTGACGAAGGTGCGCGTCATTGCTGTGTCCCTGTCGTTCCAGCAGTCTATCACATCTGCTGCAGGCCCGATGGGCAATGTTTCAGCTTCCAAATTCAAATCCAACCTGTCCTGCTGAGAGATGTGCTGAAGCTGTGCAGAGTTTGTCGACCTCGGCAGCCGCGCAGCTCACAATTCTGATGCCATGCTGCGGCAGTCTCTGTGTCTGGCCCTCTAAACCATGTGTAACGCAACATCTTGAACAGCCGCGCCGCGAATCTCTATTGCACTGCAACTTCCTGCGACGTGTCGGGTCATATACCTTGGGTAACGGCCAGTCAATCTTGAACCATGTCAATAACCTTGACGAGACTTCCAAACAAATTCCAGTTTCCAGTTTCCAACCCGATGTCATGAACAGGATAAATCCCAGCAAAAGACACTGCTAGCGGGCTTTCGCCTCGAGCATCAGTTCACACTTTGTGGTCCACGATGCGCTTGACAAAGTCCCAATCCACACCCCGCCAGAGATCCACGCTGTCCTCCTTCAACGGAATCAGCATGTCATTCCGCCGGAACGGCCCCCGCGGCCAGCTCTCCTTGTTGTATCGCGCAAAGACCCAGCCGTCGCCGTCCGTCTGGCTGCCTTCTTGCTCGAGGCGGCCGCAAAGGAACTGCGCCTTCTGCTGCAGGTCCTCCTCTGAGGGCGTCCCTGTTGAGGTGCATAGTCATGCCATTCTGTTCCCCGGCAGCGCCTCACCATGTGACACATCAGCGCTCAAGAGTCCACAGTCATTTTGGCCTTGTGCGGCGTGGGCAGGTCCTCCAAGGTCTGCAGCCAGAGCAAGTACTGACATCAGTCCACACAGCACCAGCGGCGTGCTGCAGAGGACACGGTGAACTTGCATCATTCACATGCCTAGTGGCTTGAGACTAAAGCGCGGCTGACAATCCTCAGCATCACCAGCAATGCACATCATGGCACTTGTCTCCGGCAGCCTCGTGCAGCAAACCCTGCACGCCGGCCTGTCCACCAGCCCCAATGCAAACGAAGTGCTTCTGGCTGCGCTCGAAGCGTTCCTGACAGTCACTCACCGCATAGCCCGGCACCATGAGGCTGAACACCTCCTCGTCGGATACGAAGAGCGGCGTCGTCAGCTCGAAGAATTCCTCGCGGTCGTTGCCCAACGCCAGGTAGCGCTCCAGCAGCGCCTCCGCCTTGGCACGCTGCGCCCGCTCTGCCTCCGCCTGGATGCCGGGCCCCGAGCCGACCGCTGAGCCGCCGGCTGCCAGGTCGCTGAGCGAGATCTCAGCCGTGATGAAAGGTCGATACCTGCATTTAACAGGCGACATATTACAGACCATGAGAGCACAACACTTGTAGTTGCGCTAGGTGACAGTTGGGAGGCGGTCCATGCCGCGAGCAGCTGACTCGACAAACCGCATGCCGGCAAACCCGAATGCCGATGGCGCCGTCCATGAATTTGCAAGCTCAGTGTGCGTCACTGTGTGCTAGTGTGCCGAGCAGCCACACTACATCAGAATGCGGCAGCGATCCTGTCCCTGCACCTGCGAATCTCCCAGCCCTTGTACTTTTTGTAGATCTGGTATTCGGGCGTGAAGCGGTCCGGCGGCTTCGACACCTGGAACATCTGGCTGAAGGCGGAGATGAAGCCCTCCAGGCTGGGGAACTCGTTGTCCTCGATAGAGTCCCAGGCGTCGACATGCTTGTTCCACCTCCCTGAACTCCAGTTTGCACAGATTCAACAGAGAACTGCGACTTCAAGGAAGCCCATCAACCGCACTGTGGCTAGAACGCAGCTGCGTTGGCCAGCACGTGACATGCTCGCGTGATAAACGCCGATATCTCAGTGACAATCAACTGCAGGAGGACAGCGACTGAAATGCTGCGCCACGCACCCGTCTCAGCGCTGTAGCCCAGCAGGGAGATGCCGCTGAAGACCAGCTGTGGGTCCCAGATGAACTTGAAGATGTTGTACCGGTTCCACCAGAAGTTCATGGTCCAGGACCACTTGACCAGTACGACCTGGTCGCTGGCCTCCCGCAGTTCGTGTATTTCAAAGATGGGTGCGAGAAAGTACCGCAGGAACTGCACCACGAACTGGTACACTGCAGTGATATCACAGGCGGGTCAGCATGCATTTCGCAACTGATTGCTGGCACAATCTCGCATAGCCAACCAGTTGGCTAGCACTGGATGAGCAGCGCATGCTCAATCTTGCCGGCCACGCCATCTGTGCTTGCGCACCACAGTGCAAGCACACTTTGGCAGAGCGCACCTCGGAACGAATTGAGGTTGGTTGTAATTGGGTCCCGAAAGTATATGTTGTCCTCGAAGTGGTCCCTGTCCATGATGTTTTTGAAGACGAATCTGAACTCCTTCCTGATCGTCTCCATGTGCTCCTGCGCGCGTCGTTCAGGTCATGTAGGTAGATACCAGCCGAGGGCAATTGCTGTGTGGTGACAGGCCCTCGAAATCAACATAGAGCCATCCTACTCTGCGATCAAGCATCCCTGTAAGTGCTGCGCATGGAGTTACGAGTGTGCAGCAACAGACACCGCACCGCACCTCCATCTGATGGCTGCTGGCAGGTGTCGTCACAGGGATGTCGTTCTTGTTTTTAGGCAGACCCGTGAAGTCAGACTCCGATCCGGGAGCCTTTGGACTCTCGACCGTGCGGCGCTCAGCTCGTGCTAGTTGGTGATGCGGTCGGCGCTGCTGCTGCGCATTGCCGTTACTTCTGAATGCCTGATGCTGGGAGGTGCAGAGCGCCGATCCGGAATGCCTCATCGAGCCAGACGACCTCATGCTGTGCATCTGAAGTGCGACTGCCATGCTTGTGTGCTGTGTATTCACGACTATTCTATGAGAAGGTATGAAGTGTGGAGGCAGGTGCAGCGGCGAAGCCAGCGACTTCAACCCGAAGCAACTTGACGCATGCACCAGCGTTCAGGGAGTTGCATATCTGCGCGCAGACGCGCGTAGCAACACGCCTTTACTCACCCTCCAGCGGACGGATCGAGGACGAAGCTGATGACATGCCCAAGGTGCGGTGGAGATCACCAGCCTTTCTCAGGTTACATGCCCAGTCCAACACCATGTGTGCATCCGGAGGAATACGAATGCGGCCCTCTGCGGCCGCAAGTCTGGGGTGCAGGCCGCGTAGGCCATGGTTTGCTATCAGCCGGCGAGCGATACCTCTGCGACAGGCGCCACGAGCCGAGTACAGGAAGGGCGGCGAAGAGTCCAAGGAGGTCAGATGAACAGCTCACAGCACTCAGAGCCTTCCGATCGGCGTGCTTCTAAGACCCAGATGTTGTGGGATTGCTGCTGCTCGTTGCTGAGCCCAGCAGTGATCGATACGCAGGTAGACGGGAGAGTGACGCAGCTGTGGAAGTTCTTCTTCAGGCCTGGCGTGGGCACCACGGACCGCCTGGGAATCGCCATCCCATTCGGCGATGTGCTGGACCAGGTGCAGCTTGGTGGTGGCATCCCTGCGCTGCATGTGGACGCTCAAGCACTCGATGTCAGTCTGCATCTCGCAGTGCGGTCGATCGTTGCCATATCCGCTGCATTGCAGCCGCTGGATTCTACGCTTGGTGCACAGCAATGTCTCGCATAAGCAAGGCACAGCGTCACTGCTTGGTGTCCGAGTACTTTGTAGGCTATGCACCTCGCCCTGTTCGAGCCCCGTCTTCACAGTTCTGACGCGTTGTCTGCGCAGCGTACGGCGGACGAGCGCTTCGAAGCCCGTCAGGACGCCGCCCGAGCTGCCGTCAACATCGATGGCGAGGAGCGTCGGCGCCGCCTCGTCTTCGGCGGCGCCCTGCTGGTGTGCTACTAGCATTTGCTGTCGATACCTCAGGCTGAACGTGCACGCCACTCTTCACCCTCGTGTAGTCTTTGTTTGATTGCACTGCTTAGCTAAGCGATCGCTTCTTCCGCAGGTGGTGACCGGGTACTTTGTGTCCTACCTCATCAACAAGCATGCGGGGCCGCTTGAGCGGCTGGAAGTTTTGCCGCTCTTCTTCCTGGGTGCAGCAGAGATGGTGTCTGGCATATCGGGTCTATGATCCATAGCCCTTGTGAGCTCTGCTGCTCTGCTCTGCTCTGCTCTGCTCTGCTCTGCTCTGCTCTGCTCTGCTCTGCTCTGCTCTGCTCTGCCCTACTCTGCTCTGCTCTGCTCTCGCTGCTCTGCATTCCGCCGCATCCGAAGCAGGGCGCCCTGCATTGCACACGTGACGACGATGCCTGTGTGCTACTCTTGACTGCTGTGTTTGGTTGTTCACAGGCGGATGTCTGGGATGTGGACGGTGGGCAGTGATTCTGCTGATTGCCATCTACTTTCTGAACAGTGTTGCTTGCGCCTTCTTTGCGCGTTAATGAGTCTTGCCATTACTGCAGTACTTTCTGCAGATTTGCCTGCAGACCCGGGCATACAGGTGTAGTTCCCATCTGACTTGGTCTGGTGTCATCCGCAGGCACAGGCATGCAGGTGCAGTTGCTGAGCACCAATGCGCAAAATGCATGCACATGTCTGAATGTTGTAAATGTACTCTGTTTAAACCTAGCATGAATAGCGTCAGTTGTACACGATCATGCTGACTCATTCATGATGCATCTATGCGCTCTCAGACTGTGCCGGACTTCAAGCTTTCCAAACGGATTCGCAAGGTGAGCGGCATGACATACAAACTGCAATCCGGCATTTGCCCTGACACCTGACAAGCGCAGCACCTCTGAATGCTCACTGCGATCTCTTCACAGAAAGTGCTATCGTTCGTGAGCGCTGGCGCCGTGGCCACCATCTTCCTCGTGGGTGGCTTCTGCGCCTGGCCGCTGTAGACAAAGCCGCTGAACCTTTAGCAACCGGGTTGCTGTTCGAGCGGCTGTAGACTGTATTCCATTCGGCCAAGTAAGGCAGCAGTCGTATGTGCTGATATGACCTCGCGGTCACAAACATGCCCCAGCATGCCGATTGCGACGTGAACTCACAGCACATTTCGCAGCTTGCCTCAACTTGGTGACAGATATAGGTAGGGTTTCTACTGCCTGAATTGTGGACACAGTCCTGAAGCGTGCGGTTGAAGCCATGCTCGATGATTTCAAGAAAGTCTGTGTGCGGACCCCCTTTTCCACAACTTCACTCGATACCAGACATCGCTGATGAGCTGTATTGGTTGGATCTTGTCTTCGGTTGCATGAATTCCACTAATGATTATGCTACCGTCATTGAATCTTGCTTCTGCCATCACGGCAGATCGGTTGTCTTTTGCGCCGTTCGCTGGTGACTCCGCCGGGGTTTTGGGCTCACTGTTCAATGGGTCCGGAGCTTTGCGCACAACGCCTGCCCATGGTCGGGCATGCGGCTACCTAGACCCTCGCAGTCATAGGCGCCGTGCCCATCAGCGTTGCCGCGGCGCGCAGGAGGCATCTTGACGTCGGCGCCGTAGTCTGTGCCTGCCGCGCCGGAACGTTGACGGATCCTCTGGCACCTGCTCATGGAGGTACAGAGGAAGAGTGTCAGCATCAAGGTCTCACACTTGCCCGACCAGTGTCAGTCTCTCGCGAATGGCAACTGCATCGAAGACTAGGCAACGGAAGACGGGGTCTACCTCGGCGGCAGCGCCGCCGATGCCGTTGCTGAGGACGCTGGCCGGCTTCCCGATCCGCGGCCTGCCGGGCACCGCTGAGGGCGGCACATGCACCTGCGTGTTGACATATGCCAGTTGCACGACACTGTGCTGATGATTGGGACGCTTGGCTGTGCATTGCCATGCGACAGGTGCTGGCCACTGTGCGCCTGCCGATGCTGATCACACGTGCTGACATCACCCGATGGAGCGCGCACGAAGTGTGGAGCTCGAAGGGGGCCTTGCTGGCGTTGACGACGAGGTGCGCCGCGGCCATGGTGATCAACGACTGTGGGTGTTCCCGCTTGCTGACCGACACCTGGCCAGCGATGTTGCAGCATATTCATGTGAGACACAGGCAACAGGTCATTTCCATTCGGCGGTAATGACGGTGATGCTGCAGACGGTCTAGTATTCCAGTATGCAGACGGATGGCACCAGTTTCGACAGTTGAGAAACACGGCAGATACTGCATGAAGGAGGACGGAGCCTGCCTTGGTGGCGGTGCCACAAACGCCGGTCGGTGCTCAAAGCGCGGCTCCGGGTGGAGGCTGGAGCGCAGCAGGCGACCTGCATGTGGACAGCATGTGGCAGGTTGGATGTGTCTTGGTCCAGCCACCAATCCATGCTTGTAGCTGGCAGCGCGTCTTTTGCCTTGCGAATTCACTACGCATGACGTGGGCTGCTGGCCTGGCCTGGCAGATGAGCAGCATGGCGGCGGCGGCGCAGGCGCACGATGTTGAGCACGACCCTTTCAGCATCTCTATGCTCACCTCAGTTGAGTCTACTTTGGGCTGGTCGCCGCGTCAGCGCTCCTCTGCTCCATAGGTCATACGCCTTTCCCCCTGGCACACGGTGCACACAACCGAGCTGTTCGCCCACACTCCGCGGCCGCGCACACCGGCGAGCGCCCGAGTGCTGGCACCTGTCGGGACAGACAATGGAAGCTAGGTGATGCTTGTGGTGTTGACACGGGTCCTTGGCGCGGCTCAGCTGCTGATGGGGCGGCCGCGCTGGCTGTGTGACGCACGTGGTTGTCACTGGCGCAGCGGCGTGAGGCGAGCCTCGCGTGCACCGCTGCAGCAAGTGCGTGCAAGGAAGCCGAATCAGGCCCCGCTGCCGTTTTGCGAAGCGTATCCTGTCGCGGACCGCTGCTGCACCAGGCTTTGAACCGCAGATGCTTTCGGCAGTTTGCACCAGGACGGCGGCTCTTTGAGCTGCCTTGTGCAGGCCGTGGCCCACAGATGCGTGACAGATGCAGCGACACTCGGGCGCCGCGTTGCAAGCCGTGAATGCGGCTGCAAACTGCCGGTAGGGTGCCTTGTACCCATTGTACACAGGTGCGACTCACAGTCAGGTTTGTGGGCTTCGCGTCTCTCACTTTGGCATCCATTTTTGTGCGATAAGCTTGGTGATCTGGAACTTGCAGCTTCTGGTCGCCTGCAGGCGTCTTTGGGTTGAGTGCACGCGCAACTGCTCCGCCACTTGACATCAGACCGGTCGCCCGAGCCATCAGCGTCGGCTGTAGTTCCCGAGTGACTTCCTCAACGGCTGCGGCGCCGCAGTGCAGCAGCGTGCAGCGGTCTGCGCCATGGCCGCCGTGCCGGCCATGGTGGCCGTCGCCGGCACCTTTGGCACCTCAGCCGCCAGCCAGGCGGTCAGCCACAGCTTCGCGGTTGCGGCAGGCCAGGCGGCCAAGATGCCGGGTAAGGAGCGGCAGGTGCTGTTGGAGGCCATCGAGCGGCTGGAGGCGGCCGAACAGCCGACGCATGCGCTGGTTGCAGCTGCTGAGTATGCGCTCGATGCGGCCGCGGCGTACGGCCTGACGCGGCAGCAAGCCGAGTGGCGCCCAATGCGGGAGGCGGCGAAGCGGCTGCTGGCGGAGGACGAGGAGCAGGCGGAGGAAGAGGAGCGCCTGCAGCGGCGGCAGCACCGCCAGCAGTCACAGCAGTCGCAGCCGCCGGCTCCACTATTAGGGTTTAGGGTTTGGTCCCCTGATTCCAAGAGGTTCCCTGAGACAGAGTGCCTAAACCCTAAACCCTAAACCCTAAGGTACGAGGGCCTTTAGGGTTTAGGGTTTAGGGTTTGGTCCCCTGATTCCAAGAGGTGCCGTGAGACAGAGTGCTGACGTGGCAGAGGATTTCGTCACATATTTCTGGGTGGGCGACAAGCTCTCGAATAGGAGACGGAATCTTCAACCGGATGCCTCAAAAGGTCAAATGCGTGGGAGATATGAGGGCCAAGGTGTGGAGCTCCGTTGAACCAGTTGGGCCTAGAGTGAACTAGCCGATGTCAGGGTAAGGGAGACCCTGATGAAACCCTAACCACGAGCTTGTCACGCTGTACACGGAGCCTCACACCTTCAAAAATCGAGGTTGGAGGGCGTTTAGGGTTTAGGGTTTAGGGTTT
>JAABUL010004611.1_pt1 | contig 18196 bp, 18 predicted proteins | sample 5559151 | NCBI WGS metagenome assembly JAABUL01 (sample SAMN10711876, study PRJNA513368) | rock metagenome | isolation source: Antarctica rocks | place: Antarctica: Victoria Land, Pudding Butte sud | reverse complement strand
AGTCCCGGCTGCGAAGCATGACGCTCGGGCAGCGGATGGACGTTGAAGGCATTCTGCTCAAGTTGGGCGTCGCGGAGTATCTCGCCATCTCCTTCGCCTTAGAAATGACGAGTCTGCAGCAGGACGTCGCCATCCGAAAGGGTCTGGGCATTTGGTCCAAGGCTGAAGCAATAGTGGACCATCGTCTCGAGGGACTGGCGCCTGGCACTCGGAGCCTATTAAATCATCTATGGTCTAACGACGACGAGGTGAGAAGCTTACGTGGACTCGCATGAATGAGGGGCAGATGCAAGGAACCGCACCAGTGACCGGCGACGTTGGCTTTTTGGCACAACAGTACAATGATTACTTCCCATTCATGATCATGGGAAGCATGCATAGATCGGACGATATCCATGAGAAAGTGGTCATCACGGGCGTTAATTTTGGCCTCGCAAAGTCCACCAGTTTCGGTGACGCGTGGCAAGTGTATACTACTTTCCAGCACGTGTAAGCTTCCATCCTATGGTCCGGACGGTGCCATTTTTTTAAGGGGTCTTGTTTGGATAGTCATACTGAAGACGTGAAAACGCTCCGTCTGACCGCTGTCCAGCAGATCAGGGGAAGTCCAAGCACAGGAGAGAACCTTAGCAGCATTGTTGCAGAATGGAGGACGTCCCGAAGCTGGACGTTCTCTAGATGCTGCGCTGCTCCTCCATTGAACCAATCTGTTTGTGATGGACATAGTGCTCGGTTGGTTTGATATCCGTGTCAATGGTTCGAATGGGTCTGACAAGAATAGACAGGTATGGATGTTTAGGAGGCTGAGATGCGGCAGTGTGCAGGTAAATACGTCACCGCCCACTCACTTCAGGATTTCTTCCTCGCATATCGACTACGAAAACTTCGGCCGTTCACCAAGAATAGAAGATGGAATGAATATGTAAGAAGGCAGATAAATTTCTCAATGCCTTGCGCATGAAGAGGAAAGCTTTGAATGAATGTGTACTATCAAAAGGCATTGCAGAACGAATCAAGGCTGATCGTCAGGACATTTGGTTAGGACATTGGATGGCATCGCTCGACCCTGTCAATTCAAGCGCTCGAAGCTTCTTACGGAAAGATAGATCAACTGCAAATTCACAGGAGTCTATTGTTGCAAGCTTGATGTGTGCTACTCTGTCCTCACGTCATCGTTCCGTTTCCTTCGAATAAGTGGCGTACCGTTTTCGCAGCATCATCCAGGTCCATGAGGACCGAGCTTCAAGACTCTTGGCGATGAGACCTGTAATCAACTCTGCGCTGTCATCCAGTCCGACCCTCACCCTTCATCTTTACCCACTCATCAATGGATGCGCTAGAGATGAGATCAAAGTTGCTTATCTTCTTCCATAGACTACCAACGGGCGCTGCTGGCTCAGCTAGCTCAACAGTGCTTCGAAAGAGAAGTCCAGACAAGATAGAAGCACGTGTAGCTCGCTGTGAAAGCAGGTTGTGATCGCGGGCGGTGTACTGTCCATCTTTGCGGACGGTAAAATCATCTGCGCCGAAAGTCGATACCCGGAACGTAGCAGATCGAATGTTGTCTCGCTGAAGCAGATGCTCGTCGACCGCATCTAACCGAGGAAACTGGAGCTCAGTCCCCGAGAAGCATATCTGTGCTTGCTCTCCTTGCTGAAGCAATGCCTTCACAGCGGAAACGAAACGGCCATGCTGCGACAAAAAGCTCAAGCGGCCGTTCCAGTCGACAGTCTGCATCACACGCTTATGTGCTGGATAATAGCAGCGGCCCGGGCTGAGTGCGGCGATCTTCATAAGGAGGGCAATGTTTGTTTGCGAGAGCTGGTCAAATGATCGAACTACTGCGCTGTTCAGAATTGTGAGCGCCTGTTCTGTGCCGGTCCTTTGGGTAAGTGGGTCGACTAGGCAAGAAGAAGTGACCGCATGGAGATATGCCACGTAGATGTTGGAGCTCAGGTCGCCGTTGCCGACAAGGCGGCCAAGCTGGGTGTCCACATAAAGTGTGTGCACCGTGTGAATCGAACCCCTGGGGATTGTGACGGTGATATGGTGATCCTCACGCTCGTAATCAACCATTCCCGCCGTTGATTCTGGGATGAGCACCATGCGCTTCTCTCCATTCATCGACTTCAACATGACTTTGCTACGCAACCCAACAAAGGTTCCTAGGGCTTGGTCCCCGTCCACAGCCATGGAGCGATACTCCCTGGACATTATCAGAGATCTGCCACGCTCAAGTGAGAACCCAAGTCGGACTGTCGGGACGTCGATGAAGAGCGTATCTCCGCTCGCCTGAAGAATGCTGTGTATGTGAATGACATTGGCCAATGGATGCAGCACATGAGATACTCGTCGTGATGTGGGACTGTTGACACCAGCAATGGAGCAGCCCGCCTTGGTCAGCCGCCACAACTTCTGCCCAGTTTGCCTGGAAAGCGTCCACTTCGCAGTTGAAGATGCGTTCCACGGGTCGTCGGCTGGTCGAAAGTCCACCGTGTCAGTTGCCGCGTTGTACCAGTGGACATACTCCTGCACAAAATGGATTGGATAGCTAGCACTGATGAGATGGCCTGGCACAGTTTCGTACGTGCTGTTGTCCTTCACAGCTTTGGAGCTCAGACCAAGTGTCACCACTGCACCACGACGTTGGGTTGATACCTGAATGCCCGATCTCCAGGTTTTGACTGGGCACAGAGAGGGACGAAAATAGCCATCTTCTTGGACTTCATCCAGCCGCCGACCGAGCGGCTGAGGATCCGGCGCTTCCTAGTGGATTGAAATTAGTCTCAGTGCCACTAGTAACAGGAACAAGATGTCCTTGCAATTCATCTCCCGGGATTGGCCGGAGTTGCGTTTGCGTTTGCGTTTGAGTCTGGGGCTCTGTGAGAAAGATTAGGGCTGTGTAGAATCTTGTTCGACGTCGTATTGTTTATCGTCATGTCCTGTCCTTCCGTAGACCCTCATGGCACCATATTCTCCACAGCAGGAACGCCGAAAACCATGGTCCGACGACGGGAGCTGCCACCTCCGCCCTTTTGTTGGAGCAAAATCAAATGCTGGTTGTGCGGAAATAAGATTACGGATGCAGGGCAGTCGACGTCGAAAAGAAGAGCACGCAAGTCAGATTCAAGCCACGAAGGCGGCGAACAACTAGAATTGTTCGACTAGTACGCCGGCTCGAGCCATCAAGCGTTGACATGAGACAACATCTGATGTGGGAAAGGAATGACGAGTGGTCACAATAAAGATGCGCAACTCGGTTGTTAATAAATTGTGCAAACACTCAAATCGAACAAAGGAGATGAACATCTGGTCTGCACGTTTCGAATTGGTTTCAGACGCTTTGCGGTACATCATCCGCATGGGAAAAAGGCTCGAAGATAGACCTGTTCACATGTTCTTCAGCATCTTGTGAGCCTATAGTCTACCCTCGCGAGCATGAACTCTTACCACCATAGACCCAAGTTCTCCTTCGCATAGTGCCCAGTGCATCTGGTTGCCGACGTATAGCAATGAATTGTCGCTGATGCTGATCAGACGAGGTGGGCGAGCTAGAGAGGAGAGTCGAATAGCTTAGCCATCCACGGGATCGAGCATGGTATATACACATTCCTCCCCTTGGTTGCACCAGTATTGATCTACGACATAGGTAAACAACTTGCCGTGCTTGATGCCAAATCGAGGTAAGGTCTGAAAGTCCGTAGTGAGCCGGAGGTAGAAGTCTTCGCGATGGTAAGGATCGAACGTCGTCACCGCTTGGACGTCCGGAGGTGTCCGGTTAGGTTCTGTGGTTTGGCTGGTAGCAATGATATAGAACCCTTGGCCTTTTGAGACGAGTGAAGCAAGCACGATCGAGCCCAGTGTGATCTGGACAAGGCGGTGTCGAATGCAGGATTCCATGGCGTTGCGGATACGTAGCTGTGAGCTGAATCACGTCCCGAGGAACCTCTTCATGTCTTTCATCGCAAGCCGTCTACCAGCTGTAAACTCAGCACCTCGACACATGGTGAGGTCGTCGCTGTCATCCTAGTGGCGATTTGATTGCCTGAACAGTTGCGTGGTACCGCGTCCAAGGTCAGTGGGAGAAATTTGGGGTTCTCGAACGTGACAACCATGTTGCAGGTGGCGTTATGCCCGATCAACAAACTTCCGTTTGTTAGCTATGCTACTAAGGAACAGGAAGGCAACTTATGCGAAATCTATATGGTGCCCAGGGCGGATGACATCCACAGGCTGTATCATACAGGGAAGCGAATGCTCGAATGGTAAAGCCGCACCCACAGCAGTGACAGCCGCTGCTATCGCGAATGGAGTGATGAGTGTAGTGTACATGGCTCTTTTTGTGATGTTAGTCTGTTACGTAGCATTGCCGTCAACTTTATAATACTTGCTAGGAGGACGAAGCACGGGAACGCAGATTGTAGAGCTACGATCTCGAATGACGGATTGCCAATTCCGAAGTCGACGTTTCCCAGAACAAAAGCACAGAGTTCTCCAAAAATAGCTTATATAGCACGGATGGACCTGCCTTAGATCGGGCTACCCCACACACATCTGCATGAGGTCGAACATCGAACATGACTCAACAGCCGTCCATTCACTTGGTTCGTGTTGCTCCTTATCCGTTCCGTACATCGTGCTAATACGTTGATCTGGAGGAGATCGAGGAAATCCGCGCAATAGACATACTTCGTAAATGCGAACTTGACCTTGACAGTTCCAAAGAACTACGTGTCAAGATGTGGAGCAAGCTGCTGAAAGCAAAAGCCCAACAAGCCAAGCCGCACAGTCCTCTATACTTCATGATGGTAGATAGTTCGTCTACTGTTGGAACTGTTGCTGTAAGCTTGGAGATAGTACTATGAACCGTTGTAGATGATTCGTCGCAACTAAGCTACGTTCATGAAGTACGTTACACCTCTAATCTTCGAACGAAAAGCATATGTCATCAACCTTGGAGTCTTTGTAGTGCCTCGAGGCACCACAGGAGTTTCTCTAGTCTTCCGTATGGCCTTGCACGACCTCGTTGGTCTCGTTGGGCGGCGATAGGTCAATCCGAGCAATCGTACAGTGTTTGAAACCAATTCGGGATCTCGATCCTGGTGAAGTGCGCACGAAGGGAGCTTCTCTTATACACCTTTCCGTCCCCTCCCCCATACATCAGCTCGCCAATTCCTCGTGCAATCGATCGCCCAGTCGAGCAGAAATCCCGCACATTCCATTCATCCACCCTTCCATAGCATATCCTGCAACTAGAGAAGTGGCCTTCGAGGAGGAGCATTGCGTCGTACTCCTCAGATACTAGGTGGCGGGAAATTCCAGTGACAGGTTCGTGGAGAAAGTGTACCATCTGTGTTGACTTCATCGTCGCAGTCAAAATAGGTCGATATGTAGCAGAGGTGTTGTTTCATCGTTCCAACTATATGTAGTGGTTCGCCAACGCCGAGAAAAACTCGAGAGTAGGATCCAAGACCTAGGATCGAATCCTGGAACCAAGATCGTGGCAAGATCCATGCTGCGGTAATCATCTATAAAGCGTTAAGGCATCGCACGCTCTGTATACATCTATCGAATAAAAGAATGACGGACAAATACTTCGACCTCCTCGCGCTGCCGCCAGAAATTCGGGAGATGATCTACGAACAATGTCTTGTCAGCACCAAGATGATCCCTTTATCGAACTTGAAAACTCGACACAACGAGCGCCCGATCCGCTCCCGCCTGGATCTGAACCCTGGGCTGTTGAGAGTGAATCGTCAAGTGCATGCCGAAGCTCAAGGGTTCCTATACGCACAGAATACCTTTTTCGTGGATATCCTGGCCTCGTGGAAGTGTACAGGAGTTCGGCGCGGCTCGTGCCTTAGCAATCGGATTGTCTGTGCGAAGTGCTCTACTCTCTCAATCTCGAACGATTTTTTCGGTTTGGGGCAACGAGATGCGGAGACTCTACCAACACAATGGCTCGCGAACACCAATCTGGTCAGAAGACTGCACGTGGCGCTTCAACCGTACAGCTACCACCAATGGCGGTCTTGCAACGCAGTATTCCCACTTCTGAAATATGGCTGTATCCCGACGGTGTCTTGTTCGCACCAATTCCAGCAGGCTCTTCCTTCCAACATGTCCCTGGACATCCTTATTATCCACCTCAGCAAACCAGCAATGATGAATGCCGACGATCCAAGGCTATGGTGCATAGCAAACCGTTGCGCTGCGGAGTATACGTTACGAAACACGGCCGAGAAGTGGAAACGACAATTTGGAAGGGACATGAAACGAGAGGTCTGCTGGCTGATGTCCTTTGCAAGGGGCGCGGGTAGGAACGTTGTTTTGGCTGTTTCTGCCCAGACATGGGAGCTAGATCCGGATGCAGCGATGATGTTGATGAGTGAAAAAGCAAGTAGATCCCGTCAAAGCCGATGCGAGAATGTTCAAACCGTGGTGCCGTCCTGGTTACGGCGGTCTGGACAGCTCTCTAGGATGTCAAAGAGTATTGTGAGGATGCTCGATATCGAGGACAGAGAGAATTCTTACATGCCAGGAAGAGATTATATCGGCGAAATCTCTGAGCATCTGGGTGAGACTGGTATACTCTTGGTTGGTTCAGCCGGTTCAGATCTCATATTCGAGAGTTTGTAGGTGGGCGGACAAGGAGTATTTTGAAATGAATATTTTTGAAGGAGTATTTTTGAATGTAATTCCGCAGTAGTCTAGCTAAAAGCGGTATTTTAACCCGCTAAGAAGGCTGAACATTTCTCTCTCTCTCTCTCTCTCTCTCTCTCTTTTTATCTTAGGTTCTCCTTGTGCTCATCTTGATCTGCCTCTTTCAGTTTACATCGAAAGGAGGCACCCCATGTCCTTATCCAAGGCGCCAGACACCCCTCCAAGCATTCCTCCATTCCCCACCGCCGCCTCCGCTCTCCCACCGTCCCCCCCGCTGTCGCCGAAGACGTACCCCTAGGAGAAGCGGCCCTCGCCTCTCTTCCGTCGACCGCCTGCTCGGAACGCTACGACTCTGTAAGGCAGGACGAGCGCTCGGATACAGGAACGACTAGCTCGCCTTCCGCCTCACTTTACCAGAATTCGTGGACTTCGAGCATCGTCTCTACGACTAGGACGACTTGTGGCGCTGGTACGAGGATAAAGTCCACTACGACTGGTCACCCCCTTTATCCGGACTCTACAAGAACGTTCGAAGGCGTTGTGTGCGCAAGTGTAGCTTGGGGCACAGCACAGATACTGGTTTATGATTGAGGAGTGATCACCGCACAGAGAGTAGTGGAGAGCGCGATGTATGTATTGTTTTCGTCGAGCAGAGTGCGCTTCACCAACTATACCAAACAGAGAACAGATCTACTGCTTAGCCACTTCCTTAAACCATATCTCGAAATCCACTTCAAACTTGTTCGCCTCCTCTGGGTCAGCCTTTCTAGCAAGCCGCACAAGCCCAGTGATGACAGGTTCCATACGTTCGAACACCTCTTCCAATGTTGTCTCAGTCTTGTCGAACCGCCTTTCCATCTTGTCGAGAGGCTCGCTCATCGACCAGCTAGCGTTGACTTGAGCTTGTTTCAATGTGAAGATCTCGCCATCGGCAGCCTCGCTAAATTGAATGAGACAACGTAAGTTTTCGGTCACTGTGGCCGTGCCTTCTTCGAAGTGCCGTTCCAATCGTTGGATAGTCCTCTCGATACTGATGTCATGTCAGTCACAGCTCTCTATTAATTGTGGATTGCTTAATGACAACTCACTCCCCCAGACGTACTTCGAAACGATCAGAAATTGATCCGGTGCCCCAAAACACAACATCTGGGCTTGACAGATCGCCTTCCAGCATGGTCTGGGCGGGTGGCTGTTGGACACGCAACGGCGGTTGTTGGACGCGCAATGGTGCCTGCGGAGGAGACCGTACGAACCCTGTCTGCTCATGCGAACAGGTGTTCATGTCGGCGAATCCCGTCTGTACAGATTTGGAAGAAGGTGAAGTAAGAAATAGAGTTGTGCTTTGCTTGTTACACAGCATAGCGTAGAGCAGGCTATATATGCGATCTATCCTGTCTTCGTACCCTGCGAAGCAGTGGCAAAGTACATAGTACTTAATCACGTGAACTGCCGTCCATGCAGCTTGATGCAGGTCATATGCAGGTCTCAGTATCATTACACCAGTTTCCCAGTTCTTGTGCCTGAGTCTAGGAACCATGATTCTGTATTAGTGCAGCCTCGGTACAGCCGCTGCCGCCGACCCTAAAAGTTTCCACCCACCGAGACGCTAAAAGCTCGTGGGGCATGAGCTAGCGACCAGGTTCGCGTGGGAAGCGATGCCTATTCTGCCGCGTGCCACATCGTAAAGCATTCCAGAGACGCCAGTTCCGCGAACGGTAGAAGATTGCCGTTATGCAGGTGATCCAACCTCACGAAATCGGGCTAGTGTTTCCACGATTAGCCATATACCGTGGCCCAACGATGATGCCACTTACAGGCCGTTCTAGTTTGACCGCCGGGCGCCTCCGCAGACTGAATAGATCGTCGACGAAGTCAATGAGCTGCTTGCAACCACTCCAACGTTCGGGATCGTTGAGACCGAATACTTTGTTCGTAGCACGCTCTTCGCGTATTAAATCTGCTGTTCTCGTTCGACGAGGTCGTGGTTCCATGCAAGTAAGCAGTTGTCAGCCTGGCTGCGTTTCCGCTACCGGAAATGGGCGCATCTGCGTCGGGAAATGGGCGCAGTGCCGGTGGCCCGTGCGGTTAGGTTTGCATAACTTCCTCGAGCCGCCCTGCCTCGCTTCTTCTTTATCTTTCCCAAGCCTCTGAATTCGAGCCCCCTTCTCTCTACTTGCTCCTGCGCCTGCACGCATACGTGGTTTCGCAACCGTATGATGAGAGATAGCACACCGCCAGGCCTTTCCCACGCCGTGAATCAGGTGAGTTCTCTGTCTACGGCCGATTCGACTGTCCCATCACTTACTTGAGTAGGCACGTCCGTAGGCACCCCCCTTCGACACTCATCGCCTCCTGACAGCCTCGCTAGATAAGTCACACTAGCTTCGGCGGGACCGAGGCGAGCTCGGTCATGCGATCGCAGATCCAGGCGCCAGCTTTGATGCCAACGCAATCGATGCAAAAATAACGCCGCTCCAGCCGCGGGGGCGACCACACGTGCTACATGGCCCGCTTTCCGAACGGGGCGGTACAGCAGTTTCGCGACTGGAATCGATGTCGGACGATAGCCGTCTCGAGCGAGGCCGCCGAGCCTACTGCCAGCCGGAGGTATCCAGCCTGGCGCCACTGCATTACACCGGATGTTGGTCTTCGGCGATTGGATCGGATACGCCTTCCTAAGGACGCACCAGCAGATTTGTGTCTTGCGGACGGCATGTATGGGCTGCGCCTCGCGCGTGGTCGGAGCACGGTCTGCTCATCGAGCGAAACTGCATTGGTCGCATTCCTACCGCCCAACCCTGCTGCGCCTTCGTCTAGGACAGGATCCAGGTTTGCGCTGCCCGAGCTGAACTCTGTATGTGCCCACAGCGCCGGAGATGATACCACGTTGGCCAGTCACTTGCCGGATGGATGAACTGGCGACGCTTCTAAGCCCCACAAGACGAGTAGCCGCAGTCGCCCCTACTCCAACAAAGGCGCGGTGCGGCACAACTCCCTCGGTGAAACCCGGTCCTTAAGATGTCATCGGTCCCTGGCGTACATGCTGCGAGGGCTAGCCAGGGTTGGCTACGATTCAACTTCCAAGGCGGTATTGATATAACGATCTGCATGAATTGGAGAGCCCAACACGCATCCCTTATCGTGAAATCACGCCCTCTCCCTGAACGGCTGGTCGAGACGTTCTCTTGGCCAGTAGTGTTCTCCGCGCGGCCACACAGCCTCCCGGCGCCGGTTATTCCGCATGATAGAGCCGGTTTCCCGCCAGGGTGACCTTGTACCATACGTCGCGGCTACTCCGCCGGCCAGGCAGCGGCAGGACGAGTGCTGTGCGTGTCGAGTTGAGCCGGCGATCAGACATCAGGCGCCTGTGGGCGCGATCTCGGTCTCTGCATCGCCCGATGAATGCGGCATTTAATGCTCGTGAGGACGGAAGCCCAGCTTTCATGTGACGCAAATGGGAAGGGACGCTTTGGCAGTGAACATTCGCTTGGCTAGATCCGCGAAGAAGCAAAAGCTGTCATTACGTACAGGCGGAAAGCCAAGCGGTGAATAGCAAAGACACATACCAACATAGAAGGGATGGCCATCGATGAGGACTAGCTGACCAGGACGCGAATCCATCTGCATCCCCTCTATTTTGTTGGCATGCTGCGTTTGTTTCGCTTGGTAGGGTGTAGATAAACGCACGAGCCAGATCGTCACAAGGGGGTCCATTTTTGATGTCCACAACACCATGATTGGCGAGGGTGACAATTCGCCTTGGGAGAGACCCATCGAGTCATTCAGACTGTAGCCAAGGATGTTTTAAGAGCTCAGAAGCCGAAAGTCGCTCATTTGGATCCCATTTCAGCATACTCCGCAAAAAGTCGAAGAACAGGGGAATGTCTGTCTCCATTTCCACCCGATCTTCCAGCTGTTCCTGGCTTATCTCATTGTGTTTCCAGTGTCCTAAATATGCTTAGCTGTGCCCTAGGTTGGGAACTACAAGCCACTTACCATGCTTGTCGAAGTAGGTAGCCTGCTGAGAGCAGCGAAGAAGGAGACTCTTGGGTGGAGGACCCAAGTATTGAAGCATCAGTTTGACCGCGTCAATATCGTTGCTCTGTCCAAAAAGGCGTTCTCCAAGGACAAGTTCCCAGATCTACCACTAATGTCAGTTACGTCTGTACACAAAGAGTACTCACTAACCAGGACGCCCAAACTCCATATGTCAATCTTGAAGTCCCAACTAGCACCGAGGATGACCTCGGGAGCACGGTAAGGTAGAGCTTGAACCATGCCATTGTGTGGCGGTTCCCCAAGTTTTGCTGAACCAAGATCACAAAGTATCGGAAATGTAAGCTCGTTCTGGCTCATTTCGCGAGACATGTAGATAGGCAATCCATCAACGGTGACTTTGACAAAGCTCGGATTGTGTGTTTCAGCGGCGACGAACGAAGTCAGAACTTCATATTCGTTGTCAGGGAGTGTCAATTGAATGTTGTCCAATTTGATATCTACTTGAAGAGTCAGTGAATATAAAAGGCGAGATTACAGCGTCAACCAACCGGTATGTACAACATTGTGCATATGGAGGAAGTCCACGGCATGGAGAAGATACATGACCATCCAGCGTACCTCCTCAATATGGAAACATCGCGACACCCTACCCGATGCGAATTCAAGAAGGCTTGGTCCGAGCGGCTCGAAAATGAAGCACTGGTGATTGTTGCCGTTTGCAGGAATGGTAAAATTGTGTTCGGGACGACGAACGCAGTACCTCCCTTGGTTTTGCGAGGCAGCTGACCTGCTTCGCAGATGCTTGAAAACGCTCGCCTCCCTCGAATCACCGTCTCCGGCAGTTGACAGCTTTAGCACCTTGAATGAATCGCTAAGAATAAATGATCAGTAAGGGCACCAGACTCAGAGCATGACGCACATACTTTTGGTCGGTACAAAGCCATGTGGTGGAGCTTCTGCCAAACCCCAGCTTGGTCTTGACTGTGTACATGCCTTGAATTACTTCTCCAAGCTTGACTGGGTAGTAATTGGAGGATTTGTACCCTGAGAGGGTTTCTTCATCGATGCGTCCCGGTATCGACGACATCGCGCGCGAGCTTTTAAAGGACTGCGAATTCAACTTGAAGAGAGAATCGGTCGCAAAAGACTGGATTGCTTGAGATCTTGTCCGAAAGAGTGACATTGTCAATAAAATAGAACGTTCGGAGAAGTCGGACGGAAGCTGATATCTGACCTTTACATGGGGAGCTAGTCTCAATTTGGCCTAGTCTATCCGGTTACTACACAAGCACTACTGCGATTTCTTCTTGACGTCTACGGCCCCCAGTTCATCAACGTGGAGAGTCTCGACCCTGGCGGCTCGTTCGTTCAACATTTGGATCGAAATGACTTTCTTTCCTGAGCCATCATGAGATTCATGAAGTTGTGTACCCCTGCACTTTATCAGTCGAAGTCTTCATACTCCAGGCCATTCACGAACTTCAGCTTGATGTCCTTGATGACTGAGTTCTATAATTGTATAGTCAGTCTCAATGCAATTCATTAGGACAAGAGACTTCGATTACTGTAGCCATACGCTCTGACACAGCTTTCTCGGCAAATGTCTTCATTTGGGGTCCAAGACCTGCCAGTTTACTCTTCCAGCCGGACATTCTGAAAAGGTTGTAAGATTCTTGACGGATAGGTGGTTCTTGATGGATAGATGCCTGGCAGATGGACAAGTTTCACACATGGAGCAGCAGTAGAGTTCTTTATAGTACATCTCTCATAATACAATACTGCCTCACTCTGCCTGATTAGCCCGCCAATCGCCGTCGGGAGGGTAAAAGTCCGGAAGTTACGCCGCATGAGATGTTTGGCGCCCCCGAGGATTCCCCTAAAAAGCGCCGACATATTACCGCGCGGCAACCACGCGCTGGTCGCTGCGTACGACGGCACACATCAGAGGTCCTGATTCGTTCAGTGTTAAGGTTTGTGTCTGGTGATGCAATGTGCCCCGCGGTGAATACCATCTTGTCTTGTTTGATCAACACCACATCGTAATCCTGCTGCAGTTATCGTAGTACATTCCGAACGTCAGAAGTCGATCTGGCGTTTTTGCTTGGCTCTCGTGTTTCCATGAGCTCTTCAGAACATGAAGTGGCGTTAGGGAATGGCCAGTCGCTGGACAGCGTTCCCAAGCAGACCCACGGAGAGTGCTGTCTGGGACTGGTGGTCGCGGTTCCAAGGGGACTATCTGAGAGATCTGCCTCGAGTTTACTACAGGACCAAGAGCAAGGCGGAGATGGTAGACACCGACGGTGAGCGGCAACTGGATTTGTTCGTAAAGAGCCGGCACGTCCCACTTTCCCATGAACATCGATGGGAGGATGTACGAGTGATTGGTGAACACACCGAATCGAATGACCCTGGAAAGAAGTTCTTGCAGGTGGCAAGATATGCTCGCAGCGTCTTCTCAGCACAACTCAGACGGCAGTTCGTTCACGCTTTCATCTTTTTCAATACGAAAATGGAACTTCATGTGTTCAACCGGTCTGGGACGTATAGTATGGAACCATTCGACATCCACGAAGAGCCGGAGCGCTTCATACGAGTTATCAGCGGATACTGCATGATGAATGACGAGGAGCTCGGGCTTGACACTTTCATTGAACGAAATGGAGGGAGAGAATTCGTGACAGTCGTTGACGGAGACTCTGGAAAAGACAAGCGGCTTCAGTTGGAACACACGAGAGCCATCGTCGCGTCTTATTGGCGATCGTCCAGTGGTTAGCACTTGCAAGCTGCGGTCGCGAGTCTCGTTTTCTAGGAGCCACATCGAAGGTCGACAATACTCTCTTGACCAGCAACGAAATAACGTCTCGTTCTCGAGCCAGTTTGCATCGCTGCTACCATCTGACGAAGGCAAGAAGCGTAAGTCTGTTGATGCAGGACAAGGCTCTTCGAAGAACTCCCGCTCGAACAGCCAAACCTCGAAGCTGAGCCAAGTCTACAAAGCGGGTGCTAGCTTTAATGATTCGCAGATAACACAAGCATCGCAGACAGCCGATGAGCCGTTTGTTGATCGTGTGCTATGCATCCAAGCGACTCAGCCTGCTAGTCGTCCGCTTGTAGGATTCCATGACGTTCGCGAGCTGCTTCAAGCCATTCGTGGTGCCATCAAGGTCCATCGCTCTTTGTTTTTGGACGGAAAGATACTTGTCTTGAGAGTGTCGATATGATCAACATTGTAACAGCAATCTCCATCATACTGGCAGAGATTGCGCAAGCGATACAAGATCTCAGCACTTCCAACCATGTGTATGTGCTTGCTGCCTGCTGCATTCATCGACCTGGTTCCCCCGGTAGTCGTACATTAACTCAACTAGGCACTTGCATGGCTTCGCCAATACTTACACCCTTCTCTCATATATGAACCTATACATTCTTCTTAATCTGAAACTTGAGGCACAAATGTACAGGTTCTAAAGGATAGCAGGCACAAATGGGAGAGGAGATGATAGGGACAAGACGCGCACCAGACGCCAAGCCTGTGTCCACATGCTTTTCTTCTTCCACAGTGTTTCCATGAATGCCTAATCTTCAGCATCGAGTGTGATGCGTGCTGACCCCCTTTTGCTCCACCTTTCGGCCCAAATCTTGAACAGCACATAGTTGAAGGCTACGGTGCAAAAGCTAGCAGTTCCCAGACCTGGAAATTGCTCTGGACGCGGCCATACTGCACCGCAGCTCCACCTAGTGATCTCTGCGGCGCTGACGAAAGCCATCTCAACTCCAGAAAATTGAGCTCTTTGGTCGACAGGCACTGTGATCTGCACCACATTCTGTGTAACAAGGTTGTGAGTCCAGGCTCCGAACCTGGAAAGACACATGGTTGAGAAAAATAAAGCAGTGAGGGTTGGGGAAAGAGTAAAAGATGCCGGATCCATTCCCAGACGCTGTAGGTAGAACAGGCCGATCGTGGGGGCAATGAGACATAATGTCTGCCAGCCGAGACCCCATGTTCCAATACGTGACAGTGGCCATAGTGGATCTGTATTGCCCTGTGAGAGCAATGAGATAATCCACGGCACCAGGATTGTAGGCGTAAGCTCGACTAAACTACTAAGGATACGGACCGTCGTGATTAGAGACAAAGAGTAACCGATGGCGATCAGATAGGTAGTCATCAAACCGGACATCGAAAGGACGGAGAAAGACTGCAGTGCTGAAGAAAGCGACGCTGATGATGTAAGTAAGACTCTTGAAATGGCCATGGAGGTCACGTACGTATCCAAATATCACTTCCAAAGTACAGCCTAAAGTCCTCGGCCAATTCATTTCGGTTCCAGATTACTCTGTCTCGTCCTCCACGGCCTGTCGAGCGCTCCTTGCGCAAGTTTGGACAATTATTCCAGACCGCATGGACGGCGAACCACTCTGGCGCGATTGACACCATGTTTTGCACCCCTAACACAACGGCAACAGTAGTTGCACTAGCTGTCCAAGTCTGCAGAACTGAGACGAAAGCTGGAGCCACAAGTTTAGAGATTAGGTCGATGCGTTTCATGGTGGCGCTCAAGGCATGAAGTGACGGATTCGAAGTCGGAGTTGATATGGCAGGGACCTGTCAGGCTTCAGCTCGAGAAGCAACAAAATCACAGGTAATGAGAGCTCTGACCCAATCTCTTTCCATAGAAATGTTGTTTCCGACGGCACATAGGCTCTCCAATACGCCAACCGTGATGACCACTATAACGACACCCATTTCCGGCCCGTCGATATCGTGTATGCCAGAACTGTAATCCACTTTATTCGTGCCTTTATCTTTCGACGAAGAGGTGCGGGCGGCGATTGATGCCCAGGATATGCAGGCGAGGAAGATGCTCGTTCGTTGCAGGAAAATCGTGACTTGAAGGGGCCGGAGTCTTGATGAGGAGCGGTCTATGCAGCGGCCGATAGTCGACGAGAGACAGAGGGTCGATAGGTTCACCAAGACACCTCTTGTGCTCCTTATTAGCATAGCTATGCATCAAGATGGTAGGACGAGTCACCGTATAGATGTCGGGAGTAGAGTGTTCGGGAACATCTTCGCAAAAAAGAGTATCTTCTAATTGTGAATCAACAAGCTCCTTGTACTGTAGCAGGGCTAGACACTTACAGCTGCGAACTCATATGTACGCGTATTCCACGTGGAGAGGAAGTGTGATACATAGAGGCGCCAGAGATGTATCCGATCCAATTCGTAGTTTGCTGAATCGACTTCGTCGCTTGCACTTGGACCACTCCAGGTAACTCAGTGGTTATGTGTTGACATAGTGGGCGGCGCTCTTCTCGGGTAAGTGCTTTGGTATTAGCCATTGCTGTTGTGAGTTGAACTTAACAACCCGAAGCATACGTCGTGATTCTAAGAAACTGGGGTGCGGAGTCCTCGGCCAAGGCGAGTCGATCCGCAAGCCGCGTCACCAGCTCATTTCATGCCTTCCAGTTTCGAACCTCGGTGCATTCCTCTTCCCTTTCCCCATTTCAAAAGCTGTGATTGCGTCTCATCCCCTTCAAATCTAGCTTGCAAGTATAAAGCTTTACGACAACATGGTCGACGGCGAGATTATCGCATACAGCGTCGCATCCTTCACCTGCGCGCTTCGTTCTCGAGTTTGGAGCGGATAAGTTTATTGAACTTACCACGATTGTCGCCAAACGCACTGGAATTCCACAAGGCGTTATAGCTCTGCTTACGGCTGGGGCCGAATGGGAAGAGGTAAAGTCAACGTTATTATGGTACGCCTCACGAGGTGCTGACTTTCTGTTGAGCTTGCCGTCGTCGTAATCTCTGTCGCTCGCCATCGCTCCTCCCTCGCTTTGGGCAACATCGTCGGTTCTACGATATCCAATATCCTCGGTGCCTTCTCACTCGGGCTCCTATTCCACAGAAGTAGCGATGAGAGACTTTTCGACAAAAGCTCAAAGGTTTATTCTGTCCTACTTCTCATATTAACAGCTCTCATCGCTTGGGTTATCGGATTTGGAAATAGGGTAATGTGGAGGGTTGTTGGAGGCGTTGCAATCGGGCTGTTCGTTGTCTACATATTCTCAATAGCCTGGACCATCTACAAAGGACTCATTACAGCTCCCGAAGTGTCCGATAGCGACAGCAGCGAAGATGAAGGCGATAACGATGTTTCACATGAGGGCGATGCGGCAGATGAGGTCCCTAAGATGGATAATCAGCCAAAACAGAACGGTCCGGATGAAGAAGAGCAAAGTTGTAACGCGAATACGTCCGACTGCACCATCGAACCAGCGCCAATCACAGAAGTCCTATGCACTGAAAGAACGCCGACAATGCGAAACCCTCGAACGTCTTCCTCTATTGTGACGGTGGACACGAATACTCTCGACAGCTCCAGAGGCTCCAAGGACCACAGCCTTACATACCACGTGGCTCTACTTATTCTTGGTATTCTCTCCGTCATCCTCAGCGCATACGTTCTCTCTCATGCCGCCTCGACCTTGATTGGCCAACTCGGCATTTCTGATGTCGTCTTTGGTGTTGTTTTACTGTCTATCGCCACCACGATTCCAGAGAAGTTTATCGCTGTGGTTAGTGGCTTTAGAGGGCAAATCGGCATTATGGTTGCGAACACTGTCGGAAGCAACATCTTCTTGCTAAGTTTATGTATAGGTATTCTCTGGGTAATGACTGATGGAAAGTATGATGAAGGATCGGTGGAGCCAGCCGAGATAGGGGTGATGTTGGGCTCTGCGGTGGCAATGAATTTGACAGTCTGGTTTGGGTCGAAATGGCCCCGCTCGATCGGTGCAATAATGTTACTGGCGTACATCGCGTTCTTGGTCTTAGAGTTCACGGTTATTCATCAGGTCTGAAAGTTTGGATCCGAGAGGCGTCAGAGCGGTCTTCATCTCAATTGTTCCATCGAAGAAGTATATAGAGCTATTTCCATAGGGAAAAAACGGAATCCCGTTGCCCATTCTGTTAATGAGCATGATACTAGCGGAGACACTCTCAAAATTGCACAATTCCATCACTTCTTCGCCCTTCCCCTCGCATACACCAAATCATTACCAAAGCGCCATCCACCGTCCCCAAGGTACCTTCACAGTCCGGCGCCCCTCTCAAAAAACCTGCGAACTCGAATACAACGGCTCCAAAATCCGCCAACTCCAATCCGCAATCCCATCCATCTGCTTCACATCCTTGATCCAATCTAATAGCAAATCTGCCGTCTTCTGCACCTCCTCCGCATTCACCTGCCCCTCGCATTTCTCTCTCAAACACTCATTCTCCGTCGTCATCCGCAAAATCAACAAGATCCCCATGAAATTCTGCGTCCACGCGAACAAATGCGGAATCAAGCGTTTCTTATTCTTCGGCGGCGCCATCGCGATGCTCCACAAACACGCACTCTTAGTCGCTAGCGCGCAGCAATCCACGTCATCCGTGCTTATGAGCTCGGGGAAATGGAGGGCTTTGTAGATGAAGGGCCTGTACATCATGAAGCGGGCGTAGTAGAACCGGGTGCGGAGCTGGGCG
>JAABUL010004609.1_pt1 | contig 18203 bp, 15 predicted proteins | sample 5559151 | NCBI WGS metagenome assembly JAABUL01 (sample SAMN10711876, study PRJNA513368) | rock metagenome | isolation source: Antarctica rocks | place: Antarctica: Victoria Land, Pudding Butte sud | reverse complement strand
TGCATGACCGTCTGTCTGGTGCCTATCAGATGCCCTCCCTGGCCGCCCTCATCACCCAACGCGCGGCTGAGGCTCACGCCACCGTGGCGCTCGTGGCGGCCTAGCCCCCGACTTTTCGATAAGATACCTATGATGCTTAATATGTATGAAGTCATCGGGTACAATGCGAACAGGCTCACGGTTCCCCGTTAGTTAGGGAGTCCTTTTTGGCGAACACGATAGGTAATCCGTCAGGACGGCAGTTGACCGTTCTGTTTGCTCCGGCACATGTACGCATCGACGAGTCTGAGGGTGGTAGCGAATTCTACTGGTCATACAAATTGATAGAGCGGCTAGCTCTGGATCATGGAGTACAGTGTATCGCATTAACGATACAGGCACATGTCGCCCACGAGTTGCCCGGAGTGCGCTTCGTTTCCGTTGATCCTGGTGGGCAGCTTCCGGTAAGCAACTTAAATAGCTTACGCTTCCACCTGCGATGTTACGCTGCCGCACGCCGCATTCTAGCGAGCGGCCAACACGTTGACGTCATCCATCACATGCTGCCGTTCGGGTTCCGCTCAACCTTCAATATGCTTGCTTTACGGCGACATCGGGCCGATCCGCCCATGGTAGTCGGACCTCTCCAGGCTCCCCTTTCGTTTGCCCAGGCCGACGAAAAGAGGATTGCGGTACGCGACCTACCCGATCAAACCACATCAATACAAACCTCTCGTCGTTCCATCCCACCGTTGTCTACGTTTGTTACGAGACCAATGCTCTCCGCGCTCTCGGCGCAGACACTACGTCACGCTGCGGCACGCATCACTACATCAGAACGTGCGGCGCGCCTCTATCGCTCGCATACCGGTTTGGAGGATTTCTCGGTCATCCCTCCGGGCGTCGACACGGATCAGTTCGCGCCCTCCTCGATACGGAACACTCACCTGCGGCGCCAGCAAGACGATGGGACGGTCAGAATCGTCGCGGTTGGCTATCTCATACGGCGCAAATCGTTTGATGTGCTGATTCGAGCCATAGCAGAGTTGATCAAGGCACAAGTACAGGTTCGCCTTTGTCTTGTCGGAGACGGACCAGCGCGCTCTGAGCTAGAAAATTTGGTATGCCAGCTTGGCATCGAAAATTATGTGACCTTTGCTGGCCGCGTTGCACATGGTTCAATCGCGGAGGTATATCGCGAAAGCGACATCTTCTGCTCGACATCACGTAGCGAAGGCTTCAGTACTGTCTGTCTGGAAGCCCTCGCCTGTGGCTTACCTATCATAGCGACACCGACAGGAGGTTTCCGCGAAGTACTCAGTTGCAACGACGTGGGCAGACTGGTGCCCTTCGGTGGAGTCGATCAGCTTGCCCTTGCGCTCATAGAATTGGCGACACAGGCGCGGCTACGCGCGGCGCTGAGTCAACGCGCACGTGAGGTTGCAGTAGGGGAGTACGATTGGCGCATCATCGCGCGGAGATACCTATCCATTTACAACACAGTCGTGCGACCGTCTTAGCTCACCGGCATACAACTTATCGTGCGACACAAACTGATAGCGACTATCGCGTATGAATAAAGGGAGGGAAATCGGTCGGATTTAACCGGAAAGCTATGATACACGACCACAACGTTACGCCTAGCACCGACACAGAGCCAGTGCTCTCCATCATCATCGTCAATTGGAACGGCATAGGATTTCTGCCCCGATGTCTTGACTCATTACGCGCACAAACGCTTCACAACGTCCAGATTATGCTCGTAGACAACGGTTCGACGGACGAATCGGTTACGTTGACGCGAGAGCAGTATCCGGAAGTCGACATTTTCGAGCTTGGAGACAACTTTGGGTATGCCGAAGCCAATAATCGAGCGGCAGCGCTGTCGCATGCGCGATATCTCTTGTTCCTGAACAATGATACGTACGTCGATACAGAAGCCTTGGCAAAGCTGGTTAGCGCGGCGGAGAGTCGGCCCACCACCCCTATTTGGGCGCCGCAACAGCGGACGTATGATGGGACGCAGCTTATACACATCGGCATGGGCACGGACATATTAGGGTTTCCCTGTGAGGGCAAGGTATTCTACGCCGACGGCGCTGCGCTCTTTATTCGACGAGACATCTTTCAGGATCTCGGGGGCTTCGATCCGCACTATTTCATGTTCTTCGAAGAAGCAGATCTCTGCTGGCGTGCGCGACTACTGGGATATCACGTCGGTATTGTACCCTCCGCGATCATATATCACCGAAGCGGAGGTACGGCTGGCTCGTCATTGGTCGGCAATGGGAGCCATTCCATGAGTACGAATAAACGGCGGTTGAGCCATCGCAATCAACTCATAACGCTGTTGAAAAATTATTCCTTACCCGCACTGTGTGTCATTCTCCCTCTCTTTGCCTTGCTAACGGCAGGAGAAGTTACATCATTGGCCGTCACCGGCCAGCAACGGGCAATCAGAGAGTCGTACCTGGCGGCCTGGCGCGACCTCTGGCACACCCGCTCATATATCCGCCGCGCGCGCAGCCACAGCCAAAACACGCGGCGCGTGGCGGATTGGGCCATCCTACGTCAAATGGAATGGAAAATTTCTCCGGTGAGTTTTGTCCTACGGGTGGGCGTACCCAAAATCAAGTAATGACATCCGCTTCAGAAACAGAGAGCATGGGAAGGCTACGGTTGTCGTTCGCGCCATAGACCGGTCGAGATTAGGCCTGCCGCGCCGGCTAGGTATTCACACATCCGCAGGACAATCATACCAACCATGAATTTGGGCTGTGCTACAAGACGTCGCCAGTGGCGCAAAAAAGCCCGACGCACGATGGGCAGTTGCTTCGCGGTCGAGTTGTGACGCTTGCGCAAATACCGTCCGATTGACTTGCCGTAGTAGAATTTGCCGCGCATGGCCTCAGCCAACGTGAGATGTCCTTCGAGATGGGATATGTAAGCGTCGATGTGACGAAGTGACCCGAAACGGGCGACGCGCTGTGATAGATCCCAATCCTCGGCTGCCGTCAACCCCTCATCATAGCCGCCGACTGCCTCGAAGCTCGTCCGATCGAAGAAGCGCGCGGCTTCAATGGTATCGTCGCCCACGTAGCAACTGCGCTCTAAAGCCTTACACAACGCCCAGAACCCGCTGCCGACCGACCGCTCAGGGATGTAGACCCCTTTGGCGGCGGCATCGTCGGAGAGCGCCTGCACACAACGCTCGACAACCTGCGGGGAGAGCATCATATCACTGTCGATGAACACGAGGTAGGAGCCGTGCGCGACCCGCGCCCCCATGTTCCGTTGCGCGCTACGCTCCGGACCATAGGTGTAGACCAAAGGAGTGAATGAACGCGCGATCTCGATCGTTGCGTCTGTAGAATGGTTATCGATGACCAGGGTCTCGACGCGCGCATACGTCTGGCGTGCGATGCTTTCCAGACAGGTGTGTAGGGACTCCACCGAGTTGCGTGTGGGAACGATAACCGAAACGAGCGGTGCGGTACTCACGTTCTTCCCTCACGCACCCCGCGTGTTGAGTGAGGACGAAACCGCAGCCAACGTAGCGATAGCGTTCCACGCTTGCGTCGCGCAAGACAAAACGGGGCTCACGCCGGCATCCCTTGCGATCTGGTGACGATGTCGTGGCTCAGGCGCTCGACACGCAGAAAGTAAAAAGCGGTCAGCCCGGCCAGCAGCGTCGCCATAACCGCGACCATGACCATGGCCATCTGCGCGATGCTACCGTGCCACACCATGAAAAGGAGTATTTGTAGTATCCAGCAGGCGAAGAGGATCGGCACAAAAGTCATCCGCCCCAGGGCCATGAAATAGCTCATCAGCACACCGGCCGCCTCGAGGAAAAGCATAGCCAGCCCATACCAGGCCAGCGGGCGCGCGGCGGCCAGCGGCACCGGTTCATGGAAGATGACGGTAACGACCTGACGCGGGAAAAGAGCGAAAAATACAACCACGGCCAGTGAGAGGGTACAGACACCGACCATGGTCCAGGCCAATACACCGCGATGCGGGAGGCCCTGCTGCTGCAAGGTAGCTACCTTGGGAAACATGACCAGGACCAGACTCCCGCCGACGAAGAGCACGATCTTGCCCATCGTCGCTATAGCGTCGTAGTAACTCGCATCGCGCGGAGTGAGGAAGGGCGTGGCCAGCGTCGTATCGGTATTGCTCAACAACGTACTGGCACCCAGGGCCAGCGTCGCCCCGAGCGAATACGTGAAAAGAGGTTTGAGCGACGGGAGACGGGACATGGGTGCGCGGAAGATGTCACGCAGGGGCAGGAAGCTGAGGCTATACACGACGAACGCGGTCAAGAGGGTGGCGATGAGCGTCCCGTTCAAACCCCAGCCCGCGAGCAGGAGTAGCGCGGTGAAAGCGACGCGCAGGAAGGCCGACAGGAAGTTGAGCAGGGAAAACCAGGCGAACTGCTGGCGCCCTTGGATGGCCCCAATCGTGAGCGGCACGGCGAAAGCCAGCACGAACGTGAGGCTCGTGAGCAGAGAGTAGTGTAGCGGGACTTTGAAGGTGCGCACGAAAACCGGGCTGAACACGGCGAAGAGGATAGCCACCACGACGCCGGCGAGAAGCGCGCAGACGGTGGCGCGCCGGAGCAGGTAGTTGACCTGGTCGATCCGGCCGTGCGCGGTCAGATCGGCCGTGAACTTATTGAAAATGCTGGGGATGACGACCGCCGGGAGGGACAAGATCAACGCGAACGACGTGAAAGACACGACCGTACCATACTGCGTGTCTTTCAGGAGGTGCCCGATGATCGGATGAAAAAGGAAGTTGAAGGCATTGGCCGCCATGGTGGCGCCGAACAGTAGCAGGTTTTGCCGGAGCAGGGAGTTGCCCATCATGCGACGCCACAACGACTGCGGCGACCATCTCCGCCGCGCCACACGCGGCCCCCCCGCCCCTTCGGCGTTCGAGCGCGCGCCAATAACCTCGACTCGTTCTGACATCTCTACCCTTTCACACTGTGCCATGCATAGTAACCTAGTCATGATATCAACTGGCGCGTTTCCGTCTACGGTCCACGGCGACGCGTCGCCGTGGACCGTAGACGGAAACGCGCTACCGCCCCATCACCCGAGAGGCGCGGCCGCGCGATCAAGGGGACGTCGGGGGTACGCGCGCGGCGGCGACGTATCCGCGCCAGGGCCGGCGTGATCGTGATAGTTAGACAAACAAGGATAGTCAACCAGGAGAGGATGAAACCCACATCGGTGAGCCGCTGCGGCCAATAATCGACGACGATACGATATGTACCCGGTGCGTCGATCCACCACGCATTGGCAAACCCGTTGACCGTGGTGTGGTAGCGGGGGGGCACGGCCGGGTGCGTCCACGTCCACCAGAACGGTCGCGGGGCGCCCGAGGGCTCGATGTAGACGACCCAGTTCGGGTCGAATGACTGATTCAGGACGAGCAGGAACGGGCGGGTGGCGTGATGGACGACGGCCTCGAAGCGCGTGCGCCCATACGACGCGTCGACGAGGCAGGCGCGGCACGCTATGGGAAGCTCACCGGGCGTGCCGATGCGCCGCGCGCCGGCATCCAACGGGGCGGTAGCCCTTTGTAGCAAAGCCCGAGCCTGGGTGCCGGAAAGCGCCGCGCGCGCGACGAACAACTCCGGGAGATAGGACGGATTACGGAATAGATAGATATGGCCGATGCGTATCTCCGCGAAGCGAGGGAAGGCCCGGCGCACCAGTGCGATACGCTGAGCTTGCATTACCCTGTTGCGCGCGGTCGTGCGTGCTGAGTCGCCGGGGTTTAGGTTATCGCCGACGGCGACGTACTCCACGGATAACCCTTGGAGGATCGCTTTGGCCCGCGGCAGGAGCAGCCACGACGGAGTGCTGTCACGAATCTGGGCGAACGGCTGCAGCTGCTGGGCGACCGTATCCGCGCTAATAGCGGGATGTAGATCCGTGTTGCCGACATAGAGCGCCTGCCCGAACACCCATAGGGTGCGTGAGAAGTGTTGCTGCTGCTCCATATAGTGCTCGAGCGCGCGATACTCGTCCGGCACGGTTACAGGGGCGAACGTGGCATATGAGCCCCTGGACGCGATTGGCGCCGCCGAGACCGCGACGGCCGCGAAGCACAGCAGGGGAGCGATAGTACGCACGCGCCCACGCGCCGCAACCGGATTCCGCAGCGGTCGATCGCTGCGGCGCGCGGCGAGGATAGCCGCCATGCGGCCGAGCAGCAGCGCATCGGCGAGCAGCAGCGGCTGGAAGAACTTTGACGGATCGCGATAGATATCGAAACCTGGGAAATGTACGAACAGCCAGTCGTAGATAGCCCCGGCCGGCGGGTTATCGCCCTTGGTGAAGAAAATAGCCAGGAGGGCCATTGAGACCAGGAACATATCGACGGACGTCACCCGACGGCGCAGCAGCGTCCCGAAAGCCAGGATCGGCAGGAGGAGGAACAGCGCGCCGACGGTTGTACTGGGAGGAGGTGGCTGGTAGAGGGCGAAACCCTCGTCGAAATGGAAGTAACTGAGGGCGCTGACCCCACCGACCGCGCCGTATCCCGCCGGCAGCGCGATCTTTTCGGCGTAGTGTCCCGGCAGCAGCCAGAATAGGTGCATCAAGACGACGATCACGCCGATCACGGCGAACTGCAGCGCCACGCGCAGACCCGCGCGCAATGCGGTGGCGACGGACGACTGGGCGATAACATAATACAGCGCCAGGAGGAGCAGCATCCACACCGTCAGGTATGTCGAGCGCGGATCGTACATCACCTGCACACCCACGGCGAGGGCCGTTGGAGCCAACCGTGACGCCGTCGGGCGCAGCAGCGCGCGGTAAAAGAGCCAGAGTATCACCGGCATTAACAAGCCGGCATCAATCACCGTGAACTGGCCGCCCGCGAAGATTCCCATGGTGTAGTAATTGAACGCCACGAAAAACGCTGCGACGATCCCCGCCAAGCGGTTCGCGTAGAGCGCAACGGCCAGCGCGTACGTCGCCAGGGCGCCGGCCAGCAGGCAGGGAAAGAGCCAGAAGAGCCGCTCGTCCACGGCGTACCCAATGCCTAGCTCGGCAAGGAGTCCATGCAGGGCATAGAGAGGAAAGGCGGGAGCCGCGAGGATATTCGCGGCGCCGGTTCCGGCAGCCCCATCCCAGAGCGAGGGGATCGGCCAGAAGTCGCGCAGGTGCGCGTCGGCGCCGTAGCCCCAATCTCCACCAGTGACGACGCCCCCGGACAGCCACCAGTGGTAGACGATGGCTATAGCGGCTATAATGACGGCGTAAGGAGTATACCTTTTGATCCGTGGCGACTGCACAAGGGACAGGCTTCGCCATGCAACGCGGCGGCTTACCCCCTCCACAGCCGGCTGCCCGCGCACATCAATTGCTCTGGCCACTACAACTAGTCTCCCGATGGTCCCGATGGTCCCCATCCCATGCACCGCAACGCCGCACGATCAGCGCCCGTGGGTAGGAGGCTCTCTTCGACCACGCGCCATGCCTCTCGCGCTGTCCTATCCCAATTGAATTCTTTCGCCATGGTCCATGCGCCGTCGCGCAGCCGTTCATAGAGGGCCGCGTCCTGCCACAGCGACGTGATCGCGCGCGCGATCTCCGTCGGAGTGTTCCGGGCGCAGACCAGCCCTGTCTCTCCATGGAGGGTCGAGTCGCGCAGCCCCGCTACGTTGTAGACGACGGCTGGCGTCCCCAGCATATTCGCCTCGGTGACAACAAGTCCCCACCCTTCACGCACCGACGCCATGACCAGGAGATGGGCGCTCGCCAGCAGCCGCTCTTTGGTCTCACGGTCAACATGGCCCCAAAAGGTCACGCTATCACCCAGTTCCAAAGCGGCGATGCGGCGCTCTAACGTACGGCGATAGGCCTGATCCCACGAGCCGATGATCCAGAGGCGCGCCGCCGTACCAGAGCGATGAAGTAGGCCGAGCGCCTGCACGATATGATCGACGCGCTTGGAGGGCACAACGCGTCCGACGAAAGCCAGCGTCAATTCCGGTTCCTTGCTATCGAGCGAGGGAAGCGCCTCCGGCGCCCGCGTGTCGACGGCCTCGGGGATGACGCGACATGGACCCGTCAGGCCCAACCTACGCAGGTCATCCCGCGTGGACTGCGAAACGGTCATCACGGGCGCCCGGCGATAGGGCTGTAGATAGAGGGGTTCCGCCATATAACCAATCGCGCTCAACGGGAACGGCGCTTCGTACCACCAGACCGCGCGCGCCAACTGATGGACGAACATGATAACCGGCTCACGCGCGTAAAGGGGCGCCAAGAACGGTATCGTGTTGACCTCGTCGAGAATCACGTCGTAGTGTCCGCGCGGCTGCCGCCGATAATAGCGGTACGCTTCCCAATGCACGCTGTGCTGGCGGCCACGTCGCACCATGCGCACACCATCGATAACCTCCGCCGACGCCGCCCCGGCGTACGCGGCGCTGAACAACGTGACCCGATGGCCCCATGCAACCCAACGGCGCGCGATCTCGTGCGTCACCTTCTCGGCGCCGCCCGCCCGCGGATGGGTGATGTCACGCCAGTTGAGGATGAGGATATGGCGCGGCTTGAGCGCCGGCGCCGGATGGACCGCGACGCCGGTATGCTGATCGCGCTGGTCAAGCATCGCCATCTATTGTCCGGCTCTCGCAGCCTTGATCTCGCCCGCGAGCCTGGTGAGCGTGCCCGGATCTTTCGTTAGCTTCTTCGCGCTCTGGTACGCGGCGATGGCCATCTTGTTCTGGCCTAACTGGACCAGGACATTGCCCTCACCCTCGTACGCGGCAAGGGCGTTGGGTCCTCTGCGCGTCAGGCTTAACGCGTGCTGATACAAGCCGAGAGCCCCATCATGGCGGCCAACTTCACCGAGGCGGCCGACCTGCTGGTGGATATCGCCGGACGTGACGTATAGGTGCGGATCGTTCGGCTGCAGATTGATCGCGTGCTGAATCGACTGGAGGGCCGCATCGATATTCTGCTGCTGGAGATAGACATTCGCGAAGGCGACGTAGATGCTCGACTTGTACGCCTCGGACGGTGCGATCGTGATAGCCTGTCGATAATCGTCGTAGGCCTGACGTGACTGCTGCGCATGGAGATACATCTGCGCGCGCGTTTCATAGAAAGTAGGGTTGTTCGGCGCCAAGTCGATCGCCTTCGTCACCGTCGCGATCGCGTCGGTAAAATCCTGATAGCTGTCGAAGTCTTGGGCGATAGTGACATAGGTAGGCGCCTGTGGCGGAGCATATTGCAGTGCGACCTTGAGATCGGTGAGCGCGCTGCCCGAGTTGCCCTTGCTATACTCGGATGCCGCGCGCAAGCGATAGAGACCGAACTGGGTTGGATCCATGGCGATAGCCTTGTTGTACTCCGCGATGGCTTCAGTGAAATCGCCGAGGGTCGCGTAGCAACCACCGAGGCCAACGTACGCGTTCGTGTAGGAGGGGTCTTGTGTGATCGCACGCAGGTAGAGCGGGATGCCACGCGAACATCCTAGAGCGCCCGCATTGTTGTAGTCCTGCGTCGGGCTGTTCGCCGCACTTATTGTACTATTCCGGGCACTGGAGGTGTTGGTCGCGGGCGCGGCGCCGTTAACCGCGTCGCAACCGCTGAGAATTACTGCGATCATCACGAAGACCCCCAGGAAAGCGACGGGCTTGCCGCGGCGGCACCACGGCGCGGCGCTCCGCGGACGAGGGGATGTCGGTGTGGTAGACACTGCACTACCCTGTTGATGTTGAGTGGCGGATGATACCGGCTCACGCATGGTCGAAACTCTTCTCTCGTTGTACGACGTAACGCGCGAGCCGTCCGAGCAGCCCGATACACATTAGGCCGAAAGCCCACGTCATCATCGTATCCATAACGTTCCTAATACTATAGATACCACTTTTCGCGACATAATAGCTAACCAGCGGCGACTGCTGCAGCCAGGCATTGCGCTCGACCACATCCAGGATGGGATAGAACACCAGACAAAGCAGGGCGCCGACGATACTCAACCGCGGATCGGCTAACCCGCAGACCGACGCGCCCAGGATGCCGCAGAAGACCGCCACCCCGACATTGCCTCGCGACACGAAGAAGGCTGCTATCACAATCACCGTGACGACGGCCACCTGTATCGAGCGCGCGGAGATATCAATGCTAGCGGTCAGTTTGAACCGATTCACGATGGGCAAACGCTTCACATCACGTACTGTAGCAGCTATAGGCCTAACGTGGGTGATCTACCCCACTCCTATCTACTGCCGCTAGCACGCCACTCCTGCTCACCATCATCTACACCCTGGTCGGCGTCGGTCACATCGGCTACGCAGTCACGATAGGCCAACGTGCGCAGCGCGGCGAGATTGCGCAGCACCCGCTCAACCGGCGCGACAAGCCAACGGACGACGTTGTGTACAATTTTGCGCTCGTCGACCATCTCCGACAACTCGCGATCGGCCACGATGGCCAGGCCATCCAGGGTGACGAACCCATGCGGGCGATCATAGTAGCGTATCACATTCTTGCGGTAGAATATGGCCGCTGTCTCTATCAGTATGCTCGCGATGGCCTGGCGATTAATCGTACTGCTGAGGCGCTGCCCTATGCGCACGGGCGCTTCGACGATGCGCGAGAAACCGAGATGACTGGCGACAACCAGGAGCTCGAGATCGAACGCATAGCGTTTGACGACGATGCGGGGCAAGACCGCCGCGAGCACCTCACGCCGGAACAGCTTGAGGCCGACCTGCGTATCACGCACCTGCAAGCGGAATAGAATGCGTAACAATGCCTGGTACACCGCGCTGTAGAGCCAGCGCAAGGGAGGGTAGATGACGTTAGAGTCGGGATGCCGCTTGGAGCCAATTACTACATCGGCCCGAGACTCCCGCATGATACGCAGATAGACAGGTATCTGCTGGGGGTCGATGTCACCGTCTCCATCGATAAAAGTGACAACCTGACCGCGTGAGCGCGTCACACCGTAGCGCAAAGCAAAACCTTTGCCCATATTGCGCACGTAGTGATAGACGTGGATATGCGGCGCATCCAGGCGGCGCATCTCATCGTGCGTATTGTCATCGTTTCCATCCGAAACGACAACGATCTCGTACGGTTCTCCAATAGAGGACAAGACTCGATCTAACGCGAGCAGATTACTATAAATGTATGGGCCATTACGGTAAGTAGGAACAATAACGGACAGAGTTGGTGCTACACTGGGGACTTTGGGCAAGACATCTCCCGTCATGCACACTCCACCTTAGGCTAGTCGCGTGTAGGGAACGCTTCCACCAAGTCTAGCATATCCCTAGAAAAGACTGTTCAACTAATGCGACTCTGCATCCTCACAAACTGTCAGCCACGCGTTCATTTCCGTGATGACGTCAACCGCGCGGCGAGCAGGCGCCGACGCGCGTGAAAGTGACCCGCGCTGAGACCGGCGATGAGGATGGAAAATCTGATCAATACGACCCTGGCCGCTCTGGCCGCCAAGACAAGACGGCCAAGGCGCCCAAGCGAACGGTACGCCGGCGATTCCCATCCAATGTATTTGAAGAAAGACCATATGATGATGAGATAGGGCAGGCCCCGCAACTTGGCGACGTAGGACGGTAAACCGTATACTCGCGCCTGCGCCTCCCATGTCGCGCTCGTGCCGCCCGCCGCCCTATTCACCCCGACACTATCCAAGGTGCGGAGCTTGCCTTTAAGGGCGATCGAGGCAATGTACATCCAGTCGCCACCGATCATGTTCGGCATTGGAGGGACCGCCGCGATCGTGTCGCGCCGCATCACTCCATAGAGCGCCCCGTTCTCAACCACCTGGCGTAGATAGTGGACGATGCGATCCTGCGCACGCTCTTGCAATGCGTTATCGCCCTGCCCGTCAAAGAGATAGTCCTGCCCACGGAACACGCGTACTTTACCGCTCACGTTCACGTAGTCCGGATGGGCGATCAAGGTCTGCACGCATTGCGAAACGTACGATGGATCAAGCCAATCGTCGTCCCCGATCGACATATAGAACTCGCCGCGCGCCTCTCGAAAAACCGTCGCGTAGTTCGCGGTCAGTCCAATGTTGGTCTGCTGGCGAATATAGCGTACCCTGCTGTCACGCCGGCTCAACTCTTCACACCACTCTTGTGTTCCGTCGGTTGAGGCATCGTCTGAGAGCACAAGCTCAATGTTTGGATAGTCTTGCGCGAGGACCGACCCGACGGCACGCCGCAACTGATCAACCCGGTTGTATGCGGGCAAGCCAATACTAGCCAGAGGAACGTTGTGCTCCACGTATGTCATCTACAATCACTCCGCTCTACACCGGTATCCCGTAGGATCTTAGATCCATCTATTATTCACAGCTTCTCGCAGCTAAGGTCAAGATTCTTCTCTACGTGCGTACTCATAGATCCGGCCCCATGGCGTGCCTGTAGGCATCCAGAGTAATACGCGCCTCGCGTTCCCGAGAGAAGAACGTCGCGCGCTCCAGACCTTGCGCGGACAACCGTGCCCGTAACGCGGCGTCCCGGAGTACACGGGACATCGTTTCCGCGAGACCATCCACGTCCAACGGATCGACCATCAGCGCCGCGTCCCCGACGACCTCGGGCAGCGAACTCGTGTTGGAGCATACGACCGGCGTGCCGCAGGTCATCGCCTCCAACGGTGGTAGTCCGAAGCCTTCGAACAGTGATGGGTACACGAAAAGGTCGGCGGCATTATAAAGAGCCGCGAGATCATCCTCGGGCACACGCTCGGTGAAAACCAACTGGTCCACGTAACCAGACGTACGCGCCGCGGCAAATACATCGTCGTGAAGCCACCCCTTACTTCCCACAAGTACTAGCTTGTCCGATGTGGCCTCGGCTTGGCGCAAGCGCACATAGGCCGCGATAAGGGTCTTGAGATTCTTGCGCTGCTCGATGTTGCCCACGGACAGGATGAAATGCTCGCCGCCGCCGTAACGTTCGCGTACCGCCGCCAGTCGCGCCTGGTCGTGTATCCGGCCAAAAGCGGGACTGGCCGTCCGTGGGGCCACGACTACTTTCTCTGGCATGACGCGATAGCGGCGCACGATGTCCTGCTTGGAGTATTCAGAAATCGTGAGCACGACAGCGGCGTTCCGTATCGTCAGCGGGACAATAGCCCTATACTTCACGACCATATCGTGCGGGTAGAATTCCGGGTGGCGCTCGTGGATTAGATCATGGATGGTGACGACGATCCGAGCGGGGCAGAGCGGCGGCGCCGCATACTGTACATGGATGACGTCGATGCGCTCCCGAGCCAAAGCAAGGGGCAGCGTAGCGAAGTAACGAGCGAGCGCATTGCCCGTCGGCACGACCACGCGACGCATGCATTCAGAGCCGGCAAGCGGCGTGGTCGGCAGCGTCGGGCTAAAGAAAAGAGTGTAGTCACCCTGCGCGTCTATAGATGCCAGCCCGCGGACAAGGCTGCGGATATAGGATCCCAGGCCACCCTGGTTGATCACTTGACTTGCTTCAATACCGACCTTCATCTAGCTCCTATATTTCTGCTGGCGCACACCATGGCGCTTGGTCTGGCTGATCTTCAATCTTAAGCGGTTCCATACCTTCCCGTTCTCTCCGGCAAGCGCCTACTCCGCTACTCTTGCTTCCGCATCACGGCTTCGATCTGATACTCACCATCGCTATGCCGAGCGGGATCGTCGATAGTATGCTCTTCGCTGCACCGCTTTGCATAGATAATCTCACAGTTTGAGAGGGTATGTTGGATGAGTGGCACGACTCCGATCGTGTCTGGAGCTTCATCACGGTCGAGGAGAAAAAAGTGCTTGTGATCGCTATTAAAGTGGGAAGGAAGAGTTCTTTTCTTTTCATACAGGTCACGATCAGGCACAGCAATAATACAGTAGCCACCCGGCTTCACCACCCGCCACCAATTACGCAATGCGTCCTCAACATCAACCATATGCTCAAGCGTATGCGACGCGTATACAAAATCAAAGCTGTTATCGGCGAGATCGCGTAGACGTTGGGCATCACCGTGCTCCAAGTCCCATCCTTGCACTCCAGGAACAATAGGATCGCCGCCGTAACCGATGTCCAGTCCGTTTCCCTGCGTGAACTTCTCGAAAAAGCCCTCGCGCATCCGCCTGGCGCGCGATCGCGCCGTTTCTCCTGGATAATACGGGCGGCCATAAGTCCGCAAGGCTTTGCTGTAGCTAGCAACTATGAGCTTCCACCCCGAAGCCGGTGTGATCAAGCGTATTGTCCGAGCAAGGCCACTGCGCGGATCAAGAAAGTGATTGACAAGCCGGGCCGCCGTTCCCATAAGCATGCTCCTTCTCGATGTACGTACCACTACTTAACATTGCAGTTCATGTAGGATCCATCAATCTATGGCGCCCTTTATGCCGCGCCTATTGCAAATATGACTGCCTGACCCGTCGGCAAGACTAACGGCCGCTCTGGTTTGTCCTCAAAAAATGCATCCACTGCCTGTCGCGCTCCTGGGCATGAAGGGTGCCCGTAGTCATCAAACACGACAAATCCACCGGGGATTAATCGTGGATAGATAAAGCTACAACAATCCATAATTGATTGGTAGATATCTACATCGATATGTGCAAAAGATATCTTGGAGGCTTCCATACCGTTGAATGTATCCGGGATAAGCCCTTTGTGAAAGACGGCTATTTCCTCTCCACCAACTCGTCTCTTAACAGCTTCTAAGCTTGTGTCAGAAAAGTCTCCACGCTGATGCAGGTCGCGCTGTGGATCCGTATCAGGCATTCCTCCAAACGTATCAAATAGATGCAATTTCACCGCATGGTGGTTCGCCTTTTCTTGGCCGACCAACTCTGCTAATAACATAGCGGTCCCACCTTTGTATACACCGCATTCCCAAAATTCACCATTAAGGCGCAACGCTTGCGACGCAAGCGTATACAGGACATAACAACGGTCTGCCGAAACTACCGTGAATGGTCGCGCCCGCTCGAAGAAATGCTTAAACTCGCCGTAGCCAAGCCACGGACTGAAATAAGGTGGGCTAACATACAGTTCATAAAAGTTCGCGTCTGGAATACTTGTCAAAGTAGTCGACCTTCTGCGGATCACAAAGCCCAATCTTAGCAGAAGTCTTTGTAGTATCGTTTCCAGCATCATTATCCTGTTCAAGCCTCGATCCACGCCACGCTCCATTCCTGGCCCTTAAATCGCGCAAGTCCGCGTCATACACGCGGCTACCCCCAGTGGCCCATCCTACCCCTGGCGCTGCCAGAACACGCCAGTCCAGTCGACGCGTTCGATCGGCTCGGTAATCCCGTGTTCGGCTCGGTAGGCGTCTACGGCAGCTTTGCAGGGAGATAAATTCCCGTAGTCATCAATGATGACGTATCCACCAACAGACAATTTAGGGTAAAGGGCTTGTAGAGCATCCATCGTCGATTCATACATGTCGCCGTCGAGGCGTAGAACCGATAGCCGCTCGATAGGGGCGCGTGGCAACGTATCCCGGAACCAGCCGACAAGAAAATGGACTTGGTTGTCAAGCAGCCCGTAGCGCGCGAAGTTTGCCTTCACGTCGTCCGCGGAAACGGCCAAATAATCAAAGGCGAAGTGGGTATCACCGGTATCGGCGGGGGTATGTCGCGCGTCTGGTTTAGGTAATCCCTGAAATGAGTCAGCGACCCACACGACTCGATCGGTATCGCCATAAGCCTTGAGCACAGCCCGCATCAATATCGTAGCGCCCCCTCTCCATACGCCTGTCTCGATGAGATCACCAGGCACGCCCTGGCGCAGCACATCGGCAACACAGAACTGGATATTATCAAGGCGGCGCATACCTATCATTGTTTCAGCATCAGCCGGCCAATCACGTCCCTCGGCGCGTGCATTTGGATCAAGCGGCGCGCGCCGCACCCACACGCGGTACAGGGGAACGATAACCTTGCGTAGTAACGGATAGATAAAGGGGGCACGCCGCATAAGCCCCCTATAGAGAGGCGCCACCGTTTTGCGAACGATGGTATACACAACTCGCCGCGCCGCGCCAGTACCAGAATCAGAGGCTTGAGCTGTACTATCCCCACCAACCTCACTAAATACCAGGCGTGTCAGGCACCTCTTCAACAAATGAAGGTACAACTCCTCCGGAGTATTGATGTCCTGGCGCGTGGCGCGATTCACTGTAACCTGCTCGTCGATCATGCTCATGTATTAATTTCCCTGTCTATCCTTCGTCAATCCCCTTGCCATCTTCTGAACGATGACTCGGCCTTACTGCCTCGCTGAGTCTAACATAACTCGCGATACGCTTCAGATGGTTGTTTGCCTCACGGAGTCCACCGCGCCCACCGCCTTCACCCTAGCAGTCTGTCGGAGAGAACGACGTGATGGTGTGCATGACCGGAGTTCCGGCGCGGGGGTGGAGTGCCCCGCCCGCAGCCGCGCGTCGAGCACACGCGGCTGCGGGCGGGAAACGCCCGCGGATGACCGCTTGCACGGTGGATGCACGCCACCACTCCTCCTTAATAGACCGGGGACAAGGTATGGAAGCGCTTGAGATTGAAGGCCAGGCAGACCAGCAGCCATTCGCCGGCGACAGCCGCTTCGCCGCGCAGCGAGAACTGCCGGAAGCCGAGCACTTCGGTGATAATGCCGATCACGGGCTCGACGGTATATTTGCGCGCGCCGTAGATGGCTTTGCCCAGCGCCGTCTTGAGCTTATAGGCCATTTTGACCTGGGCGCTGGCGTCCTCTGGCGGCGGGTCGGGCTCCGGCGCGAAACGCTCCTGCCAACTCTGGTGATGGGGCTCACGCCCCGGCGCGATGTAGGGTTCGATGTCCCGGCTAGCGCACGCCTCCAGCGTCGCGGGACCCCCATAGCCGTGGTCCAGCGCCGCCGCGTCCGGCGTGCCGACCTCCGGCGGGATGGCGGCCAGGGTGGGCTCCGCTTCGTGCGTGTCGTTGGGATGGTTGGAGAGCGAGGCGCCCACGATGAGCAGGCTCTGCTGCTCCACCGCGACCTGCACGTTATAGTCTTGGTCGAAGCCCTGGTCGGTCGGGTTCTTCATGATGCGCGAGTCCGGGTCGGTGAAGTTGTACTGATCTTTGGCGCGCGGACCCGGCACGGGCGGCGTGGGGGCGCGCCCGCGTGGGCGCTGCCCCGTCGCCTGCTCCTTCTGCGCGCGCTGGGCCATCGCCTCCTCATACGCCGCCTGCTCCTGGGCGTCCCGGTCGCGGGCACGCTCCTCGATGACCACCTTCGCCGCCGCCAACTGGGCCAGTCGCTCCGCGCGCCGCGCGATCTCATCGCGCACCACCAGCCCATCGGGCCGTTCGCGCTCATCCATTTGCTCCGCCAGCGCGAACAACTCCTCCACCTCGGCCCGCAACTGGGCTTCGAGTTCCCGCAGGCCTTTGTAACTGACCGCCTTGCTCTTGGAGGCGTCGGCGTGGATCTTGGTCCCGTCCAGGCTGATCGTGCCCAGCGTCAACACCCCCGCTTCCTGCGCCAGCAGCAGCACCTGTACGAACAACGCCTTGAGGTCCGGCAGGAAGGTGCGCCGGAACGTGGCGATGGTGTCGTGGTCGGGGTGCCGGTTGCCTGCGATGTAGCGGAAGGGCACCGACTCGTAGGTCGCCCGCTCGATCTTGCGCGAACTGAACACGCCGGTCGCGTATCCATAGAGGAGCAGGGCGAGCAGCACCTCAGGCGCGTAAGGCTCGCCGCCCCGCGACCCATAGCGGGCATAGAGCGCCGAGAGGTCGAGCAGCGCCACGCTATCCACCACGAAACAGGCCAGATGCTCGGGCGGCAGGCAGTCGCCCAAGCGCACCGTCAGGTCGCGCGCCGCCTCGTAGTCCACGGTTTTGAATGTTCTACTCATACTCATAAGTCTATCAACATCAACGAGACGGAGAGGCCGCTTCTCTCCGACAAACTGCTAGAGCAAGGTGATATACGATACGCGTGGGTGCACCTTAAAATAGTGGGATTGCGCGGGAAACGCCTGCGACTGCGGTCGCATGGCAGCGCACGGCACTGCGGCGCCAGGGTGAGCGCGTCGGAGCGTTACGTTGCAGGGCGACAACCGACGGGAGTGGCTAAAGATTTGGGCATGATAAAATAGGGCATGACAACATGTCCGAATTGCCAGAGTACCGACCGTCAAGTAAAGAACGGGCCGACGGCGTCAGGAAACCAACGGTATTGGTGCCGTGG
>JAABUL010004608.1_pt1 | contig 18214 bp, 25 predicted proteins | sample 5559151 | NCBI WGS metagenome assembly JAABUL01 (sample SAMN10711876, study PRJNA513368) | rock metagenome | isolation source: Antarctica rocks | place: Antarctica: Victoria Land, Pudding Butte sud | reverse complement strand
CCTGCCCGATGGTCAACTCTGAAACCAACTAGTTGAACTGCATGTCATTGAGTACCATCTGTAGCTGGTAGTCGGCGGTGTGGTTCTTTGACTGCCTCCCCATTAGGGTGAAACATGGCTTGAAATCCAAGTTGTCTGAACCCGCCACTGGTAGTCAGCTCGCCCAATACATGAGCAAATGGGGCATTGTCAGGCAGGCTGCGGTGGCTGAAGAACAAATCTGGGTGACCTTGACCACGACTCGTGCCAAAGAAGTTAGCAAGGCGTATTGCCACGTGAGTAGGAGAGTCCTTCCTCCAGAGGTCTTTCGGCAGACGACAATTCTCTGAGATCATTCAAATGCACCATATCAGGCCTTGACAGCAGAAAGTTGTGAAGGAACAAAAACCGCCGGCTGAACGCGACGACGTGCTACAGCACAAACATGAAGAGAAGCAAGTACCAAGGTCCCAGAGTATCAAAGTTCTTCTGTTGTCCTTCCGTCGAGGCCGGAGAAAGTTCGTCATGACTACGACTGCGACCTGCGAACGCATGACTTCGCGATTTTATCCGCTTAAAGTTGACAAAGTCACTATACGTGCATCATACGTGCTATACGTGCTGGAGACTATTCAGAGTGAGGCACATCTCAGGCATTCGTCGACAGGCTGCTCATCCAGAAGCGTAAATTGAGCATACCCGCAGGTTGTGGCCAAAGAGGATCTTAAGCGCGTAAGACCGGGGGCTAGCAGCTATGGGACAGCTTTTGAGTGCTGTTGTCCAGCGAGTTGAGTTGCCGAGCACTTGCGCACCTGTGCTGCGAAAGACCTGGGTAAAAGGGCGTGATTAAGCTGCAAAGTATCGCTTGCAAACGCATGTCATATTGTCTCTCTGTCCGGGTCCGCTCAAGTTCATCGAGCATAAAGCAAGGCTTGGGGAAAATGCGGGCGAGTCGGTCCTGTAACGCCCCAAGGGCCTTCAGAAGCGTTACTTTAGTTATACCAGATCGAGGCGACGATTGCGGTCCCTGCACGACACAACCGCAACCTTGTAGGTGAAACTTTCCAGTAGTACGTGATAGCATCGGATTAGACGCTCTATGGGTGGACTGCTCTTGGAGGAGGAGCTGGCGCAACGGCTCATCTGTTTTCGCAAACACTCTAGTCTCATAGTCGTACAATACAGCAAGGATGCACCTGCCATCTACTCTCAGCTGGCTGCATTTGAGCCATCGATGGCCGCCTCGGGGCTAGCCTGCGATCTTCAGGAACTCGAGCTCTCAGCTGAACGTGCGATGCCCTAAGGCTCGACATAAAGTATATGTGCAGGTCCATCTGTAAAGTCTTTGACGGTCAACCGTTTGTCATAGGGAGCGTCCTGGTTGCAGTCGACGGACTGTTTGTTGCAGTCAGGAGAGGCAGGCACACAATTTTTCAGTCTATCGCGTAAGCTCTCATACATGCTCATTCTACATGCAGCGTGACTAGTGTTCTTTTTCTTTTCTTCGTCTTCTTTACATCTTGACTACATCTTGTAAGCATGCGTTCAAGCACAAATATACAGGTGTCTTTGTCAAAAGTCAGCGCTAAGCAGATCTTTTCAGCTTGGTCTTGCTGTGGCAGTTGGCATTCCTGGCATATACTTGCAGTGTGACTTCGGTGACTTTCTCTGTGACGATTTCTACTGTTTCCAATGCAGTGTTGGCATCTGTCCACGCTGCTTGACTGATATACGTATTTGCTGCAGAGCCGAGTTTTGCAGCCTGCACGCTGTTCCACTGTTTGCCCCGCACATTGTGAGACAGTGCTGTGCTGATGGCAGAGAACAGTGGCTTCACACCTCTGACTACAGGAATGCTGGGCTGCCGTATCAGGTTTTGTTGTGATCCTGCATGACACAGAGCTTGTTGGCATATGCATCATACTGTGTGTGAGATGCACGGACTTGTCATGAGCTGAATAACTGCGCAGCAGCAAATCTTTAGCTGAGGTGGCTACGTTAAATGTGGGTCTGCAGACACTGGGATATGACATCAAGGACGTATGCATTGTGGCAAAGGGAGTGGTGGAAAGACTTGCTGGCCATGCAGAAGGGGATGGATGCTTGTCAGAAACTGAGTTAGAGGTGCGACCGTTCTGCACAGCAGTGTTGTGTCAATGCCAGAACTCTGCTCACTTGCAATGTATATGACCTCGAATGTGTGCAGGTACATGCCTTGCTGTGCTTTCATGCAATGTCCTCATGTTGGGTTACAATCAATTCAATAGGCATTGCTGAGCCTGATATGGCAAAAAGGTTGCTCAGGACCTTGCAGCTGTGTGTGATTTCAACAGCTATGTAAATTTTGTGTTTCTGTATTGCAGTGCAGTCCATTGGCTTTGCACACTGGCAGTCTGGTCTGCCTCTGCATGCGCGTGCCGTCTGAAGATGTGGTAGTGGTCAAGCAAAACAGGATTGGATATGATCTGAGTTCTTGTCGTCTTGCCGGTGCGTCTATCTACCTATTTGCTTATGATTGCATGCAATAATGCAATCCCCTGGCCGGCAAGCCTAATGAGCCCAAACATCTGGCAGTCCCATCTGTCTATACACTGCACGCTTTGTCCTTTGCACACTTTGGCAGGCAAGCATGAGACCTGGTTGAACCAGCATGAGTAGGCTGGCTGGTCAATCGCATCAATACTGTAGTGCAGGTGGTCAATCTAACAGCTGTCTGAGCTATTGTCATGTTTTTTGCAGGTACAACCACCCCACAATGCTTTCCACTTCCTGCTGTCTTTGTGGTTTGCTGCGGCAATCAAGGCACTTATAGCTTCTGCTCTGTAAGGTGAGCTGATGTTGCTTTTCAGCTGCACCAGCCACACAATGCACCCTGCTAGCATGATATCGACCGTCATCACGGCTGATGCTTAGGTCCTGTTATACCTGCCTTTACTTGCCTGCTGCCTGCTTGTACATACTGTCTTTTGCAGAGGAGTATGTTGCTTCAATTATGCAAACACAGATATACATCTGTTATATATACACATAGAACTCTTGTGCATATATGTCCTTCTTCATATTATACGTAGGGACTGTTGTGATGTACACCAACAGAGCATGATCCAGGTGTGTGTTTGTCACAGCGCTGAAGGAAGCATGCTACAAGCAGCTGAAGAGCCCCATGCAGAGCACATGCTAGGCGGCCATGGCAGTGAAGGTGCTGCACAGTGGCAAGCAACAACTGCAGGATATGTCAATGTTGCATACCCTCACAAGGTACTATAATAATTCCCTCTTGCTTGCTGTCAGCACCAATCAAGCTGCGCTGCTCATCTAGTGCATGGGGCTTGAACCTGTGCAACACTTTTTGCCACTGCAGAGGCTAGAGTGGGAGGTTGTGGAGGTGTGTGCTGTGCTGGCGGATGACTACCACCAGATGCAGCATCAACAGCTGCCTGTGCCAGACCCACAGGTAGTGCATGGCATTGTGTCCTTGTAGAGAACCATGGCAGTGTAGTCCCTAGTCTTGACATGCCAGGGCAAAGGCAAACACGCTGTGCAACACAGCTGTGCAATGATCGTTCCTCTGCAAGCATGTTTGAGTTATTATGTACCAGCACTGAGAAAATAGACTGTGACATTCTTGGCAGCATGCCAGGTCTTGCCTGCAGTTGCTTACAGTGGAGAGGTTGTGCTGGCTGCTCACCTGAACCCTTGTGTCTTGTTCAAGATGATGGGAAGGAGCCACAGTCTGCCTTGGTCAGAAACACAATGGTTCAAGTAGTCTTTTAACATTGTGCGGTTGTCAGCAGACCCTTGTAATTAACTCTCTCTCACATGTTTACTGCTGCTTTGTAATGGTAATCATGACAGGCATCTGCACAGGTCTCAGCTGCAGACATGGCAACAGGGATGTCTGCTCTGTATGCTGTTGCCCAGGTGTGCTACAGTTTTGAACCCGATGAAATGACTGAATGTTTGTATTGCTTATTATGGGCGAGCCAACATGACTTGTATCAATGTATGCCGTACTTGCACTGCGTCACATGACGCAGCATATGTGCCCTGAAATGCTCAAAACATCAGCTGCACTCGCCACGACCTAGCATGTTCAATAGCCTTGCCTGACTATGATGCCGAGGTAGCAGGTATGATTTGGACAATCACACTAAGATGCCGGGATTTTTGTGCAGGTTCTGGCGGAGACAGTCACTACAAGTCCAACATCACCAACAAACATGCAATCTGTGTTGTACAATTCAGTGAGCGACAAGCAGGCTGCAAATGAGCAAGGCATGCACTCAGCCATGCAGCCTACTAGTGTGGCAGCAGGCAGTGGCAACAGCTTACAAATGGAGCCTACTGTGCACGGTGTCGAGCTGGGAGGAAGCCTGGGCCAGCAAGGCGAGGGCGCCGCAGCACTGGTGGATGATGCAGCCATGACATTGAATGCTGCTCCTGATGGTCAGTCAGGCAGTCAGCAAGGCTCACAGTTTGCCATGCAGCAATGCAGTGTCATGGACACAACAGACACTGTTCAATTGGCTCCTGATGTTGGTACACCAGTCATGCAGAGGTTGAACAGTGAGGAAGTTGAGGTATGTCGCAAGCATACCCTGGGCAGTGTAGGCTGTTTGTAATGATGAAGCAGTTGCAAGAGACTGCACATTGCTGCAAAAGTGTTGTGTTTTGGATCAATGCTTCTTCTTGGACATCTACGAAGCAGCTGCTGTGTTGCTCAGCATGGGCTTCACTCTTGTATACAAGCAGCGCTAGCACTCTGCACTGTACAGCATTGTACATCTGCCTTTTTTGTTTGCCTGCATGCGTACATGTCAGTGTACGTCCTGGTTGGCTGTTATGCGTGTCAATTGTTGTGGGCAGCCTGTCCATGTGCAGGTGGTGAATGTGAGGAGAATGCTGTCCTTGCCTGCAATGCTGGAGCATCCGATCATCCCGCCTAGCAGATTGACAGCAGGTATGCAGCTTAATGATGGCGGCGACGTGACGGTCTATACTGCCACATACAGAAAATCTGATGACCTCCCACTTGTATCGGTAAGACCGCAAGCCCCTTTGTCGTTGCAGCAGCACATCATGTATGCTGCCAATGCTTGCAAGCTGACTGTAGGTGCTATATGCCTGCTGCTTACTGTGCTACAGCATGTGCACAGTCTTCCAGGACTCTTTGTGGTAGCTGAAAGTGTCTGAACAGTTCAGTGACCAAGTGACTTTGAAAGACTGGATGGTGTATTTTGCAGGTTGCTTTGCATCGGGTAGAGATGGGTAGTGCCTTGGTGGTCTCTGACCTTGAGCAGTATCTTGGACTGTGCAGCAGCTTCGCACATAGTCATCTTTGTCCTATATTGGGGGTCAGCCAGCTTCACCATCGATTCTGTTTTGTCACTGCGCCCCTGTCTCGTACATTAGCAGCTGAAATGCAAAGCATGTCAGGTATGCCATCTTTGCATGTCTGGCCAATGCCTCCCATTTGTGCTGGAAAGAACAGCTGCTGAAACACATTATGATAGACCACAGACCTCTTGACATGCAATGCTGTAAGTACAACATTGTGACTGCAGCTTCATGACACACGTGCAGGGCATAGAAGATCTTTGCAGCAGATGCTTAGGCACGGAGCAGAGATTAGTCATGCCTTGAAGGCATTGCATGGTAGCAATCTGGTTGCAAAAACACTGACCCCAGTGAGTCTTTGCTCATCTCTCTTGCCAAAATTGCTGGCAAGCAATGCCAGCTAGTGCTAGTGATGTGCATGCAAGCACCTGAGCAGTCAGTGTAGCATTACATCTCGGTCATGATATTTAGCTTCCTGTCATCTGCACCATGCATGACTCACTCGATGTGTACTGGCATCACATACTGTGCTGTGACGCTGTGCCTGTTGGAATGCGTACGTTTGATGGCTGCTATGCATCTAGGCACTACTGAGATAGCAAAATCAGGATTGTTAACCTTTTATTGATCCAGAGCAGAACGTGATGCTCTGAGTGAGTGCAGGCCACAATCTGGCTGACCAACGAAGGCCAAGTGTGCTTGGCATTTGACCATCTGGTGCATACAGAGCAAGACGCATGCAGTCATGCAGACCCTTTTGGAGTGGGGAGCTCAGCCTATAAGTGAGTGCAGAGCTTTGTTTTGAGTGTAAACTTCAAAGCAAATTTGTGCAGGTCAATGCTGTGCATTTGCCTGTTGTCATCTTTGGACATGCACATCAGCTGGCTGACATGTGCTCTGATAAAGCAGTCACAAACCTCTTCTGCAGCAATATCCATGCACCCCCATGCATTGCTGCTGGCTCTGAAACCCAGTACTCTAGAAAAATGCAAGATGGCGTCAGGATCTTGTAATGCAGGGCACCAGAGCTTCTTGGAAGCAAGTGTGAAAGCCAGACTGCCACCAGCAACATCTGGGCGCTAGGTTGTGTGCTGCTGGAGATGTATACTAGGACCAGCTGGCCGCTGGGAGTTTTAATTGCAAAGCTGCATGACCGTCCAGCAGATGATGGACTTCCAGAGTTTCTTGCTGCTATCATCCTGCAGTGCCTGCAACCCAGGCCGGAAGACCGGCCAACTGCAAATGAGGTGGCGCAGGTTAGATTCCACACTGCTTGAGGCAGCAAAGCGTTTTGAACAATGCTGCAGCTCCCAAGTTTTTTACGTTTTGCTGCAGGCATTGGAGATGCTGACCTGATGCAAAGCATGTTCATTAGCTAGCTTGATACCAGTCTGATGTAATTACATACACATATGCAGCCACCTGCCATCCAGCTTATCTCCTAACCTGGACAGCACAGTAATGTGTTTTATCACGCCATTCTGCTTTTGACTCTGAGCCGAAAAATGACCTGCGCAACTGTGAAGTCGGGCTGATCGTTATCGGTTCGTTGTTAACGAGCTGAGTACGTGCGCACGGCGACCGGATAACGACCCGATTACTGCTCGATGACAATTAATTAACGACCAGCCGTGTCGTTGCATAGGGAGAAACCAGTGGTGACAGCAGGGTGCGAAATAGCGACACAAACGATCCGATAACGATTCGGTATAAGCTAGACATGAAATCGTTGACCAGTCCTTAATCATTGAAAACAGGAGCAAAAGCATGTGCTAGACCTTCTCACCTAGCAGCAGACTTGCATCTGGAGTAGAACTTTTACTACCTGCAGCAAGTCTAGCTAGTCTGCAAACACAATGTACAAATCCTCTCAAATCAGAATCCAGACTGAGAAATGTTAGAAGTTGATGGCCACAATAACATGCACTGGGAGCCAACTTGAACTTCACCAGGCCCGTGCACTGTCCTGCCGGGTGTTGGGCTCCATGCGGTGTGCCTATTTGTTGCGTGTCTGGTGCCTAATTGACCTTCGCACTGACTGGGCATTGACAACTGCTCTTGCAGCAGGCTGCTTGGTTGCGTCTGCCATGATGTCCTGCAGTGTGTGGTAAGTACTGTTTCAAGCCAAGCATGTTCAACACTGCAAGTCTGCGCAAAAGGCTGGTACTAGTAGTGTGATGTTATGTCACCTGTGACTGTCAAAATGTAAGATTGCATGCAGGTGACTGGACAGCACTGTGCAAAACTTTGCAGTATAGACACGAGACGAAGGAGAAAGCAGAGGCACTTTGCTGCAGCAAGTGTTAGCATTTCTTGTATTGCTGATGGGATGGCACAGCAAGACCACAAAACTGACAATAAAATCAGCAGGCTGCTTGATGGGAAGGCCTGATCAGCATGTGCATCCCTGTCAGCATTTGGACTGCTATTCTCATCGCCTACTTTGCCAGCTGCCTGCATCCATGTAAAAAGGTGCAAACACACATTTTGCTGCCAGAGCTGATTGACATTATCATGTGATCAACTGTGAGTAGTGCTTGCATCTGCATTTGAGACAGCTCTGCTGGCCTTGTATGCAAGTCATTGCACAGCTACTGGGCACTCAGCTCACCAGGTATGCTGTCTTGGCGTGAGGGGTCTGCACTGCCTTGGCATTGTTGGCGCCATCTTGCATGGGAGTCTTCTGCTTCTTCTTGACTGATTCCTTGACTGATGAGTCTCCCTCAGCCTGGCAAAGGGAACGGCATAGATTTCGAGTGAGGACTGTACACAAGGGGCTTATGTAACATTATAAGAGCAGCCTTGGCAACTTTTATACAAGAGTCTGACGGTCTAACCGTCTGACTCCTGCAGGCATGTGAACGTGGATGTGGCAATCATGTGCATTGCTGCCAAGATAGGTGAAGGATTTGGTGGCAAAAGCAAGCGGCTTGACTTGTGCGTCGCTGTGATATGTTATATTGTGCCGACAGCAAGGCAGAGTACTCTCACAAGTGTGGTCACAGAATGGTTGAAAGCACAGAGGAAATAATACCTGCATGTCAGATGACGGCACATCACTCGCGTCTGTGTCCTTCTTCAGTGTGTCAGATGTTGCAGCCGCCTTGAGGTCCCTCTTGGCACGCTGCATGGCAATAGTGGATGGTTTGGGAACCTACTAATGCAAAACCTATTGTGCCATGCTGCAAAAACCGCCAAGAGGACTGTACAACATAATACAGCACATGATTTTTTCTGTCAATGCAACTCGGTGCTCTATGCAGCTGAGGTAGCAGCTGAGGTAGCAGCTGAGGCATGCAGCTGAGGCATACCTGGCTTTGCTCCTTGGGAATTTTGGCCTTGTCCTTGGGAGAGCACTCCTTCCAGGCAGTAAACAGCAAACTGTTAAGCTCCCGCTGGGCTGCTCTAGGGTGGGCCTGGTTGATCTCCTTGCGCTTGGTGACACAGAACAGCTGCAGACATACAAAATTCCTTGAACAGCATGGTTCCGCAGATGTGCATCTGCTTCACGTGCATGTCAATACTGAGAACAAGCAAAGGGGAGTTGCCAGATGCTGCTGTCATGCTACACACTAGGCACATAAGCTGTGTTTGTATGGAATACCTTTGAAGCAGATCTGAATAGTCATGTCGACATGTGCTTAGGCATACAGCTCACATTGTACACAGTCTTAGCTTTGGGGACTGTGGCCCGTGGGAACATACCAGCAGCCTTCTGTGTAGCAGACCTTGGCTTCTGCTTGGCCTGAATCGCAGTCAAAGCAATACATGTCATGACACAGAATTGCAAACTTCACATGCATGTGTGGCTGCAGCAAACGAGCCAAGCAGTGGCTCAACAAAAAAATTGAGGGAGCATGTCTATCTGTTTAACAAGCACTAGCATCTTCAGCAAATGCACAAAACATGGGTTGAATACTGAGAAGTACACAGTGTCTCTGCACCATAATTGCTGCAGCAATAACAACAATATAGCCAGAGCCTTGTTAACACATGTGATCCCTCAGCTGGACCAACAGAGCACAGCGTCGCGTGATGATCAGTCCTATTGACGATTGTACTATTGATTGTACTGAGCCATGCACCAAACAAAGAAATGAAATTCACCATATTCAGTCTCCTTGATACAGCTTGGCACATGCCAGCAACAGAGACGGTGCCATCTGCCTTCTGTGTCTCAAACTGCACTCCATGTATGGTGCATGCCCAACAAGGCAGACGCCCATCATGTGCCACGAACTGCAGCCACTTCTGCTGAGCCCAAGTGTCAGCTGCAAGGGAAGAAAACACCACAAAATGCCTACACTCTTGCACCATGGGCAGTCCATTTGCAAGAGCATACTCTTTCACCTGCATGCCACCTGCGGAAGAGACATTGTCCAAACATCAGGAAAGGAATGTGTGCATCAAAAAACTGCAAGGCCAGCCCCAGTTCATGCAGAGATTCACTGCATGCATTAGCAATGCTCACTAGGTGCATCGCATGCAGTGCACGAAGAAGCAGCATGAGTTTCAAGGCTATACAAAGCGCAAGGGATGCTAAGTCAGCTCAAGAAAATGCAGACACAACTGGGTGTATGCTTAGCCCATGTTGTTGCACCTCTGTATTCTTGCCTTCCGACAGAGTTAGGCTACAAGCAGACTGAAGCATACCTCCTGCAGGCCCAATCCTTGCTGCGGCTTCCAGAAAGCGTTGCAGATACACATCCAGCTTTGGCAGCTCCCCCCCACCGGGCACAGGCGGGATGATGACCACTGGATGCACATTGAAGTTCTTGCAGCGGTGCTCATGTGGCCTATCAGCACACCTGCATTACCATGCTCAGTAAGCTTTCACGAATATAGCTCGATGCAGGGCCAACACAGCTCCGGCTTGCACTGACTAGCACTGTCAACAAACTATGAATTGCTAGAACACATGTCACATGGCATGATGTGGAGCCTCATGGTAGTCATATTCAAGAGCAATCAACAGCAACTGCATGAAGGGACACATGTATAACCAGCTGTGCCAAGTCATGATACCATATGCATTGCCATAAACAAGCATAATTGCAACACCTTGCATCTTATAGATGTACCTGATGCCCAGGACACCCATACTGTGACTCCTGCTTTCATAGGGCCAGAGCCAATCACAGCCAGCAACCCACAAGCCAACGTCCTGATTGTCTAGGACACCAGAATTCTGTTTGGCAAGACGTGCCATCAGGTCTTTGAAGCCAGGCGAATGGCGGAAGCAAAGCTTATCTCTGAAGTCTGTTTGCGCAATGCACACAACGCCTTCGGGGGAGCAATTGAGGTTTGCATCCCGTCCCACAGGACAAAACCTTGAATCTGAGCTCATGACACTTCGGGCACTGCTCATCCCTGTGAAACTTCCAGTCACATTGGGGGACCTTGTCATACACCCAACAGTGATTGACACATACATGCTCCTCAGCATCTGCTGCTAAGCACACACCAAGCACCTGCACAGACAACATGCAAAGCTGTCGATCTGGATACATGCAGAATATGGATGGCCATAGTTACATAGTGCACAAGGGAGGCATGCATATTGCTGGGAGGCATACATATAGCTGAGACGGCGCACATACAGCACAACATGAAATGATGCAACATCTCAATGCATCTTTCCTGCAGCTGCTCAAAACTTGATGTATTTATTCCTGCTCAAAAGACATCAAACCCAAACAGTAGCAGCAAGTTCAAGTTATGTCTGCTGTACAGAATCACTCACCTGCTCGACCTCATAGAAGGATTTTGGGAGGTTGTTGTCGCCATCAAGCATACATACATTTTGCCAGATGCGAGCATCTCTGTCAAAGGGGTTGTCGCGAACACTGTCCTTCCCCTTGGAGTGCAGACGCTCGGCGCAATGCTGCAGAACTGTACTGCTGGTACCAAAAGGCAATGGCTGGTGCCTCTTCTCTGTTAGCTTAGCAGCTGCTTCAGCAGCCTTCTTGTCTAAAAACAAGTCTTGGAAGGCTGTCAAGTCTGCTTGGGTCATAGTCTCTATCTCCCTGTGAGCATGTCGGCAGTCAACATGCAAGCATGACAGGTTTCACGCATTGCTCAATCGCAGACAAGACCAACATGCTGTCAAGATGTTATCCTGCAGGTAGTCAGAGCAGCTAAGCAATCTACATCAAGATTGTAAAAGTTTGCACATGGCAGAGCTTACAAACAATACAACATGAGCTGAAGGCCAAAAGGAGCCATTACCTGTCCCCAGGGTCTATCCCAAGCTCATGGTCTCTTTCCACACCAAAGTCATCAAGGTATGCTTCAGCAGTCGCACCAGGAGCTTCAAGTAGCTCATGAGAAACAGATGACATGTCTGTCAGGAACACAGGCAATCAGCAAAAAAACGCTTGTCATTCATCAGCTGTCTACCTAAAGCTAATGCAATCCTAAAGTTCTTGGTACACACAGTGTCAGACACCCTGTCAGACACCCTGCATACAACACAAGCGCATGAGGGCGTAAAGAGCAGTGCAGGCAGTCTCACCTTGCTCTAGCTGAAGCTGGTCATGCTCAAACTGGTCATACTCAGAATCCATTTGATTGCTGGTCTGCTCAACCTTGCATGCAGCTTTAGCGCTCAGACAAGATCACTGTCAGCAATTGCAGCTGAAGCAGCAGCACACCAGGGCTGTACCTGGAACTGAGGCTCTATGTTACTCTCAAGTCTATTCTGGGCATCAGAAGCCTCTGCTGCCGTCAGGTCCATCAGGTCAGGCTGAGTGGCTGGAGAGTCTGAAGCAACATCAGTACTTGCAGAGGATGTAGATCACAATGTAGGGCATGCATACCAGTAAGTCAAACATAAATTGCAAATGCACCTGACACTGGTCTGTCACCAAGTGGCTGATACAGCTTCCCAGGTTGCTGCTGATGCAACAAGCAGTGAGCTATGTATGTTCCGAACTCTGGCGTATTGTCTTCTTGCATATAGATCAGAGAGCCACGGACAGCTGATTGACTCAACATCATTGCTGTGAAGACACCACAGTCATACTGCTCTGCACTGCATGATCAGTGTACCTACAAGCACAAGCTTATCGATAGACAGCACATGGTCCATGTCTTTAAGAAGGAACCCCCGACGCAAGCTACATCTCTGAAAGCAAACACCTTACCCGCACAACCAGCAAGACCAAGGGCAAAGCGAACTGTGGTCGCAATGCTGGTGCCTGTCATTTTGGATCTCATGATGCAGCCACTCCAAAACTTTGTTGTATATGCTATCATAGGCACCCTGCATATAATCAAGGACTTGAAGCTCCAAAGCAATGGCAGCTATATGATGAGGGAGATTGTGAAAAACACATGATAGAGTAGACCAATGCATACCTCTGCCATGGTCATGGAGTCCAGAACATGAACTCTGCGCTGCTTGGTGTATAATAAGACAGTGGTCCAGTGCAGGTTGCTGACGTTCACAGGAAAAGAAATGAGATCAAAATCTAGTATGCATCTGCTGTCTAGTACACCCATTCTTTGCACCCTGAGGGGTGTAAACCATCTTTGGACCTTAGAGTAGTCAATACCAGGCTGGTCCTCCAAGTCTCTGCACTTGTACACACAATATCAGCTGTTATGAGTAAAGCAGTCCTATATGGTGACATAACAGCACTGGTGTGACGGTGTGCTTGCATGCAAATGCAAACAATGTTGTGTCATAAGTAATGTCACATTGTGATGCAGGAAGCTACTGATGTTTGCCAAGACAAAAGCTTACTAAGCCAGCTTAGCAAATAAGGAAGTGTTGAGGACCAAGCATGACGGCAGGCTGACACACGCTGGGGATCACGCTCTAGCATTGAGATGCTCTATGAAGGCATTCAGCACTTCATCATTGAGCCAGCGTGTGTTGCTGAGTCTCAGGAAATGCTCAAGAACAAGATGAGCTGCATACGCATATGTGCTGTTATAAGGAATCAGAAGCTTGGCTTTGTTGTGCAGTCCGCGTGTGCATGAATCAAGGTTCCTGTAGCGACTGGCACATCAGCTTGTCCAGATTGCAGCAACCTCTGCTCTGTCTGCTGGTGACAAAGCCATGTATGGAGGGCATGTCAGGTCTGAAGAGCCTGCATGCAGCATGAGTACGTATGTCAGACTTGAATGTGTCCCTGTCTCATCTCATGTAAGGTGTGGAGAAGAAGGCAATCCTGCAGCAGATACTGGTGCTTCGTGGAGCAAGTCTATTGCAAGGCTGTCAGACGGTGCATTGACAGTGTCCATCTTCATCCTGAAGATGAACAGGTAACAAGCATTGGATGTAATGCCACTGGATGCAGAGACATCAAACATAGAGGGCTAAAGTGTCCTGGCTGAGCTGCAGGTCTGCTCAGTTGGACACTTCTGACTTCCACCTTTCAAGCTCTGCGTTAGAGTCTCGGTCATTGCTTTGCTCATCAGGCGGCTGTTCAAAGAAATCTTCATATGTGCTTGTGCTGGGAGCTGCAGTACTACATCGGGTCAGACACCATGAACAAGTGCGTTGGACCCTGCAATTGAGCAATACAGCTGGATCTGTTAGAACAGTGATAGCAGCTGTATGGTCAGCAAGCCCATGATTCACAGGCTCTACACCTGTGAGCGATCCTGCTCTGGTTTCGACATATGTCTCTGTAGTCAGCCTGCATTCATACTCATGTTGGCACACAAAAGCCTTAGTGCTCACCCAGCAGAGACAGTCTGTGCGGTAGGTTCGGGCTGATCTTCTACTGCTGGTGTTGGTCCATCCGCCCCAGAAGGGCCTGTAACAAGCACCCGTGTTTCAGCCCGGTGACCGCCTGACGAGATAGGTCGAGATGAAGCAGCATGACAGGACTATCACCTTGCTGGGCAAGCCTTTATAACTTGCGGCTTGCCTTTTCAGGACTGCAGACAAGTCTTTTTATACGGCCTTCAAGTTGCATGCGGGACATGTGATCTTGGGGCTTTGGCTTCTGATCTACGACCCATGAAGCACTACAGCGGAGTGTGAGGACATTCTAGTAAAGCAGGGCTGCTGTTGCAAACACTATGCTGGCGACCTGGACTGCAGGTGTTGAGCCCAAGCTTACAATCGCTGGCGATAGCTGTGCGCTCCGAAACCAAAGGTAGTTCAATTGCGCTCATCGCTGCAGCACATTTTTACAATACGCCGGAATTGGATCGTTCCGGCGCAACGACTGGACAGGGAAAGCATAACGAATCCTTAAGGGACTAAGGAGCCAACAGGGACCCGAAAATCGACGAGTGGGTCTTCATAGTGCGTGCAACTGTACAGTGGTCGTGCCAAGGAGGCAAACTGTGTATGGATCCCTGCTGGCAGAGCAGCATGTGATAGAGATGTTGATGCTGATGTTGATGTCCCAAAACGTGCATTACCCAGCTGTTTGGGAGGGTGTGGAGGAGCAAAGCTCAAATCTGCGGCTGTATGATGTTCCTCTGCAGTCAAACGAGGTCATTAGCCTTGTGCAAGAAGCCGAGAACAGTGACTGCAAAGTGCTGAAGGTGGGCATCACTCATCGATGATATCAGACATCAGACATATATGTACAGGCGACATGCTGTGACATCCATGCGAAGCCAGCACTTGAACCCCATACATTGTGCAGCTGTCTCGCCACCACAAATGCAAGGGTGTCTGCATCACCTCATGTCAGTGCCCATATTGGGACATTAGTCTGTGTTGCTGCAAGCCACTGTGTCCTTGCTGGTTTGCTTCATGGGTCTGCCGGGCTGCACATGCAGGTGGAGCGCATTCAGAACAAGCTGCTGTATCAGAACTTTGATGCACAGCAAAGGCGTGTCAAGAATCGCTGGCATGCCATTGAGCCTGAGCTGCAGGTAGTGATGAGACTGTGGCATGGAACAGGCACTACAGAGAGCCATCTGTCATGAGGATGGTAAGTCCCCTTTGCACAGGCCTTGAGTGTGGTTGCAGCTGTCATGCTATCTGTCAGATATTCAGCCACATCATACCAGTGACAGTCTGCAGATTGTAAGTCAGACTTGACTGCGCTATCATTAGGAGGCAAGTCTCCTGCAGCAGCATGCAGCAAGCATCTTTTAGACATCTTTGTGACAGACCTCTTTTAGGCATCTTCATGACAGACCTGTCCTGCCCTGTTTGCAAATGCTCATGATCTTCTTTGCATTTTGTTGCTTCCTCTTATGCTGATGCGCTTCAGCTCTAGCAGTTCCACCTCATGCACTATGACATGTACTATAGAGCACTAACGGCAGTCATGCTTGCCATCCTCCAAGGCTACTGCAGAGAAACTTGTCTGGTCATGCCAAAACTGGACACCATACGCAGGACCAGCAAAACCCTTGATTGCTTGTGCGCATGTAGATATTGTGTTTGGCAGTGTGTGCCTGTCACACTTTATTTTGGAAGCTTCTCATCCCACGCAGGCTTCTCCATGCTGTTCAGCGCCGATGCTAGTGGCATGTGGGGCAGGGGCACATACTTCTCCACCAAGATGAAGCTGTTCAAGTCGTACCGCTATCAAATGCCAATAAGCAGCGCTGATGTGTCGAAGCCAGTGTACCAAATACTGGTTGCAGATGTGCTGACTGGCAAGGCTAAGATGCTGCTGCCAGACAACAGCATCAAGATGCCTCCAGAGATTGAGGATGCATCTCTGACTAGGTAACCAATGCATAAGCAGAAGTGCACACGCTGTGATGCCTCATGTCTTGTCAGAACCATTGAATGTTGAGCGTTGCTGTGCTGAAAGCATGCGCATGCATCTCCACATGCAGATGTGGGGCCTGTGCAGTGCATGAAACAAGCATAGTTGCTATACAAAGCAAAGCATGAGACTTATGTCTTAGAAATATGGACCCCTGACTGTAATATTTGATTGGTTTTGCAGGCAGTTGGCAGGAGCAAAGCCTCGATATGATTCAGTTGGTGGCATTCATCCTTCTGGCCAGACTCCAATCTTCATTACATACACATCTGCAGCCACCAGCTACCCAGCTTATCTTCTGACCTGGACAGCGCAGTAATGTGTTTTATCACGCCATTCTGGTTTTGAACAGACTCTGAGACAAAAAATGACCTGCTCATTTTGAGCATGACTCCCTTTGTACTTGCACAATTCCAGCATTACTTCTTGTCTTTGGTTTGGCAGCTCTCAAATCATCAAATGTTGCTTGCAGTGTATATGGAATCCAACCTATGGGATCCGGTCTACCATACATTGCTCGTCAAGTGATTCATTTGATCGGTCTGACAGGACTGGACTACGCTCTTTTGGTTTGCGTGACAATCGCGTGATAGTCCTGCAAGTACGAATGATGGAGAAATGACCAATCAGTCATGCTGGTTGTCACAAGCCTTGTTATACATTGCTTGCCATGACATTGTCTGATAGGCCTGGGCTTTGACCTGCGCTGGATGATTGCAAAGCACATGCATGCAGAGCACACATGTCGTCATTCACACAGGCTGTTCAACATGATTGAGCAGTGCACAACATGTGCAGATGAGTCCAGCAGCGAAACCTTCACCAGCTAGAGTAAATGTTTGTCAGTGGGCAGAAAAAGTATTCACATCTAGAGACAACCCAAGCAATTGCAAAACATTGTGCAGACAGCAAGGTGAAGATACACGCAAAAGATGTTTATTTGGAGGCAAAGTACCATCTGCACAAAGAGATGAGCAGCTTTATACAGCTGCACCCAGCACAAACTCAGCCACACATTGCGCCATGGTATCAACAAGTCAACACACACTGTAGCTGTGCAGCTCAATTTCACAGAGCAGCCTCACAACTGGCAGAAACATAGCCAGATCACAGTGGGCTGAGCTGTGAGTGTGACGGAAGGCCTGCAGAATTTATGACAAGTCCATCATCGCTGCCTCCCATGGACTCTTGCTCAAACAGGTCACCATGTGCACAAGTTGGTGATGCGGATTCCTCTCTCAAGCCAGTCATCATCAGCACTGGATCTAGGCGTGCATTGAACGACACGCTGCTACTCGGACCAGCAAGTGGAGACTCTTGAGCATGAAGTACAGCAGAATCTAGCGTATTGCCATCAGCCTGGGGGTTGGTGAATTCACCAATGGTCATATGGGCATGGTTCAGCCTGTGAACCTTGAGTTCGAGAGCTTTGCGCTTCGCCATTGTCTCAGGGTCCTCGACAAAGTCAAAGCCTGACTGCAACTCCAGAGGCTTCACCTTGAGCTTCAAGACCATGTGCTTGACAAGGTAGTTGCGCACACAGCTTCTGAGTGGCTCCAAAATGTCACCTGTTGCTGCACTGTTGTGCAGCTCTCGCAGTGTGGCGTCCCTGACAGCGTTGATGGAAGTCCTTGAGTCATGCATGACTCTGCCAACCAGGTCTGGCAGCTCCTTAGCTGCCAGCCGCTCACGCAAGGTGGAGAAGCGACCAAGCTGTTTGCCTTTGCTGAAGGCTTGGTCATAGGCTGCCAAGATGATGTCCATGTAGGCTTTGCTGTCCAAGGCTGCACTGACTGCTTTGTGTACCTTGGGCTCAAGGTCAATGATGGCCTCTGCCCACTCTGACAGCACCCTGGATGCTGGATCGGGTGCTGAATAGCTGGGCATTGGCTGCATGAGCTGCGCTGCCATCTGGTCCACTCTGACACAAATATCCTCAAAGTCAACCTGCAGACACGGCCACTGTTTTGCAGTCACAAGTATCATGGTTAGCACAGCTACCACTTGCACCAATCAAAGTTGGGTGCACTTTCAGGCAAAGTAACAGAAATGGGAATGGCATGGAGCATGACTTGGCTTGGCAGGCAATTATTATCCGTGAATGATATGCAGGCATGACAAGGCAGAAACTTTTTCAGACAAATTGAGCAATCAAGTGCAGTATATAGAATGTCATACACATTTCAAACAAGTGAAGCCAA
>JAABUL010004607.1_pt1 | contig 18214 bp, 26 predicted proteins | sample 5559151 | NCBI WGS metagenome assembly JAABUL01 (sample SAMN10711876, study PRJNA513368) | rock metagenome | isolation source: Antarctica rocks | place: Antarctica: Victoria Land, Pudding Butte sud | reverse complement strand
GAGCTTTCCGAGTTCGTCCTGACGATGCCTTTAGCAAGGCTCTCGACGATGAGCTACATCGATCTCTCACTCCAAGCCCGTCTTGTGACCTTGTATTTCCAAGCATGGAGCCAGAAGACCCATTTGAGGCGGCAATGGAGGCGGCAACGAGAAACATGAGCGACTCTGAATCCTCCATCACGACTGCTCTGGTAACGCAGGCGAAGAAGAGCCTGGCTGGTAAGCCACATGGTTCGGAGAAGACTGAATCCCTGAGGTTAGGCTCATCCACGCCCGAGGATCATGTCATCCTAGGCCTGACTTCCCGCAAGCCGGTCGGTCTTCTGCGCAATCCCACCAAACCAGGTTCTCCAATGTCTCCCACTACAAGGGAATTAGTGACCAGTGGAAAATGGAGTTTGTCAACTAATCCGAAGGGTAGCAGCAATAATTATGGCAGACTGCGAGTGTACCCTGAAGAGCAGGATAATTTTCCGTGGATTAAGAGGAGGACGGCTCGGTGAAGCCCGACGCCAACATCGGCCTCAGTCTACAGCAGAAGGAGAGAAGCATGGGTCGGTCAGCCTCGATATACACATGGGACTGTGTGCGGAGTCACAACTATCATCTTGCTTCACTGCATGGAACATGTCATTCTGTGCACATGAGTGGGAACTAGTGAGCTTTGATATGGAACGGGCTTTTAATGCAAGGATATTGGGTGGGTAAGGAAAGATCTTGCTTTTATACTTTAGCAGGGCATATCGAGTACCAAGACTTTTAGATATCAGGCTAGCTATCAGAACAAGTTGCAGGCTTGGCCCACCATCATCCTGGCATTGCGACGCAATGACAGGCTTTACGAGGCAGCTTTTGCGTACAATTCTGTAGGAAATCTTAAGTGCTATATGTCATATATAATAGTTCTGAGATTGTTTTGAGCATCTGGCGGGATACCGAGCCTGGACCGTTAGCGAAGACTGCAGCTCGTTCTGATCTTAGCTAGCCCTGGGATGCACCAAGTCGTCATCAAGGCTGCCGCAATCCTCTATTGCAAGCGATAGCAGGTGTAAGCGCCCAACGTATTGTATCCCCGATTTCCTATCTCGTGTCTCTCTCTACTGAACTAGGCTTTCCTAACAATCTACAATGCTTGAATACAAATCTACAATTCCATGACTCCATGACGATGCCTGACGAATCAAGATCACCCCTCCTTGGGGCGGAGGCAGACGCCGAACGATCAAGATCTGAAAGACCTCACTCCCAGAAGTCCAAAGCTTCAGCAAGATCGAAACTCTCAAATCTATCCAAACATTCCGAAGAATCAGCCCCTCTATTATCACAAGGGACCAACCATCGTGATTACGGTGATGCACCTACCCACGACGAAGCTAGCTCTCCTGCGGCGTCCTCGTTAAGATCCTTACAGAATAGTGGATCGACCAAAGGGAGCAAGTCGCGGAGATGGCCAACCATTGTTGCTCTGACAATACTGGGTCTTGTGGTTGTTGTCATACTATGTTTGGGCTTCGCGGCACCAGCAGTTGTGGAAGAATATGCGAAGAAGGCCATGGTATTCGAGCCAACAACCCTATCAGTTGATTCTTTCACGTCTACGGGAGTAAGAGCAAGAATCCAAGGCGATTTCACACTCGATGGATCAAGAGTTGATAGGAAAGCTGTCAGGGATCTGGGTCGTGCGGGGACATGGATCGCAAGAGCAGTGGAGAGTAGGCGTTCGAAGGTGCAGGTGTATCTGCCGGAATATGACGATCTTCTACTTGGGACCGCCGACGTACCACCCATCGTGGTAGATGTTAGAGACGGACATACTACGCATATAGACTTTCTGAGCGATCTCGCAGCTGGAGATCTGGACGGCATACGGAGAATGGGAAATGATTGGATTGATGGGAGAATATCGCGTTTGAGCGTGAGAGGTGTTGCAGACGTGCCGTTAAAGTCTGGAATATTCAGTCTAGGCACACAGAGTCTCACTCAGACCATCGTGTTCAGTGGTTCGTGCACTTCATTCCCATGCAATCAGGTATCAACGGGATCAAATCTTTTACTGACTGAAGAGACTGCAGGGAGTGAAATACCTCTGATGCCCCAATATAATATCACAAAGCTCAACTTCCATGAAGTAGCATTACCGAACACCGAGAGAGGCATGGAAGCAGACGTGTCTCTAGTCCTGGCGAATGAATACCCATTCACTTTCGCCGTACCACCTCTTGGCTTCGACATCCTGGTACAGGGTTGCTCTCCCGAAGAGCCATACATCAGGCTCGCGGACGCAACAACGGAGCAAATTCTGGTGGAGCCGAAGGAAGATGTTAAAGTCCAGGTGGGAGGTTTCATCCAGCAGATACCCGAGACGTTATTGGCAACATGCCCACAGACAGAAAAGTCGCCGCTGGATGCTCTACTGGCAGATTACATTCGAGGAGATGATACGACCATCTTCGTGCGCGGCTCTAATGCTCCATCAGGCAATACCCCGGATTGGGTGACAAATCTGATCAAGAGTGTCACTCTTCCAGTGCCATTTCCTGGCAAAACATTCGAGGGGATGATCCGCAACTTTTCCCTAGCGGATGTGCACTTTAGTTTACCGGACCCGTTCGCTTCCCCTGACGAGCCTGGGGCATCGCCACGGATATCTGCTATCGTCAAAGCCATCGTTGGCTTACCCAAAGAGATGAACTTTCCGATCGAAGTTCCCCGCGTCCGGGCAGACGCAGACGTATTTTACCACAAGAAGAAGCTTGGCCGTCTTGACCTGAACAGATGGCAGAGGGCAAATTCGACACGCATTGAAGCACACGGCGAAACGGAGGCTGGCCTCGCAGTTGACTCCGTTGTGAAGAACGCCCCCTTGAAGATCACAGATGATGATGTCTTCTCTCAATTAGTCTCAGACATGGTCTTTGGAGGCAAGAAGGTAGTCCTCGGCATCAAAGCAAATGTCGATGTTGAAACGGAAACGGCACTTGGAAAATTCGTGGTCAGAGACATTCCAGCAGAAGGCAAGGTATCTATCAAGCGTTAGTCTTCCAATTTCATGATTTACGAATGTATGATAGCACAATGGCATTTCCAATGCTGATGATGAGCTGCAACCAGCTATATCGGGCGGTGATCTCGATGGCTTTTCGCCCAAAGTGGGCTCTCTCCGCATCTTGGATACAACAAAGTCCTCCCTTTCTCTCGAGGCTATGATCAATATCACGAATCCTACTGATTATTCTGCCATGGTACCGTATGTGAATATCAAACTATCAAGCAACGGCACCGAGATTGGCCATGCCACTGCCCGCAACGTCTCTGTTGTGCCAGGACCCAACCACAATATCCTCGTTGAAGCCCTGTGGGATCCCCTCACGGCTAGTGGCAACAAGGGAGTGGCGCAAGGAAAAGAGCTTCTCTCTCAATACATCTCTGGTAACTCCCTCCTCCAACATCGACCCCAACATCGCTAACACCCCCCAGGCTTCAACACAACCATAACCCTCACCACCCACGCCGGCACCATCCCCCACAACCCCCACCTCGGCCTCGCCCTCTCCCCACTCTCCATCACAATCCCCACCCCCAAACTCTCCCCCCCCCAAAACCCCTCCCACCCCCCCTCCCCCCCCCCGGACCCCCACGCCCCCCAATTCATCGACGACGCAACCTTCCACCTCCTCACCTCCACCGCCACCTTCACCCTCCTCTCCCCCCTCCCCCACAGCGTCATCACAATCACCTATCTCAACGCTACGGCGTTCTTCAACCATACGGAACCTGTGGGCACGATTTTGTATGAGTTGCCGTGGGAGGTGCCGCCGGGGGTGAGTGTGAGTCCGAGATTGCCGGTGGAGTGGGATTTGGGGAGTGTGGGGTATGCGGCTGTTAGGGAGGCGGTGGGGGGGAGGTTGAGGTTGGATGCGAGGGCGGTGGTTGGGGTTGGGGTGGGGAGGTGGGGGGAGAGGGTGTGGTTTTTGGGGAGGGGGGTTGGGGCTGGGGTGAGGTTGTAGGGGTGGGATGGGTGGTGAGGGTGTGTATACTCTGGACGAGGGGCTGGGGTTGTGGTATGTTGAGGATTGCAGTTGTGGGGTTTGATGCAGGTTTTGATATATAGCTTGTGCAAACTTGCGAAGAGGGTCATGTTTTGTTGGCATGGTTGATGATTTTATGATGGCTTCTATGTACCTTCGATGTTGTACCACTGGAAAATTTATAATGCGATCTCGATGACGCCGATGATAGGGTATTTGACCGCCTTCTGACCTTTTTTTCCAAAATCGTCGCGCCAGATTCGTCATCTGGCGGCCCATATGACCTCTTCGATTTTCGGAGTCCTTGGACTATGGGCCGCCTAGCTATCCAAAGGCTCTGCAGAGAACGCCAACGCTAGAACGCGACAGTGTTTGAAATGAGTCGGGTGATGTTCATCCCGGAGGCAAAGAGCTCGCATCTACTAGATCGTCGGCATCCTTTATCATTTCCTCTACAGGATCTTGGAGTGGTGATCGGGGTAGAGCCATCAGACCGGTTCGTGCCGATTCCAGAATACCGAAGGGTGAGATGAGCTTCATGAATGCATCTATCCGGGGTGGTTTGGCGGAGCTGGATATTTATCAACATAAGGACCGGGGACGAACGATTCAAAACACTTACACCTCAACGATGCAATTGTTGGTACTGATGTCCAATACCTTTCCACCAAATTGATGCGTGATATGAGTAATATGCGTCAAATGCTCATGTTTGTGTCTCAAAGCCTGGCTCGCTGCAAGTCGACTGGGGTGATAATTGTCCCCTTCTCCTTGTAGCTGCCTTTGGTGCATTCCAGACTCCGCCTTCGCTTCTTCGAGTTTAGAAGCATCGGCTGCCGACATCTCTCGATGATGAGCCATTAAGTCTTCGAAGTATTCAGGGCCAAGGATTGAGATTTTGGCCAGCAGAAGCTCGCGCTGCACAAGAGGGGCTGCTGTGTAGTCAAGCACGGCCCATACGGGTACTAGGTCTTCCAATTGACGCCTTGCTTGCTCAACCACTCCGTCATGCCCAGAAAGGACGATCGTCATGCGAGATAAATCATCCACCTCTGTATTGCAGACGACCAGACTGTCGATATTGAAGCCCCTGGCTGCAAGGATTCCAGAGACACGAGAGAGCACACCTGGTTCATTTTGAACGAGGCAATTGAGTATATGTCTTTTCGGAGGAAGCTGTGAGGGTAAAGGTGTCTCATAAAGGATAGAAGAGACGGCGGCTGGGGCGGACCATGATGGTAGAGGATCTTGAGCCGGAAGAGGATTGATTCGCCGATGAAGGGCTTTGTAGGCTAGTGCAGACGTTGAAGATGTCGTGTGCTGTGTTCTTCGGGGAAAAAGATGTTTGGGGGAAGTCTTTTGAGTGAGCTGGCAGGTCAAGCGCGAGGGAAAGGAAGTGAGGGTTCGGCGGGCGGCCATTGTGGCCTGGTTCGATGGTCCCGTACAGAGCAAGAGGTCAATGTTCTAGTTATTATTACTAAAGCTCAATCGGTGCAGATAATCAACGACTTCAAAGCTCGCGAGATCGTTGTCCTGACCGCACAAAATTCCAATGGCCGAAACCGGGGAGATATCGCGCTAAGCCCTGACAGGCGACACCGGCTAGGGTTGCCTCGGGTGCTAGGCCTTCTAGGATACTCCACCTGGTCGCCAACTCCGACCTTCGATCTTCAGATTATCAAAGCAATCATCGCCGCGGTATGTAGGTCTCGTATGGAAACGAGGCAATGAGCTGACTGCCCAGATGCTCTCACGAACCGCACTTCGAGCCGCGAAGGCACCTTCAATGATCGCCTCCCGTGGCTTTCGCAATTCTGCTGCACGCCTATCAAGTCCTTACCATTATCCGGAGGGTCCACGAAGCAATCTACCATTCAACCCTTTGACAAAGTACTTCGCCTTGAGATATTGGGGGACAATGGGTGAGCTACATAGACAGGGGTTGGGCTTTGCTAACGTAGAGATAGCCTTCTTCTTTGGATTGCCGTTCGGCATTGCAGGTAAGGTCAGCCGCTTATCTTTACATGGTTACCATAATGACACGATGCACAGTCTGGCAAACGAAGAAGAATAAATAGGGGAACAGATGGTGTTGGCAGAAGTGGGCAGTATGGAAGCTTAGAACAACCCGGAAGTACTTGGGCTCTACCGCTTCAAGAGTACGACATTGGACTGTTGCAGCGGCTACTAGCGTGCTCTCCGTGTATTACAAACCTCAAACGAGATACCCAGGCAGTGATTTCTGAACATTATGACCACGGGCGTCCCTGGCGAGGCGATAAAAAGGCAGTTTCTAACAGCCAGAGTGCAACATACACAGCAATCTGCGCCACTTGTTGAAGTTCATTTCCTTGAAAAATCATCTCCTGTGTGTAGCGATACTTTTGGCCTCTTAAAGAGGGTCTAACACTTGAGCAGCTGACCCATTTGCCAGACAGCGCACGTCCTCTGCATCGCGAGTGTGCGCGAACACATGCCATCAAATCAGTTCGCACTTTTCAATCTTTGACCAACTTTGGTCCTGTATTGTTTAGCATGATCAAGTTTGAGTTTTGACCCTAAATGGAATTATTTTGATGTCGCGCCCCAACGACATCACATCAAGTTGGAAGGGAGTAGAAAGCGCTCACTTTTCAGGCTTCTGCCTGTCATATCTGGCTTGTCCCGAGTGCCTCGAGACAGATATGGCACGTTCTTCGGAATTTACGCCTTTCAATTCATGCAGCCAAGCCTCAAAGCAGAAAGTATATAACAGGCAAGACTTTGTTCAATACTACCTATCCGTACCGTCAAATCTCCATGAGCTGTAACCCCTACGACTGGTCACACACAAGCCGGAACAGCTGAAAATATCACCTGTGAGGGATGAAGCTATTGCACGTTGGCGAATCCTTGGCTGGAGCTATGCATGAAACGGCTAATATGTTTCCACTGTGTCCTCCCAGCGTACAGCGTACAGCTTACAGACTGTACACCTCTCAAGTGCAGCAAGCTACGATTCGAGTTGTCAATTATGACCGTTGAAATCCAAACTATCAAGCTTGAGAAGGATCGAAGGGTTGAATGAGCCGCGCGTCGTCCCCGCACAAATCTTTGTCGAAACCTGACCCTCCACAACAGTACATATCGTAAGTCAAGATCTGAATGCTTGCGGCAAGTCCAACTCGCGAACAGGCCCATGATAAATACTTTCATGCGCACAAAGTACCCAAACGTGGAGAAGAACATAGCAAAGCCCCAGACCAAGCACGTCCAATTGATATTCTCGGAGGTGGCCTTCACTTCTTAGAGGCCAAAAAGAGAAGAAGAAGGCGACAATGGCGGACAACGAGACCTTAAATCATTATCCATCCCAGATAACCTGAGCTCTCGGTCGCGGACTTCCATCTCAGGTATGTGAGCCAGCCTAGGTAGGATTAGTGGAAGCAGTAACACGATACTAAGTTGAGGACTTCACTTACCAGTGACGTAACTCAGAGAAGTGGTCGCACCAGGAGGTGCGTACTTGGAGACCATTGAGTACTGTCCACGAGCGAGAGGGACACTAGGATCAAATATGAGCGAAACGAAGGTTCACAAAATCAAAGTCTTGAGCGAACGCCATCGCCGCCCGATTGAAAAATTGGTGTAGCCGTAGACAAGCCCTGCATGTCCAGCGCTGGAGAAAGCATCGAACGAAAACGGTGATGCCGTTAGTCAAGCAATATGGCTTCCGCGTCATTCCTATGAATATGTCTCACGAGAAAAGTCCTTCCCAAATCCCCATCAAAGTACAAGTCAGGCCCACGATGGGACATGAAGCCGAAACTTCGCTGGATGGACAAATATTTCAGGTGAGTCTTCCTCTTATGTCATTATTGTCCTAAAACATTTCTGAATAAAGACGCTGATCGATTGACGTGGGACGGCCCCCGTTGGATAGATAGCTTATATAAAGCTCTGCGAACCAACTGCCAAAATTCTGGCCCGAGCAAAATCTTGTCTCGTGTGTTTTGACGCGGAGAACATATTGTATGGCTGAACGGGAGGGTAAGGATTGGGTTTAAAGCTGGCGAAGGTCGGAAAGCTCTAAGACGCGGATCTGTTATTGTTTGGATACAAGATGAAATATGAGCTAGTCCACGTGAAGCTCCAAGCCGTTGTATCAGGCTTGACTTTGATCAAAACGCGAAGTCTCCTCGTACTGGCGGCTTACTATCGGCCAATCTCTACAAAAGTGTATGCTATAGGAAACGTATGAGGGGACTGTCCCAAGTCATATTGCACTCTCATCAACGAGACGACGTTGAAAGTTTGATAACAAGCCAAGAATACACTTCATAAAGACATCCACAGCAATACAAAGATGACGACGATAGCGACAAGCAACAAAATCCCAGCTGTGGCCGCTTGCCAAACACAGCCAGATCATTCTCATCGTGATTGCCATCGGTCGCGGGAAAATCATCTTGCATTTCGTTGTTACCAGCTCAGGGACCTTTGACCTCCATGTCGAACCGCATTGCTGAGGATTGGGAACTCTGGCTAGACAGGATGGAATGTTACTGAGGCGTAAAAGTTTGTACGCTTGAGAACGGCAGCAATGGGTGCATCAGAACTTTTAAGCTCTCAAGTCGAACAGCTCCTGAACTGTTGACCCCTTGGCTGCCTGATGAAGGGTATGAGAAGTCAATTAAAGGGCGGAACGCAAAGCCTATGTGGTGCTCTTCGTATGATTAAGGAGCTACGAGGAGCTTTCAAATGATGGGCAGCAACGTGGACACTGCACAGGTCCGTTTCTGCATCAGCATGACCGCTATCCTGCTGTCCACCAATCATAGACCTCAATCCAGGGTTTCTAGGAGCAATGCGGCCATCCATCTTCAACCTGTGCAGCATTCAATGAGTCTATATTACAGAGTCTGCAATAATAGAGCAGCCCATTTGACCTTATCTCCCGCGTACCTCAAGGCATCAATAATGATGAGGTTGCCCAACTTGGGCAAGACTTCAGAGTTATCATATCTATGTCGAAGAAGCGAGTGGTTCCAACTGGAGTCGAGCCATAGGAAGCCTACCACATCTACATCAGGAAGAAATCACATCCAGAGTAAAACGCCTTGCTGTTTCTTCAGTCGAGTACTCCAAGTAATGTAGACTAATGCGCATTTGACGCAGTAGCTACTGCTACTACTTACGTATTCAGGATGTTAGATGTTAGCGTGCCAAGGGAAGCTAACAAAATTACATGTGTAAAGCAGCTAGCGCTCTATTGTTAGTACATAGAATACACCGTTACGCAGGCAAACCTGTATAGACTACGTGCGCCACAGCAGGGTTTAAATCACGTGTGCGGGCTAACCAACTCCCCTGTAAGGTATTTGCAGATCGTACAATCGCTCGAATGTTACTAGCCTTTAAATTTCAGGCTTGCTTCTCAGTATCCATGCGGAAGTTTTCTTGGGCAACTTAATTATGACAAAAGAGACAAGAGCTTATATTAGTAATGCGGAACCTCAAAATTATTCGTCGTTCCCAGCTCACCACTCCCTCCGGATTGGCTTTGACGGCATGTGCTTGGGATGTTGCATTAGACAGCGTGATCTGCGCTTTTGGACCAACCAGAGAGAACACTCTTATTGAGCTTAAACGCTGGACGAATTATGAGAAGTCCCCTCAAACCATAGCTTCTTGGGATGCTCCATGTCCGCTGCCTGGACTTGACTGTGATGAGATTCTAAACCTGCACTATTTCTCTGAATCTTCAACATCATGTCTTGTCTTTGCAGGCGGAGACATCATTGTTGTTCGCGAAGAACCTCAAGCTGGCGAGGAAAAGATAGAGATTGTTGGCTCCGTTGATGCTGGCATTTCTGCTGCTGCATGGTCACCTGATGAAGGATTACTTGCTATTACTACAAGAGCATCAACTTTGCTCTACATGACGAGAGACTTCGACAACATCACGGATATCACACTTATAAGTGATGATCTCAAGGCTTCCAATCATGTTTCAATCGGCTGGGGCAAAAAGGAGACGCAGTTCAAGGGCAAAAAGGCCAGGGCACTTCGCGACCCTACTATACCGGAGACGGTGGATGAGGGTGTCTTGAGCGAATATGATATGAGGGAAACTACGGTGACTTGGCGTGGAGACGGCGCATATCTTGCAGTGAACAGCGTTGAGCCTAATTCACGCAGGGTTGTACGAATTTATTCAAGAGAGGGCGTCTTAGACAGCGTCAGTGAGCCAGTTGATGGGCTAGTGGGTGCTCTCAGCTGGAGACCGGTGGGAAATCTCTTAGCTGGTATTCAATATCAAAACGACCTGGCCAGGGTGGTCTTTTTTGAGAGGAATGGCTTACGCCATGGCCAGTTCAACTTACGGCTTAGCAAAGAGGAGCTCCAGACTTGGGGTTCGAACATACGCTTGAAATGGAACGTAGATTCTTCTGTGTTGGCTGTCTGCTTCAAGGACAGAGTTCAGCTATGGACGATGGGAAATTATCATTACTATCTGAAACAAGAGATATTCTCACTGTCAGAGGAACCGTCAGGGGGACCAATGTCTATTCTTTGGCATTCAGAAAAGCCTTTGCATTTCACTTTGAGCTCCCAGTGTAAGCAATGTTCATGCTATCGTTGCCTTGTGTGTAACGGGTGACTAAGGCATATGTCTTAGCTGGTCTGCAAAGGCTTGCATATACTTCGAGAGTATCTGGTGGCTCCACGTCTTCACCTGAAGATTATGGCGTGGTGACGGTAGTTGATGGAAGTAAGTCACCGAAAATCCACCAATTTAACGCCCTAACGCAGTATAGAATGCCTCAAAATAACGCCAATGCGGCTTACAAACATACCACCACCGATGGCATTGCATGAGCTCACACTGGAAGGTAACATAATTGACGTTGCCGTCACGATCGATTTCGAAGGCATAAAGTCAATCATGATCGCTGTCCTACACCACGCCGGCTGCTCGCTGTTTGACTGGCCTCTAGTATCGATGAGGGAGAAGCCGCCAACTCTGAAGTGGGCTATGTCCCCAAGACCAAACGGCAAACTCCCCGGATCGATGTATCTACAAGTGGCTTTTACGGGTAAAATGACCATTGAAAGGCGCATCTTAGTGCTTTCCAACGATGTAGAGGCATCTATGCTTTGGGCTGTAGGCACCGATGGAGTACCGCTGGGTGAAGTATTGTCGTATGGCACAGCTATTGAAGGCATGGTCACGAATGCAAATTGTTCTCTATCTCAAACATACCTCGTGATAGACGGCAATGCGAATCTCGGTTGGGAAGACCTGAAGAAAGACATCGCCGAGTTCAAGGAACGTAGCAACATTGAGCTAGCGATTGCTGGATTCACCATCGCAAGTATAGATGCCATATACTGCGGTGGAGCCTCGCGTGAGAACTCTCATGGACTACCCTTAGTCAAAGGTACTATTTTCAGCCTTTCCGAGAACGGCTCTCTATTCGCAAATGAGACTCGTCTAGTTAGGAATTGCACATCTTTCTTAGTGACGCCGGCCCATCTAATATTCACCACCAGCCAACATCTCCTAAAGTTCGTACATATGATGAACTCGCCCGAAGGTACGTCTTTGATATCAAGCTGCCCCGCGATGACTGCAAGTTGGCTGACCATCTCATGCAGAATTGGAGATACCTCCCGATACGCCTGAGACAGATGAGCGGTGCCGCAGCATCGAAAGAGGAGCGAGACTTGTAACAGTCATGCCTTCGATATTCGCTTTGGTAATGCAAATGCCGAGAGGTAACCTTGAGACGATTTACCCTCGAGCGCTGGTACTTGCAGGAATACGAGACAGTATCAACAAGACGAAGTACAGGAAAGCATTTCTAGCCTGCAGAAACCAGCGGGTTGATATGAACATTCTGCATGACCACGACCCTCAGCAATTCATCTCATGCGTCGAACTTTTTCTCGAACAGATACAAAAAGTGGAGCACATCGACTTGTTCTTGTCACAGCTCAGGTGAGCTTGTTCCTGCTTGACGTACAAGCCATACTAACAGAGAGCAGGGAAGAGGACGTTTCCAGAACAATGTATAAAGAAACTAATGTGGGCCTTTCCTTCGCAAACGACTTAGATTCTCAGCCACATCAAGCGGACCATGGATCCGTGTCAAAGGTCAATAGAATATGCGATGCTTTTTTAAACGCTCTGAAGAATCGTACCTCGACCCATTTTCAGAATGTCGTTTCGGCTCATGTGTGCAAGACACCATCAGATCTTGATGCCGGCTTGAGTCAGATTGCTGGCCTACGTAGTGAGCAGACCTCTGTACAGACTCTGCTGTATTAAATTCTGACTTGGTGTAGGCAAGAATGCAGAGCAAGTAGAAGGCGCTATTGAGCACATTTGCTTCCTTGCAGACGTCAATCGGCTGTACGACAACGCCCTGGGACTCTACGATCTGGAGCTGGCATTGCTCGTCGCTCAGCAGTCCCAAAAAGATCCTAAAGAATATTTACCGTTCCTGCAAAACCTGCAGAGGGAGCCATTACTTCGAAGACAGTATTCAATCGACAATCACCTTGGTCGATATAAAAAGGCTTTGAAACACTTATGCGAGTTGAGTGCATTCGACGAAGTCAAGACGTATACTGTAAAGCACGGCTTATTTACAGAAGCTCTGGACTTCTACCGCTATCAGGAGGACCAGCTCAAGGAGATCATGCGCCTCTATGCGAATTATCTTCAGCAGGATAGGAAATTCAGAGAAGCGGGGATAGGTATGGACGTCTTGCCGCGTTCCCTCGGCCCCTCGCTAATCTTTCGCAGCATACGAATACCTAGTCGACAACGCTTCCGCGAGCGAAGCATACCGCCAAGCTTATCTGTGGAAAGAATCCCTCGCCTGCGCCACCCTCATCCCCCTTCCCCAACCCCAACTCCACGCGCTCTGCCTAACAATAGCAGACACCCTCTCCGAAACCAAAGACTTCTCCTCAGCAGCAACAATCCATCTCGACTACCTCTCCGACATCCCCACCGCAGCCCGCCTCTTCTGCAAAGGCTACTTCTTCGCCGACGCTCTCCGCACAATCGGTCTGCACCGCCGTCCAGACCTCCTCAACTCCGTCATCGATCCCGGCCTCATCGAAGGCATGGCTTCAATGACCGAGCTCCTCGCCGACTGCAAAAGCCAACTCAATGCCCAGATCCCACGTCTTCGCGAACTACGGACGAAGAAGGCTGAGGATCCTCTAGCCTTTTTCGACGGCGATGGCAATGATGGCGCTGATATTCCGGATAATGTCTCGCTTGCTGCTACGGATGCGTCTACGGCTGGCGGTGGTAGTTTGTTCACGCGATATACCAATCGTACGGGGACAATGGCGACGAATGCGACGAGGAGGACGTCTAAGGGTCGGCGGAGGGAGGAGAGGAAGAAGGCTAGGGGGAAGAAGGGGAGTATCTATGAAGAAGAGTACCTAGTCAACAGTGTTGGGAGACTTGTTGATAGGGTCAATGCTGCTAATGAAGAGATTGACAGGTTGGTCGTTGGGCTCATGAGGAGAGGTATGAGCGAGAGAGCGGGAGCTGTGCAGAATGCTATGGTCGAGGTGGTGGAGCTCTGCAGGGGCTGTCTTGATGAAGTTTTCGGTGCCGGCGGCAAAGAGCCCGTTGACGAGCAGAAAGAAGATGATGAGCCTGGCAGACCGAGAGGAGGGGACGAGGTAATGTGGGATGCGTTGGAAGGAGGGAAGCGCAGAGAGGCACCTCTGGTCAAAGATTTCGCTAGACTTACTTTGCTTGGTCGATAGCATCTCGACAGCATCTCGCGGTCTCGTCAAAAGCTTTTGTTGTATCAAGTAAAATCATCCTGGCGAGGTGACGACGTCTTGCTGAGGGCATCTGAATAACATTGCTTGGGCAAGGTGACAGAGGACACCCATCCCAGACTAGCCTCTTTCTATGTTGCACACGACTAGTATATATCTAAAGAGTCATCATCATCATCATCATCATCATCATCATCATCATCATCATCATCATCATCAAGTAAGGGCATCGTATCAATCTCAAGCATCCACAGGCTTTCCCTGCTCATCAATCAAATGCTCCTGAACGCTAATCGGTCCGTCTCCTACACTCGTCAAGATAATCCTCGATACACCCTTCCTCAGCGCCTCCTCCACCTGCACATACTGCTCCCCAAGCCCCCTCCCCTCCGTCGCCGTGCCAATCTCTTCCCAACCCTCTTTCCCACGCAAACAAAGTCCCAGCGTCGCCCCTAGATAACTCCACTCCTTTTCCAGATAATAAACCACAGCATTCGGCCCCGCATCGAACGTATACGCAGCCACTATTCTTCCAGCATGCTGATTGATAGCCTCCACAGCGCGTATAGCAGCACGACTCACATCATTGAGATAGAAGATTGGAGGATCTGTATCCAAGCAAGTAGCATGAAAGGAATTACTCTCCCTCATCGTCACGCGCGCAAAGGTCTCGAAATCCCTCTTCTGAATCGCCTCCTCCATCTCCGCCATCCGCTTCGGCACCACCTTCTTCGCTCGCGTCTGGAACAAGCTACTCGTCTTCACAGTCTCCTGCATGCCAGTCGTGCTACTCATATCCTTCTTCTCCGCACTAACGACCATAATCAGCGCCCGCATTTCCGGCCAATGGCTCTTCGGCGCCACCAGACGCGCACAGCTGTCTGTACCGTCAGGGCGGGTGCCATTATCCCAGGCTACATAGCCACCTAGCAGGCTCCGACATGCGGAGCCGCTGCCCTGTCGCGCGATGAGCGAGAGCTCGGTCGGTGTTTGTGGGAGGGCGTAGAGATCTGCTATGGCGCGGACGAGGGCAGCGAAGCCTGCGGCGGAGGATGCGAGACCGGCGGCTGTGGGGAAGTTGTTTGTGCTGGCTAGGCGGAGGGGGAAGGTGGATAGTTTTGGGAGGGAGGGGTTGGAATCTTCGAGGGAGGAGCGGAGGTCTCGGAGGGCGTGGAGGCAGGCGAGGGAGCGCGGGGTGGTGAGGGGCTCGGCTTGGCCGTTTAGGAGGAGGGCGTCGGGAGGTTGGTAGGTGGGGGAGCAGGAGGCTGTGGTGTGCGTGCGGAGGTCGGATTGGGAGAGGGTGACTGAGAGGGAGGAGTTGGTGGGGAGGTTGAGTTTTGGGTCGCGCTTTCCCCAGTACTTTATCACGGCGATATTTACCGGGGCTGTCGTGCTGGCGCGGTGGATTTTTTGGTCAGTCATCGTGATGGTATTCAAGAAAGAGGAAAGAAATCCCAATTGTAGATGGGTGTAAGCATGGGATTATGCCATATGGAGATCATCCCGCGTTTGACACCTCGGCTCGGACCGCTGAAGAGCCTCAAAGTGGTGGTCTCTAGTCTCGACGCTCATCAATACCATTACAGACACTCGCCACTGTTAACAACAAACATGGGAAACACCTCTTCAAGCAACAGTCCACCACCTCACACCTCAACCCCATCATCAGCCTGCCCCGTCGACCCCTCAGCCCGCGCAGCATGGCTCGAAGCAGCCAAACAAATCCCCCATCCACAACCCCCTCCACCATCACCACTCTCAGACAAAACCACACCCCCCCCACCACCAAAGATACTAAAACACCGCCCCCTAGCCTCCGACCGCGTCACCAGCTCAATCCCCCGCACCGCCAACTCCCCCCCCACAACAACCCCCACCCCAACCTCAACCCCCCTCACCACCGCCTCCGCCGAAATCCTAAACTGGATCTACCCCTCCGAAAAAATGTTCTACGACGCCATGAAGCGCAAAAACCACTCCCCAAACGCCTCCGACATGGCCACCGTGGTGCCCATCCACAACGCCGTCAACGAGCGCGCATGGAAAGAGATCAAAATGTGGGAGAAGCGGTTCGCGGCCGAGCAGAATGCGAGTTGTGATGGGCCCCGGTTGAGGAGTTTTAGCGGGGATAGCAAGAAGTGGAGTCCGAGGGCGAGGTGGAATAGTTTGTGGGGGTATGAGGCGCCGTTTGATCGGCATGATTGGGTTGTGGAGAGGTGCGAGGGGCCGGTGGTGGAGTATGTGATTGATTTTTATAAGGGGAGGGGGGGTGGGTTGAGCTTTTATTTGGATGTGAGGCCGAAGTTGAATAGTTGGGAGGGGTGGAGGATGAGGGCTTTGAAGTCGTTGGGGTTTAAGGGGCCGTGAGAGGGAGGAGGGATGGTGGATTTATCGCAGTGTGGAATGACGTTGTTATACAATGTAATTTACTCCTGCGCTGTACAGAGATACGCAGGACGCCGAATGCTTTGTGCAGGGACCATGCCAATGATGCCAAACGCCTGTGCCTCCTCTTATCCAAGCACGACAGCCAGGACGATGATGACAAGCACGATCGCAAGGATAATCAATAAACAGCAAGCCTTCCCCCTCGCGCTCTTCTGATATCTGCTGGCGCTCCTTAGCTCTATGTCCGCATGTTGTGTATCCGTAGCCACATTTTGCACGTTTCCGCTTATCGTATCGAGCTGTCCGCCCTGTTCATGCACGATATGCGCCACATCTCTGAATAACTCATTCAGTTCTCCAACGCTCTGCTCAATATTCCGTATCTCGGATTCCCGTTCTACAATCAAGGATTCTTGGAAGTCAACTTCATCTTGCGACGCTAAGCGCAGCTGATCTTGTTCTTGTAGTTGCGATTGTTGTTGTGAGGGGTCGTCTGAGTACGGGCGATGAGATGAGTCTTCGGAATCGAGAGCTGTCCGAGTGGCAGATGCGGACGCTCTTTGCTTCTCAAGTGCTTGTCGTTGGATAGCCTGAAATTCGGTGCCTGATGCCTGGAACTCGCGGGAAAGCTTCTGCTGGGTGTATTTCTGTGATGGCTGATGTGGCTGTCAGCTTAGCTCTTTACAGCTTTTACTTGGGTGATCCTACGCTCAAGTCTTCCCAGGCCGTTAGTTTCTTGATGCCTTCGCCAGCTTCCTTAAAGCCATCTCTTGCCTCCTCTAATAGATCATGCACTCTTTCTCTCACTCGCTCGGTATCGCGCTTCGTTCCCAAGAGGTTCAGCTGCTGTGATAGACGGCCGATCTTAGATGTGAGGGAGAAGAGCTGTTCTGAGAGCTTTTCGCTGAAGCGACTGAACTCTGGGTCATCGCGATACTCGGGATCGTCGCTTCGGCGGTATGTAGTAGGCTGGTATATTGGTTAGCTTGATGAGGGGGGTGATGTAAGGGCGACAAACCTGGCTTTCTAGTAAAGGGGAGCGATCGAATGACATGGTAGATGTTAAAGTGAGAACGATAATGGGATGCACAACAACCGCGAGTGACAATGAGCGTTGCCTTGACGTACGCGCTAGCTATTTATAGCACCATGCGTCGCGGCTATGTAAGGCGCCTGGGCGCTACCATTCAATGAACTAAATTCGACACCCTACTATGTAAATAACTGTTGAAAGTCTGTCCAGTCCAAGTCTCTACTCGTACTCGAGCTTGGCTTCTTCTGTTTCCTACTCACTAAACTAGTGGACCACTTATACACAACCAGGTACACGTAAGCTCTCAGGCTCCAAAGATACCTATGCGGCCTCTGATACCACCATCACCAAGCTGTACCGCCATCTTCGGAAACTGCAACCGCCAGCCTTTCTCTTGGTGCTATATGAAGAGCGTCAAATCTCTGTTAATATAAAGCTAGAAATTTCAAGGTGTCCGCGCGTGGATCCATAAGACAACGACATGTAATTTCGACGCAATCGGTCTGATATCTAGCTTTAGAGAACACGCCATCCGGCAAACTCGTGCTCTCATATTGCCCAAAGATTTCCTCATGCATTACCATGGCCTACCACTTCAAATGAAACCATTCCCCAATACGACCGCGGACCTCGTCCCCTTAGACTTGAATTCCCAGATCGCAATATGCCAGTATCTACTCCTTCAATGCCAACAAGACTCAGGTGGTAGCCTCAAGATCAAGCAAACCCCGTCCATCTCTATCCTTGTCATCAGTCTCCCCTGGTGAATCTGTCATGGGAGAAAGCTTCCAGTCATTTGGTGACTGACTATTTAAGCGAGGACAATGTACTCCAAAAAGCTCTTCACAAAAACATAGTCTTCTCTAACTAAAGAATGTCCATCTCGATCTGCGTTCTAATCCCATGAACGTGCTTACAACGTGGAAGGCTCAAATTGGATTCTGTCCCTGGGGGTTGCTCAAAGGCT
>JAABUL010004604.1_pt1 | contig 18230 bp, 34 predicted proteins | sample 5559151 | NCBI WGS metagenome assembly JAABUL01 (sample SAMN10711876, study PRJNA513368) | rock metagenome | isolation source: Antarctica rocks | place: Antarctica: Victoria Land, Pudding Butte sud | reverse complement strand
TTCAGGCTGTTGCCGCTGCTGCGGTGTGGCCAGCCTCCAGCGCGGAGCTACTTGCGCTACAGCAATGGCGGCACTGCTTTACTTCGGCATTTTTCAGCACCTGTATACCGGAGCCACCATGGTTTCAGAGATGCGCTCACATCTTCAACCTGGGACAGCCTTCAGGGAAGTGCGTTTGCTTCTCGGCCGAATGCGGGCCCTGTTCCATCGACGCTCGCCCGTGCAGCATTGCGAAGCCATGCCCTCGGTGAGCACAATCATATCCGCTGCAATGCGACTGGTTTTTGCGCTGATTGTGGCGGGCATAGATTGCGCCCGCATCGAGGTGTACGAACACAAGTCTGCAGGACTTCGGCTGCACCTCCCAGCTCTGATCTGTCAAGGTGCAGATGGCATGCCGCTTCATCGGCTTGATATTTTGCAGTCCTTGCCTACTGCAGCAGCAGCATCAGCGGCGACAATGGCATGGGGAAATGCCGCAAGGCGGCAACTGCGAAGGCCTTCGGCTATTGCTTGCCGCACCACGCCGCGGTGACAGCAAAGCGCTGCAGCCCGCGGCGGCGGTGCCTCAGTAACAGAGGATGTTGAATGGAACGTGCGCGCTCCCACACGGCATGAAGGGAGCGCGGTCTGGCCTGCATCGTGGGCGTCGTTGCAGCGAGAGCGCTTTGCAAAGCAATCAGAAGTATTCTGTGTATCAGAGGCTTTGAGGTTCAGATTTTGGGGGCGCAGCGAGCGGCGCGAAGTACCCGAAGTAAACCCTTCATCTCTTCTCAGGTTCGAAACACTCGTCTGCAGCCAGCGAAGGCTGCCTTGCGCCTGCTGAGAACCTGAAGCGGCCGTCCTCGGTTTCATGGCGTGAAGTCGAGACTACGGGACGATTTGTTCGCCTGATCGATTTGTTCGCAGTTGAAAACAGTAGGCTGGAGTGTTTCACGACTGAATTGCAATTCAAAATGTCCAGTTGCATGCATCCCATCTCGTGTGTCCGCCGATTAACGCCTGGCAATTGTGCGCGCAGTATCATGCGGTGGCACTGTATGATGCAGTTCTGGGTGTTGCGCCACTGCCTCATGGCACATGAAGACCTCCATGTTGCCTGATAAAACATTGCATCTCGTTCACTCCGGAGTGACGCTGCCAGAATTGAACCGGATTCGACCAGAGACTGCGCCATGCTCGCTGTGTGCCAACCGCGACCCACGGGGGCAGCAGGCCTAGCAGGCTGCTGTCTGCCGGCAGCATCATGCGGCTGCCAGCCCGTCTGCTGGCATCAGGTCCAACTTCAAGGAGCTCTTTGCGCCAGATTCCCAGCAGGAGGCACAGCAGGCGACTGATTTCGGCCTCTCAGCGGCCCAATCAGCAGCCGGATGAGGACTCGGCAGCAGACCATATGGTGCACCCCACGTGCAGGTGCTGACCTGGTCGTCCTCATCCGGCTGCTGATTGGGCCGCTGATAGGCCGAAATCAGTCGCCTGCTGTGCCTCCTGCTGGGAATCTGGCGCAAAGAGCTCCTTGAAGTTGGACCTGATGCCAGCAGACGGGCTGGCAGCCGCATGATGCTGCCGGCAGACAGCAGCCTGCTAGGCCTGCTGCCCCCGTGGGTCGCGGGTTGGCACACAGCGAGCATGGCGCAGTCTCTGGTCGAATCCGGTTCAATTCTGGCAGCGTCACTCCGGAGTGAACGAGATGCAATGTTTTATCAGGCAACATCGAGGTCTGGGGTCTGGGCGAGGCCTAGATTCCGAATTTGTCTGCACTTTTAATTTTCGGTGGAGATCTGTGTTGCCACTGTCTGGCAGCGTCGAGTCATGCGCATCCAGGCAGGTAGGTTTCGCTGTAATCGCCAACAACGTAGGTACTTATCGTCAGGAGGCCGACCTCAAACAGGTTCACACTCTACATGTGCCATGAGGCAGTGGCGCAACACCCAGAACCGCATAATACAGTGCCACCGCATGATAGAACTGCGCGCACAATTGCCAGGCGTTAATTTGCACACACCGAGATGGGATGCATGAAACTGGACATATTGAATTGCAATTCAGTTTTGAAACACTCCAGCCTACTGTTTTCAACTGCGAACGAATCGATCAGGTGAACAAATAATCCCGTCTTGACTTCACGCCATGAAACCGAGGACGGCCGCTTCAGGTCCTCAGCAGGCACAAGGCAGCCTTCGCTGGCTGCAGACGAGTTTTTCGAACTTGATAAGAGATGAGGGGTTTACTTCGGGTACTTCGCGCCGCTCGCTGCGCCCCCAAATCTGAACCTCAAAGCCTCTGACACACAGAATACTTCTGATTACTTTGCAAAGCGCCCTCGCTGCAACGACGCCCCCACGGTGCAGGCCAGACCGCGCTCCCTGCATGCCGTGTGGGAGCGCGCACGTTCCATTGCTTCAACACCCTCTGTTACTGAGGCACCGCCGCCGCGGGCTGCAGCGCTTTGCTGCACCCGGCCTCCCGGCCCACAGCCTAGATCGCAAAGGGTGACGCCATGCGGCCGGAGCAGCCGCCCGCCGGCGGCGCCGAGGCCTTGCCGGGCTGAGCAGCTACGTTGGGCGCTGCTGCGATAGCAGGAGCGGCGCCACCGCTGCTGCGGTCCTGCCTCGGCGGCCCGTCCTCCGCAGTCGCAGCTGCTCGCGGTGCTGAAGCTGACACTTCGCCTTGCTGCTGCTGATCCCGTTCGGCGAAGGGGTTAACGCCGGCGCCGACCCACCTCCAAAAATGCGCAGGCTCGTCAGCTGCTGGCGCGGCGCTGACGCTGCCTGCGCCGGCTGCGCTGCCGCTTGCTGACCTGCCGTCAGCGGCGACCGCCGGCGCGGAGATGCCATCAAACGGCACAGGACGCGCCGGCCCCGCTACAACGGCAACGGCTGGGCTGGCGCTGTCTTGCTGTGCGCCGCTGCCGCCGGCAGCCGACTGCACGGGACTCAGCCCGCCGGGCTGCTGCGCTGCCGCAGCAGCACCGGCACCCGCTGCTCTGCCGCCAGGCGCCGTGGCGGGAGCCGCACCGCCGCCGGCCGCGGCTGATCCGCCGCCCGCGCTGCCGCCGCCGGATCTGGCAGGGGGCAGGGAGGGCGCGCGCGGCAGCGCGGGTGAGTATTGAATGTCGACCAGGGCTTCGTGGATCTCCTTGGCCGAGGGCCGCTCTGCGGGGTCCGCGTGCATACACCGCGCGATCAAGTGGTCCACCTCCGGCGGGCACTCCTCGGGCACACTGTGATGAGAAACATACAACAGTCGGACCAGTCCGAGCAGCGGCATGCATGCTTGTTGACATGTCGCGCCAGCCGCAGTGGCCCAAAGTCCAGGCGACAGAAGCTGCGCTGCAGACCAGAGGGGAACAAGCAGCAAGCAGCAAGCAGTACCCAGCAGGGCAAGCAGAAACATCAAGCAGGTCAAGCAGGTGTCAGTCAAAACAGGAATCGGCAGAGGCACACCGCAGCTCGCGGGTCTGGCCGCGCAGAGGGCGCTCGCCGGTCACGATCTCCCACAGCACCACACCAAAGCTGAAGATCTGCGGCAGGGCAAACATTCGAAGCATCAGTAGCTGCGAGGTACCCGTGGCAGAGAGAGCAGAGATGCAACAAAATAGCAATCCTTGCGCTGCAGGGTGAGCAGGGTGAGAAGGGGCATCCAAAGCATTGCAGAGCTGCAGCAGTGCAGCAGGCAGGGACTCGAAACACCGAGTTGCTGCTGGAGCACACGACGCACATCCACTTTTTCGGTGCAGCGGGCGCCCAGCAGAAGCTCCGGAGCGGCCCATGCAAATGTGCCCGCCATGTCCAAGCTCGTCACATAGTCCCTGCAGGGCGCGCAGGCGTCAACTTCAACAGATATGCTTGGACCTGAACTTTCAGTCAAACGGTCGTTGCCGCAGCACGCAGTTTCCGCTGTACTCTTGCCACTGCTTCAAAGATCGCTGGCGAGCGACGCGACAGGTGTGATCACAGTGATGGGCAGCGAAAGAAAAACAGGTGGGCAGGAGACCAGAGCATTCAGAGCGTCGAAAGAGGCGGCGGGCGGCACCTGTTGAGGATGCGGGCGAGCCCGACATCCGCGATCTTGGCTGTGCCATCGCGCGCCAGCAGGATGTTCTGGCTCTGCATGGGGTTGCAACAGAGCATTTTGAGACCAGCGAATCGCCATGCCTCAGAACGGTGAAGCCACGCACAGTCAACGTGGCTCGGGACCGCCAGTGCTGTCAGGCCAGGAATGAACAGGCCGCTGCGGCAGGAGGGAATGCGGCTGTGCCAGGCAACAATCCACTGAGTTGATGCCACACCTTTAGGTCGAAGTGCACGATCCTGTGGGTGTGCAGCCAGTGAAGGCCGCAGGCCACGTCCAGTGCCACCTGCTTGCCCCTGGATGCAGAAGATCTGAGCTCGAGACCACCCATACACGACTGATCGCCTGAGCCGGGTTTGATCACCTCGGTCGACGAAACTTGAGCTTCACTACTGCGCAAGCACGTTGCGACTGTGCATTTGTCGCACCTGCGGTACCAGCCAAACACAGCGCGGTCCTTATCCCTCGCCATGATGCGCCACAGGTCGCCACCCTGCAGCATAAAGGTGCGTCACTGATCAGGGTATACGTCTGCAAAAGGAGACCATGCTACAGGGGGGGAAATACATGCCTGGCTCGTAAGGCGGACATGCTCTGTGGCAGCGCTGCTGCAACTGTTTGTGTTGCCGCACTACTTTTCGATGACGATACCAAGACTGCAAACCAGTGGCCGCAGCGGCACACGGACTGTGATGTGTTGCCATGCAGCGCAGCTCACAACAGCAAACCTCCATGAACTCGGTGACGAGCATGGTGGAGCCCTCTGCGACGCACGCGCCCTGGAACTGCACCACGTTCGACGCCCTGCTCCCCGGGAAACAGTGGGTTTAGTGTTTAGGGTTTAGGATTTAGGGTTCAGGACGTGATTGGGACTGCAGCACACTGGCATGCCGCGATGGCACACCATGACTAGGTCACGATTCACAAGCGACGAGCAGACCGGCGACAGGCACCTGCGAAGGCAATGCGTGGATGCTGGAGGAAAGCACTGCACATGGCTGGCGGCCAGGCAATCGAAGGAATGGAATGGGAGGCACGGTGGTGGAACCGCAAAGGAAAGTGCACCGGCAGCTGCGCAGGATGGCGACCTCGCGGCAGAACTTGGCCTGCGCCGCGGGATCCTGCCGCCCGCTCAGCATCTTGACTGCCACCGTCTGCACGCCGCCCAGCACCGCCTTGTACACCTGCAACGAGTGGGAAGTGATGCTGAGCTCACTATGCCGGAATCTGATGACGGCGCATCTGTGCCTTGAGGCACACCTTCAGGCACAAACTAGCTAATTAGCTAACTCGCTAACTAGCACCTGCCGCCTGCGACGAGATCGCTGGTGGGGCCAGGAGCAGTTCCACAGGCGGTGCAGATCCCGCTGCCATGACAGCGCCCACCCGCAGCTTATTGACCTAATGGTGAGGGAGCACCATGATGATGTTGCCACCCCCCGAATGGCACAGCCGCTGAGGGGGGACGCGCAAATGCATCAGACACTGTGTGGGACGCTGTCGGATGCGTGGCATACTCGACACGTCGATTGGTTGTTGTCAGCAGCAGCAGCGGCAGGGGAACCGGGGCGCTTGTGGTAATTCCGCACACCTGGCCAAAGGCGCCGCTGCCGATCTCCCACTTCCGGCCGTCGGGGCGCATGCAGATCTTGATGTCCTGCGGCCGCAGCTCCCAGTCGGAGAAGGGTACCCGAGGGAGCTCCACCACGTCTCCTGCCGCGCACGCATCCAGCTCCGGCTCGCTGTTCGCGCCCGCGCTGCAACGCAGGAGTGTGACACAGCGTTTCAGGACGGTCCTTTGCAGCACTAACAGGACCGCACAATTATGTGAACATGCGCAGGCAAGGAGCAAAAGGAGCGAGAGCAGAACGATGGCAGAGACAGGGCTGCAGCTCAGGCGCCAGCGTCGACAACCCGGCGATGCCGTTGGCAGCAATGCAAACGCCTGCGCGCCTGCGGAACAGGTTGTCCATGTCGATGTCGATGCCGGTCTCCGCGATGTTCAACGGCGGGAAGACGAGGCCGCGGCCGCCGCTGCCCTGCGGCGTTTCCGCGCCGCTGTCACCGCCGCTGCCTGTGCTGCGGTTGCTGCCGTTGGCGCCAAACATGGACGCCACTGCATGGCGGCAGTGGCAAAAGTTCAGCAGTGGGGGCATCGGCAGTTGCCGGCACTGGCCCGGCAATCCTTTGGGCTCTGTGGTGCAGCACACCGCCTTGTGGGTGCACCCTGCTGCAGGAGACTCAGCAGAACGACTGGCCGCGGGCCCTGTGTGACGCCGCCTGCCAGTGGAGACTGAAAGTGAAGACTCATGTACGCTTTGACATCAACAAAGCAGCAAGGGCCTCACTCTTGGACCAGCGGGTGCCATTGGGTTCGGTGATGCCGGCGGCGGCGCGGCGGCGCGCACGACGCCACAGCAGGCACAGCCCCGCCAGCACCGCCAGCAGCAACGCCACCACGGTACCCGACACGATGCCGATGGTGAGCTCCACCGCGCGGCTGTTTCCGCCGCCCTGCAGCATGCCAGGGCAGGAGGCGTCGAGAAAACATCCATTCGGTCGCCTGTCGGGTCTGACCACTGCCGATTCATTCGCCCAGATGCATCGGGGGTCATGCAGATCCACGCTGTCTCATGAAACAACTCAGCAAACGGCAGATGTTGCAGACGAAGCGGCTGGCAGTCACACACACGAGGAGTGCATACACGCAGAGCCAGCGCATGCGCACGCTGTCGGAGGGGATGGTTCGACCACGGGAGGTTGTTGGCGCTGTGCCTGCCGTGCTCGAGGTTCCGGAAACTGCACGGCAGCGTGGCAGTAACATTGCTGGCCATAGTCCAGGACAGCTCCTTCCACATGAACACACACAGGCTGACATGGTCCACACGCCATGAAGACAGCGGCCTTGTGACAGCCGGAACAAGCCACATTGCAATGCAACATGCACAAGGCAACGCTCGGGGATGCGCATGACGCTGGCTAGTGCATCTGTGGATTGACAAGAACAGGGCAAGGGCGGCACCTCCGCCGGACGAGGAGAACAGGAGCTGCGTCTCAGTGGCGTTGACGCCGCGCGCAGCCAGCGCCTCCTGCAGCTGCGTGCTGTTGGCCACCACAAACTGCAGGTCGCTCGCAACCCGCAGGGCCTGCGCAGAGGCATGTCGAGAGGCTCTGGCGACGAGCCATGTCGCTGCACAGAGTTGCTGAAAGGTGTCAGGCCAGCTGCAATGTGCCGAGGCGCCTCGCCTGCGGACATGGCATGCAGCCCCAGCTCAGTCCTTGCCCATGTTGGTGTCTGTAGGAAGGATTGGGATGCTGTTTCGGGGACCGCATAGCTGCTTGTGCGCCGCACCTGCTCCCCCGACGAGCCCTGCAGGTTCATGGTCACGTCCACCGCCTGCAGCGGCGTGTCGCTGGCGGCAAACATCTCCGCCGCGGGGATGGCCTGCTGCAGCGCCCGGCCCGCCCGCAGCAGCCGCCGCGCCAGCGGGCGCCCGCTGCTGGCGCCAGATATACCGTGTTCGCCGAAGGGCGACCGACCCGCAAGGCGGCGCCGCCCCGTCGCCGCGGCGGAGGCTGCAACGGCAGAGTCGTTGAGGCCGGAGGCCGCCGCGCCGGGCCCCGTCGGCGGCGCGCCGCTCGCTGCGGCGCTGTTGCCATCGCTGTCTGAGAGCGGCTGCGCAACGTTGATGACCGGGTCTAGCGCCTGCTGCACGTTGAGAATGGTGATGTTCGCCTGCGATGTGCATAGCGCAACACTCACTGAGGGTCAGCGCGATATTGGCGTTGCCTGCAGCTGCATTGGGGCCATTGGGCAACATGGCATGTGCAACTGCACATGCTGCCTGCTCCTGTTAACGTTGGGCCACATGCCAATGTAGCCGGCTGTGCAGACGGTGTGTGCCGACGATGTGTCAGTGCTCGGCCAACATGTAAAAACCATGCAGAATGCCAAACGGAGGATACGCACCGGCGCGGATATGGAGGGCACGATGGCAACGAGGGCGGCCTGCAGCGCCGCCTGCTGCGTGTTGTCGAAAGGCACCAGATTGTAGCCTATCAGGCGGACTACTACCTCCACCTTGCTCGCGTCCACATTGGGGTCGCCTGCGGGGGCAGGTTCACAGTTTCGAAATGCGATATCAGGTTTTAGCTGGCGTCTGGCAGCAATCAGGCGCACCACCACCTCCACCTTGCTCGCATCCACATTGGGGTCGCCTGTGATAGCAGGGCAGATGCACGGGCATTCAAAAGGGGGCTTGTTCATGCTGAACCGCAGCGGGGCAGCGGCTCCAGAGAAGAGGAACGCCACCGCCAAGACCGCTGGCGTGCGCTAGCCCCAATCAGGCCGCAGCCCGCCGCAGAGGGCCGCCGCTGTCACAGGGCACACAGCTGAGTGCGCTGGCACGACGAGCTCAGACAGCCGACGTTTGCACAGCACAGCTCTGAGGGCGGGGAATCCGCACCGCAGAGGCTGGTGAAGTTGGAGGCGGTGACGGGGTTACAGGTGGAGCCGACGATCTCGCACACCGTGAAGTTCAGGCCAGATGGCAGGTCGCCGCACAGCTGCCTGTTCTGCGGTCGCAGCCACCTGCACAGGATGTAGGAAGCTCACAGGATTCACAACCGGATGTAGGAAGTTCACAACCGGACGCCGGCATTGGGGCCCGGCCGCCGCACAGGTGCCAACAGCCCATGCTGGCAGCTGATGAAGTGTGCATCGTGTTGATTCAGCAGATGCAATCAGGGCAGTGTGCACAGGTGGCGCAACCTCACAAACAATCGCGTTCGTCATTGTGTCGAATACGAGCGCTTCAGGGGGGGCTCTTATGAGGCTTCGAGGGCGCGCACAGGTCCTGCAGGGAGGTGAGGCCGGCCCAGGAGGCGGGCAAGGTGCCGGACAGCTTGTTGTAGGATAGGAACAGCTGCTCCAGGCGCGGCAGGCTGCCGTTGCTGCCCCACCCCGGCGGAAGCTCCCCCGACAGCTCGCACGAGCTGAGGCCCCTGCACGCGGATGCACACGGCAGGTGAGCCCGGGCATATGAGGATCGACAGGGCAGTTCTCTAGGCACAGCAGTCGCTTGTTTCATGAAGTGTGACTAATGCGTCGGATGCAAATTCAGATGCGTGTGCCGGTGCAGGCAGCCTGCACCCTCATCCGGTCAGCCGCATAAACCACACGGCAATGCTGCAGCAGTGCTTGAGCATCTTCGGCTGAGGGAGGCGGAGGTGGAAAGACGCACAGGAAGCGCAGCTGCGGCCAGGACTGGGGGTCGACGCCCCACTCCGGCGGCAGCGACCCGGTGACGAAGTTTGTATCGAGGTACAGCGAGCGCAAAAGCGGGAAGCTGCCGCCCTGCCCCCAGCTTGGCGGCAGGGTGCCCGCCAGCTGGTTCGCGTACAGCGAGCTGCGGTGGGAACAGGAAAGCTCTGACACTTTATGTTGCAGTGTGTTGCACTTCGTTGTTGAGAACCGTTGTTGAGAAACTCCAGCTCGCTGCACAGATGCTGGTGGCGGAGAACTATCACGGTATAAGCCTGCTCATAGCAGCGGCAGCGAGCAATCGCAGCGCTATCAGGCTGGGGCAAGGCGCCGGGCAGGCACAGCCGTGACACGAGCAGGAACTTCACAGCAAGATTGATACCCAGGCTGTTGCTTCGTCCCAATGTGTCGACTCACAGCGCAGTCAGGTTGGGGAAGGCGCCGGGCAGGCGTCAAGGTGACACTGCCAGGGTATTGCACGGCAAAGTTGAAGTTCAGGGTGTCTTCTCTCAGAACTGTGACTCACAGTGCGGTCAGGTTGGGGAAGGCGCCGGGCAGGCCCCAGTCGTCCGGCAGCGAGCTGTTGAAGTTGTTGCGGCTGAGGTCCAGCTCCGTGAGCTTGCCGAATGCGTCGGCCTCCGCCCACAGCAGCGGCAGCTCCCCCTCCAGGCTGTTGCCCGCCAGCGACAGCAGGCTCAGCTGCGGCAGCGCCTGCGGGTTGGCCCAGGCGTCTGGCAGCACGCCAGAAATGTTGTTGGAGGCCAGGTCCCTGCACAGGGTGGGGCAGCGGCGTTCAGCATGATGAAAGTTGCAGTAGGGCTTACTTGATATGTGCTTTGCAGGGCAGGCGGTGGCCTGTGCTGCAACGATGCTGTCGGTCCTCAGCACCCAGCACATGACGGCTCAACCATGTGCACATCCAGATGTGCAAAGCCGGCCCATGCACGGCTCAACCAGCTGTGCAAAGCCGGCCCATGCACGGGCAGACACAGGACGAAGGGGTCGAAATGCCCAAAAGAGCTGAACTTGCGTCAAAGAAAGGGCCACTCACAGGCTGGCGAGCTTGGGCAGGGCGCCTGCAGCAAGCCAGGCGTCCGGGATCGCGCCAGCGATGCCGTTGAAGCTCAGGTTCAGCGCTCTCAGCGCCGGCAGCGCGCCGGCGCCACCCCAGCCCGCTGGCAACGACCCGCCCAGCGCGTTGGACGACAGGTCCAGACGCGAGAGCGCCGGAAAGGAGCCTGCAGTTGCCCACGACGGCGGCAGCGACCCCCGCAGGCTGTTGCCGGCAAGGCTCAGGCGGCTGAGCGCTGTGAGGTCCTGCAGCGTTGCCGGCAGCGTGCCCTCCAGCTGCCTCGAGCACGTGCCGCAGCTCAGGTCGCTGCGGGGCGGAAAGGTGCCGGGGTCATTGCGGGCACATCCACGGCATGCCGGGACGCTGAGCTGAGGTTTTGCCTGAGAACATGACTGGGTGGCAATGCTTGCGCACGTATATTCCGGCGAACGCAAGTGACGGTGGCAAGTAGCAAGCGACGCGGGGCCTCACATGATGGAGATCTGCCCGGCGGCATTGCAGCTGACGTGTTGCCAATCGCACGCCGAGGCATTGCCGCCCGACGTCCAGCCGACTATGCTGTTTGCGTTTATGTACGACTCCCAGTTTTCCACCTGGCTGGTGAAGTTCAGCAGCACATTCCCTGTGGCAGGCACACATCGAGGCTGTGTGCCGGGGTCTGCCGTTCCGCAAGGCAATGCCTTGAAGCACCACACTAGATGCCAGCCTTGTGCCATGCAGGCATACCAGTGCATGCCAGGAGTAGAAGCTCAGCGACTCACGTTCAGCCGCGGCTGTCGATGCCGCTGCCAGCAGTGCATCTGCTGGCGCAGGCGCTGCGGCATCAGCGCCGCTCTGCGCTGATCCCCCCGCCAGCAGCCAGGAAAGCAGGCACAGCTGCAGCAGCGGCGAGGTCCACCACTCCCCATGCAATCGAAGGCTGCGCAGCGGGGCAAACCGCCCGCCTTGGCTGATCATGTGCTGCTGGATGCTGAGAGCATGCTGTGCTTAATGGCCGAAATGCCTCCGCCCTGCGATTCCCAGGTCGCGCCGCGCGGTGGCAGCTCGATGGACACCTGCGGGGTGTTTTAAGTGTACGTGAGCAAGTCTGCTGCGTGAAGAGCCGGAGGAACAGGCGTCTCGCACGAGTGTCTGCGTTGCTTTTGAGTCGCCTCACAGAAAGGCGGTTGCGATTCAGCAGTCACCTGAGTACACGACCAGGTTGCCAGTGTGACCGTGTAGTTTTGTCAAAGAATATGGCTTGAGGCCGTCAGGCACGGCAACATCAAGCTGTCGGATGTGGCGACAAAACTTACCGCAAGCTCGGCGCCCGCGGCCCGCAGCGCCTGCTGCTGCTCAGCAAGAGATCTAGAGGTCCAGCTCCGCCCTCCGTGGCTGACAGGCACCCGGTGCCGCAGAAGACTCCGAGGTCACGTCATCTCGTGGGCGAGCCTCAAGCTCGGTGCCTCTCGAGACTGCTGAAGGCTGGGCGCGCCCGCGAGTTGCCTGCGAGCCTATCGATAGGACCTGCTGCAGCGTGAGCCAGCGGCCAAACCGCCAGAGCTGCCTCGGAGTGTGGAGGACTTGGCCGTGGCCTCGCCGGCGAAGTGTGTCTGCGTCAGGTCCGGGCTGCTCAAGGCGCTCCGAGGCAACGGGTTTGAATCAAGCGCAATTGCTGCAGCTGTGTCCCATGTCAATCTTGCACCGGGCCGCTTCGATTCGCAGAAGTTGTGTACAGTTGGCACTCGCAAACTCAGAGTCAGGGTCGTCAATTGTCTCCATCAAAGCTTCGTACAACCTTGATCAAAATATGTAGCGCAGATTTGGCCCTGCCGGTCTGCCCACGATCGACCGAATCGACCATGTCCCACGGGTCTACAGCCCTTGGGCCAATACGCCGTAGGCAAAACCAACATGCGCTGCACGCCTGATCCCTGTCCCCTGCAAGTCTCAGCGCCGAACGGCTGCGCTGCCGCAGGCGCTGCCGGTTGTCCCACTACTTGCTTGTTGTCAGCCACTTTGGCAGCCGGGCGCCGCCCAGCGAGCGGCTGGACGGGACTGCCGACGCCCCGCCCTCTGCCGGCGCATCGGCGTCCGTCGCCGCCGCCGCTGCGGCGGCCGGCTGCCCCTGCCGGCTGTTGCCTTTGCCGCCGTCATCGCCGCGGCGCGAGCGCGACGGCGGCGAGCCCTGTGTCCAAAATGCATAATTCCTTCTGAGCCCAGGTGCATCAGTCGCTGTGGACGGGGTTGCGCAGGAGGCCTCACATCCGCAGCCTTCGAGCGCCTCGCCTGGAGCTCAACGCCGCATTCTGAATCCCTGGCAAGCGTGCTGTTGTGCGGCGCGGATGCCGAGCTGGGTGACTGCAGAGTCCACTCTAGTACAACCTGGCGGATGGGGTCCACACCTGCAGCGCCAGCACCTCCGGGCGCAGCGCGGGCCCCGCATCGCCCTTGCAGCCCGCATACACCACGGCCGCGGGCGCCAGCCCGGCCTCGTACACCGTCACCTGCCACAGCAGTCACCGGCTCAACTGATGAAGTGGACACTACACGAGGGTCACAGATTTGCAGGTTCGACCACGGAATCGAGCTTGCAGCCCGCCGGCAGAAAGTGGCCTCGCTGCATGCACCCCGAAAGTATCAGGCAAACAAGCAGATGCTACGAATGGCGTGCGAACGCCATCAACCAATTCAGGAGAAACAGCGTTTGCCGCACGCTCACACCTTGGGCTGCTGCAGCACCGCCTTTGGCGGCGCAGTGTACAGGTGCAGGCCTGGGCTGCCGGGCACCACGGCGCGTGTCACGAACTCCTGCGGTGGATTCAAACATTGTCGGGGTGGTACCAGACGGCACGGCCAGCTGCAGGTGTACGGGGCGGTGGCGCGCACATCAGCAAGTGCACATGGCGCGGTCTTCAAGGAATGGCACAACACTACCCTCGCATGCGGCACAGGCCCACCCAGCCCTGCGTCATGCACAGCCCTGCATCAGCCAGATGAGATTTGTTCTTTGCACCTGCAGCGCTGAGACGGTGTCGGACGCAACGAACGTCGCCTGCAGCACCATGGCGTTCGGGAACATGACGCGCACGGGGATCGGAGGCGCCAGCCGAGCCGCGGCCGCCGCCTCCGTCGCGCGCATCTTGGCCGTCTTCAGGTGCGCCGCCGCCGGCGGGCCGGCGAAGTTGGCCCCCCATCCGCGGGCGACGCGCGCGTAGTCGTCCCCGGTGAACTCGTAGAAGGAGTCCGGCAGGTCCTCGCCGCTGGCGCTGCACGCGTGGAAGACAAATGTCACCGCAAAGCACACCGGTCTGGGGGGAGGAAAGCGTGTGATGTGCAACATACTTGATGGCGGCCAGTTCCACACGCTGTGTGGAACTGCGCTGTCGGCTGCAAGTGCAGGGCAAGGGCGATAGCTTGTGCAGGGTTTAGTCACCACTGTTATACTGTTGTCCTGCTGTTGTCCTGCAGTCTGCATGCACGCGAGGCGCCTCGGTCCGCCGTCAGCCTCAGCTGTCGTCCTGAACGCCCAGTTGAAATCCACAGCTGGCTGTGACCACACCTGGCAGCAGCAGCTTCAGCTTCCTGTGCGCGGCTGAAGACGGAGGCCTCTCGGCCCAGCAGCTCCCGCAGGCGGTCTCCTGGCCCGCCCACGGCTACCGCCGGCTCCGTCGAGCCCGCTGCGGGGCCCGCGCCGTCGCCGCCGCTCGCAGGAGCAGCGCCTTCGCCGTCGCCTGCAGTTCCCGGCTCGGCACGCAGCTGCTGCTGCTGCTGCTGCTGCTCCTGCGGCTGCGCCTGGGCGCCAGCCTGCTGCGGAGGGTCTGCAGTGGCTGCTTGCGACCGGCTGCCGAAGGGAGCTGCGCCACCGCTGCTGCCAGGCTGCTGCTGCGGGCCGGCGGCCGGCGCAGCTGCCGCCGTGAAGGGCGAGCCCGCAGCGCTTGCAGCGCTGGCAAATGTGCAGTGCGGCGAGGCAGCACCGCGCGGCGAGGACGCCGCCCTGCGGGGGGAGGCGGGGAGGCGAGGCGCGCTGATGGGCTGGTCCATGCCCAGATGCCGCTCCTGCCCTGTGTACATACCACATCGAAACCTCTTTACGGGTTGATGAGTTTCGTTTCAGTTTAAGACAGCTGGGTATTAGAAGCGATAGAGCAGGTTTTCGGTGGCACGGCGCATTGATGGGCTGTTCCATGCCCAGGTGCCGCTCCTGCCCTGTATGGATATCGACCGCAATGATGAGCACGATGACAGCTGGGTAGCGTCCCCTGGGGCACCAGTGTGCTATGATATAAATGATGTATGGAATGATGACTTGGCACTCAACTTGACGCTTGAGTCGAAAGTGAGTGCTGAGTGATCACCAGCCCCTTTAGAACTTACACGCATCAGTGCGCTGCTGCGGGCGCAGTGATGTGCAGCTCAGCTTCTGCCTGACGTCAACAGACTGCCATGCGCAGATAGTCTGTATGATGCTGGCGCACACCAGGATGGGACCGCTCGCACAAAAGGATCGACCTGTGATCAGCTCCAGCTTGGCGGCGGCTGGCAGGTTGGCGAAACGCAGCGGCGTCGCCGCGTCCAGGGCCTTCGTGCCGTGCAGGAGTCTGCATGCGGCGGTGTTGGCGGTCACGCCCTCGGCCGACAGCGCAGCCTCGATGACCGCCGAGAGCGGTGCCATGGGCGACACACGCACCGTGTGACGCTTGCCTGCGGGTGACAGTCGCACGACACGATTGTAACAACCGTTGCATCGCCGCCACTTCCAGCTCGGCTGGCGAGCGAACATGCAGATGTACTTTGGGCCAGGGCCTCTGTGCGGCGCTTCTGGGACCCTGTGCGCACATGAAATTGGACGTAGTGCATGCGTGCTCCTACTATGATGTATGATTCGAGGACTGGTCAGAGAATGCGGCTGTAAAGGAGGGCTTTCATTCCGTAAAACAATCTGCGCCAGCAGTGCAGAGCCTCACCATGCACTTCCACCGAGACACTTGACATGGTGACGAGCTGTTCGGCGCAGGCAGGTCCTTGAAATATACGGCAGCTGCCGTGAGAGCCGCTGTGCTGGAACGACGTCAGGTAAGCAGCAGCTGGTGTCGGAGATCAGGATGAGGCAACTGCTTTGGCTTCCAGCAAGTCAAGAACGGGCGGTCGCTACACGAAAACCAAACGAAAGGTGCTTTTCAACGCTGAGTGTCTGAGCAGATATGAGCTGCGTTGTGCAAGTGCTTGCTGCACGGCAAGTGGCGAAAACTCCGGTAGGTCTTCACCAGCGCGTGAAGACAGCCTGCTGCTGCTTAGTATTGCACACGCCAATTCACCCCTTGCAGTATTCTGCAGTGTCACCACTTATTCAACTCCTGTGTTGAATTCCTTTATTGGCAGACAGCGCTTCTCGCTGCTTCTCGCGACCTTGGTCCGAATCTTCTCCGCCAATCTGGAAGCACTCTCGTCATTTCACACCGCTTGCCAGCAGCATTCCTCAATCATATTGCCTCATTCGGCAAACTGTTGCTCGCTCACCTCATCCGCGCGCTGCTCCCCCGCAAATAGACCTGTGCAAGGTGGGTTTAATGTATGGCAGACCTTGACTCGATAGGAACGATGAACTAGTGGCCTGTCTCGCGAATTTGCTACGCAAATATTGCTCGACTGTGGCTCCAACCTGTCCCGCAGACTCGCTCCGAGCACGGAAGCGTGCCAGGTGGGCCATTGGAGTCAACAGCCGCGGCAGCACTGCTTTGAGGCTGCCAGACACTACTACAGGCGCAGCGCTCGGCGCCGGAGTAGGCCACCAGCAGGCTCGGGTGCTGCATGCGCCCGTCCCTGGCGCCATGTTCGTCAATGGCGACCCGCCGGCGCTGCACGTGCGGCTGGTGCACAAGCGGACGGAGTTTGATGTACACGTCGACCCGAATGCCACTTTCGGCGAACTTCGGGTGCGCACCTGCCCTGAACTAACCCGTTGTGCATGAGTCGGCCTCAAATGAAGCTCGTAGAGCAGGACTAAGCTGATGCCGCAGCACGACACCGGCTGTGCAAAGAGAATGTCGTGCTGGAACCTTGTCAGCGATAGCGCCGTGGTGCATGCTGTGGGAAGTGCATGTTGAAATGCACTTGTCACTTGTCATGATCACGCAACGCCTCTGTGTTGCACTGCAGTATGAAGCCAAGGCGAGCACGGGGTTGCCCATGGACGCCTTCAACCTGCTGTGAGCCCCCTTGGCTTGTTTTTTGCACATTGCTGGAGCACTCAAGCGGCAGCAGCAGTGTGTCTTCCATCCCGCCTCCCCACCTGCGTTGCCCCACACCAGATAGTGGCAATACAGCACCCTGAACAGCCGTCGCCTGCCTGCGCAGCTTCCGCGGCCGGCCGCAGCAGGACAGCGGCTCACTGGTGCTGGCTGGGCTCAAGAACGGGTCCATGGTAGTGGTCCAGGAAACCGCCGCCTATCAGGTTTGCCTCTGTTTGCTGTGAATAAGCGCAGCGGTTCAACGCTGCCATGCATCTGATGCTGAACCAGGTTCTCGGGGTGCATGGCTGGCGGGTCGGACCGTGTCCAACATGCGGGTTGTGTTTTGAAACGGAGTGTACAGGGTTGAGATGACCGGCTGCTGGGCGGCCGAAGCCCGCATTTGCCAATCAGCTCCGCCAGCGGCTTTCTGTCCCGACCTCAGCAGACCGCAGCCATTTGCCTCGCCTGCAGGACCAGGTGAGGGCTACACTTGCCGGCCTCAAGCGCGCCAAGCAGTCCCAGCAGCCCGGCCCCACTGCGAGCGCGCACGCCGGCGGACACAGCGGCCCAGCTGCAGCGGCATGGAATCCGTCCTTCCCGCCGTCTGGCGCCGCCGGCACGCCGCCGGGGGTCGCGCCCCAGCACCGGCAACAGCAGTCGTCGGCACAGGTGCGGGAGCGATTTGACCCATCGTTCCCGCCACCCAAGCCCCCCGCCGATGCCGCGCCAGGCGCCACGACGCAGCAGCCGCCGCGGTTGTCGCCACAGCGGCAGCAGCCCATCAGTCCCCAGCCAATGCCTGTCCGGCAGGTAACTCTGAGCCGACGTCTGCGCTTTCCTATGCCGCAAGCCATGTTCACCGGCCCCCGATTCTGACTGCGTTGATAGTGTCCCGGTGAGCTTACGGCAGCAGGCTGTTGGTGCAAAAGTGCAGGGCTGTTCTCACGCTCTCGCTGAGCGAGTTTCCCAACTGATGCGCAGGCGCGATCGGTGCCTATCGGGCCGCAGCCGGCGCCGCAACAGGCGCCGCCAACACACCCCGCGGAATCGTTGCAGCAGCAGCTAGTGGGCAAGGTAGACGCCGTGCAAAAGGAGCTGGACAGCCTCGCCAGCCAGGTGTGCATTGCACCTTGTACCGCTTTTCACATGAAGCCCGCCCCACCCAACAGTCTGTACCTCCACGAGCTCGGACTATGGTGTAACTCAATCCGGGCCGAGAGTGGACGACACAACTGTGCACCATGTATGCTCCTTGCTTACCCTGTGTAGATCGAGGTGTAGATCAAGCTGCACACGAAGTTGGATCACAGTTGGATCTGCGTGCTGTCTCACAGCCGAAAATGCCCGGTTCTCCAGGTGGACGAGCTCACACCCGGCGGCGAGGCGAATAACGCGGGGCAGGCCGGCGCCTCTGCGGCGCACAAGCAGTCGCTCCTCCTGCTGGAGCTGCTCACGCGGGTGAGCACTTTTCTTCGTGTCGTGTCTGGACGGCGCTGCCTGCGTCACGCCTGCCCGCTGGCTGCTGGGGGGGGGGGGGGGGGGGGGGCGCCGGGGGGGGGGGCGGGGGGGCGGGGGGGGGGGGGGGGGCGGCGGGGCGGGCGGGGGCGGG
>JAABUL010004603.1_pt1 | contig 18232 bp, 6 predicted proteins | sample 5559151 | NCBI WGS metagenome assembly JAABUL01 (sample SAMN10711876, study PRJNA513368) | rock metagenome | isolation source: Antarctica rocks | place: Antarctica: Victoria Land, Pudding Butte sud | reverse complement strand
TCTGTTTAGGTATATCTTGGCGACCTCTTGAAGCTTCAATGGATTCCTGTCACAATAGCAAGGCAGGATGAGGGAGAAGTTCATACAGATATCTAGCATTTCCCGAAAACCAAGCAGGTGTTGCCGAGTTATACTCCCCTGATACTGCCATTCGAACATTTGGGTAGCCTGGAAAGCGTCGGGCTCATAGACTTGAAGCAGGTGGTGTAGTGCAGTCATGCATCTATTGCTTGTCTATAAAATCTATAATGTGAGAGATCTAACATACACGAGACTGCCAAGGCGCTAGCCTAATCGAATAAGAGTTCCGCAAAAGATAGCTATATCTTATTGGCTTCAACACTTTTACTAAATGTAAATAGATTTTGATTCTTAAGCAAACCAATAATTGTTGACAAATAGTTGCTAGATTTGCTTGTTTGCTCTTTTAGTTTATAAATTATCTATTAAATATTTTGTTTTGCTATCTTAATATAGTATATTTAACATGTCTAGAAATTTTTGAAATTTTATTAACAACAATATTTTGGTAAGACTATTTGCAACTATGTTCTTTGTAGACACGTATTCTAAAACAATTAGATCTAATTCGATTGTCTTGCAAATTTAATAATATCGAACATCGATATACTTTGTGTGTTGATAATATTTTAAATTAGAGATTAAAGCAATTGCTTTTTGATTGTCTCTATATAAAAGAATTATAATCTTAGAAATTGTATACAATTGCATTAATAAGAAGCAAAATTATATTACTTTTTTGTTTGTCTTTGCAACAACAACGTACTTAGCTTTGCAAATAAATTAAGTAACAAAATTTTGTTGTTTAGAGCTTTATAATATAGAACTATTAAATAGAAAATAGATTTATTTGTTTGTTAAATAGCAATTGTTAATTGTTTTAGCAAAGTTTGCATTTGTATAATCTATTAGATTTTTGTTTCTATTGTAGTAGATATTATAATATAGTGTTTTTTTAACATATTTTAGAACACAAGTAATTGTATAAATATATATAGAATCCAAATTAAAACAATAACAAAAAAGTATCGATAGAGCAAATTTCAAATTTAATTGTATTATTGTTATAATATATATTAATAATTCTATTATTAACGTATATTAATAGATAGTATTAATATTAACTTTGTAGAACTTATTTGAAAATATAGTTACGTTAAAAAATTCTAAATTTATAAAGATTAACAATATCTTACAATTTAATATTTTAAAACAATTTAATATTGTTTGCAAATAAGTTATCTAATTAAAACTAATTTTGTTGTTTAAATATATAATTGATATATTTAAATAATACGAAATAGAATCTAGATTGCTTATCTTAAAACGTGTTTTAAAATAATTTTTTATTAACTTTAAATAGATTTTTTTAGAGTCGATTAATAGTATATTATTAATATAGATATATAAATATATATTCTAATTCTTTAATACAAAAACAAAAGAATCGACAATAATAAATATAAATTCTAAACTTTTAAGAGAGTTTTAAATAACTTTATATTATATTTGCAATAATTGTTAAAAACTATAAAAAGTTTTTTGTAACTTATATATTAAAGTAGAATCTTTAATAAAGTTGTTAGATTAACTTATATAGATAGTTTTGTTCAAAAAACTATAAAGAAAGACAATAATTATATTTATTTAATAAATATAAAAACTACAAGTTTTTATTAATACAAATAGAACTTTAAAGAACGTTAATTCTACTATATTTGTTTAGATAGAGATAAAGTTTATTTTAGAAATCTATTTATAGTTGTAAATTATCTATTGTATTTTATATTTAAGAATATTGCTATTAAGATTGTATTTAATTTTAAATATTTATTAATCAATAATTATCTTTCGATTGTATAGCAATTTTGTAAATATTTATATATTGTTCTTAATATATAAGACGATTTTAGTCTTTATAGTTTTTTGCTATTGCAATTATTTAGATAATCGACAAGTCTTCTTATAGAATTGCAATTTTGTAATCGATAGATTTAATATTTTTAATACTTTAATACTAGAAAGATTTAAACTATTATTAATAGATAGTATACAAAAAACGCGTATTATATACGTGTAACTTTTAGATTTGCTATAGCAATTTAGATTTTTGTAGTTAGAACAATCTATTGTTCTAAAACTTCTAGTTGTTCGATTTAAGAGCAACAATAACAAAGTTTTGTTATAGATACGTTTTTTAACTTTAATAATAAGAAAGATTCTATAGTAGTATTATTTGATATTGTAAAGTTACAAAATACTAATAGTAAAGTAGATAATAATATAGAATTTTGTAAAATAAATTTATTTTTAGTAGAATTTTTCTAATTTAATCTATTTTGATTTAATATAAACTAACTATTTGTATTGTACTTGTATTATTTTTTCTTTTTAGTATTATTGAAAGTTTTTGCAATATTCGAAATATTTGTAGATATAGAATATTTATTTTAAGAACGTTAAGCAATACTTATTTTGTTGTTATTTTTCTTAATTTAAATATATTTTGTTTTCTTTTTATTGAAATTATTTTTAGTATATTTCGAAGCAACTAAATTAGATATATAATAGCTAATCTTTTTATTAAAGTATATATTGCATAATAGATAAATTTGTTTAATTTTAAAATTGTAGATCTTTTATTAATTTAAATCTTTGTATTCTATATAAATATTTTTTTAAAAATAATTATTAAATTTGTATTTTATTGTTGTTTTTAATATATATATATAGAAGCAATATTTTAGTACTCTTAAATTTAAAATATCTAACTTAAATTTATTAATTATTTTAAAAAGTATAGTATTAGATTTGCAAAACAATATTATAGTAATTCTATTTTATATATAAACAATTGTTTCGATAGTATAATTTTAGAATTTTATAGATATCTAATATATTTTATAAATTGCATAAATTGAATCAACAATTATATATATATTCTTTTCGATAATATTGTTTTGTTTAGATATATAAAAGATAGACAACTCTTATTAAATGTTTGTTTTCTTAAATTAGTTTGCAAAAATATTGCTTTCTAGTTTATTGTTTGTTTGCATATATTTAATCTAATAATTTGTTTACTTCTTAATTTAGATACAAATTTTTTATAAATATAAAAGAATTTTATTTTTAGTCTTTATAATATAGATAAAAAATATATCGAAAACGTTTTTTTTAATTAATAGAAAATAACAATTGTTGCAAAATATTATAGATAGCAATTCTTTAATATCGATATAAATTTGATCGAGAAATACAATTGTTTTTAATATAGAATATTTAGAAGACTCTAATTGTTGCTTTGTTTTTAGACAAAATTTATATATTTTTTTTAAAACAAATTTTTTAATTTTTAATTTAGTAATTTTCTTTGTATTAGATAGAACGTTTTGATAGTTTAAATAAATAAAGCAACAATATTAGATTTTAATATTAATAGTTTTCTTAGATATTTTAAATATATAGTAAGATTTCTTCTCTTATTAAATTTTTGTTTACGTAGACTATTTAATTTCGCGTAAATCTATTGTTTTAAATATTTTAGATTTCAAAAAATACTATTGTTTAATATTATTTGCAAAGACTATATACTAACTATTGTAATTAAGATATATAGATTGTTTAGATAGAAAATAGTATTCAATATTTTTGTTTTCTAAAACAATTATACTAATAAGATTAATTTTAATGTTTAAAACAAACAAAATTTGTATAAAAGTTAAATTATTGTTTTTAGACAATTAAATTAAGCAATTATCTATACTCTTAATAGATAGAATAGAACTATTAGTTGTTTTTACTTTTGTATAGCTATAATATAGATTCTTAAAAAGATTTTAATTTTCGAAGATATATATAATAGTTTTTGAGTTAATAATCTATACAATTTTTGCAATTGCAATAGCGAGATAATTAATCTTCAATTTATAGTAAAAAAATTGCAAAAAAAAGAAATAGATATTTTATTAACACGTTTATAACTTCTAATTATATTAACAAAAAAATCAAATATTAATTAATTGTTGTTTTCTAAGACTTTTAAGACAAAATTCTAACAATTTTCTTTATAATTGTGTTTGCAATATTGTTATTTATAATTTATTATATTATAGTTGTTGTATATTGCGTCTTTATAACAATATTTGTAGTTTTTATATATTTTTGAAGATATAGATTGTTGTTGTTAACAATTATTATTGCTACAATTTTTATTTTTATTGCGATTTTCGCAACAACAATTTCTATTTTTTTTTTAAGATTCTTTATATTTTTTATTAAATTCTTAATTGTTAGTATAGTTGTTTTTTTAATAACTTTGTTAATCTTTTTTTTTTTTTTTTTGCGTTTTTGCTAACTTTAATCTCTATTTTCGCAAATAAGATTAATTTTCTTATTTTGGATTTTTTAACAATACTTTTTTTGTTGTAAATTTTGAAAGATTGTATTAAAATTAAATAGTTTGTTGTTTTTGTTATTGCAAACTTGTTAAATGAAATAGATTATTTAAATCTTAAATTGTTAATTAAAAGAATTAAATATTTTAATTACAAAATAGCTTTTAATTAAGATTTTAAAATTAACAATTTTTGTTTTTAATTAGACTAATCGTTTGGTTTTAATAGTTGGAACCAAATTGCATAAATTATAAAAATACTAACTATATTAGATTAAAACTTGATCTAATTAGATATAACTTTCGGGTCAGGTTATAGATTTCGGGGAAAAATCAACTCGAACAATTAGTTTATTTTTAATTTGTCTAATTAACTATAAAAGTTTGCAATATTTTTGTATTTAACAAGTAATAGATTTTCTATCTTGTTTATTAACTTTTATTTGTTGCTTTAATTGTTAAGAATATTGATTTTTTTAAAATAATTCTAGATTTTTTTTGTAATTTAGATAGATTTAAATTGCAATTAAACAATTTTATTGTATATAAAATCTATTTTTTGACGTATCTTTGTATTATAAGATTTCTATTTATTTATTTTGTTTGCATTTAATTAGATTGATCGCATCGGGTTAAATTATCGAGTTTGAATCGAATACTCGACTTAAATTGGATCGAATCGATTTCTAATGTTGAAATCGACAATTTGAGTTAAATTGCAAACTTAAAATCGAAAATTAACTTAAAAAATCGATTCAAATCGTCAAAACTTAGTATTAGTATAAAGAAATTTTAAAATAAATAGTAGAAACTAGAAAGTTATGTTTTGTTTTATAATTTCTTGATAGTAAATTATTTAATAATACAATAAGATAATGCATTTAAGCTATTTAAGATTAAAATTTAAAAAATTAATTTAATTGTGTCTTAAGAGAGATTCGAACTTTCGATACAATATAAATATCAAATAAATTAATATTATTTATAATTAGCTTAATATTAACATTGCAACGCATTTCTAAATTTGGCAACAATTATTAACAATTATATTTGTTCTAATTATTGAGCTACTAAAACTTGCTATTTAAGTTTATTCTATCTATTTATATATAATAAAATAATATTTAAACAATAGTAAAATTATTAAAGTATTAAATATATATTCTTAGTGCGTTATAAAAAATTAAACTCTTTAAATTAAGTAAAATCAAATAAAGTTATATATAAATTGCAATTTTAATATTTATTTTAATTACAATTTTATAATGCAAAAGAATAACGAAATAAAGTATACAATATAATAATGCATTAAAATAATGCATTATAATTGTTTTTATAATAGTAAACTCTTTAGACTATATATGTAAAGTTATTAATTTAAAATCTTAATAATCTTGTTTGCTTTACTATTATTTTAAATAATTTAATTCGAATTATTTTTTATTTTGTTATTATTTTTGTTGTTGTTATTTTTATCATTTTTATTGCTATTGTTTTTATTGTTTTTGTTTTTATTATTTTTTTTCGTTATTTTTATTATTTGTTGTTAAATAATAGTTATAATTTAGCTTTTTTATATTATTTTAAACCTTATATTGAGTCTTTTGCTTATAATTATTCTCTTTAATTATATTATCGAAATTCTTTATCTTAAGAATAATAAAATTTGAAATATCTTTCTTTTTTGCATTGTTTAAGATTGCAAATTTTCTAACAAAGATATTAAACAATTTTATAAAATTGTTATTATTAGCTCTTTTTAAATTATTTAAATTATCGTAATAAATAATTTGTTATTAAATAATTTTTACAATTGATTTTATATAAATCGAAAAACTCTTATTAATATTAAGTTTGTTATTAACGCTTAGTTATAATATTATTTAGCTTAAATATAGAGCACAAATAATACATTTAAGTAATATATATTTTCTTAAAAAATAATCTTATTGCTACATTCGTATTTTTAAGCAATTTTTGTATCTTTTTAATAATCTTAAATCGATTTGCTTTTTCGATCGCAAATTTCTTTTTTGTTTTTTGTCTAAGTTTATTTTTAAAACATTTCGCTATAAAGTTGTTAGCATTGTATACTTTATTATATTATCTAAATACATTATTATAAAGATTTTAATTAATTTAATATTTGTCAATTTTATTTTTAATATTTTTCTTTATATATTTACGATTTAATGCAAAGACTTGCTTTTAAACAATTGTTTTACGCAATTTTTTAAATTAAATTAAAATAACTTTGCGATTATTGTATTGTTTTCGATACAACTTTTTTTTATTATTATTTGATTTTTGTGTGCGATTGCGACTTGCGATGCTTTTTAAATTAATTAATAGCGCTTTTATTATTTATGTGTGTACTTAACTTATTTTATAAGTAATGCATAGAAATAATATAGTTATATAACAACTTAAAATTTTTTTACAATATCTAGTAAAGTGTAACAAGATTCAAAGAATAAAAAATTCGAAAAAATTGATAAAATTGTAAATAATGTGTTAACGAATAATTTTATTGAAACAAAGTAAAAAATATATATATTAGAGTTAAAGTTAATATTTATTTACTAATATTTATTTTAAACTTTTGTTAATACAAGATTGTTATTTCTTTATATTAATATATATTTGATTTTGTTAACATATTACGCAAATTTATATTTGTTAATTGTTTTGTCGTTTATATTATATATTTTTATTGTTAATTATTGATTTAAGTCTCTCTTTTTACGCGATTTTTTAACGCGTTTGCATTAGTTAAGATTATCAAAATTATTATTTATTTTACTATAATTTCTTTGAATTTCGTCTTGAACTTAATATTTTTTTTTTACATTTATATAAATTTCTTTTTAATATTGTTAAATTTATTATTTTTTTTGATAACTCGCGTAAAGCAAATAAATAATATATACAAATAATGCGAAACGTTTTGTCTAGAATTAATATATTTAATTTGTTAATTTGTCGATCGATTTCGAAGTCTTCTCGCGATAAATTAATTTCTCAATTTGAACATAATAAGATAAGCAAAGACAAAGAAAAGTTTCAAAAAGAAAAAAGTATTAAAAAAAAGAGTATTTAAGATACTAGTATAATCAAAATAATGCAAACAAGTAATGTATTTTCGATTGATATACTAATGTTTTGCAATAACATATATAAAAGTAAAAACTTAATATTGTCGCTCTTTGTAAAATTCGAAAATACTAGAAATTAGTCGATTTTTTTATTTCTTAACTTGTATTTTAGCGTCTAATTTGTAAGCTTCTTTATAATAAGATTAATAATTACAAACGTAATTAAATTAATTATTGTATTTAGAATTTAACTTTAATAGCACTTTAGAAAGTAACAAAAACGTTTATAATTACTCTTTTTTCTAGTAAGTGTATTATCTCTTTGTATTACTATTATAATAATAGAATTATAATTAATATTTTGCGTACTATAGATTCGAATCTTGCGATTATTTACGCAAAACGTATAATACTCTAGCTAAGAGATTTGCTTTTTGTTAAGAATTTTATAAAGCAATTCGATCTTTTGAGCTAAAAATTTTACAACAATGTTATATTTTTCTTTTTAAGCAAATATAATATATTGTTTTTTTTAAACAATTATAATTGTTTTTTGCATTAACTAAGTTTCGAATTTTTGAGATTTTATTATTAATAAATTTTTTTTAGCAATTTAATTTATTGAATACATTATTTCTTTGCATTATTACTAATAGTATTTGATAATTTTTGTAATTATTAAAGATATCTTTTTTTTAAAAGTTAACTTATTTATAAATAAATCTAATCTAAAACGATCTTAAAATCTAGTATAAAAAGATCTTCTTCTCTATTTATCGCTTAATTATTATTTTTTTCTCTACAATATATATTTTACGATTCGAGAATAGTCTCTTTTGCGTCTAGATTTATAGTACAATTGAAGTATTTAATTATTATAATTTGCTCAATGGTTTGCAAACTTATTTGAGATCAATTTTATCGATATATTTTTCAAGCAAAACTAAAAGTTTGTTCAATATTTATTGATAATACTAGATATAAAAGTATATTTTAAGTTATTTGCGTTAATTTTAAAAAGTTTAATATATTGTTTTTTTAATATTCTTAAGTTAAATATTTATCTTTTACAATATTAATACAAAAATATTAATTGTTTTTATTTTGAATCGAACAAAATTGTTAAAATTGTCAAAATAAGAATCTTGTAACAATTATAGTAAACTATATTAATATTAGTAAAAGATTACATATATTATTATATTGTATTATCTTTTTAACAATAGTTGCTCTTTGCGCTTTTGTTTTTAAATCAACAATTAAATTGTAATAACGTCGATAATAGTTTTTAAATTCTATTTTGTATTTGTTCTTGTAGTTAATAGTATTGTTGTTTTCTCTCTTATTTTACAATTTATAAAGACTAACTTTTTGCGTAAAATCTAAAATATTGGCGAAATTGTATAATGTATTGTCTAATTTTTTTGTTTTCGAATAGTATTTCGCAAGCTTTGTTAAAGCTTTATTGCAAATTTTAAGTACAATATCTTTCGAAAAATAAACATTAATTTTTATTATTTTCTTTAGATATTTAAAATAATTAAATATCGCATTAAATATTCGAAATTTTAAATAAATATCTATATTAATTGTTCGCGAAACTATAAAAGTATATTTGTAAAAAAGATTTAGTATGTTGTTAACAAGCAAAACTAAGTTTTATTTATTTTTGTTAAATTTAACTTATTAAATCTTTAAATTTTAAGAATATTTTTTTATTTAAAAATTAATGTAATCGCGTAATTAATATACTTGACAAAATATAAAATTAATAGAGTTTTAACAAATACAAATATTCTATATTAGTTTTTGTAACTTTTTTTTAATTTTTTTAAAAAGACTCTAAATTGAAGCAAATGTTAAGCTAAGTTATTAATAACAATTGTAAAAGCGCGAATCTAATAAATTTAATATATATATTATTTTTTTGTATTATTACAAATTTAAATATCTTTTTAATTATACTAAACAAATTTGTGTTTTTTGCAATATTTTGAAGTTGTTTATTCTTCAATTGTACAACAATATTATTATTTGTTGCTTTTAATTTTATAGTTAAAATAAAATCTTAAGTTACAAAATTAATTATATAAGTTAAACAAAATATAAAATTTTGTTGTTTGTTTTATTGAAACTCTTGTTGATTTAAAATTTTGTTAAGTTTGTTCTTAAATGTGTTGTTATTACTTATATTATTAATAATAATCTTAAGAAGCTTATCTTTAATTTTAAAAAACTTTAAAATATTTATAAGCTTTAATATTAATTGACAATCTATATATTTAATATTAAAAGAAATAAATTTAATCAAATATTCGCGAAATTAAAATATAACATTTACTTAATATATTAAAACTTCTAAATAAATACTTTTTTAAAAACTAAATTATGTATCTAAAGCAATAGAGACACGTTAAATATTCTTAAAATCTATTTTAATTTTTTCGCAAATTTAATTATATTTTAAGAAAATTATTTTAAATAGTTTAATACAATTTAAAAGCATCAAATTTAAGCAAAACATTTTTAGCAACTTTCGAAAGTTAAAATTGTTAATAATTCGAAAAAATAAATTTAAATTTACGAAAGTTTTGTATAGTTAATCTTTTTAAGTATTTTAAATAAAGAATAACAACAAATTAATATAACTTTTCTTCTAATAAATTGTTAATTATACATTATTTATATATATTATTAATCGTAACTTATGCGATTAAAGACTAGATCAATTGTTGTTTATAATCAAAATTGTTTTTGTTTTAAACAAAAAAAAATAAAAGATGTTTTTTTATATTCGATGTGTTTAAATAATTGTAAATAATAGAATAATTCAAAATTTTATAACAATTTTTGCACACAATTTTTGAAGTATTATCTACAATCGAAGTTATTTAAATATATTTGTTTCAAAATTCGAATTGTGCTTCTATATCAATTTTTTTTGCTTAATGTAAATTAACAAGTTTCGATTAAATTTTGTTTAAAATATTGTTGTTAATAGTTGTTTGTAATTATTATATTTGAAATTAAATATTAGTATTTAAACTTTATTTAATATATTTGTTTCTTTCTCTTAAAACAAGCAATAAATAATTGATAAATATTTTGTTAAATATCTTGTAAAGATTTCTTTTTTTAATATTAATAGCAAAAGTAAGAAAATTCTAATTAAATTAACTTGCGAATTAATTAAGATATAAACTACTAAATAACAAATTACGAAAGATAGATTTGCTAAAAAAAAATTTGTTTAAAAACGATAATTAATTTAAAACTTTTAAAGAATTCGATATTTTGCAAACAAAAATACAAATATAATATAATTATATTCTTTAATAGTTCGAAAAAGAAATTCGAAAATAAAAAGATAATACAAGAGAGTAATGCAAGCAACAATTAATGTAAATAAGTTGTTTTAAAATAATACAAGCAAAAGTAGCTTTTAAGTCGAAGTATATTACTTGATACTATAGCGAAAAATCCAAATTATAATAACGTATATTCAAAAATAGAAAATCTTGATATAATAACATTATATTTGATTTTTTGACAATTTGATTTGATTTTAAATGTTGAAATTGAGAATTAAATCGAATCGAGTCGATTTAATTTTAAAATAATAGAAATCGAATTAAGTTTCGAGTTAATTTCTAATGTTGAAATTGTTAAGTTGAGTCGATTTTAAAAGTTGGAATCGAAATCTGACCCAACAATTAGTCTACATTTAACGTAGATTTCGATCTATTGCTATTGACGTTTTTTTACAAATTTGTATTAAATAGAACAAACTTTATATTTTTGAATTAATTCGATTACGTCGACAGCTCTATTAGTTTTGCAAATATTTATTCGAATAACTTATTATTGTTTTTACTTATATTGCGATGTTACAAGCTTATTAAAGCTATACTAGTAATTTAGATTCTACGTCTTTGGAATAAATTTGCTATTATATTCGACACGTTCGAGAAACAAGTATTCTAAATATAATGTTCAATATATTTGACAAACAAGTATTGCGAACAATTTATATTTGCTATATTTAACATGCAAGCAAGACAAACAATTAGTATTTTTTTAAATATATAGAAACTAGAACACGACTCTTTTATAAATTGTGTTTAACTTATTATAAATTTTTACTTATTGTTATTTTGATTTATCGAATCTCTTTTAAAATTTATTGAATATAGAAATTGTCTATAGCTACAAATTCTTATTACTAAATAATTATTTATATTGCTTAAAAACGTCTATAGATCTCTTTAATAACACAATTTACTCTAATATTTTTGTAGAAAATATTAGTGTAACATTTTGAATATTCTAAAAATATTTATATTAGATTAACGCGTCTCTATTTTAAGTACTAGCTTATTAGTATTGTGTTAACTATCAATTATAAAAAATAACAAAATCAAGATTAATAAACTTAATATCTATTATAAAGATTATATTAATTTAGAGAACTAATTTATGCAAATAAATATCTATTTTATTTTCTATTTTGTTTTAGCAAATTAAAAGACAATTTTTGTATTAACATTTTTTAAAAAAAGAATTTAGTATTAATTTAAATTAAATTTACAAAAATACTTAAAAAACAATAGCAAAAACTTTTGTGCAATATTTACAAACTTCAATAATTTTAAGAGAGAGTTTCGAAAAATCTTTGAAATATTTAACAAAAAACAAATTGCAAAAAAAATAGTTTAATATCTAATTTAACAAATTTTTGCAACAAATTACGCAACTAGATTTTAAAAATATACTAATTTAATTAAATAAAACAATATTGCACTTATAATTATATTTCGACAAGATTTTAAAAACAATCTAAAAAACAAAATTATGCGTAACAAGAAAATTCTTAATAATATATTTAATTTTATTAAAGTAGTTATCGATTTTAACAACAAATTATATAAAAGAGCTATAAAAAAAAGATACAATTAATTTTTAAAAAAAACAAATCTTTTTTTTGAACTAGCAATCGAATATTAGCAAAAAGAATCTTGTTTTAATTAGAAATACAATAATTTCAATTATTGTAAACTTGTATCTATAAAACTAGATTTTACTTAACAACATAAAAAAAAAATTTTAGAGAAAAACAAAATAACAAATTTTAAAAAACATAATGTTTATATAATAAATCGAATTACTTTGCAAGAGATTATTAATTACAAAACTTAATAAATTGTTAACAAATCAATACTATATTAAAAAAAAAATTTAATAGTTAGAACAATATTAGAAAGCAAATTAATACAAAAACAAATACTCTTAAAACTAGATTAAACAACAACTACTATTTAATAAAAAATTTAAATTAATTATAGAAAGTTCTAGATAAAATATTATTAGATAAGATATTTATATCTACGCAAGAAATTAATTAAATACTTAATAAAACTATAAGAACAAAACAATTAAAAATATTATACTTTTATCTAGTAACAAACTTAGACAACAAATATAATTAGAAAAACTTTTACAAATATTTAAACAATATTATAGATTATTTTAACGCTTTAGCTAACTTATTAAGAAAGAGAAAGATAAATTAAATTGTAAACAAATACGAGAAAGCGCTAGAAAGCGATATTACTATAAAAAAAGATATTTTTAATAAAATTAAACAACAACTAAGCAATATTAGTCTATCTAAATAAGCAATAAAGAAAGCAAAAAAATATACAATACTTAATTAAATTATTTGCTATAACAATTTATACTAAACTTATCTAAAAGACAAAAAAGAAGTTAATTGATTTTTTAAAAAGTTAAAAATATTAAATTAGTATAGAAAAGAAATTTAGCATAAATAGATATTTGAAGCGAAAGTCTTAGTAACAAAACAAAGAAAAGTTTAAATTTTTTTAATAAAGACTATATTAAAGAAATGCAATATATTAGTTTAATAATAGCAACTAAACTTAACAATATACGCATAATATTTTATTATATTAAATTGAGTTAATAAATAATAATTTATTGCAATAATCGATTCTAATACAATAAATAATTTTATAATCAAAACTTTTGTTAAAAAAAAGAATATTTTACTTAAAAGAAGTCTAATGTATACAATCTAGTAATTGTAGATAGAAATTTATTATTTAACAAGAATAAAAAAATAAATAAAGAAATAAAGTTATTACTAATAGCTATTTAGCAATATTACAAAAAACTAATTTTTAATATAGTAAAAATAGTTATTTATAATATTGTTTTAGAAATATTTTGATTAAAGTAATACAATTTAGAAATTAACTAAAATATATAAGTACTTAAATTTGCGTAATATAATTACGTAATTTATATTTAATCTATATATTAACAATATTTAATAATAGATAAAAAATTAAGTTAAAAATTGATCGCAAGCAACAAATTTGTATTTTCGCAAAACAACAATTTAATAAAGTTCGACTTAACAAATATTAACAAAGATTAATTAAACTACAAAGTTAAAGTAAATAAAAAAAATTACAAATTTTCTAAAAATCTTAAACTATCTAATATAGTAAAAAAATTGCTAAAATATATATTACAAATATACAACAATTAGAAGTATCTATTTTAAGAAAGAAAAACAACAAAGATTTTTTCTAAATATTAATTATAAAATTACAAAATTAGACTTAAATTAGACAAACAATTTATATTTAAACTTATATATATTTTATTTAAGAAAAAGCTTGAAGTACTTCGCAAATATCTAATAAAAAACAAAAAAAAATTTATTAAAAAATCTTAATTATAGATAAAATACTCGATTTTTTTTGTATTAAAGAAAAATAAAATTCTTTGTCTATATATTAATTACTAGAAACTAAATAATATTATAATTAAGAATCAATATTTACTATTTAATATTAGCAAATTTTAAAATTGATTATTTGAAACAAAATATTTTACTAAATTAAATTTACAAAAAACGTACAACTAAATTAGAATAAAGATAAAGAAAAAGTAAAAAATAGCTTTTTGTATACAATATAGATTATACAAATATACAATAATATTATTTAAGTTTACAAATATCTCGACAATATATTAAGAAATAATTAATAATATATTATAACAATATTTGAATTAATTTGTTATAATATATTTGAACAATATTATAATTTATTTAAAGATTTTAAAAAAATATATTAGTTATATCTTCAAAATATTAAAATATTAAAATATAAAAAATTTATATCTTAAGTCAAAAAAATACAAATTCTATTAAAAAAAAGTTAATTTTCTCGAATTTGTTGTTAAACAATATAAAATATATATAAATTTCAAAAAGCTACAAACAATTAAAGAATAAAAACTATTAACAAATATTAAAAAAATACAATTCTTTTTAAATTTTATAAATTATAATAAGAAGTTTATTAAAAACTACTTTGCAAACGCAATATTATTAACAAATTTTACAAAAAAGAATATATTATAAATATAGAAATTTATAAAAGAGAAATTATTTTAAAATCTTAAATTAGAATATTTGAAAAAGTTAATACTAAAGATATATAATTTGTAATTGTTAAGCAAAATTGAAATTAATATATTAAATCTAGTTATTAATATATACTTTAATTAAAAATATAAAAATATTTAATATTTAATAATATATCTTTTAAGAAAACTTTTGCTAATTAAACAAAACTATAATATTTACAATAAGAAACTACTTGCTATAGTAATTTTCTTAAAATTATAAAAAATATATATAGAAAAATTACTAAAATTTACAATTCTTATAGATTACAAGAATTTTGTATACTTTATTATTATAAAGCAATTAAACAAAAAATAAGTACAATAATTAAAGAAACTTAAATAATACAAGTTTAAAATACAATATATTTTAGACAAAAATAATAACAAAACAAATATACTTAATAAAAGAAATATTTATATAGAAATAAAGAAATTGTTTAATTACAATATATTTAAAGTTAACAAAAACAAATTATTATTAGCAAACAAACATAAACTAAATATTATACTACAAATACTTTAAGATAATACAAAAGAATTTTTAATAAAAAAAGAAAATTTTTAGATATTTATCGACAAAATTAACAAATATATAAAAGAGTATTATAACAAATTACTACAAAAATATTTAAAAGTAACAAATTTTTTTTAGTTTTTATATTAATATTGTTAGTTTTTATAGATAAAACAAGTTATCGAAATATATATTAAACAATATCTTAATTATTAACAAAATAAATATAATATATATACAAACTATAGCAAAATCCAATATTAGAAGCTATTTGAATTGCTATAAAATAAAGTTACAATAAACTTTATTATTAAGTTGTTAAAATCAACAAATCTAGCAATTGAAAATAAATATAATTCGATACTAGTAATAGTTAATAAATTTATTAAATACTTATATATTATTGTATATAAAAAGAAGTTTATTGCAAAACAACTAAAATACATTATATTAAATCAATTTATAAAATATTATAATATATTTAAAAGATTAACTAGTAACAAAGATAAGCTCTTTATATCTAACTATTAAAAGATATTTCTTCTAATATTAAATACAAGACTTCGAATATCTATAATCTATTACTTAGTTATAAATAGCTAGACAAAAAGAACAAATTAAAGTCTTAAACAATATTTAAAATACTATATTAATAATATTTAAAGTAATTAAGTATTATCTTTATCTATAGTATAACTAATATTAAATGCAAAGATTTTAAATATTACTAAAATAACTTTATTTTTCGTTAATTATAACAAAAAATTTAATTTTTTCGAAAAAGAGCGTACGTATCTATTTGCGCAATTAATTATCGAAAAAATAGCAATATTAAAAAAGATACACAACACTATCTTAAAGATGCAAAAAAAGTTAATTAAATATTAAAATAAAAAACAAAAAATAATATTTTAGCTAAAAAAAAAAAAAAAATATATCTTTTTACAAAAAATCTTAAAACAAAAAAATTAAACAAGAAATTAAATTATATTAAAGTCGAATTGTTTTTTGTTAAAAAAGCTAAAAAATCAATTAACTACAAACTCAACTTATTTAAGAATATCAAAATATTTCTAGTATTTTATATCTTATTGTTAAAGCTAGCAAATTTAATTACGTTTTTACAAAATATATTTTATTTCTATTTGCAAAAAGAGAATCAATTCGAAATCGAGAAAATTCTACAACAAAAAGATCAAAAGTATCTTATTAAGTAAAAAGAATATTTTATCTTAAAGAATATATAGAAATTAAAAAAGAATCTTAATTGCTATCGAAATCTTCTAAAGAAATTTTATTAAAACAAAATATAGAAACAATATTTCAATTTCAATTTGTCAAAAGTTAAAATTGTTTGACCAATATATCAAACAACAATTTGAGAGTTCTTGTAAAAGACTCGACGAAGTATATTTTATTTATCTCTAGATTGTTAATGTTCTTCTATTTTGTTACAATTATTTCTTTCTTCTTATTCTTTAGAAAATCCAACTATTTTTTTAGTCGACTTAGCTTCGCACGCGTATCGCGCATTTCTTTCTTTAATTACGATTAGATTGTACATACTTTATATATTTTTTAAAATTATTATTTATACAACAAGTCTTACTAAATATCGTACAATTATAACAAGAACGTATTGCTAAAGATATTAAATCTAGAGTGTCGAAAAAATCTTTCTTTCGACAAAAAGAATTTCTAATATTAATCTTTCTAGAAGATATAATAAGAAGATATTAGATTTTGAAATAAAAACTTTAAAGAAGAAAAATAATATTACAAACTTATTAAAACTATATCAATAATTTAAGTTCTATATTTTTGAAATAAATCTACTATTATATTTAATACGCTCGAGAAGCAAGTATTCTAAATATAATGTTCAATATATTTGACAAACAAGTATTGCGAACAACTTATATTTGCTATATTCGACAAACAAACAAGACAAGCAATTAATATTTTTTTAGTATATAGAAACTAGAACACGACTTTCTTATAGATTGTATTTAACTTATTATAGATTTTTACTTATTATTATTTTAATTTATCGAATCTCTTTTAAAATTTATTAAATATAGAAACTATTTATAGTTGCAAACTCTTATTATTAAGTAATTGCTTGCATTGCTTAAAAACGTCTACAAATCTCTTTAATAGCACAATCTACTCTAATATCTTCGTAGAAAGTATTAGTGTAACATGCGATAACGTTTAAGATTTGTAGATATAAAAAAAAAAAAAAAAAAGCTATAAATATCGATTTATATTTAAGATAGATTTTTTTGTTGTGTATTGTCTTGTAAATTCTTCTTACAAATCAATTGAATTATTAATAATACTTTAGTATTTAATATAATCGAAGTGTTTATTTAATAAAGTTGTTTCGAGCTTATAACTATTTAAGCAAGTAATGTAGTGCAGTTATGTATCTATTGTTTGTCTATAAAATCTATAATGCGGGAGATCTAACATACACGAGACTGCCAAGGCGCTAGTCTAATCGGGTAAGAGTCCCGCAGGAGGCAGCCGCATCTCATTGGCTCCAACACATAGTAGCCAACAAGAGCTCGTCTGCGTCTCGCGATGCTAACGCCAGGAAATATTTCAACGCTTCTTCTCCACTCGGTTTTCAGTATCAATGATTCAGAGGGCGAGAATAAGAGCTCAGAGGGCCCATCAATGATTCGCGTCTTTCGTTCG
>JAABUL010004600.1_pt1 | contig 18237 bp, 34 predicted proteins | sample 5559151 | NCBI WGS metagenome assembly JAABUL01 (sample SAMN10711876, study PRJNA513368) | rock metagenome | isolation source: Antarctica rocks | place: Antarctica: Victoria Land, Pudding Butte sud | reverse complement strand
GTGAATTGTCGTACAGTGCCAGAGACAGACACCTCGGCCGTTCATCAGGCTGACAGCCACTATTTGGTGCTGCAGATGGTGCTGTTTGGGCGGGGTGCGCCGTTTGCGTCCGGTGTGGACAGCGCGGCGCTCGGCGGGACGGCGCTGGTCTACAACCCTCCGGACAGGTTCTATGGGTGCGCGCTTAATCTGTCTGTGGCTGCCGCCGCAAGCATGATCGGATGGACTCTGCTGTGCGCACCGGCTCCTTGCTGCGTGCTTTCATCTGCAAACGACAAGGGCTGTGATTTTGAGGCACCCAGAGTTGGTGTTCCCAACGCGGGGCGGTGAGGAGGAGGCCCCCGCGAACGAAACCTGTCTTCAGTGTCACACAAGCGGCTTTCGCCAACAGTCGAATGCATGCATCGTGCAGGTCACTCGCGACGGGGCCGGGCGAGAACGAGGTCACGGCGACAGTCAGCTCCATTCGCGGCTCGCCCGACCCCAGCAACCTGGCGGGCTTTGCCGTGCGTACTGTTGGGTTCCCGGCGTCCGGCGTCGCCGCCAACGGCACAGTGGCCGACATCTCTCACGAGCAGCAAGTCTCCCGCCACTACCTGGACGGCTTCGTCCGCGTGCCCTGAACAACTAGATATAAAAACCTGAGCGCCGCGCCGGCGGGCGCCTGGTTCAGCGGAAGTGCCTGGCAGCGGCAAAACGTGCTTTGCGCGCATGAAGCACGACTGTTTATGGGGAAGCCTCCTGAGAAGTGATGGGCATATGGTAGGCGCGAAGGCGGTGATGGCCAAGAAAATTCTGGTAGCGGTTGTTGACCGATCATTGTTGTCCCAGGATAAGCGGGATGCACATTTCTTCTTTCACCATTAATTCGGTGTGATGAAGGGACGGCATGGTGTGTGCTGGTGCTTGTGGGAGGCGTGTGCAACGCATGCCAGACTGCGGGCCAGCATGCAGAGATAGACCGTGCACATGATGAGAGGTATTCAGCAGTAGAAGCAGCTGTAACGAACGCAGCGCGTGTGAGAATGATTGGTGCCATGCTGTGTGCTGGTGCTTTTGATGAGCAATTGCAATACATGATTACAGGCTCGAAATCAGCATGCAGCGATGGTAGAACGTGCACGCGGTGGAAATGGAGCAGTCAGCGAGGTTGCATCGTTAAGTTGACGATGGATCCTGAATTGCCCGCAATGCTCGGCCAAAGAGCGGCGGCGTCACTGCATGGTCGTTACAGCATTGATTATCAGACTCCACACTCTACCTCGACCCTCTCAGTGTGGGGCAAGTACATCCTCAAACAACCGGCTTCAGTGTGAGCGGCTGGTGCCAGCGGCGGCCGCTGCAGCCAAGACATGCATGCTGCGCGCAGGCGTTTGCTCGTGCAGCACTTGCTCTGATACGGATGCCGCCAACCTTGTCTTGGACATAACACAGTGTCGTCTTTCGTGGAAACCTTCTCCACTGGCAAACACTTTTGACTAATTCAGTTCTCGTTGAAGCTGGCAGCAGTAGGAAGCAGCATCATGTGCGGCCTATCAAGAAAGCCGCCGAGCAACAAGACGGCGCCAAACCTTGCTGATCACCATCTCAGTCTGCAATTTTGTAAATCAAAAAGCGGCAATGAATGTACAGGTGAGGTCTGCTCAGGACTGGTGACGGTTGGCAACGGTCCATCACAACCTAATAAATCTTGAACTGTTGTGCAAGCCGTGCCACCGGCATGATGGCTCTCCTTCAGCAGCAGAAGCAGCAGCAGCAGCTGCTGTGCAACAATCCGCACCTGATGTACTTTGATGACGCACAAACTCCTGTAACGCTGATCAAATGTGCACCCTGTGTCCGACGTTTGAACGGCGTTCCATCCATTTAGCTCAATTGAACCAGCGACCAGGAATTAGGTCGTTCTCGGAGTGTGCAGCAACACATGTAAAACTGGCACAATGAAGATATGCAGAAATACAGAGCACACCCTCCGATGTCATGCTCTGAGCGCTGGTCACCCTGATTGCAGCGTGATGCATCGAGGCTGCGGAGCGGCCCTGGCATGCTGCTGATGGTAACGGCGGTGGCACCACACCTGCAGGCTGCTGTCAGCGTCGAGGCTGCAGTCGTCCCTGGCAGCCCCGCAATGTCTGGCGACCTGGTGTTCCCGAGCGACAACAACATGCTGCTGGTGATGCGCTCCATGTTGCTGCAGCTTTATACACATGTAGCATGCAGGGATGCACTTGCAGGGATGCATCGCACTGCTGGTTTGACCTGCCTCCCAGCGAGCCGCTGCACCTGGCGATGTGCGGCCTTAAATGAGGCGAACCAGCAAACCGCCAGCATGCCGGCAATGCAGTTTTGCACCACTCCCAAGGCATCGCTTTTCACAAGTGCACAGTGCTTCGCAGTGCAATGCCGAACGTCTGCAGCATCATATGTTAGAGGACATGATGTTACCTGCGCAGGTGAGGTCGGCCGCGGGTCACGAGTGCTCAATGGCAGACAGGGTGATTTTATGGACGTTGCTGGCCAAAGTGCTGCGAAGGAAACGGGATAAGGCAGTGTTCCGGGACCGGTTGCAGGAGCTGGGCGAGCTGCCGCTGGCGGTGGAACGGAAGCGGCAGGCGCTGCGGTTTTGAAGTGCGCTGACCACTCTGCCAGAAACCTCCATCTTCAAGCAGGCGGCCATGGACGATCTTGCGGCGGCGCAGCAGTCCAACATAAAAAACTGGGCAGCTGGACTGTTGGCATTTGCGAAGCAGCATGGCATGGCGCTGCCAGGCGCTGATGGCAGCATGATGGCAGCGCGGACAAGAGTGCCATCACAGCCGCGGCGGCTGCCGCGGCCGCGCTGGAGCAGCAGGAGTTTGTGGACATGAACCCGAGGACAGCGCTGTCAGGCGACGTGAAGCGGAAGACATACGCAGCATGGTTTTTGCGCCCTGGCTGGGCTCAGGGAGGCGAGTTCTGGCAGCTGGAGTTGTCGGCGCCGCAGGTGCGCGCTGTTCAGAGGCTCCCATGGGATCGCACTCGCTGCCGGTGGAGACCGGCAGGTTTGCAAAGATAGACAGGCAGGACCGCTGCTGCACATTTTGTGACAGTGGTGCGGTCGGGGACGAGAAGCATGTGCTGATGGAATGTCCCACGACAGACGTTGTCCGGCAGCGCTTTTCTTGCCTGTTTGATATGGCGGCACCGCCGTGCATGTGTCAGCTGGTGTGGGGAGGGGACAGCTTGATGGTTGCCGAATTCATGGTGGCATGCTTGGGGGAGGTGGGTCTCATCGGCTCATCTGCTCAGTGAGTGTCATCAACAGTTTGCGACATGATGAAACATGATGGTTTATTGGTGAGTTGATGCCTTATCAGCCTGATTGAGGCTGGCGGGTGTAAGCTATCTATCAAAACTCTGGTGGCATATTGCAACAACTCCTTTCGATTCATTGTCGAACAGGGTTTGGCCGATTCGGATTCTCAGCCTTGACATCTCTGAACGCTAATCAGCACGAGTGAGGCTGGAACAGTGTATGATCTCTCTCTCCAGCCTGGGACACTCCGGGCGATCCTCGTCAATTCCGAGGACTACTCCAGAAAAAACTGTTGAAGCATGGGCTCTGCAGTAGGTCTGTCATGTTTGACCTTGGGGTCAGCACCGCCGCCCCACGGGCCGATTATCGTGGACAAATAAATGTGAATCAAGTTTTGTTGCACCGTGGCTGCGACACCATCTCTGCCGAGTTACAAGTTGAACCAGACCTGCCACATGCATACGAAAAGCTAGCTGCAATCGTTCAAACACATATTCAGTTCTGAAGTCGGTGTGCAGCTGATGTCGAAATTGATCTTCGATTGCGGACGAGCTGCGGCTCGCTCATTTGCGTGTTTCCCTCAGTGACTTGCATGCACCCGCCGCCCTCACATGTCGTCCGTCGATTCGCCCTGCAGCACCCGAAGCGTGTCCAGGGACACCGCCACCCTGGAGTCCGGCGCCGACGCAAACGCCGCCAGCTGCAGAGCAGGCAGTGAAAGGTGTCAGACAAGCTGTAGTTGGGGCGACAGGGCGAAGATCGCATGTGGTGCGAAAGGATATGACACTAGTCATAGCGGCATTGCAGCCATGCCATGGTGGTGCACGTAATTGCCTTACATCATTGATGCAAAGTCGTGCATATGGCAGCTCAGCAAGATTGATAGACAAGAGGTATTCGCGTTGCCAATCAAGAGTCCAGCTGGGACGACTGCTTTCAGGGTAGGATGCAATGGAGTACAAGTTGCATCAGTGGGAGACGCAGAGGAATCCAAGGACGTCTCGAGGAATCTAAGCAAGTTTTCTTTTGTACAGAGACAGCCTCGGAACATGCCTGCACAATCTGCCCAGTGGCTGTTTGAAAACCCCCGCAAAGCACCCAGGAACAGCAGCAGTCGCAGAGTCGTCAACCTTGGGGCGCAGGGCAGCGCCCTGGCGCATGGAGGCCAGCGCGCTGGCGAGCACCGACGGCGGCAGCGACAGCAGCGCGGGGAAAGCGGGCGGCCCCGCCTGCTCCGCAGCCAGCAGCCAGCCCTTCCACTGCGCCGCATCCCGCCATATCTGTGCAGTCAAATCATTCATTGAAACATACTGGTTCATATCTGCTCCGCCGCCAGCAGTCCACTGCGCCGCGTCCCGGCAAATTTATAAAGACACCGAGGGAGTACCCTTGGATCAAAGACTTGGGTCACCTGTTCACACATGTACGCTATAACATGCGAAGCAAAGCATGCAGCGTATGACACGCTGCTGTGTGAACTGCCTTCTGGATGCCTCTCAGCGGAGGAAGCGCAGGATAGCATGTCGTGAATGGTGCACTGGGCTCACCTGCTTGCCAACAAGCGCGGACAGCAGCTCCAGCACAAAGGGCTTAAGCTTGGGCCATGCAGCGCCCGCCTGCGCTGCAGGTGAGAGACAGGCATCGCACGGTCAGCCGTTTTGATGCAATCATGGTCACCTATGAATCTCATCCTCGAGGACCATTCTGCACACACATGCATGTTGATATATGCATGAGTCCTGCTGCCTCGACTTGCTCTGTCGTCATGCACATCTAGTGCAGAGCGCGCGCCTGCATGACAAAGCGCATGAACAGGGGCGGCAGCGACGGGCGGTGCAACAGCTGGCCGAGAGCCGAGGCGGCCGCCTCCGCCGGGAAGGCGTCCCGCGCCGCCAGGCACGCCGTCAGCGCCGCCATCAGCGCCCGCAGCGGCACGCCGCTGCAGGAGGCACAGAGTTCATGAATGGGTTTCGCCATCAATAAACACATGAGATGACGGGTCCCCGGCACGTTTGTGGCGAAAGAGACCCCTGTGCGATGCTCTGATCAGATATCCAGTGCAGGGAGGCGCCTCATGTGAAGAGGCCAGCTGCGGATCAGCTCGCCTGGCGCTGCTCCCACCTGGGGCTGGGCTGAATGCTGTGCAGATGTATGCATCTCAGGCATTTCCAGGCCAACAGCCTCCGCAGTGATTTTTGTAGTGTGTTGTCGACCTGAAACACCATGCTGAAGACGACAAAGCTTCTGTGACTTCCCACCTGGGGCTGGGCTGGATGCTGTGCAAGCCGATGAGCAGCTGCGACGGCGTCATTTGCGGCCGGTTGCCGGCGGCGGGCCGCGGCATCAGCAGCCGCTTCACTGCCGCATCAAAGTCGCTGGTGCCTGCCGCGCATCAGGAGCAGATTCCCATCAGGAGCAGATTCCCATCAGGAGCAGATTCCCATCAGGAAAGCCACCAGAAACACCATTCAGGGCCCGGCAACGTTTGGGCGCCAACCCGAACAAGCACTAATGGGGGGAGCGTCAGAAAATCATCTGGTGCATGTTGTTCCCTGCTGAACTGTCCGCGCTTCTCGATGCAAGCGAATGCCCGGCCGCAGCCGACTCACCTGTGCCGCAGGTTGCCGCGACCGGCGGCAGCAGCGTTTCCGCGCGGGATGCCGGCGCCCCCGCCAGCACGGGAACAGCCCACCGCACGTCGCCACCCTGGTCGTACTTTCGCAGCGCTGCGGTCGCCAGCGGTGGCGGCGGCGGCGCCGCGTCTGCAGGCAGTGGCATTGGCGGTTGGGTGTTGGCGGGGTTGAGAAAATCTGGCAGGAGGTGTGTCCATCGGACCCCGGCATCATGAGGGTTCTGCAGCATGCCCAGCTGTGAAGCGCAGCTATGATGCACTCTGCAAGACGCAGCAGGGGGGCGTAGAGGTGCTTATGCAGCCCTCATGATGCTATGTCACGAGGGCTGCAGGGGCTCCCATCGGGCGCCGCCCTAATGCTATCAAATAGCCTGCTTCCGAGGCGGCCCTCGCACCTGTGAGCACGAGCAGCATGTGCAGCAGCAGCGGCTCGGAGCCCAGTGGTGGCTCCGCCACCAGTTGCAGCAGCTGCGGCGCTTGGGGTCCAATCGTGCGCGCCAGGCCGGGCGCGTTCTTCATAATCGCCGCCCGCCCCGCCGGCGATGCCCCCGCGAAAACCTGCCAAGCAAAAGCAGCAAAACAATTCAGACACAGCCCGTTGAATCAGCTCGTGACCGAATGTAGTGCATTCCCCAGGCAAAGCAGGCTGGTGGAGCCTTTAGCAGCGCAAATCCGATGGAGCCACATCGTGCACAGCTTGCTGCATGTGGCGCATGTGGGTGAGCTGGCTATCATTACCACAGTTGACAGCCATGTGTTTACAGCAGCCATATTCGGATGCAATGTCCAGTCCAAGAGACTTGAGCCATTGCTGGTCACATACTCTCAAGTCTTGAGACTCTGGGACTGACTCTCGACTCTGAGCACGGACCTCCAGCAGCCGCGGCAGCAGCGAGTGGCGCTTGGTGCACAGCGCGCAGTACAATCCGCATCGTCGCGTTGCCGTCACAACGTCGGCCTCGGTGGGCTGTCCGTCGTCGGCCGCTGCGCCCGCCGCCGCCGGTCCTGGGTCACCTGCCGCAGCCTCCGGCGGTGCTGCTGGCTGAGACGCGTCTGCTGCTGTGGGATCGCCGTCGGAGGCGGCAGCGGCGCCAGCAGTGGGCTGCGCTGCCGCCAGCAGCAGCTCCAGCTGCTGCCGCGCGAAGGTCTCGACCTGGAACACGGTTCGCAGTCAGTATCAGCGCGGCTGCACAGAACGCCAACCTCTGTCAATGTAAAAGCTGCGAACAGCTGCAGCAAAATACACCAGAAGCAGGCTTCGGCCAGCATGCCTAGGCTCCCCTGTGCACTGTGCTCTAGACAGCACGGACACTGCGTTGCGTTACAAGTCATGCGAATCGCGCCCGTACCTGTGGAGTGAGCTTTGGCTGCGGAAACAGCCGGTTGGCCAGCAGCCGCACCGCCTTGCTGTGCACCGCGGGATGCTCTGCCACCGCCGCCTCCAGGACCACGCGCAGCACCACCTCCCTGCGCCAGGCAAATAAGGGATCCGCCTCAGGATCAGCACGCAGAAGTCAACTCAGCGGATGACATGACAAATGCTGGCTCGTCTTATCTTGGAGACGGGCGAGAAGACACGAACAGGCGCTGCCCCTTGCAGCACCCGCAGAATGCGCGCAAGGTGTGAGGCGGGACAGGAACTGTTGCCCTCCTGCGATCATTGTAGTGGCGGCACCTGTCGGTTGGGCGCAGCAGCACGATGTTGTGCGCCGCGGACAGCGCGGCGGTGGTCCACTCCGGGCCGCGGGCAATAGTCTCCGCCAGAAAGGAGGGCACCGCTGGGTCCGGCAGCCAGGGTGCCTCCAGCAGCAACCGCATGATCGCCGCGTCCTTGGCCTCCCGCCGCTGCCTGCGCGTCAGCAACAGCACACTTGCATCGGTTGCATGACCGGCGGTGACTTCAACAGTCGATTATCAAACGGTTGAACCTGATTGCCGGGCGCGCTGCCGGTGTGCGCCGATTCTATGTTCGATCGTGATTTTGTAGGGCCTTGCCCATTACAGGTGCTGCTACAGCTAATTTGGTGTCACCAGACCAACGGGCTGGTGTCAGGCAAGTGCAGCCTGTAGCTGAGTATCAGCATGCAGCTGAGAGGAGGCACATGCTCTCGGCCAAAACACGGACGCAGAGCGGCATGCGAGAAGCTCCTGTCACGGCGCAGCAGCACCTGAGGCCCGTCAGAAGAGCAACCAGCACGCTCTCATATGCTGCGCTGCCAGTCGTGCCCGCCGCCGCCGCATCTGCCTGGCCAGCGCTGTCATCTACCACATCCCCTGCCGGCTGCGCTGCCGCACCGCCGGCGCCAGTAGCCGGGCTGCTGCCGCCGTCTGCTGCATCGCTGCTGGGCTTGTCCGCCGGTGCCTTCGGCGAGCCTTTTGCCGCGTCTGCTGCTGCGCTGTCTGTTGCTGGGCGCGGCCGTGAGGCAAACAGCGTGTTGAGCCAGGACAGCGCGAAATCGTGCGCGCCGCGCCGATCAAAGTCCGCCAGCAGGTGCGAAAGCACCTCGGCCGCTGCTGGGTCCTCGTTCGGCCCCTGGGAAGAACAACCAGCATCCGTCAGAGGCAGAGTGATTTTCAAGGACTTCCAGGTTTGACATCGGGCAAATAAATCCATGAGTGCATCATAGCGAGTATGACAGCGAGTCCAGCATTCAAGGACCGGCTGCAGATCGACCGCATAACTGAGCAGCAGGCATGCATCACGGCGGCGCTCCTGTATCTGAGGATGTTGATAAGAACATCAGCACCTGAGTGACCAAGTGCGCGAGGGCGGCGTCTCTGAGGGGGTCCAGCCCGGCGCCGCCGGCCGCCAGTATACGGCGCACCGCCGCCTGTCGCAGCGCGCCCCGAGTGTCTGCCGGCACGGCCAGCGGCTGCAGCACGAACCTGGGCAACAGCAACGACAATTGCGTGTCTGGACACCCTGGGAGATTCTTGCGACATTCTGGGTCGACGTTGCAATTGCACGCGTGCAGCCCATTTTGCCTCGGAAGTGGCTGGCTGCCCACGATGCAAGGCATCAACAGTGGAAATATGTTGATGTCGGTTGCTCAAAATTCGGTCTCACTTTGGGGGGGGCGGCGCGCGCGCGATTGGCGGCGCCCTTGGTCGCTCCGCAGCGGTCCTCGCGACGGCGGCCGCAGGCGCTGCTGCTGCCTGCGAGCCTGCACGTGCGGCCTGCGGCGGCGCCGGCTGCGTGGCGGGCCACTGCTGCGCAGGCGGAGGGTGCTGCTGCAGCGGCAGGGGCTGGTGCGCTGCCGGGGAGTAGCCTGGCGGCATCTGCTTCTGTGGCGTCAAGCCCTGCACAGCAACAAAAGGCAGAAGTGACCACCAGCACTGACTGTTGCACCAAGGTCATGTCTCCGATGTACGACTGCACGACTGAGCACAGCATGGATGGGATAACACAGACATCTGTACTGAAGGTCATGAGGGATCATGATTATTAAGGGGCATCTCGTGGCTTCATTTTCAATGCTCATATCAGAGAAGGCGAACCCTGCTCAACATCTACTAACTATTTGCCGATAATATAGCCACTAGCCACATAGAATCAAGCAGACACGGCTGCTGCTGAGCGTCCTCCACATGCTAATGCACAGGCTGATCCACAGGTTAATCCACAGGCGCCCTGTGGATGTGAGCCAGCGCAGGCTCACACGCTGCTACCAGCATCATAGCTCTAGTAAACATGGGAGTGAGAGCAGCGCACGGTTGAAGGGGCAAACTACGTGGCTGCTTCAGGCAGTCGCGCTTCCCTGATACATTCACGCAAGCAACTCGGGAGTACAGTCTGCCAACACCCGCTTTTCAACAGTTGTCACTCGCCTGCATAAGCCCCGCAAGGCCGCCGCCGCCTGCGGCGGCGCGCGCGCCGGCAGGCTCCGGCGGCGCTGCCGGCGGCAGCCGCGCCATGTTGGCAACGACCACGTCTGCAAAGAGCTCCGGCGCCAGCTGCTGGATGTAGGCGGCCAGCAGCGGTGCGTCGTTGCGGCCGATCAGGACGCCCAGCACGTACTGCGCCTGCGCCAGCTCCCCGACCGGCGGCGGGGTCTGCAAACCAAAAGGTACACTCTCTCAGGTGACTCAGGATCGTATGAAGGCTTGAACGGCCAGCAGCGGCGGGCCGCTGCGGCCGATCAAGTCCTGCGCTTGCGCCGGCTCTCTGACAGGCAGCGTCTGGATCTGGAGGATGTGAATTGGACGGCTGTAAACTGCAAACAGCTGGGGATCCGCCCGACCAGCGTGCCAGCGCATGCTGCACCTGCACCAGCTCCTCCAGCAGCAGCATCGCCTGCCAGCGGAATGAAACGTTGGAAAGGCAAGAAACTACTCGCCACATGCGCGGCAGTTATGATCGCCCGTCGGGCAAGGTCAGTCGAGCAGCACCACAGGACCCAGAGCCACAAACAGGCGTTTGGCTGTCAGGGCCTGTCCGCGTAATCGACAGACACCCACTGTGGAATACCCTTGTATGACAGCAAAGTAAGGCTGCGCTTTGGACAGCACGAGAAGGCTGCTGCCGTGGCACACCTGACCAGCCGGCTGCTGCTGATCCGACGGCTCCTGCTTAGGCTGCAGCGGCTGCAGCTGCGGATGCGGCTGCTGCAGGCCGGGCACATGGCCATTGGTAGCGGGCGGCTCCAGCTTGGGTCGCTTGGACGCGCCCTGCTCCCCCGTCGGCCGCCGTTGCTGTGCGTCGCTGGATCTGCGTGGTTCCGAGATGGTTGCAGTCAGATGTTTGGCGGCCGTACTAACGCAGGTCGCATGCAGGTCACCCTGCTGGGAGATCAGGGCTGTGGCACGCCAAAGAGGACAAATCGGTCACGTCTGGTGATAGCCTGCGAAGGTTCTGATGCAGTCCTGGGGCAAAGCGAGCAGGGAGCAGGGCCCCCTCATGACCACAAGCAGTCTAGAGCAATTCCAAAGAGGACTTCCGCAAGCGCAGTGCGCACCTCTGCAGGCGCTCCGCCGCCGCCGCGGCGGTTGTGTCGCCCGCGGCGGCGAGCGACGCGAGCGCCGCCGCCAGCTTGGGGCGCCAGGGCCCCGCCTGCGGCGCCTCCACCCGCGCGATGCACGCCAGCGCCACAGACACCTCCCGCATCGTGCTGCTGGTGGTCACGTTGGCCTCCTGTCGAATGCGGAACATATGAACGAATATCTTGCTGTACGTGTTTGTGTCAAATTTATTAACCGGTGGTGGTTCCGAGGTTGTTGCTCAGTGAGCATCGGGCGCCTCCACCCTCGCAACGCCCGCCAGCGCCACATACACCTACGCATCGTGTCGCCGCCACCAACACGCCGGGCTCCTGCCATCACACAAAAGGGGATGATGCCGATCTTGCTGCATGTGGCACAGTCAGTGTTGAGATTCACGGCAAGAATCAAATTCGCGCGGCGCCCGCCAGCGCCACCGCCACCTACCGCATCGTGCTCATCGCCGCCACAAACGCGACGACCTCCCCCCGACCCACAGGAACAAGCTCAGGCCAATTTGATTGCAGTCTGGAAGCTTGCAGCGACCTGGCCTTCCTGTCCGAATCATAGAAATGCTCGTACATCCTGCAGGCAGGCTGCGGGGCATTGCCTTCCACAAACCAGCTCTGTCAGGGTCCACACAGCACAGACAAGTGGATCTGGCGCAGGGGTCTGGAGCAGCACCTGGGAGGCGGCCGCCTTGGCGAGCACCAGCAGCGGCGGCAGCAGGCGGCCCAGGAAGCGCGGCCGCCGCGCCGCGAGGCTGCCCGCCACCTTGACCGCCACGATGCGCAGTGGGCCCGACAGCTGGTCCACGCCTGGAGCCCGCAGCAGCGCCGCGACCGCGGCCGCCGCGGCCTCGGCGTCAGCCACCAGCTGTGCCGGCCGCAGCAGCGCATGGCTCGCCGGCAGCGGCCCGGGCGGGCCTGCGTGCAACACACGCCGTAAGGGTCTTCAGCCGCTGCAAGTCCCCAGATCATGCCCAGATGCTGCAAGGCCTCGTTGTGCGGCCAGCGTAAGAGTGATGATACAGCTGTGGCTGAAATTTGTTGGAGAATGCGGAACATGCAGTTGGCGGCAACTGGCGCAAAGCAAAGCAAAGCGAAACACAGCCGGCATCTCATGGCTGATCAGGCCGTGAATAAAAACATGTCAAGAACTTAACGAACCTCAACCCTCCATGGTGGACACACTGCATCGCATTCTGCCGCACCTGCCAGCGAGGCGGCGCCGGGTGGCGGCGGGGGCTTCGCGTCCGCTGTGTACAGGAGCGCCGACTGCTCCGCGAACTTGGCCGCCTGCAGGCGCACCGAGTCTGGCGCGCCGCCAACACCACCGGCCAGCAGACCCATCGCCGCGGCGCGCAGCCCCGCGGCGGCGCCCCACAGGCTGACCCATTCCGGCGCCGGCTGTGGCCCCTGGCCCTGCAGGGTTTGCGAGATTTGTAAGTCAATAGTGTTCTGTGTGGTTGATGCGCTGGCGGCAGCAAGGCGCCGAGGCATGCTCGCCACGTTTGCACAGACTGACGATGAGTTGAGGCTGCGCGCATCATGCTGTCAGGTCGATATTCCGGTTTTGCTGCAGCACTACAGCCAGTACTGCAGTTTGCACTGGTACTTTGCACTGAAACCGCCTGCCTGATGAGCGATGATGGCGAACACGATGCGGAAGACCGTCAGCGCGGCCACAACGGCTGCCTTCGCGACGCCCGCCGCGGAGTCGGACACAAGCGCCGCCAGGCAGGCCGCTGCGGGCTGCAGTACGCCCGGGCGCGGCGCTGTCGCCGCAGCGTCGGCCAGCAGCTCGGCGAGGCACTTGCGCACGGCGGCCGCCGGCTCCGGCTGCAGCTGCACCAGCTCCGGCAGGAACTCCTGATGCACAGAAAAGACATCAGATACGCTTATGATTTGATTATTCATCAACACGGAGTACACGTGCAGAGGAACCGGCATGTGCCTGACTGAGGCGGAGGTGCATGGAGTGAAGTGTGGGTCAGCCTCGCGAATCTCGTTGCAGTTGGTCAGGGAAGAAGCACAGTTGGCAGCAGAAGAAGGAGCGAGGCGCGGCGTCTCTCACCTGCAGCAGGCTGGGGTCCTTTTTGACAATGATCTCCCGGAGGCTCCTGAGGAAGCCGACCTGCGCGCGGCACAGCAGCTGACATCGGCGTCGCTGGTTGCTGGCTGAGTCAGGCCGTCTCACCGAGCCCGCTTCAGACGCAGACGTAACGATGTGGAACATGTTGCGGCATATTTGCTGGAAGGACTCTTGTGCACGCCGCTCGTCGAGAAACACAGCGTCACAGCAGGTGAATCCTGCACCGAGCTTTCGAGATCGGCGATAGCTCTCGAGAGGGATTTCACGGACAGGAGTTGGGAGCGCAACCTCAACACTTGCCTTCTGGTTTGCATCGCCGGCGAGCTTCGCATCGTTCAGCAGCTGCACCGCCTGCTCCCGTGCACTTGTGCTCATCTCGAAGGTCGAGCGACGGCCACAACGGCCGCCGACAGTGCCTGGCTACATGAATGTGCTATCCATCGCGACTTGACGGCAACGACGTGCTGCAACATTAGTTCTGCGAGCCGAACCGAGTCGCCACTTGAGGATGCAGTTGACAGAGAGCGGGAAGCAACAGAGGAGCAGCCGCCGCTGGCTCAATTGGCGGGGCGCTCCTCTACTGAGACACTGTCCTCGCACATTCCTCGCAGGTTGCACGCCCGCTGGCTTTCGTGCGGCCGTCATGGCGAGGAGGACAGTATAAGTGTGAGGGTACCGATCTTGCAGGCGAGCATCGCGCGAAAACGGGCCTGCGTCGAGGTAGCGGCGCGGCTGGGGCGGCATGTGCCACCGGGGGGTTTGCATGTCGGCTTCCCTTGCAATTCAACATAGTTGATTGGTGCAACATTTTCACCAGTCATATTACAGTAGCAAAACACAGCGAAAGCAAACACTACGAGTACTACCACTACCGACAATTGCTTTCCTAAACTGGGCGTTGCCTCGTTTGGCATTCTTTTGTGTGACACTTTGTCACCGATGAAGACAAGAATCATATGTCAGTGGAGAGACACATAGCAACTATACTAGGCGCCCTTGTGCTACAACTGACTTCGAAGAAACACCCTCGAAGTCCGTCGGGCTGGGCTCCTCGCTTTGCTTGCAAATGTATCAATAAAGTTGACTTGAGCAACTCGTGGATCAGCTAACAGCCAGTCTCCACCCCGTCAGTGCCACTAGTAGTGCGGCACCACGCGCTTTGCGGCGAGTGCTTTGAACTCCTCCACCCTGTCCATCGCCCCGTCGGCCAGCTCCGCCGCCACACCGTGGCGGCTCTTCCAGAAGGCCAAGTCGGTTTTCAGCTGCGCGACCTCCGCCTGCCGCTCAGCGGCAATCTTGCGCTGCAGCTTCAGCTTGGTCGCCGACTCTGCCGCTGCGGCCACTGTGGCATCCTTGGCCTGCTGCAGCTCCGCCGCAGCCGCCGCGGCCGCAGCCGCCGCGGCATCATCGTGTTGTTGCTCTTGGTGCCCTATCTCGGCTTCCGCCCTTGCAACCTCCGTGCCCGCCTTGTGCACTGCGTATTTCACAAAGTCCTCCTCCATGCCCTTCGCCTTCTCGGCGGCAACCGCCCGCACCAAAGCCCGCGCCGGGAGCGACCCGGCAGCGTCGCGCTCGGATGCCACCGCGGCCAGCCGCTCCTCTGCCGCTCGGCTCTGTGCATGCATCATCTTCGACGTTTGCCGCAGCCGCCTGCCCAAGTCGCATTTCGCCGCCTCCGCAACTCGCAGGTCGTGGGAGACGTCCTCCCGCTCCTTAAGCTGCAACATGAAGGAATAAGACATAAGTGGAGCTCATGGCACATGATGTATGATTTCACTAGATGAAAAAAGTAATAGGCAAATGAAACCACATATCTTGCATACACATGTGAATGTGTATGGTTGATTCAAATATTTTGCTAGACATGCAACACGTGACGGAAACAAATGTTGTCATGTATCGTATGTCTGGTGAATTTTTGTATATTGTGCGTCACAGGTCTTGAAGTTTGTGAAGACACATCACTTGTGTGTATATCTTTTGTGTCGAGACTATTAGTTGAGTGTCAAAGTTCGTTGTACATAGGTTATGCTGTGTGATATATCATACAAAGTGAAAAGCTCAAAGGACAAATGCTTGCCTGGGACGTGAAGTCGGCAACGAGCGCAAGCAGTTCCTCCTCTTTGTCCTAGCGCTGCTTGCGGGCAACTTCTGTAATCTTGAGCCGGCTCTTCAGGGCCACAACCTGCCTACTGTACAGTTCGAGGTGCTCAATTGCCGCAGCTACCTTGCTTGCTTAGGTAACGAGTATGGAGCATTTCTGGAAATAGCAAATGGACCATGTGCACGACTTTTAAATGCTCATCTGTGTAGCAGTCTCTATTGTTGCACAAATTAGACGGTTGAAATTCCACAATCTAGCAATGCAACTATTCAATGAATATGTATGTATAATCAAAGGTCAGGTCACCCGGCTACTCGATGCTAGGCAGCCGGTATGAAAGCTGGCACCAAGATAGGCAGCGGTGTGCATGTGGTGGCGGCACTGAGGCGCCCTACCTGGTGGGTGTATTCATGCGCGAGACTCTGGCAGAGAGGCCTTTTTGCAGCCCCTGACTTGCACTTCACAGACCTGAAAGGTTCGATATCGATACACACACAATGTCATCCGTCACTTGTCAAAGCTTTGCGCGCGGGCCAACGCTCGCCGCTGTGTGGTTGTGCTCTGAAGCGGCGCCGCACTCGTGGAAAAACGCCAGCAGGTCCTCTGCCACAAGCCATGGCCGCTCCAGCGGCCCGAAGTGATGCAGTCCATCAAACCTGCGAGGAAGCAGACCCGCAGATTGAGCCCAGAACCGTCAGCCTGCGTATGCAAAGCACAACACCATCGTTTGAACCACTGAACCGGCATGCTGCATTGGCGTCATGCGCGTCACTCCTAGACCATACACACCTCTTCAAGCGGCCCTTGGGCAGCCGCGCCGCCGCCGCCGGAGCGATTTCGTGAAGGAAGTCCGTCGGCTGCCCGCCGCCGCCGCACGCAATGGTCACCGCGCACCCGATGCTGGGAAGCCGCTCGAAGGCCTCAGCCATTAGCGGCTCCACCAGCAGGTACATCCACGCCTCAGCGGTCGGCGCTTCGCACGCCAGAGTCGCGCCGCCCTCTGCACCAAAACACATGAGAACGGATATGAAGGTGCACAAACGGAATGTTTGGACACAAAGGCGGCTCCACCAGCAGGGCACATCCAGCCCTCTGCGGTCGACGCTTCGCACCCCAGCGTCACGCCACCCGCTGCCGGTACAAACACACGAAGGTGATACAAATCTCCCTTACACGGGGAGATGCAGGATGCAGATCAGGAGAGAGGGATCAGAGAAAGACTACATGAGCTGTGAGGTTGGCTGTGGATAATTGCACTTCAGAAAGTGGTGCATGTCTGCGCAGCCGAACTTGCAGGTGCCTCATGATTGTCGCAGCAGCCTGCAGGAAGGAGCACCCGCAAACGCATGGAAGCAGCAACAGCAGCAGGGATCTGTGAGAGCACAGATGAAACGGGAGAGTGCCACACCTGGCAGGCTGCGGAGCCCGTGCTCAGCGTAAAGCTGCAGCGCCTCGGCGTCAAAGCTGCTGAAGGGCACCTTCGTGACCCACGACGCGACGGCTGCGGCCTGGGGCAATGGAATATGATAAACCTACGACACCAGCCTCTCATCTGCTGGTAAGGCGTCACATCAGTCCGAGTCAAATATAATCTGGTTGCGAACATTTGAATGTGGGAAGATGAGCCCGATGAGGCACACCTTGCTGTCAAAGCGCGCGCGCCGCCGCATCGCCATGCTGGACAGCAGCTCCGGCACCCTTTGCGGCGACGAGTGCCTGTGGAAGGTGCAGCAAAGACGATCATGTGGGGGTTCTTCAATGGAGCTCTTCAAAGCCCTGTGCTCGGTCATGCCTGATGCCGGTCCCAGATCGCGTCGAAACCATGAGATCTGTCTTGCCTTATCGAAGTGTGCATATGCCGACCAGGGACTGGTGCACATATTTGCGAGCCTTGCAAGCAAGAGCGGCTGATTAAAAGAGGGGCCACCAAACACAGAAAACACTGAACAGAACATGGAAAGGAAGCGCACCACTCGCCGACGTTGGGCTCGAAGACGTACATGGAGACAAAGGTGCCCGGCCGCCGGGCCTCTGCCACCAGCGCCAGCATGCCGCCGAGCGAGTGGCCGAAGAGATGCACTGCGGGAAATAATTGCTGTACTCATGTCCTTGCAGATGTGATTTCACCCTTTCAAAGAAATTCGGCACGACTCCTGGCTGCATGAGACAGTGATCCTGGTCCGTCAAGAGTTGCAGGCCCGTCTTAGTAGGCCAGATGCTGTGCGTCATCTGCCCTTGAAAGTTCCACCTCCGGCAAGCCCTATCAGCCTGCGTCTTCTGGCTTACCTTCGCCCTTCAAGAACCTGACGGCTGCGTATGCGTCCTCCACCAGGCAGTCGGTCTGCTGCAGCAGTGCCGTGGGCGGCAGCCGCACAGCATTCAGGCCCATGCCCGCCCCCGCCACCTGTCAACCATGCCAGACACGTCTGTGCATCACAAGAGCGCGACAATCGGGGGATACAGAGGCAGCCCATCGATCTGATGTCAAACCTCCATATATCTTCGCCATGCGCAGACAAATTTATTAGGCGTGCCGCCGCACCGGGTGTAGCGCGGTGTGGGCGGAGTCGCCGTGGCCGCGCATGTCCAGCGCGTAGCAGTGGAACTGCTCGTGCAGCGCCCGTGCCAGCGGCAGGTACGCCCTGCCGCAGAAGCCGTTGGCGTGCAAAATGAGCAGCGTCTTCGGGCCGCCGCCGCCCAGATCATGCAGCGCAAGCTTCGCGCCGCTGCTGGCCTCTATGAAGTGCATTACGCCCATCACGCGGCAAGTAATTTGAGTTCAAGAATGAGGTCTCTGGGTCACATCCATGCTGCGATCACGAGGGAGCCAAGCTTGCTGCTAGATCAGCATTGCGTCTGGAGCGCCATTCGTAGATTTACGAAAACCAGGCTCAACGGTGCTGTTGCTGCCGTGATTGCAAGGAATAGTATCAAGATACCGTGACAGCTGTGAGAGTGACGCAGTGGCGCAGATCGCGTGAGACGATGACGGTCGTGCTGCCAACTTGGTCGGAAAATTGGTCAAGCTGGATTCCACTGCTGGTAGCCCTGGAATTCCAGCATGAAGACCCCTGTTGGAATCCATCATAATGCCCAGCATTGGAAGTGTTGGAAATTCAGCGCTGGATACGGCCT
>JAABUL010004598.1_pt1 | contig 18244 bp, 15 predicted proteins | sample 5559151 | NCBI WGS metagenome assembly JAABUL01 (sample SAMN10711876, study PRJNA513368) | rock metagenome | isolation source: Antarctica rocks | place: Antarctica: Victoria Land, Pudding Butte sud | reverse complement strand
CTGGGCCACCGTCCGGTCGTCCCGGCGGGCACGACGCCAGTCTAGGCGGCTGACCATGCGACGCCGTATGTCCTCCCGCGTTTGCCGTATGTCCTCCCGCGTTTGTTGTTCGCGCGCCATACCCTTTTCCCCTCTCTTGTGGTACGGCCTTTTTGTACTCCGTTCCCTCCCTCTTGTGCAAGCGTCACCTTATATCAAAACGTCAGGGCACAGATAACAGGACTTGCATCAGCGATAGTCTCTATATTCGCACTACAAAATTTTTGTCGATCGGGACGTATCATGCTTGGTATGATCAACGATTGGCAACCACAACCCCGCCGGGGTTGCAGCGATGATGGCACGCCACAGAATGTAAACCCCAAACCCCACAGGTTCACGCTTCACAGCTCGTAATACGGCACGCACTGTGACACTCTGTCCCTTACAATAAGCCCTTTCGTTAGGCAAAACGCGATCCAGTGCTTCAATAGCATGCCATGCTCTCAATGTTTGTTTTGCAAAATCTCTCAATCCCGAGGCAGATCGCATATAAGCCACGGCCTGTGGCTGGATCGCATAACGATAGCCTTTATTGTGCAGCCACCGTGGGATATAGAGGTCATCGTGCGTCGTATCGGGCAACACAAGATCGCGAATCAGGGTAGTCTTGATCGCGTAAACGCGTAACAATGATCCGCCGCCGATACGGCTTATTTCCGTCAATATAAGAGCTTGGAACCGTGATGCGTACTCACGCCACGTTCGTGCTGGTAGAGGCTCGTTAACGCATGACGCTGCTGCCAATGATGGATCGTCGACAAGGAGTTGGACCGTTTCCGTTACACAGCCGTGTTGTAGGGAAACGTCGGCATCAAGAATAGCAACTACGTCTGATGTACACGCAGCTATACCATCTCGAATACCGGCATTCTTCCCACTACGCTCCGTGTGACTGATAAAGCTTACGCGCTCGTGTTCACTCGCTAAACGCTGTATGATTTCCAAAGTACGGTCATCGCTACAGTCATCAATGACAATAAGCCTATTAAGAACGACGGCATCACTCCATGGCTCGTTCAAAATTTGGCGAACCAGCCGAGCGATATTCGTCTCCTCATTAAAAGCTGGGATAACGACGGTCACTGAAAGCGCATGCGCGTGCATAAACTCCTTACAATCCCCTTTCCTGGCTATGGAACCTGCCGGTTTCATCCTGGCCGAAACCCTGTATACAGCACGAACATATAGCGCATAATTTTGTATAGCTTATGCGTGAGGCACGCGAGACCTGTAAGAGCGCCGCGTCCGGATGATGAACAGCGCTAATAAAGCGACAAGCATCCAGGCGATGCTGATAATGACTGCCTGGACGACATCTGTCAGCGTCTGATGGCGTACGATGATCAGGAAAGCTTGCAACGCGCTGCACGCGAGCACGATGAATGCGAAGACGCGGTCGTTGACGGCTAGAAAGTACGTCATAAGCGCTTGTGTCGGGGCGAACAAAAACATGGCCAGACCATACCAAGGCAGTTGACCGGCCGCCACAGCGGCCTGAGTCGGATCTAGTGACCGATACAGGACATGTATGACCGGAAGTGGGATGATAATGAACACGAACTCGACCGCTGCTGACAAAGCCAGCATAGCGAAAAACGATTGCATGACGACGCCTACAATATTCTCGCCGCGCTGATGAAGCGCCGCAGCGCGCGGAAATAGCACTATCGTTAGGCTGCTACTGATAAACAGAACCATTTTGCCGAGCGTCGCGACCGCAGCGTATAACCCCGCTGCTACTGGCGTCAAGAAGTGCCCTGCCAGGACGATGTCAGTCTGAAATACTAAGGCGTTCCCAATTGCCGCGAGGATAGCCGTGACTGAATAGGATAGAAGTGGACGCAGCGAACCAAGCGGGATGCGCGGCGTACGCAATAAAGGGCGAAGCGGTTGGAAGCTGACCACATAGCTTATAATTGCACTCAACGTAATAGCTGCTACGGCGCCCTCAATGCTGAGTCCTAGCCGTACAAACAAAACAATGAGTAAAAGACGCAAAGCGAGCGGTAGAACGCTGAGCGGCGCGCTCCAAGAAAAAAGCTGTAGCCCTTGGAGCGCTGCATTGTTGACCGGTCCCGCGAAAGCAACGATGAAGCTTATCCCCAAAACGATAACAGGTTGCACCGACCCAACATGTAGAAAAGCAGCGATCTGTCCACTGGCCAGGATAAAAACGAGTGCGAAAATACCGCCAACCGTCAACATGAGGGCCGTAAGGCGCCGCACAAAATCGTTCAACTCTCCGAACTTGCCCTCGGCACTTAATGTCGCCGCAAATCTGGTGATGACAGTCCCTAAGATCTGCGTCGGCAATAAGAAGATTGTTGACAATGCGACAAGGGAAACCACAGACTTATATCCTGCTAACCCAAGGATAGCTATCATCAAAGGGTGCTGCAGGTAGCTGCCTACGCCACTAAAGATGCCAGCCCCAAAAACCAAAACGTTGTTTTTGAGGTAGGTGCTGGACAATAGACGACGGTACGGGGGCATCGGGTCCAAGGCAACGGTGTTATCGATCGACGATTCCTCCATCATTGTTTCCAAGAACACCTTCCTTTACTAAATCATTATTATGTACTGGGGCGAACAGCGACACATGGTAGAAGTATGCTTTTATTAAGGATGTATTAGATCGCGTCGTAGTACTTGGCGATAGAGTATTAAAACACTGTAGGCCAGCAATACGATGAGAGATAGGATTAGTCCTAACAACACAAGCCGCTCAGGCCAGTATACCAAGATAATGTGATACGACCCTGTCTTACGGACCGACCACCCGTTGGCATAACCATTGAAGGAGTGATGATCACTTGCAGGAAGTGGAGTTGCTAAAAAGGTGAGCCAGGGGGAGATGCCATTGGGTGATAGATACACTAGCCAATTCGCATCGTAAGTCTGCGATAGGACAATGTCAAAAGGTTGGTGCGAGGCATGAACCGTCACATCATACCAAGACGTGCCAGAAGTATATTCCCTTACAGCTGAAATACCGGAGGCGGCCACAGAGCTAATACTGCTCGTACATGCCGCGTTGTCTGTACAAGTGGCTCGGGTATGCAACGGTGAAACAAATAACAAGGGGAACACAGTATCGTCGACAAAAATATGTAAGTGTCCGATCACAAACTCACGACGTCGAGGAAAGAAGGCGCGGACAGACGATAAGGCGACTTGAGGAGAAACTTTCAGACCTGTAGGAGATCCGGGGGTGCCGATGACGTCGCCCTCCATAGCGTCGGGGACGACGATGTAGCGGACCGATAGTGCCCGTAATGCCTGCGCGCTTGAGGAACCACCGAGCCACGCCCAGGAACGAGTGGAAAGGAAGGCCCCTCCTATCGGGCTGCCTTGATCAGCATCAAGAGATGGATGGAGTATGGTCGATGTTCCGAAGCGTGGACGCGCTGGCACCCAGAGGACCCTAAAAAAATCGTGCTGCCTGTCAACAAAGTTGTTGAACTGTGCGTAATCTGTAGGTACGGGGTTGGAAGCGAATGTTCCTCGCACTTGATGCAGCAGCGCTGGTGATGCGGGAAGCATAGCCAAAGCCATAAAGGGAATGAGAACAGCAGCCTGGAATAAGCGCGTCACCGTCACCCCTCTAAACGATCCAGAGACTTCGGCTACTGCTCGTCCAAAGAGCAGAGCATAAGCAAGCGTAAGCGGTTGAAAAAACTTCGAGGCGTCACGGAACAAAAAAAAGCCGGGCAAGTGCACAAAGAGCCAGTCATACACTGCGCCAAACGGCTCGTTGTCTCCTTTAACGAGGAATACGGCGACTAGGGCGACAGCTGATAGAAAAAGCACGGGCTTATCCCAGTATCGTCGCCACAATAAGGCAAATATTAAAAGTGGCATAATAAAAAACAGCGGGTTAACGGGAGCAATACGCACATCGTTGGCGAACCAGAAGGGATGGAAAAGGGCCAAGGCATCACTCAAGCTCACCAGACTAAGGGCATGCAAACCGGACACCTTTGCATAACCAGCAGGCAGGGAAGGCGCCCGAACAAGCAGTGCTGGCACAAACCACCAAGCGTGAACGAGGGAGAGTATTACAAGTGCGATCGCGAGATGGGGTAGTCCAAACGACCGTAGCCAACGAAGGAGCCATCTGGCTCCTTTACTCGCATCTCTGTCATGCCTATGATAAAACAAGACGTACACGAGACAAACACCAAGGCTAATGTATGTTGAACGGATATCGTACACCGCCTGGAGCGCCATGCACAAACCCGTCAGAACGTAGGAATTGAGGGTGCTGCGACGTTGACCGCGCGCGAAGGCCCATAGAACGAGTGGCATGCAACCGTAACCTATGGCAACACCGAACTGTCCTCCCTCATAGAGAATATATATGTAGGAGTTTGTCACAATGCTTAGAGCGGCGACAAGGGCTGCTAAACGTTTCTGGAACAACGACAACGAGAGCGCGTACGTCGCGGCACAAGGTATGGCGACAGCAGGGATGATCCAGAAGAGTCGCTCGCTCACGGCCCACCCGATCCCTACATGAGCGAAGAGTCCTTCGACGAATGCCACAGGAAACATAGGCGCATCCAGGATGTCGTAAGCGCCCGTCCCGATAGCGGGCTGCCAGAGTGCAGGGAGCGACAACCCCTCCTTGAGGTGGGCCGGGGTGAAATATGGGAAATCGCCCGCCGTGATGATGCCTGGAACAAGCCATCCATGATATATCAAAACAACCAATGCCGTGAGGATGAAAATGATCCCGCCGGTGCTGATGTATGAAGGCAGATGCGACAACATAAGCGGTGAAGGCAACACTCGCCGCCGGGCGTTTCGCATGCTCGTCGTATTCTCTGCTACGGTATCTACACGAATCTTCATTCGCCGTCTATAGCATCCATCAATGTGCCCGGTTAACCAGGGCTACCTTACGGATACGATCTCCAGGTAGCGCCAACCTTTGCCGTCTGAACATAGAGTTGTAAAACAATAGCAGGCAGGACAATAACAGTACGCCCAGTGTTATCACCGAAATAGTGCTACCAATGTCGGCAATGTGCTGAAAACCATAATCGACAATAAGCGTGTAGCGGCCGGGATGATCAATGACCCATCCGTTCAGGAAGCCAAGAACGGGGACGTGATCCTGGGCAGGCAGCGACCCACGGAAGGTACACGTCCACGGGGACGGACTGCTACCAGCCGGAACGAGACATGCATGCCAGGAAGGATGGTACGAGGTCGATAGGATCAAGAGGCTGGGCCCCTGCGTAGAGCTAACTTGGATGGAGTAGCGCACCTGACTCTCGCGCGTCACGGCTATATGCATGACCTGGGGCGCCCTGAATGATGTGGGGGCATCGCCTGTTGGCGTCAAGCCCAGTTTGTCTATCAAATCGCGCGTCATCCGCTGCGCCAGCGCGTGCCCTGTCGCCATGTCGGTGCGAGGCACTGAAACGGCATATACAGGAGGAACATAGTACTGTCGATCGACCTCATACAAATCGAGCAGCCCGAAAGACCGCACGAAATGTATACCGTGTTGTGCCATGAGGAAAGCACGCACCTGAGATGGGGTTGCGACGTGACGATTCGGCTCGGTCGCATCAATGTCGTTACGCTGCACGATGTAACGCGTACCCAAAGCGGCGAGGTACGGCACGATCGAGCGGTGGCTGTCACTCTGCAACATCCGCAAGACTTTGCCGGTGATACTACTGTTGTGGGTCGTAGACACGTAGCCCAGTTCCCCTCCAAGAGGGATAACGTGGTTATAAATCATCTCGTTGGCCACGCCGTCGAGGCCGTAATATCCCCAGGTATAGCGCATCTGATAGTAATCGTCGTTCGGCAGTAGCAAGACTCCGTCTGCCACGTCCCCACGCGCGAGATACTGACCAAGGTCATACCAATATTGCGGGATGGCAAAGCCTATCTTTTCGGTGGCGCTATATCCGCGTCCGACCGAGGCCCCTGTCACGAGCGGGAAACCGGAGAGGAGGAAGATCCCTGCGAACACGAGTGCGGAACCGATCCGGGCGATGGCCTTAACCCGTTGGCGCACCGCGCGCGTCGCCAATCTCACGACCCATTCGGCTTGGTATCCGACGAGAATAGCGTAGGCGATGAGTAGGATAGCCGGGAACTTTGTGTTGGGTTCACGGAACAGCCAGAAGAGCGGCACATGGTGAAAGAGAAAAAGATTGATAGCCGCCCACGGCTGGTGTTGGCCTGTAGAGAGAAACAACGTAATGAGAGCAATGATTGACGTGGGAAAGACGATGTAGCGAGGGATCGCCCGATTGAGGAGCGCTGAGAAGGCGAGTAGCGTCGGCATAAACACGACAGCTAAGAGGAGAGGTGTGCGGTAATCCACCGAGTACGGGAAATAGGCGTCCCATGCCCATGTCGAGTTTAACCAGAACATGTTAAGAATGCTTGATCGCTGCGAAACGGCTCCCCAGTTGTCGACACTCGAAGCAAGGCCCCCCGTTCCGTTGCTCACGTAGCCTCGCAACAGCAAGTAGCCATCGGCCAGCCAATACGCGTTAACCAGAAGAGCGAGACCCATGAGCAACGCTAGCCGCAATACAACTTTCCGCTTCGTCGACCATTGGCGTGCCGCGATGTACATCACGAGGAGGGACGAATAAATGAGCAAAATGGCGAAGGTCGGAGGATTGGTGAAAAGGAGGCCGCTGCACGCGGCGACCACTGCGAAGGCGAGCAAACGCCCGCGTTTCAAAGGTCCAATTGCGGCTCTGACGAGGACCGCGCCGAGGCACGGCAAGAAGGCCGCGACGAACATACCCGTGAACCCTGGGGGAACGATAACGGTCCCAGGATTGAATACATAGAATAGCGCTCCGAGTAGGGCGGCCACGCGATGCTCCGGAAGGATAGTAAGGATAAGGAGCATCATTGATAGGAGTTGCGCCGTGATTAGAAAGGTGTATAGTAGGTGTTGTGCACCGGACGGGCTGAGCACGAAGCGCAGCAGCCAGATCGTAATGATGTGTGGGGCATTCTGTATGAGGCTCGTTGGTCCGCCAATCCCCGTCAGATCCCATGAGTACGGCAGGCGCCTCAGCCAATTGTCGGGGTTAGGGAAAGTGCTGGGGAAATTATCTCCCCCGCCCAACAAGGACCCAGGCGTGAACCACTGGTTCGTTGCGATAAGCGCGATGAACGGTCCTATCAGCCAATATAACCAGCCCCATACCACTGGCGCCTCGCGTAAGCCGCTTATCGTTTCGCGCTTAGCCTTGATAGCCGTGGACCATACGTCTAATGGATGTCCTTGTTGACCTGATGCTAGACGCTTCACCTACATAATCTCCGCATGTTCGTTTCGTACCATGTGCGAACCGCCCTATTCGATCGTGGGCAGGCCACTGTGAATAAATTGATCGACAACCGCTATTCTCCAGCGCATTCGTCGTAGAATGACCCAGTCGCTCACGGTGCGCGCTCGCTGCACCCGCCGACGCATGGCGTGGATGTGCGCGCGATCATGCAGCAGATCCCGCCACGCTGGTACGTAGGCCTCCGCTATTGCTGCACGCTGTCCCGATAGAACAAGCAGGAGCGCTTCGGCTAGGGTCAGAACAGCGAATAGCGGTAGCACTGCGACTAGGACGGGCGCGGAGTAATTTTTCAACAACGTCGCCAATTGATTGCGGTGCGACAGGCGTCGTTTGCTCCGTCGTGTAACGTAGCGCCCATCGCGGGCCACGGATGACCCCGCCGTCCCGCCTGCCATGTGAAAAACGATCGCAGCTGGGGCTGGCCCGACGCGATAGCCTTGTAGCCACGCACGCCAGCACAGATCAGTTTCCTCGAAAAACATGAAATGCTTGGCGTCGAAACCACCCAGCCTGACGAAGACATCGCGATGGATGAAGAACGCGGCTCCATCGGCATAAAATACCTTATCCTGCCCACAGGGGAATCCCAGCACGTCGAGCCCTATCCCCTTGCTTAAGGTCCCAGTCCCATCATACGTCTTGATACAAGGAGCAAGGATTTGCATCGACGGGTCTGCCTCAGCTACGGAGACGAGCGTACCTAACGAGTCAGAGGGGAGATACGTGTCGTTGTTCAAAAAGAGGAGATATTTCGCGCCCGACAGCGCTGCGGCACGATTATTGGCCTCAGCATAGCCTAAGTTCTCGCCCAGTTCGACGATATCAACCTCTGGGAAACCCTCCCGCGTCAGGCGTAACGACTCGTCTATCGACCCGTTGTCGACTAGGACTGTCCGGAAATCGCGCAAGTCTTGATCACGCAACGATGCGAAGAGCCGCGGCAAGAACTGCGCCCCGTTCCAGTTAACGATAATGACGGAAAGGAGGGATCGCGGTACTACGTTCTGAGTCACCGCGTGCCCCTTACCATTTTAGTTGGGGGTGTGCCCTCGGCTGCGCGAGGCGCGGTGCGAAAGGGTCGCCAGCGTGACCACACGGAGAGAAAAGCGTACATCGCCGGCACGTAGACGCACAACAGCGGATGCAGGAACCACGCGGGATCACGCACCTTACGGTACCCTCGTAACGCATCGCGGAAAGGCACGACGACCGTGATCATAGTCAACAGGTATCGTAGTGAAGTCCAACGGCTCATCGTCCACAGATGCCGGCGCTCGTCTCTTTGCGCATAGAATAACAGAGCATTGCGCCGCAATTTCCCACTGAGATGGCCGATCGAGCGCACGTAATCATGGGTTACATCGCGCCGTAAGAAAGCATAGAGGTTATGTCCTGTGGCGACGAGTTCAAGGTTTGAGTCTACATGGAAGAGCGCGGGGGTCCAATCGGTCTGCAGCAGCAAGCTCTTACGCGTAAGGAAGCCTTGCGAGCCAACAGTCGGCATATTCTCAAGTGTAAAACGTACCAGGTAGTAGTCAGGATGCTCTTCCACAACCTTTCCGCTCAATGTCCATTCTTCATCATGATACGACAGGTGGTCACGCTTGCGGAAGTAGTAGGCAACGGGATCGCCGATTCCATACAGGCTGCAGTAGCGGTTAGCCGGCGGGTCCGCAGGATCATAGGTAAAGCGGGCTGCTTGCACACCCACGACATCCGGGTGATCGCGCAAAATCGCCACCGCGTAGCGCAGCCAATCCTGACTGGGCAAGCGATTATCTGAGTCGAGTAGGAAAACAAACTCCGACTCCGCGTGGGCCAAACCGACACTCTTGCCGCGCTCAATGTTCTTGTACCCGTTGCGCAGTACCGTCGCGCCATAGGCAGCGGCAACCTGTTGCGTGTCATCGGTCGAATCGTCGTCGATCACGAGCACACGCAGCCTCTCGTGTGGGTAGTCCTGCGCGCGTATGTTGCACAGGCACTGCGTCAACTCGCGGGCGGCATTATAGGCGGGGATGATGATGGTGACGTCGGGCCATATCCCCTGCTCCCGCTCGCGTACCTCGACGTCATATCCTGTACTCATCGAGCCAGCACCGCCTCCACGGCATCCCACGCCGCCTGGGCCGTCTGCTCCCAATTCAGCCTCTTCGCGACGGACCACGCCTGTTCCCGCAACCGGGCGTAAAGATCAGGGTCGGCATATAAACATGCGATAGCGTGTGCGAGAGCGGCAGGAGTATTCCGATGGCATACGAATCCGGTTTCGCCGTCGCGCGTCGAATCGCGCAGACCAGGCACATCATAGACAACCGCCGGCGTCCCCATCATGTTAGCCTCCGTTACCACTAGCCCCCAGCCCTCGCGGACGGATGTCATCACGAAGACGTGGGCGCGTCCCAAGAGTTGCTCTTTGGTCGCTTCGTCGACGCGGCCCCAGAACCTGACATACTTGCTGAGACCCCGTGCCGCGATCAAAGCGTCCAGCATCCGGCGATGCTCGTCGTCATACGAGCCAATAATCCATAGGCGCGCCTCCTCGGTTCCGGGATATCCAGACCGGTGGATGAGCGCCAACGCTCGAATGATATGGTCCACGCGCTTCGACGGAACCACACGCCCAACGAAAACGAGCGTCAGCGCGGCGTCTTTCGTGGACAGGGCTGGCAAGGCGTCGGGGGCACGCGTGTCGACCGCCTCAGGGATGAGGTAATACGGACCCGGTAGCCCCACCCGACGCAAGCTCTCCTCCGTCGAGGCGGAAACGGTCATGATTGGCGTCTGACGATAGGCCTGCAGGTAGATCGGCTCCGCTGCATACCCCATCGTGCTTAGGGGAAATGGAGCTTCGTAGCGCCAGATCTCGCGCGCGAGTTGATGGCTGAACATGAGCACGGGTTCTCGAGCATACAGGGGCGCGAAAAATGGGATGGTGTTGACTTCGTCGACAACGATGTCGCAGCGCCCCCGCAGATGCGCGCTGTAGTAACGATAAGCCTCCCAATGCACGGTGTGTTGGCGGCCACGGCGGACCACCCGCACGCCGTCGATGACATCCTCAGCGGAGGCATCAGGATAGGAGGCACAGAACAAGGTTACCCGGTGCCCCCAATTCACCCAGCGACGCGCGATTTCGTGCGTTACTTTCTCGGCGCCGCCGCCCTGAGGGTTTTTGATGTCGCGCCAGTTAAGAATAACTATGTGGCGCGGCGGTGTAGTCGCCGCGCCGCCTAGTCGTTGACCTATGACAGGCCCCATAGCCATATCGGGCATCACGACTGTCCGGTCTGTTGCAGCGCCTTTATTTTGGCTTTGAGCCCAGAGGGGTCCTTTGTAAAATGCATCGCCTGCTGGTATTCCGCGATCGCCTGCGCGGTCTTTCCTTCGTTGGCGAGCACATCACCAATGCCCTCGTGAGCCGCCCGGACATCATCCCCTCGTTGCACGAGGGTGAGCGCTTTCTCGTACAGGCCGATCGCAGCCGCATAATGGTCAGACCCGGCATCCCGATGGATATCGCCAGACTGGACGTCGAAGTGCGCGTTATCCGACTGCTCTACGATGGCTGTGTGTATTGCAGCGAAGGCCGAATCGTAGTTCCCCTGGCCGGCGTATACGCTTGCCAAGTTGGCATAAATAGACGCCTGCAACTGCTTGTACGGGGCGACAGCGATGGCCTCCTTATAATCGTTATAGGCAGCGACATACTGCTTCGCCGTCAGGTAAATGTTGCCACGCTCCTCATAGAACAAGGGGGTTTTGGGTGAAAGCGCAATGGCCATGTTCTCCGCCTTGATCGCGTCGGCGAAGTCGCTGAACGCTTGGAACCCCTGGGAGATGCTGCGGTACGTGTCTACCACGGGCGGGGCATACTGGAGAGCTGTACTGTAGTCAGCCTGCGCCGCTCCGTTCATGCCAAGGCCAGCCTCGGCCCCAGCGCGCGTATAGTATAGGAACCAGTTCCTGGGGTCGACCGAGATAGCCTTGTTGTATTCCAGAATAGCCGCATTGGCGGATCCCTGGTTCTGATAGCAACTACCAAGGTTTACGTAGGCATTAATATACAAGCTGTTCTCACGGATGGTCTCGAGGTACAGCGGGATAGCACGATCACAGTGACCAGCGTTCTGCAGCGTTTGGGCAGCCGCGAATTGTTTAAATGCATTGGCGGATGAGGTGCTTGATGGGAGTGTTGACGCTACATTATTGGCTGTGTCAAGGCTGCATCCTGAAACGGCTGTCGCGACGCCGACCAACACAGCCAAGCTGAGGATGGCAGACACGCGCCGCCGTACTCGCCCCTCCTTATCGACTAACCGGTTTCTCAACACTCGGTCATCATTGCTGAGAAGTTGTATTTTTCTTATTCTCATGTTCACGTCTCTTTCCCGCCATGAAGTACTGCACTATTTGCGCTGCCAAACCGATGCACAAGAAATAATAAGCCCACACGGCCATCGCGTTGGCGGCGACACCAGCATCATATAAACCGGCATTGGCGAAGTAGTAGTTGACGAGCGTCGACTGCTGCAGCCAAGCCTCACGGTTCGCGATGAGCAGGAGCGGGCATGCCGCGATAGAAAGAAGACCGAGAACGATGCTCACGCGTCCATCGACCAGCCCGATGACTGACGCGACCAACAAGCCCAGGAAAAATGCGGCGCCGCCGTCCCAATGGATGAAGGCCACGACGACGATGGCGAGGGTGATTGAGAATTGTACCAGAAGCTTACCCCATTGACGCATGAGGGTACTCAGATGAACCGCCATATGCCGCCTATTACCGCTATAGGGGGACTGCTGCGTGTTACTGGGTCCGCGCGTAATCAAATCCAAGACCACTCTAGATGCTGGCGCGCCATCTATCCTCTTCGGGCTCGTCCACGCCATCAATCTCGTTAGCGACATTAGCTACCGGGGTCCGAGCGAACAGACTACGAGCGGTAGTATAGCAGTTTTTCAGCGACCGAGCAGGACCTTTGAAGATCCAGAGGGTGACATTCCACGCGATACGCTGCTCATCGGAACTTACGGCCGCCACTAACTCTGCCTCTGTGATAGCGGACAAGGCATCAAGGGCCACAGGCGTGTGGCGGTAATCGTAGTAGTGCAACACATTCTTGCGGTAGAAGATAGCGGCCGTTTCCCACAAGATGCTCATGATAGCGCGCCGATTGATGGTACTGCTGAAGCGATGGCCTATCTGGACAGGGGCCTCGACAACGCGCGAGAAGCCGAGGTGGTGCGCTACGACGAGCAACTCGAGGTCGAAAGCATATCTTTTTACGACGATACGTGGCAGCACGGCGACCAAGACTTCGCGGCGAAACAACTTGATCCCTACTTGTGTATCGCGCACCTGTAGGTTGAAGAGCACACGCAGAAGAGCTTGATAGGTCGCGCTGTAGAGCCGGCGGATCGGCGGGTAGACCACCTGTGAGTCGGGGTGCCTTTTCGAGCCAACCACGACATCGGCCCCGGTCCCACGAGCGATTTGTAAATAGTGGGCGATCAGTGACGGATCTATGTCGCCGTCTCCGTCGATAAAGGTGACGACTTCACCGCACGAACGGGCCATGCCGTAGCGTAATGCGAACCCCTTGCCCATGTTGCGCGCGTAGTGGTAGACGCGCACATGCGGCGCGTCAAAACGCCGCGCCTCGTCATGGGTGTTGTCGACATTGCCATCCGACACGACAATGATCTCGTAGGGCTCACCGATGGCCGTCAAAGCGCGATCAAGCTTGACGAGATTGGAATAGATGCGCGGACCATCGCAATAGGTAGGGACAATGATGGACAGGGTTGGCGGGACGTTAAGATGGGCTGTCCCTGTCATATAGACTACACCTTACTTTTGCACATCGTGGGGATGCTACCCTGTAGTCTAACATAGCTCTTGCCTTCGCAGGGTAACTTCTCCATAATGAAGCCAGGTCAAATAGATCTGGTAGTGGTACAAGGTAGGTAGGTTGATAAATAATGTCGCTGAAGAAACTCCAAAGGGATTGGGAGTACCTGGGGCGGGTCGACCCTCTGTTCGCCGTTCTGACCGACCAAAGCCGCAAAAACGGCAAATGGGATGCGGTAGAGTTCTTCCTATCGGGTGAGCGAGAGATCGGGGCGCTTATGGATCACGCTGCACAATTGGGTCATCCCTCCGAGCGCCAAGTTGCGCTCGATTTTGGGTGTGGTGTCGGCCGGCTGACCAGGGCGCTCGCCGCCTATTTCGAACACTGCTACGGTGTAGACATCTCACAGAACATGGTGGCGAAAGCGACGGAGTTGAACGGGGATATCCCGGCATGCCGCTTCCTCGTCAATAGCACGGACAAGCTATCTATACTCCCGGATAGCCATTTTGATTTGATTTACAGCAACCTCGTGCTACAGCACATCCCCAATACCCAGCCTATCCTGTCCTACATAGCCGAATTCGTCCGCACTCTCAAAGAAGATGGGCTCCTCGTCTTCCAAGTGCCGAGCAGCGTCCCCTTGTGGCAAAGCAAACTGCAACCGCGCAAGACCCTATTCAGGCTGTTGAGAGTGATCGGTCTCGATGAGGGGTTTATCTACGAGAAGTTGAGCCTGTATCCCATTAGCATGACCGCTGTCCCGCGAGATGACGTGTTGGCCTTGTTACGCGCTGCCGGAGGACAGGTTTTAAAGGTCCAATTACCCGACACGACATACTTTGTCACGAAATAGCATGCCGAGTTCTGAACGGATGATGGGGTGAAATGTGATAGGGCGCGACCTGTTACACTGGCACCTGTATGGAACCGATAGTGAAACGCTTGCGCATCCTCGCGCTGACCCATTGCCTCCCTGCCGAGCCCTGTACATTCGCCCGCATTTACACCCCTCTCCAAGCCTTGCAGGCCGCAGGCGACATTGAGTATGCCCTGGAACCGATTTGGCCTTGGCGGGCCGCCGCCTTCCGGCGCTTGCTGCGTGACTTGCCTAACTGGGACATCGTGTGGGTGGCGCGGCCCCGCCACTACCTCATGCTGCCTCTTATGCGCGAGGCACGACGGGTCGGTACGCCCGTACTAGTCGATATCGACGACTGGCTGCTTGAGGAGCCCGATAGCTTCGACGCATTGCAGTGGATCGGCACCCGCACGAGCCAGGAAACGACGCGTCGTGCCATACAGACAGCGTCTGCCATCACAGCGTCGACGCCCGTCATCGCTGAGCGCTGTGCCGAGCTAGGGGTACAGGCCCACGTCGTCCCTAATGCCGTCGACTGCCACCAATTTACGCAGCGACCACGTAGCGAAGGTCCGCTGACGGTTGCCTTCTGCGGGACGATTGCCCATCGCGACGACGTACCCCTAATCGCACCCGGCCTGCGACATGTGCTCCGCACTCATGCTGGGCGCGTGCGAGTGGTGACGGTTGCCTGCCCGATCCCCGAGTTGCAAGGTTTGGCCGGGTATACGCACCACGACTTCGTGCCCGCAACGGATTACCCGCGCCTGCTCTCCGACCTGCACGTCGATGTCGGACTGGCGCCCCTCTACGATACTAGCTTCAACCGAGCGAGGTCAGACATCAAATATCTCGAGTATTCCGCTACGGGCGCGGCCACGATCGCGTCTCCTACTGTGGCGTACCGCGATACTATTCACCCCGACCGCGGAATCCTCGTACCCCAAAACACGCCCGACGCGTGGGCCGAGGCGATGGTACGCCTCATCGATGATGCGCCACTACGACAGCGACTAGCCGGAAAAGCGTACGAGTCGGTGCGTAGCGAGCGGTCTATCGAGGCAACGGCCTATAAGTGGCGCGCGCTCTTCAGCGACTACGCCGATAGATTCGGGACACAAAGGCGTTCCGAGACAGGAAGCAGGGACCCCGCCCGGCTCGAGCGCGTGCTGGAGCACGTTGTACTCCGCCAGATCCCTTACTATGGCCGTGCGGTTCCGCCACTCTTCATGCGGAAAGGGCTCCACGACTTACGTGAGTGGGTATCCAGATCCAGGGCGTAGGTCGGGTCAGCTATCAATAGCTCAATGGCTCGACACATTATTGCTGTTCACCTGCCGCGTTGCGATAAACTTTCAAGATAGTGCGCGCGGCAGCATCCCACGAAAAGGCGGAGGCGCGCTCACGGCCTCGTATGGATAATTGGGCGCGCAATGCGGGGTTGCTCAGGGCTGTGGTCATGGCGCGCGCCAACCCATCGACGTCGAGCGGATCGACTAACAGTGCGGCGTCGCCGACAACCTCGGGGATCGAGGACGTATTCGTAGTGACGACCGGCGCGCCGCAGGCCATTGCTTCGAGCGGTGGCGCGCCGAAACCTTCAAAGAGCGACGGATAGACGAAGAGTTCGGCTGCGTTGTAGAGCGCCACGAGGTCATCGTCAGTGACGAACCCAGTGAAGACGAACTCGTCGGCGTACCCCGAGTCGCGCGCGGCGGCGAAGATGTCGTCGTAGAGCCAGGACCTGCCGCCTACGAGCACGAGCTTGTGTCTCGTGGCGTTGGCCTGCCGCAGTCGCACGTAAGCATTGATTAGGGTGACGAGGTTCTTGCGTGGCTGCAGGTTGCCTACGCACAGGATGAAGCGCTCGCCCGTTCCGTACTTTTCCCGCACCGCCGCCAGCCGCGCTACATCGTGGATGGGCTGGAACATGGGATCGGCGCTCCCATGCGCCACCACGACTTTCTCGGACGGCACGCGATAACGGCGGATAATATCCTGCCGCGAGAACTCGGAAACGGTCAGCACTGTGGCGGCATGCCGGATCGTCAGTGGCACCAGGGCGCGAAGCTGCGTGACGGCGGCGGGCGTGAAGAACTGTGGGTAGCGCTCGTAGGAGATGTCATGGACGGTAACTACGATGCGCGCGGGACAAATCGGCGGGGCGATATATTGCACATGCACCACGTCGATTTGCTCACGCACCAAGGCTAGAGGAAACGTGACAGGCATGCGAATGAATGGATTGTAGGGTTCGACCACGACCCGACGCATCTGCTCGGCTCCCAATATCGGCTCAGTGGGGAGCGGCGTGCCTAGAAAGAGAGTGTAGTCCCCGGCGGGATCTATGGCCCCCAGCGCACGAATAACATTACGCACGTAATTCTTGTCGCCGCCAACCTCTGTGCCGAGCACATGCGCGTTGATCCCAACCCTCATGCCGTCACGACGCTATGGGATGTTATCATTACAAACATTTGCTATTAGTATAACAGTGTACGAGCGCTATAGCGCGGTAGTCACGGGCGTTTTGGGGGTCATAAAAGCCCACTGCATCGCTTTAATGCGAAACTCGGTGATGGCGATGCCTTGATCCACCGCCTTGAAGGCTGAAAGCGCTGGATACTCTTTTGGATCACGCTCCCCGCTTTGTATCAATACGACATTATGTGTTGCACTGAAACGAGTGAGGATCGCGTGTGAGATGTTTGGGTCGATCAGGTCATGCAGTTCGACCAGCACATCGGCGGTACACAGGCCAGGCACTAACTCAGGCTGGAGCAATTGCATTTCATAGCCTTCGCAATCGCAGACGACTAGCGTGCGTTCGCGCATCAAAGTCTGGAGCAGCCTAGCGTCGCACTCGCCACCGACGGACACACGGTCGGCAACGCGGTTGGCATTCGCCATATCCCTGCATCGTTGTTGAGCTAAAGGGTCGATGTCAAAAGCGTAGACCGGTACGCTCGGTAGGCGTAGGGCTAATCCAACTGCATAGTAACCTTCGGCACAGCCGACATCAACGACATTGTCGTACACAGTGTCAAACACGCGAGTTATAACGTCGTGTAACTCTGCCTCATAGCTACCTAAAAGCTTGGGAATCAAGGCGCTACCTGTGGCTTGTGGCACATAAGCCATGCCAGCAAACGGACCGCTTTGTACAACCAAACCATGTTGTGCGATCATGCAATGGACGAGGCGTTCATACCGTAGCCTAAGAGCATATAGCGATAGTGACTCCAAAAAGTAACAAAGTTTTGGTGAAACACGGTATACGAAATGTTTAATAGTTGCCCTTGGACTACTAATCATTATGAACACTCCAACGGAGTTACACGATTACTAAAATGACAGAGCTAACCATCTATCGATCAATATGCAGCAGCAACTCGGCCACATCCACCGCCGTATGAAGTGGCAACGTATCCGTAAGGATAACAGCTTCTTGCTATTCCATGTTGTGTGTACACATCAAGTATAGTGGAGGCGGTCATCTCACATTATTGCCTGATGCGTGCTATTCATTCGTTGTCGGCCTGGCTATTTTCTTGTTGCTGCCACCAGCGTATCGTGTCGGCTAACCCCTGCTCCAGGTTGTAGGACGGCTGCCAACCGACCTCGTGGGCCAATCGCCGCTTGTCAGCGACGAGCAGCGGCGGCTCGGCTGCGGACAAAGGCTTGGCGCCGAGATGAAGCAGACGATCCGCGCCCATTTGCCGCCCAATCTCTTGCACGATATCTTTCACGCGCACCGGCTCTCCCGACCCGATGTTGACGGGACCCGACACGTCGCTCTCTGCTAACGCCGCGAACGCGCTTACACCCACCAGCACCTGCATCTCCTGTCTGATGGCGCTGGACATCTCTGTTCTGTCCATGGGTATCCTCCGAGAGGCCGTTGTGGAGGTGTGTCTGCACCTCCGCCCCTCGGTAGGGTACCGCCTTCAGCACGGGGGGAACTTTGCTGTGGCGCACCCTCGTCGAGGAAGCCTCGCGCCTTCGTCGGAACGTGGTGTTATTGAATCCCGACGAGAAAACCCATCGGCTTTAGCCGTGGGATGAATCGGCGTCCGTAGAGCGCGTCAGCGCGACTGCTCCCTTGCCCACCGGACTCTCACGAATCAGACGCCTGATGGCCGCCG
>JAABUL010004596.1_pt1 | contig 18250 bp, 16 predicted proteins | sample 5559151 | NCBI WGS metagenome assembly JAABUL01 (sample SAMN10711876, study PRJNA513368) | rock metagenome | isolation source: Antarctica rocks | place: Antarctica: Victoria Land, Pudding Butte sud | reverse complement strand
TCGACGCAGTACCCTTCTACGGCCCTGATCCGTTGGAATTTCGTGGCATATCCGACAATCTTGCGCTACAGCACGTTGAGGCTTCCGAGTGCTGCTTGATACATGCTGACAATCCCCTCACACCCACTCAAGGCGTTTGGCTCAACCCAGACGTGCGGGTCGGATACAGCCCAGAGGCTTACGCTGCGGTGCACTCAGAGTCCTTCTGGCCTGGAACCGTACAAAGGATATCAGGGGTTTGGGCGAATCGGGTTCGGCGCTGGATTTCCACACCAACGCTCAAGGTTTCGACGATCAACAGCAGACTTAAGAAATGGGCAAATGGCAACCCAGACATCTCGGAGCCTGGAATATACTGCCTGATCAATGAGATGCAAGTGCTCATCGAAAATGGGTGGGCACACGTCTGAAATAACAACCGGGTATCATGTCTATGTCGTAACGTCTAAAGTCTAAGGATTTCCCTCCCAGGCAACGAGTCCCCATCGCCGTCACCTCGTCACATCTTATATGTCTCTACGCTCACCACATTTCCTGCCTCAACGTTGTGCCTGAGGCGTTCTTACTTAGTACCGTCGAAAGCCCATCGAACCCGGGAGTCAGTTCATTGATGTTCGAGTTTGTGGCCCAGACAAAGGCGCCCATTGCAGAGTTATCCCCTGCGCATTGATCAGCATTCTGTCATGCACAAAGTTGGGAAGAATTTGTCACTAACCTATGATTGCCCATCCTGGGTATCGGGTCAGCGTACAGTGCGTCTCAACGCCTTTGGCCGCGTCGTAGATCTTGCGATACGTGCTATCGTCGGTCTTGACCCGCGGATTGTATCTACCGCCGTTGGGCAATTCACTAGGAGTAAACCGATCCAACATCATGACCGTTAGAACGCACGACCCTTTAGTGTATCAGCTCCCACTCGAAAACCTGTGTGCGCTAATGGCTTCGCAACATACCGACGATGTACTTCCTCGGCGTTCTTTGTGGATCAAGATCGGGCCTAGTCGCAGAGGCTCCTCTTGCAACGAACTCGAATGTTTTGTCTGAACGGTTCCACACTTCTTTGAGATAAAGCCGGTGCAATGCTGAAAAGCAGTCGTTGATGTCCCAATCACTGGCGCTCCAGCTTGGAAATCTTGATGAGCTTGCGCAGTTGCCATTCCCATCGGCGGTGAGATTCGTTGGCAATGCAAGACTGGGCAATGAGAGGGACATCGCAGGAGCGGAGGTTAGCAGCGTAAAAAGGGCTAACAACAAATGCACCATATGTAGTATAGTCATCATGGATGATGAAAGGATTTCGAAGAGGTGGAGCTCTTTCGGTTGAAATTTTGGAAAGGAGAGCAGGGTGACCAAGAATGTCAGAGTCGAATATTCTTGCGGGCCACCGGGTCAATTTGTACCTGTGAAGGGACCTCTACGCTTCATCCTGGTCTTATCTCCTAGGATGTTCCTGGGTGGAGAGCACGCGACGTCTGCAAGCAATCGCGGCCATCGACACACCCACGTACTCGAAACATCCCACTGAAATCCTCCGGTTCATCACCTTGGCTGAAAATATAGTTCTAAGCTGTCAGAAATAGTGCCAGTCCACCTTTATCTCCCGAAGCGCAGATCAACTCGTGCGCATCCGTCAAATCTGTCGTCGCAACTCGCGCCTACACTTATCAAAAGACTCATATTGATAGGTAACCGCAACTTAGACCCGCACCATACAGTAATCAGAGAGGAATCGCGATTAGTCTTTAATCATGATGAGTTTTTGTTGAGAAAGCTTAGCTGCACGCCCTCGGGAGATAGCTCTGGAGCTTTGTGCTCAAGAGAAGAGAAACCAGCAAGCAATGTACGCTTTGCAATCAGTTGAATTGATGGCGCTGAGGACGCTTTCAATTGGCTCTCTTTGGGTGTTAGCCGCAAAAGATATTGTTGATTGATATGCAGGGTGAGCCTGCATTAACATAATCCAGTTAGTGCCCGGCCAGATAAGTTGGCCCAAGCTTTGGGCAAAATACAGGTCGCATGCTCTCTTTGGACCTCTGCGCTTGGCTCGTTCTTACAAGAAAATTGCAGCTCACAAAAGCATCCGGTGGAGCGCAAGCCGGACCTATACAAGTACGTGGTACTTGTACATCTTACAGAAACTGTTCTCTCGTCATACACCAATTGCGCCTCAAAGTGCCGTGTACCCCCACGGCTTGTCATGAGCAAAGGTCGAACCAACCATATCTTATTGACGGGTGCGATATGATCCGAGATTAGATAGCATTTGTTCAAGACTTGCAGGGCAGGCTCGATTCTTTGTTTGTCCAAGCTTTCAGCAGCCGCCAAGCACAGCGATTACACGTCTCAATCTATCGAAATCACGTACCTTGCGGGAGAGACCGTTGAAATCCGACGCTGCCATCCTGTTAGCCTCCACCATCGACTCAATTGAGCATGGTACGCCACATTCAGTACCATGAATCAGGAGTTCTGGACATGCCCGAAAAACCCCCGATGGGACGGCCGCCTGACTATTGGGTGGTACTCTCGGTTACAAATAATCATCGAACAAAATAAGTCCTCCGGCGCTGGCGGCCCTCTCAGATGCATGGGGAAAAAATCGAACACAACAAGTCCGCTAGCGGCGGCGGCCCTCTCAGATAACAGAATAAGACATCGAACATAATAAGTCCCCTAATGGCGACGGCCCTCTAAAGTACCAGAAAAAATCGAACATAACAAGGCTTCCGCCTGTCCTGATCTCATATTTCAGAAATAGACGCACACCCTCACCATGCGCAGTACTGGTGCCTTGCCCGTGGGACCGTTGCCGTTCCCGGGCAAAGACTTGCCAGCTGTTTTTCGATATTTTCCTGGGTCTTGTCATGTACATTGGGCACCCACGCTGGGTCCCAAGTTTGTTCGACAGCCAGAGAGCATGGGCAGAGCACCACGGCAATGATTCAGAATGAATGTGACCCGCGGATGTCTGCGGCCCAAAGCGGCTCGAGGATGGAATCTGCTTGATCAATGCCATTGTATTCACAAGTATCGAAGTTTTTAGATGCGCGTAAGTCGCTCGTTGCGCGCTCGATCTCATCAACGCTTCTCGAGGGTTGTTGATAGGCAGCGCCGTAAGTCGCCTGAATCGCGATGGACGTTCGTGAGCTAGGGCAGCTGTATGGTTATTCTCCAATATTGGGGGCATCGAGATCATTCGGGATGTTGTTCGGCGTTTGTACTGCTACTCTCCCTTGTCAATTTAGAAGAGGGTCGATACCGGGCTCTAACTAAGGTTTTTCAGGGTGAACGCAGAAAGTTGGCAGTTTTCGAGACTGTATCCCATATCAGGCGAAAAATTGGTTGTATGCTGATCGAATTTCAAATCACCTCGTAAGATGTACTCTGCTCTTCTGATATCAAGTCTTGACACCTTTTTGGATCTGTAGCCGCCATGACCAAGATTAGTGTCTACCGATGTTTGACTTCTGAATGTCTTCACTTCACATCCGCATTCCCAAACTCAAACCTCATTGTGGAACCGTGATTCAACACCGCACGCTCAACCCAAACAAGGCAACTACGACCGTAAAGTGCGTGCCTTTGCACCACCATTCTCAATGTATCAAACCCTCCTCACAACAACCACAGCACCCAATTCCTCATAACTCAGCCATGAGATCCCACCTCACTTCCGCCACGCAACGTGCAAAAGACATCGCCTTCCGCAACACCCACCCCCCCAGCGAACCCATCCTCGTCCCCAACGCACAACCCCCAGACATCGACATCAACACTTCCACGCCCCCACCCAGCATCCTCCCCCCCTCCTCCCACCACGCACCAATGAGCTACCTCAACCTCCTCCTCCTCACCTTCATCTTCGCCGTCTCCCTCATATTCGCCATTTATTTTGTGTTCCACACCTTTCTGCGCGGCTACGCGCCCTCGTTTGAGGATGTAGCGCCGCTGTACGCGAAGAAAATGCAGAAGCGGAGACCGCCGCCTCTAGAGCTGGTAGCTAGGGGGGAAAGGACGGATGTGGAAGCTCAAGGGGTGAGGTTGGTTGCTGTTGGTGGTGAGCAGGCAGGGCGTCATAGTTTGGCCGAGGGGAGTTCGTGGTGGGGAGAGGTGATGGCGACGGGGGTTGAGGAGGGCTTGACGCCGTTTTCGGCGGCGAGGGCGAGGGCGAGGCGGTATGGGGAGGGGGATGTGGAGGCGATGGGGGTGGAGGGGGAGGATGAGTTGGGGTTGGGGAGGTATTTTTTTGGGGATGGGGTGGGGATTATGCGGTATGAGAGTTGGGGTGAGGCGAGGGGGTGGAAGGAGGGGTGAGGGGTGGAGTGATAAGAGGGGTGAGGATGGGGAGGTCGGAGGTTGGGGTTGGAGAGATTGTTGTAGCTATGGTATTTGAAGCTGCAGGAGCTAAGGGGGGTTTGGCTCACAGGAGGGCTGATACTATTCATCAAATACTTCGCATGCTTGAACAGGGCTGTCATCACTCCGCTAACCTTCTAAGAGATTGCACCTTAACCTTTGGCCACCTTGTTGAGTTTCCACTACATGGCCGCTTTTCCTTGAGTGTTCTTTCTTCCAAAGAGACCTGCTCTTGACCCATTCTCCACACAACCTCCCAACCAGGCCAGAGCCGATTCGCGTGTTGATTCACGATCCCTCTTATTCCCTCCAGATATTGATATTGTATCTTGGTTTCTGGACAGCTCGTATCACTATCCTTGATACAGCAAGTCAGTTGCTTGATCAGTGTACTTCTCAATCTCAAGCGCAGGATTAGATGCGCGAGCCGATCTGAGTTCTTGGGTATGTTGTCTACAATAGCTGTGTCTGTGGTCGCGTATCTGGCGATTATGGCTGCGATGCTGGCTTTGTGGCGGCCTTGTGGACATGATTTGCAGACTTGGGGGTGAAGGCGGTGCGGACTCTTGGGGAATGACAGATTGGCGGAGATGGGTGGGGTGGGTAGGTGAATTATGTAGAAGATTAGGGAGGTAAATCTATCGTAAAGTTCCATGTGTGAGTCGGGTGTATTTTCTTATGTACCTATTTGCTGTTGGTGGGTTGATTTCATGCAGAGGACTTTCGAGGCGGGTTCTGGGAGGAAATTTGTTGCCGTGGAGGATGGTCCGACTCTTTGTTTCGCCATTAGTGCTTTAGTGAAGCATAAAGTGGAAGACAATGCATCAGCCAAAGAAGGACAAGGGAGACGTGGCTTTACGGTCAGGTGGAGTTGTGGAAATATAGACAATGGCCTTTCTAGCTTTGTTGTTGAGTTGGATGGCTGTACTCGTTTCTGAATTGCGTTCGTGATGCGGATTGGCAGGAAGGTAGAACTGCATGGACGTTGTATGGAGCTGTGCTCTCTCGTTAGGGTCAGTGGTTTTGTCGATGGCTTTGAATCTGTCGGCCATCTGCACCAGCTGATGACCATTGGCCGTTCACGAATCCACTAATCAGCTCCTTCTTCATCCCAAAATATCCTTTGCGATCATTCTGACTTTGCCTTGTGGCACCCGGCCCTTTACCGCTGAAGTCGAACCCGTTCCGACATCCTGATCTGGTCTTGGGCCGCCTGTATGCGTGTGTCAGATGGACAATAGGGGCATTGGTCGAGATTTTCACAATGGTCTTGAGCTTGGGAAAATGTAGGCAATATGAATTAAAGGCGATGATGATTTTGGTCCGGCATATCTTCGCACATCTAGAGGTGTTGAGATTATTACTGAGGGCTGTGCTGCTGCTTGATGTCGTTGGATGGTGGTGGGTAGATAGAAGGTAATTGGTCCTGGATAGTACTAATGACGGACTCCAACGTTATTGGGAGGTCGATGAAGGGAGAAAGCGATACCTTGCGTCGTTTCGTGATTGTTATCTGTATGTTAACGATACTTACAGTGTACCACATATTCGGTACAATGCTTTTGGATTTTCACAGACACTTGCAAGCGGGTTTTCTTGCCTTGTCTTTACCTATAGATGAGGCGTGTGATTTGACGCGCTAATTGGGTTGTGGGTTATGAGGGCTTTTAGGATGTAAGTTGAGGAATATTGGGTCTGTGGAACACAGGCTCAGGGGAACATGGCTGGACGAGTAACGCCGCAGAGTAGCGAAGGCATCGAAAAGTCGACGTAGTGGAAAGGGACACTGTCTCCATGCGTGGGAACTATCGCGTAGTTGAAGGTTCCATGCTCATTTTGGCCTTACGTATGGTCGTAATCTGGAAAAAAGTATAAAAAGTGCGCCCATAGAAGAGAATGCTTCGCTCCACTCGTTTCCGTGAATCTTGGATTCGGGACCTTTCGTCCCTCATGTTGACGAAACATTCATCGAATAGAAATTCCCAATCTATCACCAATCCTTTACCCCTTATCCTCCATATATGCGTGGATCGACAGAGTGGAACTAAGTATGCGGGTGGAATATGAAATTGATCAGTCAAATATACTCCAAGCTTAGTCCAATCTGTTATCATGGCAAGTCTTCGGTACACCCATACAAATCCAATCTCCAGCACAATCACCAAAGGATTGGCACGGATCGCCTGAAGACAGTTAGCCCAACAATCTCAAACCCGAATCTAGATTTGCGGAGAGTTAACCTAGACAGCCATGTCCCGACGCACACTTTGCTGTCTTGACCGGGAAGCTTGGTACGACTGAGGTGGTTGAAGAGACGGCACTGCTCGTGGATGAGGATGACGTGGACACCGAGGTCATCAGGGTTGTAGGAGTAATACTAGGCGTGACTGAAGGAGCGGAGGAAGAGGAAGGGGACGATACAGGTAGCTCGAGGACAGGAGTGATGGATGGTTGACTCGTCGGGGTAGTGGAAGGCGCTGGCGCTGGCGACGGAGTGCTTGAAGGCGTTGGCGTCGACGACGGAGTACTTGAGGATCCCAATGATGAAATCTGCCCTCCCACGGGGGCTCCGCCGCTAGGAGATGAAGAACCGCCGGAACAGAGGCCGGAAGACGACGGATTTGGATAGACAAAAGGACTTGAAGAGCTGGCGTCGTGGCAGGAACTGCCATCCCACAAAGCGCCAGAGTTGACTGGTAACGTGGACGGCGGACTCTGGATAATGGTCTGGCCTTTGACTGAGCCAAAAGTGTCCTCGCATAGAACCTGAGCAGGGCCACCGTTGGTGTTAGACCCGATCCAAAGATCGATATGAAGTGCTTTGTTAGTACTGTATTCGGTATCTGATTGGGTATTAGTCCGACCTCAGGAATTTTTGAGACCAAACAAAATGCGTACCACACTGCACACAATAGTCTGTAAATTGGAAGTACTTCTGCAGGTACGGGATGTACACTATCTCACACTTTGAGAAACCAGTGTTGCTTCTGGAAGTCGCAAACGTTTCGGGATTGGAGTAGGAACCGGTGCCTTCGTTGTCGTTAGCCTCTCGACCTAGCCGCAGATCTGATGAAGGAAGTCGGTATGAAACGCACCTCCAGCTTTTCCTCCATTGTTGCCGCATGAGAAGGCAGTAGTATCACCACCCTCAGCCATTCCATAGAAAGTGAATTTTACATCCGAGGTTTCCTTGCAAGTTCCTTGAGAAAGCACGGCGCTGAAAAGTAAAGACTGGACAATGGCGATGATAAAGAGTGACATCTTGCCAGAAGAGCGCTATGAAAAGTTTCGATAAATGAATGTGGTATTCAAGAAGGAATGACTGCCTGCAGAAACGCTGGAATGGTTGAGATGAGAATGAAACAAAAGGAAGGCGATGGGGGACATGCCAGAAAGAAATGGAAGGATACCCGTGCCATACTCCTAATCCGTTCATAGAGATGACGCCGTAAGTGTACCTGAAACAAGCTGGCAGCAGGGTCGAGACTCCTGCTGGGGGCGCCAGCATCCTTTGATCCTTTGGGACGAAGAAAAGGGGGCAGTGCGGCTACGGTCAGATTACTCTACGCTGAGCCTCCTGCTGTGTAAAAGTAGGCCTGACAGGATGTTTGGGGCGCTTCCATCTCCCTCGTGGTTGGCGAAACGTATGTCGGCGGCGCGGTCAGGGGGAAGATGCATTAGTGCGTTTCGAACTCGATCAATGCCTCGAACTGAAGGCCTTGGGCTCTCAGCCGCAGCATATAGAAGTGAAAGAAGCCTTCATACCAACGTTTGTCAATATAGAATAGATGTAGCACTGTGGCCCATTCCGATGAGCATCGCAAACATTGACTTCAGTCTCCTACTGCCTACTTAGGAGAAGTCAACACCTAGCCTTATTAGGGTTGAAGGGCTAGGTCAACTAGCTTTTATGGGCTTAGAGGATCTGCAGTCCAGCCTCGATAGGTCTAGCCGCTTCTAGACCTAGGTCCCATGAACACTATCCGAAAATATCTTAGTGCAAGATGTAGCGGGCGGCTTCGCGGTAAGGTACCGCCGACAGCGCTTACGATTTTGGTGATAATAAAGTAAAGTACTTAGCTTCAAGTCACAGGCCTCTCGGGAGCTATCATGTCCGTCGGCACGCTGCGTGACTGAGTGCCCATGATACTATCGAGTACTCCGAAGTAATCTGATATTGCATCGTGGCTATACGCGCCTAAGTAGGCCGAGGTGGTAGCTTTCACTCCATGAAGGCTAAGTAGACTGGATATCGTCTCAGCCTACAGAAGCTATTATGTCCGGCCCTTGAATCCCACCGAGTAAGACGATAGTCCGCGAACATACAAGACCTGTCTTGTACGTTCAGCTCTCGGAAACATGGCTTCCAGTCTTGCTGCGCTACCCATCGAAATCACCGAGCTTGTGGCTGGTAATCTAGATCTTACAAGCTTACGTTCTTTACGTCTGGCTTGTAAAGAGCTCAATCGGAAAACTCTTCACTACTTCAGGCTCAGCTTCTTCACCACCGTACGGACCGACCTCGCTCACAAGAGTCTGGAGAAGTTGCAAGGTATCTCAAATGAGCAGCCGCTTAGATACTATGTTCAAACCCTCCTCATCAACAAGCGTCCAGACAGTAAAGGAAATTGGTACGACGCCTTTCAGAACGACTTCCCATGGCGTCGAGGCACTTCCGGAAGTCTTGAAGCTCCCCTTCCTGGAGCACACATACTGCGAGATATTCTTGTTGGAAGCTTGGTGAATTGCAGGTCTTTCCACATCAATGGCTACGAAGACGTAAAACTACCTTATGAACCAGATCGCTTGACCCCAGATGATATCGTTGGAGTCATTTTGGCCATTATTGCCGAGACGAGCTTGCCGGTCAAGTCTTTCTCCATAGATTACCACCGTACAGGCGGGGTAGATCGGAAGCAGCTTCAGTTGCCCCTACATCGGCGGCCGGAGTTCACATCTGGATGGTCTCATCTTCAAGAGCTGGTCCTTGAGATTTCGATAAACCCGGATGACTCGGAGTGGGTGAGAAACCTCATCCTCCGGGCTTGTAGACTTCGGAAATTGTCGTTGAAATTCCATTACGGCTTCTTCTTTCCGCTCATGAAGAGTTTGATATCTGAGCATGGACTGAAAGAACTCCAGTGCTTCAGTCTTGCAAGTTTATTTGTCACAGTGGAACACATTCCAGAACTACTGTCGAACTCCCGTAACACTCTTCGAGAGCTTTGTCTACAATATATCACCCTAGATTCAGGTGATACGTGGGAAACCATCATGAGAGGACTAAAAAGCCATTTCCCAGTCCTGGACTCCATCTTCTTCTTTACCCTCCGAGAGCGTGCATTGAAGCAATATACCAATATCTGGTTCCCCACTCTCGCTCAAACCCCCAAAGTGCCCCGTGCAGAACAAACGGCCAGTCCAAGATCAGAATGTCACGTGCTACAGCCACTTGGATTGGCCGTCAGATTGAGCTACAAGAACTTCTGCAAGGAGGTCATGGTGGCCGGGGTCAGCTACCACGGCTCCGAAATGGGGACTTTTCTCGAAATCCTCGCTGGATCCATAGAAAGAGACCGGCGGTGGGGCTAATAGATCTTTATCTGTCTTGACTACACATATCTTTGGCAATTGGAGAAGTGAATGTTCCCGACTGCGATCAAATGATATCCTTGGAAGTGCATCTCCGGTATGGAGGCGCGGGCTTTGGGTTTGTATGGACAGCTGAGGTCCGAACGTAGCGCAGGGTCGAAGGAGCATAAATTGGGAGGGGCTGTGATTACTAGCTTCCCCACGCCAGGGGCCGTATGTCCATTCCTGCGCTATCTTCTAGGATATCAACAGCACACTTGAACCGCAATACCCATGCAATATGACAGCAGCAGCAAGACGAACCGCATCAATAAATCTACTCACATTCATGATTCCCTCCTACACACCCTAGTCTATATTCCAGAGGTCTGATCCTCCTACTAGACCCATCCAAGATCCATGAGCCGTTTAGGTCGAAAAACATTCCAGATTCACGAGTGCGTGGCGCGCACATAGGCTTATAGATAGAAACCATTAAGATATTCCCATAGCACATGTCTTTGCGGGTTCACGCGTTCATACTCTCCATTGTGAAATCAGTATTGAAATATACTACAGCACAATACCCCCACCAACCAAATCCCCATCTCGCACTCACCCCCAGTCCGGAAGATCTCAGCCCACAAAATGCTTAGTTCTCAGCCCGTAGACCCAAAATATCATCACCAAATGACAAACTCTGTATGAACTATCAACCCCCACTCGAGATCCACAGCAGAGCACCCATTCCACAATACTTTTGCCAAAGCACAAGCGCCAACGATGCCCGGCCGTGAAACCAGCTCATCACCATCGTCGTATTGCGTCGATAGAACTCACAAACACAATCCTCTCCTCTCTATCAAGATGGTGCTTTCGGATAGGCGGACTAGGACAGCTCCCACCTCCGCACGTACACTTTCCGCAGCACCGGAACGTTATTCACTAGCCTTGAGGCCACGAGCAAATATTATAGAGTGATTGATTATAGTGCAGGGACGGGTTTAGTATCTGCAGTACGGTGCTGGATGAGGTTGAAGTGTTTCGCCACTTACACTTGGGGTCTGCAATTCATAGTGAAAGAATGGAGATTGGGTAGGAAGGGGTATCTCTGAGTGGCGAGACGCTGTATAGGAAGTACACCGATACTTATCGTGTGTTGTGCCGTCCGGGCTGATGAAAAAATCACTGGAACGCTTGATAGCATCAGCAGTAAAATCACCAACATTTCAGACTATAATTGCTGTGTGGCTTGTCTGTCCGGTACAGGATGTGCAGCATCCGAATTTGCAATCAGATGGTTGTGTCATCTCGCGGGTATCCGTACTGCGTTGCTTTGTGTTTGCTTGCGTTTCGTAGGCATCTCATTCATCTTGAAAGTTAGAGGGTCAGTAATCAGAGACATCTGCGTAGCCCCGCGGCTCCTTGCATCCCCCAACAGAGTCCCACTTCCACCCTGCCCAAGTAGGGGATAGGACTAGCAAGCCATGTTCACTCACGTAGGTCACCGTCAAGAAGAAGAAGAAGTAACATGGTCTGTTGTGTCTATGGGTCTTTCCAAACATGTCACTAGCTAAGAATATAGCTTTGTAAACCGCATGCGAGCCAGCCAGAATCATTGCATGCCATGTCCTCTATCAGTGATCCATTCTGACATCCTTGCCGCCCATCTGCATATGAAGCACCAGTCAGTTGAGTTTTTCGGCCTTATCATTCGCAGCAACTTACTGCAATACATCGGCTTTCTACACCTGATCACAGGGTGACAGTCTCGTTGGCCAACTCATGACGCTTCAGGGTCACGGTCTCATCGGAGAGCTCCTGGCGGGGCTTCAGGGTCACGGTCTCGTTGGCTAGCTCAGCACGCTTCAGAGTGATGGTCTCGTCCGAGAGCTCGAGACGAGGCTGATGATGGTCTTAGCGTCAGCATTGCCCATTCAAAGACCACGCTAGGAGCCGTGACACTAAGGAAAGGGTGTAGGTCCACCGGAGATGACATCTCACAATTGTAAACGATACCAAAAGAGACAATGAAAGGCTGGGGAACACCCACCTTTAGGGTAACAGTTTCGTCCGCCAACTCAACACGAGCCTTCAAGGTGACGGTATCCTCAGCCAATTCATAACGAGCCTTCAAGGTGACAGTATCGTCAGCCAGCTCTTCACGGGTCTTAAGGGTCACGGTATCGTCAGCGAGTTCATAACGAGGCTTCAGGGTGACAGTCTCGTTGGCTAGCTCGTTGCGCGGCTCTAGGATGACCGCCGCATTGCCAAGCTCGTTACTGTTGAGGCACATGTTGGTCAGGATGATGCATCATCGTTGCAAATCAAGGGGACGGCAACCCACAGAAGTGGTGTTGGGAGGGCCAGAGCCGGACAGGCGAGCACGGTGGCTACGAAAGTACCCGAGATCTTCATGGTCGTGATGTGGGTTTGTAACGTTTTCAATGAGTCTGATGGGAGAGTTGATGATCTAGTGGAGAGTATAGCTTTCTGGTTGAGAAGATGATGTTCTTGTGTTTGGAGAGAAAGGAATGACTTGTCAATGTTAAAACAAGAAGAAAATGTTATTCTCTGAAAGAGATGAGCAGGGATGATATCCCCACAAAAGTCCGGTAAAAGTGGGCCTTGCCCTGGTCAATGTTGAAAGCAGAGCGTAATGAGCCAATGACTTCAAGACCTTGTTGGTGTCAATCGAGCTCTTGTCTTCGATTGAACACAGCGATACAGGCACGATCCACATTGACTTTTTGGACTCGCGCTCGGCTCTTAACTAAGATGACATCTTCACGTGTCTCAGCCGTTGATGGCTCAACACTGAGAACGGAAGCTCAAGATTAATCTCCCGGCAGACATCCCTGGTCAGCCTCGATGGAATGGACGGCGACAGAGGCGTCAGTCCCAAATCCCTGAACACATGCAAGATTAGCCCCATATTGAAGGAAGGACCTTCCGGATCGGGTCTCTCTAGACCCACAGCCGTGAGATGGGCGAAGTGTTGATGAATCCACCAGTTATGTCACAAAGGTCCAGCTCCGAGGCTGCCAGCTTAGATAGCGGGCGGGTCGCAGCTCTTCATCCATAGCGCTGAGCCCATGCCATGGAGTTTCTCGGCAGGACACGGTTTTATAGGTAGCCATCGTATTAGAACCAGGTAATTCCCGAAAACACAGGAAGTGACTGTAATGCTGCAACCTTGCGAGCTGGGACGACGGTGCTTTCGACTGGTGCAGGTCGGTGGGAGTCTCCGGAAAATGCATATGCACCATGAATGCGTCCGGCAACTGGTCGATATCATCCACTCGGCCATCAGGCGAGCTATCAGTTGAGCTGGCACTTTCTTGGCTGATACCCTCGAATGCATAGCGCCCTCAGGAGCTCGTTCCAATCGGCTGATGCAAAATAATCGGCTACATACCAGCCAAACGGATGACCCCGAGCAAGATCGATTCAAAGCACACTCGTGAATGCACCGGATGTCTGTCTATAATGTCCTTCATTCTAGAAATGATCACCTCGTGATACCCCTAACCCAAGAATAAGCTCGCTCTGCAACGGTGAAAACATACAAGGCTCTCCAATTGATATAATCTTACACAAGTTCGGGATTTCCAAATCTCCTACCGAACATGCCCAGTGCTTTTATGGTAAATGTGAATTTGTAGTTCGGGTATGAAATCATACTAAATCGAATCATCAGCGACCGTCCCTGAGGAAATTGACGTGCCCTGGCTAAAACTCACGTGCTCTTGTTGAAGACCCCTTCAATACCCTCCTGCTTCCACTCCCCGTTCCTCTGCTGCCTCTTCATTATGAGCCTTACGGCCCTTTCGATGGGTTCCCGCTCGGGGTATTCAGCGGACAATAATCCAATAAGCGCGTACGAAGTCATGACGACCTGACTCTCACGCTGAACATAGACACCAGTCTCACAGCTCCTGTAGCTCTCACCCCAGCCGCCGTCTTCCCTCTGCTTGCCGATTAAAAAACCACATGCCTTTTTCACTCGGGTACTGTTCCCATGAATCTCATTCACTGAAGCGAGCGACTCGAGGGCGAACATGGTGGCATATGTGAAACAAATACCCCAGCTTCCATACCAGGAGCCATCTGTACGCTGTGCCTTACGGATGTACTTGAGAGCACCCTCTAGAGCTTTCGAAATGTCCCTTTCACGGTAGGTGGGGTCGTGTTTTGAGAAACGACGTAAAGCTGTCACAACGGCTGTGCTGCATTCCGGATAATCATACTCAACCATAATCCTGCCGAAGACCTCAGCAGCATTCAAATATTCCAGATATTCTGAACCACGCGTCGGTTCATATGACGCGAAGCCTCCGGAAGCGTTCTGCATGGTTAGTAGTGTATCAATGGCGTCTCGAATTCTCTCGTTTGAGACCATGGTCGGATACCCACAGTCATGTTGTAGCATAAGCACGGCTTTGAGCGCCTCGCTTGTTGTATCGCTGACTGTATAACCCTGTAGCTTCGTGCTGAAAGCCCAGGCACCTTTTCGCTGTTGTCGGTAGCAAACGTCTTGTTCTCGACAATTCTCTCTCATTTGCTGGTCTTCTAGGAACTCCAGAGCCTTCGTCAGCATCGGCGTCCACTTTGGGTCGGCAGCCAATCCAGCTTCAAATACAGCCTGTACAAGCCAAGAAGTATCCCACGTCTGCACTCCATTTGTGCCGTTCACAAGCATACCCTCATTCTTCATCCATAAGTACTCAGGCAAACGCTCACGGTGCCGTTTTACCGAATAGCTATCTGCGCCCTCCCGAATGTAGCAGGCGATCAGGTTCAAGGGTGCGCTGACTGGAGCGAGGTCGGCAAAATCCGTGTTCTCGTCCTCCCGCTGTATCAGAATGTAAGTCCAATCCTCCGCCGACTTCTTTAATGAGATAGTCCTGAGAAAAGGGTTCCAGATGATGACAAGGATCCAATTGATGATATTCAGAACCCAGGATTTCGGATGGTAATTATCCTGCGGTGCTATGCTATTGCGGTGTGATGAGAATCTAATGGCGGAATACGATTGTGTATAGATCTCTTGGCGGATATGGCGGATGAGGGAATTCTGAGGAAACACGAATTTCGAGGAGTAGATAAAGGACATTGGGAGAAAGACCATCCGTATGTGTATCCACCATCGCCATGGAGCAAACGGAACCCAGTCCGGGAGAAGCCTGTACTCCAGCATTAACGATGACTGCTCCATGCTTCCACTTCCACTTGCGTACATACCACAGTTCTGGAGGCACGGGATTGACAGCCTCCCACTCCATCAGTCCCAAAACGGCCAACAGGAACTTTGCCCAATGTGGTCCATTGACCGCTCCGCCCAGCTTATGTAGCATTCCCCTGGCCTTGATCATTCTTTCATCCTCCTCGCTCACCCCCAGGAGCCTCAGCACAACGTACGTCATGGTCGTCCCATAGGCTGTGCTCTCGCCTTCAATATGTAGACCCCAGCCTCCATCGTTGTGGTTTTGTCTGGCAAAGAGGTATCGCTTCATCTCGATGGCAATCGGTTTCGGTATAGGCGTATTCGTGACATACCATGCAACGACCAAGCCTGGGAGGAGGAACATAGGACCGCCATACTCGCACGCCCAATTGCCTGGTGGGAGCTGTAGACGAGAGAAGAAGGCAAGGGCATTCTGAACGCAGTCGAGGGCTGTCGTGGGTTGTGGAAGGTCTGGTAGGTCCTGTTAAGTCTTTGTCAGTCAATTGAGGGCCTTCGGAGGTGCTGGAATTGGAAATAGTGCTAACCAGAGGCAATCCCAAGTGGTATCTGTCTGCTGTACTCTGAGGCCAGGTCTTTACCTCCTCGTCAGTCTCCAAATAATGCCACGTCTGTCGGCCTCGCTCGTCGAGGAGTCTCCATCTCTGTATGTCTGTAGCCTCGTCTTTGGTATGAGCCGTTACCGTAGATCCATTCTGGTACTTCTCCCGGCTAGCACTGCCATTTGCTTGCTTGTAATTGACCATTACAGTCCAACCTCAATTGGACCATTGATAGCGCCTGGACCACACATGATCAGTCTATTAAAATTAGTGTGCCAAGACTAGCCAAGCATAGGGCTACTCGGCTGCTACAACATATCTTGGTGTTCTTGTCTTTCAGGGTATCCTTTCCCACGGCTCGCTATTACGTATCTTTGATCACTGTTCTCCTCGGTGCCTACGCTCTGTTTAGTCATGCGACTGCCTGCCTTGCCTGAGCCTTACGCTTTTCGTGGTTGAAAACCATCGGCGTTTCTGTGCTGATTGGACAGAGTCGACATCACAGTATTCATAAATAGGGTTGTGGCATCTGTGATGGTAGCGCTCTGGTGACGGGTCAGGAGTGTCCGTAATGTTGGCTGGAACGACTACACACTATCATGCTTGCTGCTTTCGGTTGCGGCCTTGTCCTCGTCCTCGTCAAAGATTACTACGGCCCAAGAATATATGAATTCGACCTCACCTAGTAAAGCATATCGAGTTCGGAAAAAACAAAGCTTGGTGTTTGACATAATTCCTATCCGCTGTGTCCTTTTTCGCATGATGTATGTTGTACAAGTGGAGAAACGCTTCATATGGCCATCATCAAACTTTTCGTCATCTTCACCCGGTTGTGAATATTTCAATCCAACCCTCACTTATTGCTTAAAGCTGGAGCAAGAAGGCCGCAGGAACATGTTTCACCTACTGGTAAATCTTAAGGATTATCATCTAGCAGGTCACTATCTCGAGCATCCCCGAATCCCTACTCGCACTGTTTCCCAATTTTCTCCCATGAAATATTCACATCGATCTACGCACCAAAGCTGGATTGCGTAATTTGATAGGGTTGCTCTTGTGAATCCTCTATACTCCCCATAATCACTACCTCAAAGATTGGCTGACCTTGAATGTGTCTCCGAATAGTACCGCAGCATGTTGCATAACATTGATGACCTGATAGAAGATAATTTCAAATCCAGCCTACTCAAGCATCCAGCACAAGCACTAGCGCTGCTAGGAAGTATATATCGGCAACAACGTAGCCTATACCTCCACCCTACCCGACCACCGCCGCTAGCATCACCTCCTATATCTCTCATCATTCGCCGGCTGGGGCAAACACAAGCGTTCCCCTCATCAACTCTACTAGCGCTTTTCAAAGGCCCAGTATTCGACACCGTGTTGGTCTCTCACTCCCTATCCAAGCGCGTACTGCCTAGCACGCGCCCAGCCTAGGAACGGCGACACCAGTGGTATCGACCGAAGTGGATCATGCCAGAGCCCCTAGTGCTGGCAAGGAAGGCTTTGCGATGAGTTCGTCTCCCAGTCATAAGGAGACACCGAGCCTGGGAGTAAAGAAGGAGGACCACGGTTGACACTATTTGAACAAGCATGGGTGGAAGCCAACAAAGTTCAGACCCGGGTGATCTACAGAACGGTCCGGAAGGTAGAGACTTCGTATGGGTACCTTATGATTTGGATTGATGAAAGATTGGCAATAGGATATGAATTGGGCACAGTGGAGGACCGACAAGATGCGAGTTTCGAGACGGATTTGTGCATACCTAAGTTTCTCTGCGATAAAAGGCTCGCACAACAACAAAGCTTCCTCCACAACAAAACCCCTCTCCAATCTTACCAAACACCTCTTTTCCTTCGCACAGCAAGCTTCCAATCAAATCGCTATCACCGTAGCAAGCATCACAGCACACTCCTGACATTATACCTTACCCGAGGTTTTCAACCAAAGTATACGTAAAGGATCATACCCGTCTCAACCCCACAGCAAGAATCCCACCTCTTAATCCACCAATACTCATACATGACACTGCATCATATCACAACCAGTCCAAACTGCAATGTAAGTCGAACCATAACCACAGCGTCCACTCCCACCTCGTAGGGCTCTCAGCTCGCAAATTATCTTTCACTCCGCCAAGCATCTAAACGCCTCTACTCAATATGTCCTCGAAACGTGAAATCACCACGTGCGTCTTAGGCATCGGGGATTACACCCAGATACTGAGCGCCGTCGTCTCCGACCCAAGATTCATACATGAATAAACCAGCAACTACAATAAACGAGTAGTAGATAATACCAATAAAGCCAGCGCCATAGTGTCCTCAGAAACCACACTATTCTATCCACAAGCCGAAGCCAAAGACGGAGCGAATATCACAGCGCATGTGCGATTCTCTTGTGGCAGGAATCAAGAAGCCATACCGAAAGTCAGTATGCGGCGAGGACGAAAAGTTCACGGATAGAATGATAGCGCAAGTGTCGAGGGACGACGGGTTGCAGGTAAGGGCTATGGAGATAGAGAGGGCATGAGGG
>JAABUL010004595.1_pt1 | contig 18253 bp, 30 predicted proteins | sample 5559151 | NCBI WGS metagenome assembly JAABUL01 (sample SAMN10711876, study PRJNA513368) | rock metagenome | isolation source: Antarctica rocks | place: Antarctica: Victoria Land, Pudding Butte sud | reverse complement strand
GAGGGGAGGGGAGGGGATGGTACCGAAGATTTGCTCTCGGAGACCTTGGATGTTGTCATTGGTCGTTTTGTTGTCGTTGGTGGACATTGTGTCTTTGTGGTTTGTTCTTCAAGGAAAAGAGAGTTTTGGAATGTGGTCTTTTTTGGAGGCAGCTAGAGGATCTGAGTGAGTCTGAGGGTCGAGAGAGTTTGGGACGTAGTTCGAAGGCTGGGAGGCAGAATAAGAGTGAACTGACAGTCGATGTTTGCTTCCACATCGGCAGGCTTGTGATGGCAGCCGACATTTGCTTTCATATGAGCGGGCTTGTGATGCTAGTGGACTTGTGATGCCAGCGGACTTGTGATGCCAACGGACTTGTGATGCAGCGGACTTGTAATGCCAGCATGATCATAGTGGCCGCGTGGAGTCAGGTTCTCAATGATGTAGATGGTAGTTGGCACTATCGAGCTAACATGCGCCTGGACACCGCCGAGTGACGGTTCGAGATGTTCGCACACCTTGCCAGCACAAATATCAGAAAGGAATGAGAAGGCCCACCTACATCTGCCTCTCAAATGTCCGGTCGTCGAAGAAAGATGCTCGACCTCCCTCTCGAGAACCATTATCCCCATGTCCCGACGCTGGCTTCCTGGCCGCTCCCTCAGGCTTGACGTTTCCGGAGCCCGCCTTACCTTGGGCATCATCCGACTTCACATCAAACTTTCCGGCCTGTATCATGATATCCAATTTTAGCCCAAGTTCCGTCAGTAGACTCTCCATGGCAGCAGTCGTGGTATTACGAGGATGACTTTTGCATAAGCGGTTGATGGGCGGCTGCGGGTCCTTACCCCATGTGACGTATGCGACCCATTTGAAAGAGCCTTCTTCTTCGTCGGAGTTGTTGGTTTGGGCTTGCTTCGCTCTAGTGTTGCTGCGAGATTCTTTGGTCTTGTCTTCGCCTGCAGCGTTCTTGGCCTTGACCTTGCTTGTGTTTGGTGCGGGTTTATCGCTGTCGGGTATGAAACTGTGGGATAGCGAGACGATGAAGGTCTTCTTCAATGAGTGGTCCCGCTTCGGGTACCATGTGGGAAACGCTACACGAGCATTATCTTGTTACAATATTAGCACGCGTTAACGGTGAGTGGTGCGGGAGCACATGCCTAAGATCCTCTTCTCCAAGGTCGTAAGGTTCTTGAAGTCCACGCCATCGTCGTTACTCGGAGGTGGCGGAGGTGGACCCAGTCCCAGATCAGCAAACGGGTCGGTAAGCTGTCCTGCAGATTTGCCTTTTGACCACTTGCTTTTGAACGGGGTAGCTATGCTGTCATGCTCTTCCAACGGATCTTCCAAATGTCCGGCAGGTGGTCCTGCTTGCTTCCGGGTCCACGTAGTCGAACCGGGGTGTCGCTCGTATTTAGTAAATGGCTGGTGCTTGTTCTTGGGGTCTTCAACAATCATCAAGATCCCTGGATACATACCATCTTCGTAGTCTGATATGTTAGACATTGTGAGTAGAGCAAAGATAGTTTGGTAATGAAGGGAAGTTGTGCCAGTGGCAAGAAGCTGCATATATACACACCACAACACACAGGACCTACCTCGATGGCTACTCAGATGATTCATATGTCAGCCATGTACAGAGCAAACAAGCATGACATACTCCGGATCAACAGCTGAAACCACGAGTATGCCGGTAGCCCTGAGAAGCAGCTCACCGACATGTGCTTCACTCCATGTCTTGTAACGGCGCCCGGCTAGCATGCGCGAAGATGTCAGACGGGACACCAGGTCTGTTGATGGTCCACACCTCTCCTGGTTTTGGCACCTGCTGCACTTGTTGTATCTCTTGTCCCTCAATCTGTAGACCATACCCCTCCAACCAAGCCATCCAGTTCACGATCATTGCCGACTGGATGAGTAGACTCTCGAGCGCCATCGTGGCGGTGGAGCAGGGATGGCTAGAGAAGAAGTTGTAGATGGTAGGCTGCGATGGTTCCTGGAGAGCCTTCGTTGCTTTCCCTGAAGGCGGTGAAGGCTTACGCGGAGACTTGACGGACTCAGCCGAAGCTGGAAAGGTCACCTGCCAGGTCTGTGGTGTTTCTTGCCATTTGACATGCGCCGACCACTTCATGTTCTTAAGGTCACCCTTAACCATATTTTCCCCAATTGGTACTAATGCCGGGGTTAGAGCTAAGACGATGGTGAAGGTCTTCGTCTTGGCAGGGTCGTTGTTCATGGCATGGAAGAACGGGAATGTCCCACGGGCGTTGTCTGGAACACGACAGCACGGTAATGCGCAATTAGAGTGACTGGCTAACCCAGGATCTGCTGCCGTAAGACAGACGATTCTACGATGTCTGGCCCGATCTTACGATGCTTAGCTCCTGTCTCGACAAACGCGCTGTCCGGTAGTGGTCTGGAGCCAAACTCGGGCCTGAAGCCTGGAGGCGGCGGTGGTCTAAAGCCTGGTGGTGGGCCAGGTGGTCGAGTTCCTAGTGGTGGACCCGCCGGCGGAAAGGTCTTCCGTGGCATGGCTCTGGAGAGGGGTTTGGAATTGGGGGTAATGCAATTCTGGTGTTTGGGAGGACGGAGATCTGGGGATGAATATACAGAAACGCCATGGACCAAGATTGGGGCTTTCAAAGCTCCCACCACTGTTCGCTTCCAAAACAGTCATGCCTCGGTCGTGGTGGAAGAGTCACAGCCCATAGCACATGCTAATATCTGCCTTCAAATGTGTAACAGGCTGAACAGGCTGTGACAGCCGGTGTTTGTGCGAAACGGTCGCGAGGCTGTTCTCTCAAAGTGGTATCGTGACACCAGTTGCGGCCCGAAGAGCGGTTCCTGGGCAATCTGTTTGCCGTGGCCCTGCCTCCTAGCATGCACTTGTAGAGGCTCTCCGTCGCGCTGCAGGACTTGTCGATTATCGCTGGCTTGGTGGAGATCGAATCAAAGTGTCAATTCCCGACATATGGAAGATGAGTGATGATGTAAATGCCTCCCAGCACTCCGCGTCGTTTTCTAAGGTATGCAGACTGCAATACATATTCAGCAAGTGAGGTTGAAGCACGGACCGTCCACGTGAAAGTCTTGGTATCGGTTGCTGGGCGACTCTTCAAAAACTCCCCACACCATTGGGCATCCATCTTGAGGTCGAACAACGCATCGACCGAACGACACAGACATCCAGCGACTTGACGTATTGGCAGCTCGAAGGCGCTGATTAGATATCGACATCGTTGTTCGATATTTATATCAGCCCAATACTGCTCCGATCTCGAAGAAAGCAACCTGCACTCGACCAGATCCACAGACCGCCACGTCGAGGTACGAAGCCGAAAAGAACGAACATACGGCCCTCGAGGCATTGCGCCTCCACTACCTTGACGACGATGCATTATTTATCACTCCTCCTTCTCCCCGCCACCCTCACCTCCGCCCTCCAAATACCAGACAACATACAGTCCTTCATATCCGCCTTCTCGATCAGCCTCGACGACTACTTCCAACCCAACACCACAGCCCCAACCCTCGAACAACACGACCTCCTCAAACGGCAATACTCCAATACATGTCCGACCCACTTCTCAGCTTGCGACAACCTCGGTGCGCCGAACCTTTGTTGCGCCAGTGAAGCCGTCTGCTCAGCCGACGCGGCGGGCCATGTTGCTTGCTGTCCTTCTGGAGCCGCGTGCAGCGGTACAATCGCTGGGGTGATCACTGCCGGGACGGTGAATAGTGTGGGTAGCCTGATGAGTGGTACTGCGACGACAACGGCATTGGGAGGAGCGACAACGAGCAGTTTTGTGTACGCCGGGCAGACGACGACGACGAATGGATTGGTGGCAGCAAGTGTGCCAAGTACGGTTGGCCAGCAGACAACGAATAGCAATGGCGGGTTCGTGATTGATGGTACGAGTACGGTTGCGACACCTGGTGCGGCGGTAAGAGGGGTGGAGATTGTAAGTTTGCTCCTTACCATTGCCATGGGTGAGATTACGACGCTAATTGATGTACAGCCATTGATTGCGAGGGCGATCATTCGAGCACTGGAGTACTTACCGATCTAATGATGCTTGAAGGTTTTGTTCCGACTGGCGTTTGGGAAGCGACTGCATACGACGAACGATTGTATAGATTGTATATCAAAAACATCGCCATCTATATGATTGGCTTCTCGACCAACTCACGATCTCACGAGTGGCCTTGAATCGCACGTGCCTGGTATGGCTCCTCGAGATACTTCTCCTCCTCCTCAGTCAGCACCTTCCCTCGAGCCTCCAGCGCCTCGTCCATGCGTGCAACACTGCTGAAGCCAATAATCGGACTGGTCACTCTCTTATTAATCCAAGCTAGCGCCACATGGCTCATCTTCCACCCATGCTTCTCTGCAAGCTCTTGCACCCTCTTCACAACCGTCTGGTCGCTCTCCGTGGTGCCAGTGCCCTGCGCCCCCGACTTCTTCTCGCCCTCACTTCTCACAGTATTGCCGAAATCCTGCGGCGGTCTCGCCAAGTGACCTCTGCAGAGCGGTGCCCACGGGATCAGACCAACGCCTGTCTTATCGCAAAATGCGTTCATCTCCCGCTCTTCTTCTCGGTAGAGCAGGTTATAGTGATTCTGAGTTGATCAGCCGGCCGCCACTCCCAAAATACGTAGAAGCACTTACCTGCATCGACACAAACTTCGTCCAGCCATTTTTCTCAGCAGCAAACTGGTACCCCGCGAACTGGTACGCCCACATACTACTCGCGCCAATATACCTCACCTTCCCACTCTTTACCAGGTCATGCAGCGCTTCCATCGTCTCCTCCTGTGGCGTATACGGATCGAAACGATGGATCTGGAGCAGATCGATATACTCCATATCCAATCTCTTCAACGACGCATCTACGGCCTCGAAGATCGCGGTCCGGGACAGGCCACCGCGGTTGACGTAGTCTTTGGACTCGGCGATCTTTTGACCGTACATGATGCCGCGGACATCAGGTGTCTCACCCACGTAGCCGTAGCATTTGGACAGGATGACAAGTTTGTTGCGGGGGAGTGAGTACTTTTTGATGGCTTTGCCAATGATCTCTTCGGAGACGCCGTTGGAATAGACGTTGGCTGTGTCCCAGGTGTTGAGGCCTTTGTCGTATGCTGCTTTGAGGAGGGGGAGAGCCTCATCTTCTTCGATGACCTGTTGTACAACAATTCAGTGGAACATTAGTTGCTGTGGGTGGCAAAGGGCCTACCCAAGGCTGCCACTCCTTCGAGCCAAAGCTCATACAACCGAAGATTGGCACCGAGACTCGTAAGCCGGATTTGCCGACTTGTTTGTATTCAGCCTTTGTCTCCTTGATGGAGCGAAGCACCGGGTCGTTGTTCTCGTCGGACATCGTTGCTACTAACGTGGATAGAAATCGAGATAAGATGAGGTTGATGGGCGAGAGTGAAATAAGGTTGAAGGAAAGTTTCGAGAAACACACGAAGGACTGCTTATGATATTCTCATTGCGTGCTCCACCCACGACAGCTCGACGTCAATGTCAACTTCCCACACCTTCCTTGTTGGGCAATTGGTCGGCAGGGCAAGGTTCTGCGGGCACGCGGGGTCGACTTCAGCCTGTGATATTCGGACATTACGGTCTTAAGGGAAGCACCGTGGCACCCTTTGGGACGCACGATCTCGACTTCGACTGCACGTGGTGTCATCAATCATCACGATCTCGCCAGCGGGCCATTTCGTAATTCCTACCGCTATACACGGCCGCGAGGATGAGCTTGAAAGCACATCTGCACCTTCCTGAACTCGAGAGCACTTCCACGACGATGCGCTGGCTCCTGCCATCACATAGCGCGGAGGCACGGCCACACAACGCATGCCAGAACTGGCAGCGACAGCACTAACGTTGGGGATCTCCAAGACCCGCAGAGTTGTGAACGCTGCTACGCTCCCTGTCAGCACCATCAGGCCCGGTATTGACAGGCGAGAGCTTTTGCTTATTGGGTAATATCTAACACCCTAACACCTCAGCATCCTGATACCGCGAATGTGAGCTTGCCGTCATCATTGATTCTACCTGTCCCCGGTAGCAGGAGCTCTCCAACAGTCTGACAGCATGGCAAGTGGCAGTAGCGGGTCACATCCTGCTGTTCGGACACCCGACAATCCCGTATTCAACTGCAGTCCCTCCTAACCAGGCAAGCGGGCCTGAAGTTACGGCAAGTCCACACACAGCATACCGCACAACGGCAGGTCCCTGGACCTCGACGATTAGGATGACCATGAAGGCTGCCAGGGTGCCACGCAAAGCTACAAAGGCTGGTAACGAAGCATGAGAATCATAGCCCATCGCAACCAGCTGGCGTGGCCAAGTACTCGAGCAATCCGCCGGCTCTCCGCGAGACAACCAAACTCGATGTGAGCAGCTACTGCCTCCTCTGCTGCTATCAGCACAGCGGAGAACACCTGCCTACACCCCGCTGGACTTATCTCGTGCTGCGACTGCGACTTCCATCTCCCCAGCGGTAGGACAAGCAACGGCATTTCCTGCTGTCTGGTGGGCTTTAAAGCCCACTCCCCTTTCGATTCCATTCTGTTTCTCTTCTCCGACATCCAAACACACTCCATCCACTCTCCAGCTCCCCCATCTGACCAAATTAAAACTTTTGATCTTCGAGAACACCTGCATCTCCCCTCCATCCGCCACGACGATGCAGCCCATTCCTCTCCTCACGATCGTGCTCGCGAGCCTCATGCTCGCCTGCCACACCACTCTTGCGCAGTTCCACATCATTCACGACGACGTAAGTCTGCTTTAATCTTAGACGGCGATCCTACTGACCGACCCAGGAATGCCCACCCTGGACTAAACAAGTGTGGTTCCTCTGCGTAGACGTAGCCCAACGTCTCCGCGTTCCCGCAATGACCACAGCTGCTCAGATCGGCGCCCGCATGGTCACCAGCATCGATCCGCCCGTGGAGAAGGTGCACACCTACGCCAACATCGACGGTAACCCTGTCCCAATCACGAAATCCACCCAGACGATCGCTGGCCAGACCTACGTGGTCGATCCCCTGAATCGGTACCGTCAGCCCTATGGCCATATCAGCGCCTGTACTGGCATCGCTTCTCACGGCCACGCGGAGAAGAAGCGTCTCGGCGGCCTCCACGTCCCAAACCTGATCAAGCACACACACACGCCCTCTCCTGGCGATGTGGACCGCTGCATGTGCAATTACATGCGTCCCACGAACATTGTCGCCGTCGAAGCGGTGTATCTCGAGGACGAGCACATCATCGGCACGCTCGAATACAGCAAGTCGCTCACCTCAGCCCACTGGGGCCTCTCCGTGGACCCGAAGGAAACCGATGGCGTTTTCACTCCGTGTACTCGCTGCTCCTCTGAGCACCTCTCGGAGAGAGCCCTCGCCGACCATCACCACCCCGCGAAGAAAGCTCTCGACGGCCCGGTCTGCTGGGATATCCATAGCTGCCATCACGCCTGCTCCTCACCCCATGTGGTCCACGGTATCTTCCCGAACTGGAAGTTGTTCGCCCTTGCACTCGCGATCCCGCTACCCCTTCTCCTCTTCACCTGCTGCCTCGGAGGCTGTCTTCTGCGCCTGCACCGGCACGGCGGCCGAGCCCGCGCTCGAGAGGAACTCCGTCAGATCAGCAACCAACCTACCAACGGCACCCGTCTCCGCGCTCTCAGCATGCCTCTCCTCGGTCGCGGCGCCACGAGTGCTACTGCCCAGCCTGGAAATACCACCACCGCACCCGCTTCTACCACGGAGAACACCATCGCCGGACCAGCCGCCGGCGCCGCCGCCGCCTCGGAGAAAGCCGCAGACCCTGTCGCTGCCTTCAACGCCGCTACCACTGGCTCCACTCCCGCTACCGAAGGCGCCGAAGGCCGCGGCACCCTCACCCGTCGCGCAGAAGAAGGCCGTGGCCAAGTCACGTTCGCCCAGCCACAGGAGCAAGCCGCCCAGACTACGACTACTGCCGCCCCGGCCCAGACTATTATGGAGCACACCGAACCAGTCCCAGTCCACGATGGAACCACCGATGGCGCTGGCACCGCACTCGACGTGCCGAACATGGGCATGGGCTCCGTGCGCGGTCGCCGCATGGGTCGTCCGGCCTTTTGAGCTTGGCTCTACCTAGGCTCTGACTGGGCTCTGCCGGGGCTCTACCTGAGCGATGGTCCTCACTGTTGCGAACCCCTCTCTCATACCTAGGAAGCGTTGTTGCATGGCTATCTTATGTTCAAGAAGCATTGATCAGTGTGTTTTAATCATGGGGAGGCGAAGGACGGGTTGGGTAATGTAAATAATTGTCGGCATGGTTGGCGTTTGGTATTCAATAAAAGTTCTGTTTGCATGCTACTCATCGTCCACTGCGGCCCTTCTCCATCGTCGTGACGAAGCTGCCCTACTACGTTCGCTGATCAGGTGTTCGACACATGGTCCGCATCATGGAGACATCTGCTTTCCGTCGCCTCCATACCACCATACTCACCGCCACACTATATCCTACTAGCCACCGCCCTCCTCCCCCTCCGCCCGATAACCCGTCTCCCCATGCCCTCATCCTCCCCAAATCCCTCCTCGACCTCATCCCTGCCTTTCTCCAACCCCACCGTCCCATCCTTCAGCACCTTCAGCTCCCTTTCTCCCAGACCCCAATCGGCGGGATCATACCAATCCTCCCCATCGCTCATCTCGGTCACCCTCTCCCCTTTCGCGCCCACCTTCGTGTGACCCTCCGCTTTACACCATCGATAAACCTCCGTCCGCAACCGATCCGCTTTGAGCAGTCCTTCGGATAATAGTTGCAGTTGGCGCACGAGATGGTCCTGCTTTTGCACGTAGAGCAGCAGCATCCGCCGCGTCTCCTCGGCTTCAGTGGCGGGGAGGCCTAGGTCGCGGTCTGGGATTGCGGAAGCCGGGTGCAGGAACCAGGGGTGTATGGAGGGGATGCTGGTGCTTGAGGACGGGGTGGGCGAGCCACGGCCGGAGCCTGCGGCGGGGGAGCGGGCGCGGGCGCGCGTGGTCATGGCGTGAGTATTTGTTGTGGGCGTGGAGTTGGGGTCTGAGTCGTCTGGTGCGGCATTTGGGTCGAGCGAGGGAATCTGGGGTGGATGAGGAGATGGTTCGGTTTCGTTGGGTGGTGCTATAGAAAAGAAGGATCAGCAAGTGTCTCGGTCTTTTCGACGAGTTTGAAAGCTCTCAGAGCGCGACATGGAGTGCGATCGCGTCTCGGAGAGGGCTTTTATCCATCGGTGCTTACCTGGGGCTGGGTGGTCGAGCTCGGGGTTTAACGTGGTGGCTTCGACCTCAGCGGCAGAATGTGAGGAGGCTTCTAGGGCGGCTTGTTGGACTGCCATGTCCATTGCCTCAACGCCGACGGCCATCTCTCCAACACCGTTGCCATTGCTATTGTCCTCAACCTCCATCTTATCCCCGAGATCACCGTCCATTTCCACGGCCTGATCACCAACCAAGTCATCAACACTCCCCGTCTCAAACGCCACACTCGGCACCGCACTCTCCCCCTCCCTCCCACCCATCAACATCGCCTCGTCCATCTCCGTCTCAAATTCCTCCGACGGCACCCACTCCCCATCTCCCCTAAACCTCCTCAACAACCTCTTCGCCCTCCACAGCACCTCCCTCTCCCTCCTCAACATCTCCAATGCCTCGTCCGCCATCAGCGTCAACGCGCGACTCTTGTACGGCAAGCTCAAACTCGGGTGATCAGCCAATTCTGCCGCGCTGGTCAGAGGGCGTAGTAGTTGTTCCAGGCGGACTTCGCCGAAAGGATTGTCTTCAATCGACTCGCCGAGGCCTCGTTCTTCGGCATCTGAGTCGGTGGGGGAGACGACATCGCCGTCGAGGTCGTAGAGGAGTGGGTTGGTGGAGATGGTGGGACGGGTGTAGCCGGCGTGGTTTCGGGATCGGCGGTAGGAGGAGCGTGGGGCGGTGGTGTTGAGGCGGTTGGGAAGGAGGTGTTCGCCGCCGCGGCGGTGTTTGTTGGCGCGGTTGGTGGTGGAGGTGGTGGAGTTGAGGGGGGGGTCTTCTGTATCTGTATGATCACGTGGGAGGTCAGAAGGCGCTCCGACAAGACTACTACTCTGGGAAGAAGGTGTAGCGTGAGGTTGGCAATATGAGTGAGTTTGGGGTTGGGTTTGGGATCAGGGTTGGGTTTATGGTGAGGGATTGGGTTAACAGGCATGCATACCGTCTGCTCGGCGCTTGAGCGCGGCCTTCATAGACCGGATGGTATCGGCGAATTGTGCTTGCTGAGACGCCATGTTTATGTGAGGTGTGCGTGTGAAGGAGATGTAATGTGAAGATGGAGCTTGTGACATTCACATTGGATCGACGTCACGTGTTAGTAAGCGCAAAACCACCAGGACAACGTTGACGGCCGGAAGTCCGTCGACATATATATGTCAACACCAAAATACCAACACACCAACACCAACACTATCGAATACCTCCGTGCCGTGAACAACACTTGATGACCAGGACTGGAACTACACTACCACATCAAGCTCTCCTCCTGTGGAGACCCCAAAGACATGTATCCTCGGAGGCGATCCCGGCGCCATGATGATGCACGTTGTCAGCCTGGATCTCGCATTGGAACCAGAAGGATCTCGAGATGACTGGCTGCGCTTCCGCTACTGTGGGAGGTGCAGCAAATGGGCGCATCCGCGGAATTTAGGAGCCTGAGTGGCCGGTTTCGTATAAATTAACTTCCTCGAGCTACCCTACATCGCTTCTTTCTTTCTCTCCTCTACGAACCTTGCGGGATTCCCAAACCAGTCTCTTTGTTGCCATAATCAGGACTTGCCTAATCATTATTACTGTTCCTCCAACCGCCATATCCTCTCAATCAAATCCGGACGCGGGCAGAGACACAGCAACGAGACTTTAGACACGACAGTTGCCCTCTCCACGGGTCCAGGCATCAGCTCAGACGCGAGAAAACGCCTACTCACCAACATGCGATCGTGGCGACCTTTCGACCCACTCGACATCCTCTTCAGTATCGTGGGTTCCATATTGGGCTTGTTATTGTACAACTGGTGCAAGAAGTACATGGAGCGGAAACGGGAGCGACTGCGCCACGAGGACATGTCTAGCAAAGGTCCGAGCCATGACAAACTGCAAGGATAGGGATTGGTACTGCGAGGTCAGAGGGGCAGAGGATCAGGGCTAGACCCGTGGATGCATTACCCAGCTCAGCACACCAAATCCGCAACCTCTTTCCTGGATTCATCTGTGAGGGATTGATAAGCACCTACTCAGCGTTTCTACGTGCGAGACAGACACCAACATCAGCACTGTGTTGGAGAGGCAAACCAGAGACGATGGAAGGGCGGCCTTATGAGCGGCATTCGTACATGTCTATGAAGATCAAAAAAGCGTCCCATCCGCAGAGTAGTCAAATCCAAGCTCATCAAACGTCAAACGATCGTATAATATCGTCTCACGGCCAAATCGCACTCCATGAACGCATTGACCCAAACCATGCTCCCACTCCCGAATGCAAGGGATACGAAATCCAATCACGCCGTTGGGTCGGTCTTTGTTCGAGATCAGTAAAAGATCCCCGAGGAGGAGGCGACCGGAAAGCTCGATGAGCCGCTGTACGACGCAACGCCACTGGACGAACCAACTCCGCTTGGAACTGCTGGAGCAGAAGTGATCGGCCCAGGCGCAACGCTCGAAGACGCCGCCGGAAGTACGCCAGACGTAAAAGCCACAATGGATCCCGGCACATTGCTTAGGGGAGCCAGGCCGCTCGGCAGCTGGGACGCGTCGGTGCTGGAAGGGCCGCCTTGAGGCAGGGATTGGGCGATGTAGTTGGGGCTGGGGTTTGTGCCCTGACCGTCGTGGTTGCCCTTCAGGCCTTTGCAACCTTCTTGTCCAAGGACTTGGTACCCGAAGCCGATTTTCCTGAAAACAATAGGTAAAAGATTAGCAGTGTCTTAGACATGTTCTATCCACCTGAGTTTACTTGCCAGTCGTCGATGAGGTAGTACCCGGCTTGGACCTGGGTTTTGCCGGAACCGTAGCCGCAGTGGTTCTCGACGAGTCCGATGGCCGCGGCGACCTCGGCGGAGAAGCAGGTGGTGCTGCCGGTGTAGAACCAGTGCCAGTTCCAGTCGCAGATGTACCTAAATGGAAGGGCAGAAGGGTCAGCAAGTGTCGCGGAGCTGGGTTTGAGGGTGTCGAGGTCTCAGAGCGCGGCTTGGTGCTTGATACTGTCTCTGAGAACCCTTCCACGCATCAATTTGACGCACAAGAAAACCTGGCCGCTCTTCCATGCGTAGGCCGTGTAACTAAAGGAGTCAGTGATGGTTGCAAAAGAGACCACAGCAGTGTGCTTACTCTGTCAACTTCGCACCCGTGCCAACAGTACCCAGTCCGCACCAGGCCTCAGCCTGGGTCAAGCAGCTTGACAGATCGTTAGCCCCAACGTATCCGCCGCCGCATTTCAACGTGCCGCCAGGCAGGTATTGGCCACGCTTTGAATGGGCTGTTCGGAAGGAGTTCGTGGTCTGGGACTTGTAAGTCGACGCGATGGTGCTGTTCCATTCCATCACAAGATGGATCTCCTCTTCTTGAGTTATGCCATAGAGGCCGTCCAAATGGTCGTGGTTGAGATGCCATGCCGAGGCAAGGTTGAGTGTCATGAATGCCACAATGGCAAGGAAGAGATTGGCGAACATGTCGATTGGCGAGTCGGTTCTGGGGTTCTCGAGCAAAGGCAAAGACGACGTTCTCGGAGGTGGAACTGTAGTCGGCGATGGACTTCGGTCCGGTGTGTAAGAGTGATGAGACTATGAGTGATGGAGTACAATGAAGACTGGTCCAGCGATCAACTTGATCATCTATATAGCTCGTCGACCTCGATCTGACGGTAGATTTCGAAACGCTGGTACCTGTTATGAGATTGCTTTTCGTTCATGAGGATCAGCAACCTTGGTAGCCTGTCCACGAATCCATATGTCAAGTTATTTCGAGCATGTTGGTCCTGTGGAGGCGAGGAGCTGAAACTTACACCGGAGCTTACAGTATACCGGACGCCTCGTGATCTACTCTAGGGATCATGTTGGTCGCAGGAGCGTTGGGGTTTCTTCATCAATGAGGATCCGCAACTCTGGATGCGGTTCGATGAATCCACGTGGGGAGTCAATCCAAGCACGTTGGCCCTGCGTGCAGCTCCCTGCTGAGACTTGCGCCCGGACGCCTTGCGAATTTGCTCTGGCGATCATGTTGGTCGTAGGAGCATGAGACAGTCTTAGACCGTCTTCATTCAGGAGGATGACCAACCTTGGCTGCTCCTCTACGCAACGACCTCTGAAACCGATCCAAGCACGTTGGTCTACCGTCTTGCAGCAGTGTACAAGTGGAACCTACACCGAAGGCCCTGTAGCTTGCTCTCGATCAAGTTGGTCGTAGGAGCGTCACGCTGGATCTAGACACAGCGGTTGGCGAAGGATCAGGATCGTGGGGGTCCCTCATAACGCCTCCGGACGCAGTTGCGCTGGGCGCTTAGAATCTGTCGAGTAGGATCGAGGAGTTCGAGCCAGCGCAATTCCCTTTGTGTCAGGCACATTAAGCACAGGATGAAGATCCTTTAAGCACGCCAAGTTAGGCTAAGCACCTGCAGTCTGAGCTTAAAACAGTTCACTAAACGGTCACTGAAGCAGAGGTCCGAGCTTAACGCGACTCACTGCGACTTCCGCCGTTGAAATAAGCAACTCACCTTCAGGCCATGCGTGCTGTCAGACCAATGGCAGAAGACGTTCATACCACGAGGTATGCCACGAGGTTCACATTCACGCCATGGATTTCGATCTTCGCGACCTTCCGACTCTCTTGTTATTGCGAGGACCAACACTAACACACCACCAACACGGAGCGACAACGGCTCGTCGCTTTCGTTTGCTCGAGGCATCTTGTCTCGCACTGTCAAGCTGTCGTTGCATCTCGAAATAGACAACGCGCGGATTTACACTCAGAACCTTCCAGGAGACGAGCATCTTGAAACGATAGTTCGAGATCAGCAGTATGCGTTGGCTACTGAAGGATGGGCAGTACTCGCAATTTGTTAGGCGGGTCACAATCCCAGAGATAGACAGTGACACGAACACGCACGAGTGGACAAGTCAAGAGCGCAATACATAAATGCGCTCGAGGACGCGAGATAGAGCTCTGAGCAGTCTTCATCCCTGATCCATTCTCAATTTCTGCTTACCTGTTTCGGTTGTCGCATTACAACACTCACTCAAGTCCTATCAACAATTCGACTTTATCAAACTCCGTTCTACCATGAAGTCCTTTACCTCGCTCCTGCTCGCATGCGGGATGTTCGCATACACAAGTGTATCGTTCAAGCTTGGAACCCCCGAGACATTTAGACCACGAGTGTCTACTATCGTCTCGCATCTGGAGAAGCATGGCATGCTCACGTGGGATGACCACGAGCTGTAAGTCAGCGTTGCTGTGCTTGTATTGTGCTGCAACATCAGGCTGACCAGGTCCCCTAATCGCAGTGGAAATGGAGTAAAGGTCGCCGTCTACAACCTACAGGATTGGCACGACGCGAAAGACTATCTTACTGGAATGGGGCCTTACTACGCTATGCCAGCGGATCTCGATTTTTCCAATGGTACGGATACGCTGGACACCATCCAGCCTCGCGCACCCCTACCATCTGGATCGGGGTTCGCCTCGTTCTCGGGATCATCTTCGTTCGTCGTATCATCATCAGCCCCGGCGGTGGGTGTACCATCATCAGCGCCAGTGGCATCCGCGCCGGTAGCATCCGCGCCAGTGGCATCAGCACCGCTGTCATCACTGCCATTCTCGATGTCGGCACCAGCAATATCATCTATACCAGGGCTGGTGTCGGAGTCGGCCGTACCAGCGTCCGGTGTGCCAGGATCGATTGGCCCTGCCCCGCCTGCGCAAGTTTCGGCAGCGGCAACATCAACGCCAGGGGCAAGCGGCACTAGTAAGCAGACCGACTGGCGATTGCGTTCTTGAGACCTGTTGTTGACCATAATCCAGGCTCGGTTCCAATGGCGGACAGCACCAACCATGTCACGAAATGGATCTGTAACCAACCGTATAACATCCCAGCCAACCTTGGAGAGTCCGCGCTGGCAGCCATCATATGCCAATATATCTTCCCTTTCTTTCAGAAGAAGGTCACCGGAGGACAGGATACCCTTGTGTAAGCATTCCCTTCACCCGATCGTCTCCATCGTTCATCCGAACACGTTTTGATACGTTACTAGTCAACGCACGATGCAGCTGCCACCACAAGCGAATCCAGCAGATCCGGGGCGGTTCGCGCAAGTCCTGATCCACGTGGAGAAGAACAATATTTGGCCAGCGCTCAAGACGATCTTGTGTTCGACCTTGATCACGCAAGTGGTGAACAATGCGTACTGCTGGGCATATGTAAGAAGTCTTCGAGCCGGACCTTGTCCACAGATTAGTACTAACTTTTGACGCAGGGAAAGAAATTTAATGTTGGTACTGACTCGACCCCAAGGCGAATTCCTGGCGCTACCGCAGGCGGTCAGATCTACATCTATGCCGCAGATGGGGTTACCGCGACTGGGTTCTTCGAGATGGATGTTGTTGGACAATGAGTTCGCGGCGTGGCTTAGACTGGCTGTTGGCGTTTGTTTGAATCTTTTGATTGAGGGTTGATGTCTGTAACAGATTTATGCCTTCAGGTTAGATAGCTGCTGTGGAGGTTAGTCAGCACAAAACCGCCAGGACTGGCAACATTGAAAACCGGAAGTGCAACATTCAGGGTACACTGAGTACTCTCGCTCCTGATTCAACACACTCGCTGAGAAAGACCGTAATGGTACCACCACGTGAAGCTATCCTAAGCTCGAGAAGCTGTGATGACGACCTCTGCGAAGGCTCTCGGAGGCGATCTCGGCGTCATGATGCACGTTTTCGAAGAGCTCATGAATGGCTGACACTACCACTCTACCTCTCCTGCCATTGTTCAATGCAAGCCCTTTGCACAGCTAAGTGGTATCTCTGGCGTTGAAGGTTCTTTCTTGTTGTCTACTTGTCAAACATCCTATCATTCCATAAGATGGCCGAGAGCGCCTTCTCCTCACCAGCATGGTGGAAAGAATCCTGCATCTATCAAATCTACCCTGCCTCCTTCTACTCGTCACCCTCCAACAGATCCGGCTGGGGCGATGTAAAAGGCATCACCTCGAAACTCGACTACCTCCGCGACCTCGGCGTCGACATCATCTGGCTCTCCCCCATCTACAAATCCCCCCAAGTCGACATGGGCTACGACATCAGCGACTACAAAGACATCGACCCAACCTACGGCTCCCTCGCCGACGTCGACGAGCTTATCGCCAAACTCAAAGACCGTAATATGAAACTCATGATGGACCTGGTCGTAAACCACACCTCCGACCAACACGCCTGGTTCCTCGACTCCCGATCCTCCAAAACAGCTCCCAAACGTGACTGGTACATCTGGCAGCCCCCTCGCTACGACTCTGCGGGCAAACGCCAACCACCAAACAACTGGGCCCAGATCCTAGGCGAAGCCAATAGTGCCTGGACCTGGGACGAGCAGACACAGGAGTACTTCCTTTCCCTCTTCACCCCCGAACAACCGGATCTCAATTGGACGAACCCCGCCGTCCGCGACGCCGTCCACGGCGTCCTGCGCTTCTGGCTCGAGCGCGGCGTCTGCGGCTTTAGGATGGATGTCATAAACCTCATCAGCAAGACGGAAGGTTTCCCAGACGCTGACATCGCAGACTCGAACGCCCCATATCAACCCGGCCACGCCCACTACGCCAATGGGCCAGAACTGCACACCTACCTCCAAGAGATCAACGCAAAAGTGCTGTCCCACTACGACACCATCACCGTCGGTGAGATGCCCTTTGTCCACGACTCCGCCGAGATCATCCGAGTGGTGTCTGCGGAGCGCAGAGAGTTGAACATGATCTTCATCTTCGTAAGTTCAATGGATATAATCCCATCGCTGAGACAAGACGTGGAATTTGTCCGAGGCATCTGCTAATATACCCCCATTCATTTTCGCAGGATCTCGTAGACATCGACAACATTCCCGGCTCCTTCCGCCTAACGCAACACCCCTGGACGCCGCGCGATCTCCGCTCCATCGTCTCGAGGTGGCAGACGGTGATGCAGGACCAGGGAGGTTGGAACAGCGTCTTCATCGAGAACCACGATAACCCGCGCTCCCTCTCGCGGTACGTGGACGACTCGGACGAGTTTCGGGAACGGGGCGCGAAGCTGCTTGCGCTGATGCAGACAACGTTGTCGGGGACATTATACGTCTACCAAGGCGAAGAACTCGGGATGCGCAACCTCCCCCCTTCCGTCGAGCCAAGCGAATATAAGGATATTGAGAGCATAAACTTCTGGGCGAAATCCAAGCGGCTTTACCCGGGTAATGAGGGCGGGAAGCTTGATGAAGCCCGCGTAACACTACAGCGTAAAGCCCGCGACCACGCTCGCACACCTGTGCAATGGAGCGGCGGCCCGAACGCGGGGTTTTGCGCTCCAGACGTCACGCCGTGGATGTGTCTCAACGACGACTTCGCCACCCAGAACGCTGCGGGGCAGCAGGCTTTCTCTACGTCGGGCGAGCTGAGCGTGTGGCAGTTCTGGCAGCGGGCGTTGCGGGATCGGAAAAAGCATAAGGATGTGTTCGTTTATGGCCGGTTCGAAGAGCTCGATAGTTGCGAGGCGGTGTTTGCGTACCGCAAAATCAGCGCCAAGGGTGATGAGGCCTTCATCGTGGTATTGAACTTTTCCGGCGATGAGGTGGAGTGGACGGTCCCCCGGGGTGTGGTGGTGGAGCGGTGGGTTGCGGGTAACTACGATGCTTGGGGGCCGGATAAGGCTACGTCAGGGAGGATCGCGCTGAAAGCGTGGGAGGGGCTGTTGGGGGTTGTGGAGGTGTAGGTGTAGGTCGGAACGTTTGGCTACGCTTCTCCGAGTCGAGGATAAGCGACGGTGGTCAGATCGGTGCCGACGCACAGCACGTCCTATGCTGACTACCCAGGCAGTTGCTGGATTAGAGAGTGGGGCGGTGCCCGTAGCGTTACATACTCTCGCTTGTATCATCAGCCCTCGACTAAGGCTTTCGTCCAATCCCACACCCCCCACTTCCCCCTAAACCCCTCCACCCTCTTATCCCCCCGATCCCATCTGCCCTGCTTCTTCA
>JAABUL010004593.1_pt1 | contig 18256 bp, 21 predicted proteins | sample 5559151 | NCBI WGS metagenome assembly JAABUL01 (sample SAMN10711876, study PRJNA513368) | rock metagenome | isolation source: Antarctica rocks | place: Antarctica: Victoria Land, Pudding Butte sud | reverse complement strand
CAAGGGCGCCATGGCCGCCGTGGAAGCGCGGCTGGCGCGCTTACCCCACCTGGACAAGTGGTTCGTTGACATCCCCTACATCCCTGGATGCGCTTGGGATGAATAAGTATTTCGGCGTCCCTAAGTATGGCGCCCCAAGCGACTTTAGTCGCCGTGCTTTGCCATGCGACTTCAGTCGCAGGCCCGTGGCGGGCGCCATCACAATCACGAAGCACAGCCCGACCCGGCGTGATTCACTGGGAGCGCCAACTCGCGCCGACGCTCCAAATAAATCACGTTGGGGTAGGTTACGAGGCGGCCAATTCGCCCAGGTGGACGCGGGCGGTGACCGTGCTGCCGTTGCGGTTGAGCGTCAGGGTGACCGTGGCGCCCGGCTTCTGGTGCGCCAGCGCCGTGAGCAAGTCGGACTCGCCGGAGATTGCCTGCCCGTTGAAGGCCGTGATGACGTCGCCCTGCTGCACCCCCGCCGCCGCCGCCGGCCCACTCGCGTTGTTCACGACCGCGCCCACCACCGCCGGCATGACAGTGCCTCCGCCGTTCCCGAAGAAGCCCTGCGCCTGCCCTTGTCCCTGAGCCTGGGGGTCGGTCGCCGCCACCCCCAGGTAGGCCCGCCCCGTGTGCGCGACGCGGCCCGTCGCGATGAGCTGCTGGGCGATGTAGGTGACGCGCGTACTCGGCACGGCGAAGCCGATGCCCTGCGCCGCCCCGCCGTTGTTGTTCTGCGGGTCGGTCGCTTCCAGCGTCGGGATGCCCACGACCGTCCCGTTCAGGGTGACCAACGCGCCGCCCGAGTTGCCGGGGTTGATCGGGGCCGAGGTCTGGATGGCGTTGGGCAGGTAGGCGCCGTTGCCTTCCTGCACGGTGCGGTCGAGCGCGCTGATCAGGCCGGACGTGACGCTCTGCTTGAGGCCAAGCGGGTTGCCGATGGCGAGCACCGTCTGCGCCACGCTGAACGTGCCCGACGCGGCGAAGCGCGCCGCGGGCAAGCCACTGGCGTTGATGTGCACGATGGCGAGGTCATCGGCGGTGTCGGTTCCGACGAGGCGGGCGGCGTAGCTCTTGCCGGTGGCGAGGGTCACACTCAAGCTCTGGGCGCCGGCGACGACGTGGGCGTTAGTGACGATATCGCCGGTCGTGTCGTAGATGACGCCGGAGCCCGAGCCGATCCCGACGTTGTCCACGTAGACGACCGAGCGGCTCGCCGTCGCGAACGCCTGCTCGGTGACAGCATCGACCGGCGCGGCCGACACGGCTGCGGCGCGCGCCGCATCGTATGCCGTGGTGTTTGTGCTGAGGTTTGCGACGCCACGCGCGGTCGTCGTGGCCGCGCTGGCGCTAGGGCTGACCGTGGGCGTCGCCAGCACGCGGTCGGCGGCGACACCTGTCGCGACGAGGGCCACGGCGGCGATAGGTCGTGTGATTCGTTTCATTTTCATCGAGATCTACTCCTGTTATCATTAGCAACGGCGCGGCGCCCGCGCCCATCTCATCAATCGCTACACGGTCGATTCACCGTACATCTTCATGATAGTGGCCGTTGATAAGAGGATTGTGAGAATGCCATGTGAGATTTCTTATCTTTCCAATTTTTGTTTTCTAAACGGTTAGCGCGCTGGAGTCACAAGACTTCAGCGCGCTAACCATCTAGAAAAAGGACGCCAAATACTATCCTTCCAGGGTAGCCTCGACGCTCAACTGAACGTTGCCATGCAAGGCCTGCGAGATCGGGCAATTGTCCTTGGCCGCCTCGGCCGCCTGCCGGAAACCGGCGGCGTCGACGCCGGGGACGCTTCCGCGCACCGTTAGCGCGCTGGATGCGACTTTGAAACCCTCACCGACCTGCTCGAACGTGACGACCGCCTCAACCTGGAGCCGTTGCGGGGGCGTATTGCTCTGTCCGAGAATGTGCGAGAGGGCCATGGCGTAGCAGCTGGCGTGGGCGGAGGCGAGCAATTCCTCGGGGCTAGTGCGCCCGTCGGCCCGTTCGGTACGCGAGGCCCAGGTAACGGGCAAGCTGGTGAAAGCCTTGCTTGTGTCGGCGTCGAGGAGTCCCTTACCGTGGGCGAGGTCGCCCTCCCAGGTAACGGTAGCGCGGCGGATAGCAGCCATAGTCGTTTTTCCTCCCTACTAATTGATAGAGTGTGAACACAAAAACAGACGCATTCTCACGCTGGGACAACGAGAGCGGCGAGGAGCTTGTGCGTGATGGCGGCGAACCGTGTAGGATCACCGTGCGCGCGGGCGACAAGCATGGCGCCCTCGATGCCCGCCAACGTCAGCTGCGCGGCCGTCTCAATTGGACCATCGACGCGCAGCGTCCCGACTGTGGCGCCATCCTCCATCACGCGGTCCAGCCAGGCCTCGTGATCGTCATAGAACGCGCGCACCTCAGCGCGTACCGCGTCGGGTAGAGTCGGTAGTTCGGCTGAGAGCAGCGCACATAGACAGAGGCGCGGCCCATCGCGCAGCATCGCCTCGTAAAGGGCGACGTAGCGCTCCAGCTTGCGTCGCGCATCGCCGGTTTCTTGATCGATTGTCGCCAGCATAGCGCGGGTGTCGGTCCGATAACGGGCGACGACGCGACGCGCCAGTTCGCCCTTGCTAGGGAAATGGTGGTGGATTGACGCTTTACGCACGCCGACTTCGTCCGAAATGTCGGCATAGCTAAAGGCGTTGTACCCGCGCACCTGCATCAGGCGCTGGGCCACATCCATAATGCGGCGGTCGGTGGGAATCGTCGTGTTCACGCACGCAGTATATCACAACATCCAGCCGATCTACTATTTAGTAGGTAGTCTATTCTCGTAGGGCGTCGCGCGCGGCGGGCGAGACCGAGCGCGCCGTGGGCAACTGCGCGAGCTCGTCGCCGAAGATCATGTCCAACGTCCAGTCAAGTAGAATGCGAAGACGCTTCTCCAACAATGGCGTCTTGGCCAGGTATACGGCGCGCCACATGGCCCAGGCGAGGATCCCGGAAAAACGCAGACCGTAGACCTGCGCAACGCCGGAGCGCTTGCCCACGAGGGCCAGTTCGCCGATGGGCGTGTACACGAAAGGCCGGGGCTTCTCCCCGCGCATGGCCGCGACGATGTTGCGCGCCGCCTGCACGCCCTCACGCTGCGCGTTCTGCGCCGTCGCCGTGTAGGGCTTGCCGCCTTTGCAGGGGATCTCCGCGCAGTCGCCCAGCGCCCACACGCCGGGATGTCCCGCCACAGCCATACACGCGTCCACGACGACCGCGCCATGTTTGTTGTGCGCGCAATCAAGGTCCGTGACGAGGGGGTTGGGAGCAATGCCGCCGGCTCACACGAAGAGATAAGTCGGGATGCGCGTACCATCCTTGAGCGCGACGTAGTCGGGGCCAGCCTCCGTCAATTCCTTGAAGATGACCTCGACCCCGCGCTGCTCTAGCTTCTTCTGCGCGTAGCGGCCTAGCCCGGCGCTGATCTCCGGCATCAAGCGGCCGACAGGCTCGACGATGACGGAGCGTACCTCGCGCTCATCGAGCCGCGGATACTTCTTGATGCTCTCGCGCACGAGATCGTTGACCGCGGCCAGCGTTTCGACGCCGGTGTAGCCGCCGCCCCCCACAACGAACGTGAGCAAGGCGCGCCGCGTCGCGGGGTCGGGCTCGGCGTCGGCGCGATCGAGCAACTCGATCGCGCGGTTACGGATGGCGGCGGCGTCACCCACGCTCTTGACGGTCAGCCTGTACTCACGTACACCAGGGATATGGTGGTCGGCCGTGATGGAGCCGGGGGCGATGACCAGATGGTCCGCCTCCAGCGTGCGCGCGTCTTCGGGGACGCCATTGGCGGCGTCGCCGATGGTGAGTGACACGCTCTTGCGCGCGAGGTCGATGCTCTCAACGCGGCCCTGTGCGAAGGTCACGCGGGGCGAAAGGCGGCGCACCGGATTCAGGATATGCCGCGTGTCGACCGTGCCGCCCGCCACCTCGGTGAGCATGGGCGTGAAGAGGTGGAAATTGTTCTGGTCGACGAGAGTGATCTCACAGTCCTTCTCACGCGGGAGGAGGCGCGCCAACGCGCGGGCGGCGTTGACCCCCGCGAAGCCGGCGCCCACTATGACGATCCGCGTGCGCTCTTGCGCGGCCATGTAGCACCTCACGTTTGTACATTACTGGCGAACGAATGGGCGTCCGCGGGGCCGGCGAAGGCTTTTGTCGTGCGCTCTCAGTCCGGACGCTTCCTCTGGGAGCGCTACGCCGCGCTGGTGGTCGCGACATTGTACGACGGGCCCTTTTCCTGGATGGTAAACCCACTACTGCTGGCCTTCGACTCGAACTGAGCGGTCTGGCTGTTGGCGTCCTCCAAATGCATTTTGTTGATCGAATCCTTCGCCAACTCGCCGCGATCGGTTTGATAGATCGATCGTAGCGACGCCAGAGAAGCGACCGGTGCGCGCTGTGTCCCCCCGGCGCTCTCCGCCGCGGCGATCGCTTGATCTATTTCGTGAATCGCGGCGCCGAGCGCGGACGCCGCTACCGTAGCGCTACGCGCGCGATTCGTGGCGCCGACCGCGAACGCGCCCTTTTGGTAGGGCGCGTAGACATCGTGGTGGAAGATATAAAACGCGACACCCAAGTGGGACGCGAATGATGTATGGCTCACCGGAGCGGCCGCCGTGGCGCCTGTGGCGCCGCCGACAAGCTTATCTATGTCAGCGCGCTGCGCCCCATTGGCGAGCGCCCAGCTTGTGAAGCCGGCCGCCGGCTCGACAATCACGTTGTTGTGCATCTTCCAGTGGTACAGGCCACAGAATTTGGTGCACTGCGCGTAGTATGTGCCGGCCCGCGACGTATAGATCACGTCGCGTTCAATGTGGTTGGGGTAGGCGTCCATGTGCCCATCCAGCGCGGGAACCCACCAGTCATGGACGACGTCGCTGCTTGTCACGCGCCACTCGATCGTGCGGTTCACGGGAAGGTGAAGGTCGCCAACGGCGACGCTCAAGCCGGGTAACTGTGGGAACGTATACGCCCAACCCCACTGATAGCCGCGTATATTTACCTGAACGGTGTTACTAGCCAGCACGCGCGGGGGCGCATTGAGTTGCAGCGTGGAGATGGCGATGGCTAAGAGCACGGCAACGATGACGATAGGGATAGATGTCCAGGTGATCTCCAGGCGCGAATTGCCGTGGATCTGGGGCGGCTCGTCGTCGTCCGCGATGGGGCCGGAATGCCCAAACGTCATGATGGCGTAGAACATGAGGCCGCCGACCAGCACCACCACGGCCACCCCTACATACGTGACGATGGTCCACACGCGGTCGAGGCGACTCGCTGTCGGCGAGGCCGGATCGATCGGCCACACCGCGAACTGCGTATGATGGGGCAACAGAGGCGGCACGACGAGCAGCAGGATGGGGCCAATGATGACGATCGCCATGACGATCAGGCGAAGTGTCCGGTTTCTACTGGTCACACTCTATCTCCTATCGCGGGGCGGCGTGTACACGCGGATAGCGGGCGGCGTGAAAACGTAGACTTATGAACTCACGCAGGGGCCGATACACTACTATGCTACCTGTATTGGGGAGGCGCGACAAGGGCGCCGGGCGCTTGCCCGCGCGCGGCTACTTCAGGTACAGTGAGAGGTACATTATGTACTCCATCATCGCTGATGGTTTGCCGCGTGCTCCGACGCTGCCCCACAATCCGCGGTAAAGCCGCGCGTCTACGGTTGTCATGGTATGGTTTATGCCGCTGGCGTCGTGGCGCTATAGCCGGCTAGTGAAGGATGACGAGCGAAGATTATGGCAACGATTTCAGCGCCGCCGCCGGGAGCCGCCGCTCCCATGCCCGCCGGGTTAGCGCGCCAGCCTCAGACCCGTGGTATTGTCTCCTGGCTGACCACGACCGACCACAAGCGCATCGCCCTGCTGTACTTCTATACCACGTTCGCGTTCTTCCTGATCGCGGGCGTCGAGGCGTTGCTGATTCGCACGCAACTCGCCAAGCCTGACAACAGGTTTCTCACAGAGCAAGAATATAACCAGTTGATCACCGGGCATGGCTCGTTGATGATTTTCTTCTGGCTAGTGCCTGTATTCTCGGCGTTTGGCAACTACTTCGTGCCGCTAATGATTGGCGCGCGTGATATGGCTTTCCCGCGCCTGAACGCGCTCTCCTTCTGGCTGCTCCCACTGGGCGGCCTGACCGTCCTGGCCGGCTACCTCACGCCGCAAGGTCCGGCCGCCAGTTCATGGTGGGGCTATCCGCCGCTCTCCAGTAACACGTACTCGCCCGGTATCGGGCAGGACCTCTGGATTGTCGGCCTGCACATCGTCAGCATCTCGTCTATCGTCGGCGCGGTCAACTTCATCGTGACGATCTTGACGATGCGCTGCAAGGGCATGACCTTCTTCCGCATGCCGCTCTTCGTGTGGGGTATGCTGACCACCTCGATCCTGGTTATCACCGCCATCCCTGTCTTCGCCGCGGTGCAGACGATGAACCTGCTCGACCGCATCGCCGGCACGCACTTTTTCACCGGCCCGCACAGCGACGCAGTACTCTACCAGTACTTATTTTGGTGGTTCGGCCACCCCGAGGTCTACATCCTGGTGCTGCCGGCCTTTGGCCTCGCCTCAGAGGTCTTCCCCGTCTTCGCGCGCAAGCCGATCTTCGGCTACAAGTCGGTCGCCCTTGCCACGATCACGATCACGATCATGGGGCTCATGGTGTTCGGGCACCACATGTTGGTCTCGCCGACGCCGCTGACCACGCGTGGCGCCTTCATGTTGATGAGCTACGCCATCGCCGTGCCCTCGGGCATCAAGGCCTTCAACTGGACGGCCACGCTGTGGGGCGGGCGTATCTTCCGCAATACGGCGTTGCTCTTCATGTTCGCCTTCCTGGTGCAGTGGTTTATCGGCGGCATCTCGGGCGTCTACCTCGCCACGATCCCGATCGACCAGCAGGTGACCGACAGCTATTTCCTGATCGCGCACTTCCACTACGTCATGATGGGCGGCTCGGTCTTCGCCGCTTTCTCTGGCTTCTACTACTGGTTCCCCAAGGTCTTCAACCGGATGCTCGACGAGCGGTTGGGCAAATGGAACTTTTGGCTGATGGTTATCGGCTTCAACACGACCTTCTTTATCCAGCACTTCCTGGGCATGAACGGTATGCTGCGCCGCGAGGCTAGCTACCCAGCGGCGACGGGCTGGCAGTGGATGAACGATGTATCGACGGCCGGTTCCTATATCCTGGGCATCGGCATCTTGCTGTTCATCGTCAACGTATGGTACAGCCTGCGCCGCGGCGCCGTGGCCGGGCCCGACCCCTGGAAAGCAAATACGCTGGAGTGGACGACGAGTTCGCCGCCGCCGTGGTACAACTTCGCCACGCTGCCGGTCGTGACGTCGCTGCGCCCCGCGCGCGACCTGCGCCGCGCCGGGCGTATCGATCCCGGACAGGACGGCCGCGACGAATTCGGGTCACGCGGAGACAACACCGTGGCGAGCGCCGGCCCCGTGCCCTATATGCCCGGCCCCGATGACGTTTGAGTGACGAGTGACTACGCCGTGAGACACGGCGAGGAACGAGTAATGACGATGGAGGTGGTGCGATGAGTACGACGGCAGCGCCGCCACAGGCGCCAACAGCCGCACGGCCGGTTGTCGGCCTCTTCGACGACATTGGCCGGGCCGAGCACGCGGTCCATAGTTTGCTCACGGCGGGCTTTGAACGAGGCGCCGTGAGTATGGAGTGGGAGGAGATCGACGCTCCTAATACCGCGCCGCCCGCGCCGCACTCTTACTCAGCGCCTTTCGCTTTCGTTACTTCGCTCCTCGGCGGCGCCATCCCCGCCGTGCTTGCAGCTCTTTTCGCCCCACAAAAAGTGACGCTGTACGGTCTGGATCTGTCTATTTCGCCCGTGCTGGCTCTGGCGCTCACCGGTGGGACGTTCGGCTGGATCCTCGGGGCTATTCTGGGATTCGGCCACTTGGGGCGGGAGGACGAGCCGGAGCCGATCTCGCTGCAGGCGCCGATCATCACGGTGTCCGTGCAGGCGCCGGAACGGCCGGGTGAGGCGCGCGCGATCCTGCATGCCGCAGGCGCGCGCACGATACAGGGGGGTGACCGCGCCTATAACGCCCAGGCTAGCGCGCCAGGTGGGCGCCGAGCCCCCTACAGCGCGGCGCCGACGCCGCCCGGACGTCACGAACGGCTGCCGCTCGGCCCTCAAGGAACGCAAACCGGTCCGCGACGTACGGGGATAGCGCTTGTCGCGGCCGTCGTCGTTGGCCGGCTCTTCGCGTTGCTGCGCCGCCGGCGGAATTAGTCCCAGGCCTGATGCGAAGCGCATGACCATGACCAACCGCTCGGTCGTCTATGTGGACAACGTAGGGATCGGCTCGGGCTCCGGCGTCATCTACGACACGACCGGCGATATCGTCACCAACGCCCACGTCGTCGCTGGCGAACAAAGCTTGAGTGTGACGCTCGCCACCGGAAAGAGCTACGCCGCCCGCCTCGTCGGGACCGACACCGTCGACGACCTCACCATCGTGCACATCAACGCGTCCGGTCTACCTGCCGCTCGCTTCGCCTCCTCGGGCACGTTCAGCGTGGCGCAAACGGTGCTCGCCATCGGCAACCCGCTCGGCCTCGGAACCGGTCAACGTGTTATGCGCCGCCATGAGACAAGCGATAGGCCCGCACCGCGCGCGCAATCGCTGTTATCGCGACCTCTGGCTCCGCGACCTCGATCACTAAGCCGTTGTAGGTCTCGTCGGTGAGATGGATAACGATGGCGTGCGCGGGATCATGGACATCCCAGAAGACGCGGCCATCCGCGGTGGCGAAGGAGCCGGCGGCGAGGACGCCCGGCACGTAGGCGCCGAGCCGCCAGCCCGGCGGCCCCGCGTAGGCGATCGCGGGATCAATCGTCGCGCCAGTGATATGAGCCAACGGGATGTCTAACCGACTCGTTAAGGTCCAGAGCTTATCCAGGCCCGTGATATGCACGATGAGCGTGGTGGGCGTGAGTTCCAGCTGGGCCATCGGTACCCTCCTTCCACCTGGCCCGGCGCGGTCTGCGTGAGCGGACGCCGCACCCTGTCGGGTCCGTTGCGCCGCGTGACATGCGCGCGAGGTCTGGGTGTACCAGGGCGCTCCAACGCGCCACACAGGTTGTCCAGGGGCGTGAGGGCGTGAGGATAGGACCAAAAACCACCCTCACGCCCCTTTTCTCCACCTCTCCCGCGCCGTCTGGCGCTCGCCCCGCGACCGGGGCCGTTGTGAACCATTGACGCGTGCGGCCCCTTACGTTGTCCGGCCCTCGATGGCCGACTGCTGGCTCGGGGCCTGGCCGCCGACCTTGATGGTGCGCGCCTTGGCGTGCGCGGCCTTGGGCAACGTCAGCGTCAGCACGCCGTCGCGATAGTCAGCACTGGCGCGCTCCGCGTCCACGTCGCCCGGGAGCTGCACCTGCTGCCGAAAATCGCCGGCATCGGTCCCCACGTAGATGGCCCGCGCGTGCTCGGGCGCGGCGATCCGCGTCGTGCCCTGCAAGGTCAACACATTCTCTTGCGCCGTGATGGTCAGCGCATCGGGGTTCACGCCCGGCAGCAGGGCTTGCAGGAGATAGCCCTCATCGGTCTCGTACAGGTTGAGGCCCAGCCCCGTAGCGGGGACGAGGGCGCCGCCGCCGGACGTGGTGAAGGCGTCGCGGAAGAGTTGGCCCATGGCCTCGTTCAAGGGCGTGAGGCCGCGCGGATTGTAGCGCGTGGTGTCGCGGTTGGACATGGCTACGTCACTCCTTTCTTCCATAGGTCTCTATACGTTGTCGTTGTAATCACCCGACCCGGCCCTCTCGACCGGGCACACCACCATCATACAAATTGAGCCAAAGACTGTCAAGGTGAAGGGGCTCCCGCTGCGAGAAACCAGGGCGCGGCCCTCACCCCCAACCCCTCTCCCTGACGCGGGAGAGGGGAGCCGCCTGTCGTGGCGCGTGGTCCTCCCCTCTCCCGCGTCAGGGAGAGGGGGAAAACTAAATGGCCCTGTGTGCGGGACTTTCCGACCGGCGCGGCGTGTGGTATACTGATGGCGTGTGTAGACACGGCGCTGCGGTTCGGTTTTGGTATGGTTTGGGACGGCGTGGCAGGCTTTGCCTGGCGCGCTTTGGCACGGGTCCACCGGATTCGGTGGACACTTGGCACGGCTTGGTTCTGCTGAGTTTCGGCTCAGTTCGGTTGAGTTCACCTCGGTTTAACTAGCGCCACTTCGTCGTCGCACACACGCGAGAGCCGCGGCAGAATCCTGTCGCGGCTCTCGCTTTCTGTACAAGGGCATCGGCGCCCGATGCGGCCGCTGACCCGCGCGCGGTCGCCGTGCCGGATCGCTAGCCACAGGCGCTTAGACGCACCACGCGGGCTGTCGAGGGCTTAATCCAGCGCCTCTTGCCCTTCGATGTCTGCGTAGATGTCCTCCCGGCTCAAGCGCGAGGCGAGCGTGGAATATCCCTGCCCGCTGTCACCGGACGGCCCACAGGGCGAGGCCACGATGAGGGCAGATCGCCGGGGTGACGAAGACCGCGAATCATACAGCTTCCGTCACCCTACCCCTACATGTTGTTGATTACAGGTAGAAAGTGGGTCTATAATCTCTACATGTACATGTGTAGAGGTACGATAGGAGCGTGCGCACCAACGCAGGGGAGAGGTATGCCGACAGAAGGGGCGGGGCTAGCAGAGAGGCCCGACGACACCGACGACCGGGCTGGCGCGCAGCACCGCTATGTCGCGCTGCTGGAGCGGCTGCTGGCGCTCCAGGCCACCACGGTCCCGGAGGCGCTGGAGCAGGCCGCCCAACTTGTGGTCGCGGCGCTGGGCACAGATAAGATCGACGCCTTTCTCTATGACGCGGCGCGGGACGCGCTCGTGGCCGTGGGGGTAAGTGAGACACCCATGGGCCGGCACGAGCGCGCGCTCGGCCTGGACGTGCTGCCCCTGACCGGCGGCGGGCGCACGGTCGAGGTCTTCCAGACCGGTGTGCCCTATACCTCAGGGCAGGCGGATCAGGATCCGCAACAGCTCGCGGGCTTCACGCAAGGGCTGGGCATCCGCTCGATGATGATGGCGCCGCTCGTTGTGGCCGGCTGCGCGGCGCGGCGTGCTCGCCGCCGACTCCGCGCAGCCGGAGGCCTTCAGCACGGAGGATCTGCACTTCTTGCAGGCCATGGCCCGCTGGCTGGGGCTGGTCGCGCACCGCATCGAGGCCGAAGACGCGCGGCGGGCGGCCGAAGCGGCGGTGCAGGTGCGCGACGACTTCCTTACCGCAGCCGCGCACGACCTGCGCACGCCGCTGACGAGCCTGCACGGCCGCGCGCAGCTCATGCAGTGGCGCCTGGCCCGCGACGAGGCCCCGGATCGCGTGTGGCTGCAGGAGCAGATGGCGGCCGTGAGCGCGGCGACCACGCAGATGATCGCCCTGGTCGAGGAGATCGCCGACGTGGCCCACTTGCAGATCGGCCAGGCGCTGGAGCTGCACCGCGAGTCCGTGGACCTGGGCGCCCTGGTGCGCAGCCTTGCCGCGGAGGCCAGCGTGGGCACGGAGGGGGTCACTATCACCGTCGAGGTCCCGTCGGAGCCCGTGGTGGTGGTGGGCGATCGCGCCCGCTTGCAGCGCGTGCTCCAGAATGTGCTCGCCAACGCGGTCAAGTTTAGCCCCGCGCAGACGCCCATCCACCTAGCGGTGCGCGCCCCCGCTTGGTGGGTCACGATCACCGTCGCGGATCAGGGCGTGGGCATCCCGGCGGATGAGCTGCCGCGCCTCTTCACGCGCTTCTACCGCGCCTCGACGGCGACCGGTGTCCCCGGCAGCGGGCTGGGCTTGTGGGGGGCGCAGGCCATCGTAGCGCAGCACGGCGGGACGATCCGGGTGGAGAGCGTCGTGGGCCAAGGGACCACGGTGGTCATCGCCCTGCCCCGCGTGCCCAACGTGGCGGACGGGGTGGCCACCGCACCGCCGGCGGGGTGAGCCGCCCCCCGCTGGAGCGGCGGAGGGGGGAGGGGCCGGCCATGCACCGCCCGCAGCCCCTAGCCCAGCACCGCGGCGGGGTCGCCGCCGAGCAACTCGGCGGCGGCGGTCAGCAGGTCGGTGACATTCCAGGGCTTGGCCAGCCAGCGGCACGGCCCCGTGAACGCCGCGTCGCGCGGACGGGGCTCGCCCGTCACGAACAGCACCGGGACGTCGGCCATGCCGGGAAGCGTGCGGAGCTGGCGGTACACGGTGATCCCGTCGAGGCCGGGCATGTTCACATCGAGCAGGATGAGATCGGGGTGCAGCGTGTCCAGGGCCGCCAGGGCCTTGGCCCCATCGTCGACGGCCGTCACGATCCACCCCCCGATGTCGCTGAGCACCTCTACCAGGAGCCCGCGCGCCGTCGCATCGTCTTCGGCCACCAGAATCGCTTTCTTCATGCGTTAGCCCTCGTCGGCGCGATCAGCGCCCGATGCACATACATGCAGCGCCGTGTCGGGGCTGCATCCGGCCCCGCAGGGGGCGTCACCGCAGGTCAAGGAAGCCACGGTAAACCTCGTCCGCTGGGCATAGCAAGAACCGTACCGCGGGAGCGGCGGCCGTTCGGCGCACCCTTTAGGGTGCGCCGACGTGCGCGTTTTGCCAGAAAGGTTGAGGCCAACGCCCGCTGGCCCCTACGCGATTCCGAATGATAACGATCACTACGCGGCCCTCGATTTAGGCCCATTGCTAAGATCGTAGCGACAGGCCTAGAGGGCGGCCACAGGCTAAGCAGGTCACCAGAAGCCTGGCATGGTATGTTGAGCGTGAATTGGGCGTAAAAGCGTGCCGAACTTATGGTCATGTGCTTAGAACAGGTCGGCGCTGGGCGCCTTGTAGTCGCGCCGCAACTCAGTCAGCCAGTTGACGATACCGGTAATCATGATGACGAGGCCAGCGATCCACATAATGGGCGTAACCGCGATGCCAGCAAGGGTCAGCGCGATGCCGATAGCCGTCACAAGTGGCTGCCAAGTCGGGGCTACGACATGCATCTCGTCGTGCGGTTGGCGCGTTGGATTGGCGGTGCCAGGCCGGTTGGGCGGAAGCGCATCCGCTTGCTGCTGCATAGTCATAGCGTACAGTCCTATTTCACTCTGTGGTAAGCGTGCCCTGGGTGTTTTAACGCAGATATAAAAATGCCCAAACAAACGAGGCCAGGAACATGAGAACCGCGCCAAGAACAATTGCCATGGCTAGGCGCAGATTGAAGCTGATCAGACGGTTGTGCATCGACGGCCTCCATGACTAGAGTTATAAGGACGGGCAACGTATAGGAGCGCGTCACTTACTGCTGTGCTTACGCATTCGGTTCGGGGGCGGCGTCGGACGGCTCAGGTCCCTGATAATATTTGATCGACTGCTCGACGGTGATACCGATGACATAGCCCACGATCCAGCCGAGCGTGCCGAAAAACGCGGTGAAGAGCAAGAGACCGCCCCATGGATCGGCTCCGTTGAACCCTCCCGTGATCGTCGCCCCCGACAACCAGCCAATCGAACCAAAGGCCAGCGACAGGTACCACGCGTCTCTGAAACCGCGGTGCGTGTTCCAGTACTGTCTAAAACCGTTCATAGTGGGTAATGTAACCTCCCGCATGTGAGTTGGAGCAAGGGGTGCGCCGCATTGCTATCGGCTGTTAGCCTGTCACTTTCAAGATACCTGACCACGCTCCGTTTGGTTTTGGCCGCCGCTCCCGATAGGAGTATAATCCACATAAGTAGCCGACCGCGGATAGCTGAACGAGGTATTGCTCGATGTCTATTGTTTTACCAGTCAAGCGTACCCGTCGCCATGAGTGGCCGCAACAAGCGATCGTATCGGGATTTATCGCCACGGCAGTAGCGGCTGTTGTACTGGTCGGCGCTTACGTCGCCGCTCAAGGTTTGAGCCAATCATACGCGCCTGGGACCACGAACACAATTGTACACTGGTTCTATAACCTGACCCACAACCGCGCCACGACCGCGGCCAAGGACTCGCTCTACGGCGCCCTGCTGCTGCATGTGGCGTTCGGCCTGTTCTGGGCCGGTATCTACGCCTACTACGCCGAGGCCGCCCTGACGGGTCCGGGGTGGCGCAAAGGTTTGGCTTTCTCGCTAGGTCCCTGGCTGCTCTCGGTCGTCGTGCTGCTGCCCCTGCTAGGCGGGGGCCTCCTGGGCTTTGGCTTGGGCGCGGGCCCGCTCCCGCTCATCGGCAACTTCGTGCTGCACGCCGTCTATGGCGTCGTGCTGGGTACGATCTATGGGCTCAACGCTATCGGCGGAGCCGACGCAAACGGGCTTGAGCTCAAGCGCGACAACACGGCCGAACGGGGCGCCGCGCTCGGTATCATGGCGGGAGCTGTCGTCGGAGGCATCGCCGGTTTGGGCATCAGTCTTTTCGCCGGCGCGGCCGACGGCGTGATCACAGGCCCTTTGCAATTGTTCTTATTTGGAGCCGTGCTCGGCGCGGTCGGAGGCGCCCTGCTTGGGTCGATGTCGGGGCTGACCAACATCTCCAAGTGAGTCGGTAGCCAATAATTGTACGATCTTGCTAGTCCCTACGGTTCATCGTCGGATGAAGGCGCTGAAGTCGCTAACTTGATGGGCAATATGCTCAGCGTCGTTGAGAATGAGGTCCGTGTCCGGCGTCATCAAGGCGAAAAATAGGACCGCGCCGGCGATGAACTCTATCAGGTCGCCCGGCAGCGCCATAACCAGGCCGGCCAAGTGTTGGTCGTCGATGGGCGCGATGCCCCATAGAGGTTGCCGCCACGCGTAGAACGGGTACACCACCGTATCTTTGGTAGCGAAGATCATGCCCAGCAGGGCGTTGGGGATCGCGGCCGCCCACACATAGATCAGGCGCAAGCCGGGGTGCAGGCGCGAAGGCCCAGGCATGGGTTCGACGATGACCCACCAGAATAGCAGGCCCGTCCCCAGGAAATAGAGGTGTTCGAGCAGATGAACGCCATCACTGCGCAGGGTAGCGTCGTACAACGCCGGGAGGTGCCAGAGCAACAGACCGGCATTGTAGAGTAGCCACGCCACCAGCGGGGCGGTCAACCGGCGTGTCAGCCCCCGCAGCCAGAGGGTGCGGTGATGTGTGCGCGCCACCGCGCGCGCCAGTCCACGGGGCATGCCGAGGAGCAGAACCTGGACGGGCTTGCCGAGTAGAAGCAAGGGCGGCGCGACCATCAACAGGACCATATGCTGCGCCATGTGCAGGGTGAAGAGCCGCTCATCGAGCGTGTCGAGCGGCGAGGTCAACGCAACCAACACGGCCAGCAACCCCAGTGTGAAATAGGCGACGTGACGCCGTTTGACCACACGCCCAAAGCGGCCGCGCCGCGCGAGGTCGCGCAGCCCGCGTGTATAAAGAGCCGCCACCAGCACGAGTCCCACCACCACATTCGGTGGGAACGACCAATCCAGCAGGAACGACGCGACAGACATGACGGCTCCTACAAGGAGTATCGATGATGACGGTTCGCGGGACCGGAACGAACGCCGGACGTGTTGCCCGACAGTTCAGTGTAGCGCACTGCGTTGGGCCATCCAAATAATGACCACGATTAAACAAGTAACTGTTGTAACACGGCATACTACCCTTATGAAGAGTTGGATGGGGAGCGTAATTGGTGGCGTGCTGGCTGCTAGTGTCGTGACAGTCGTATGGTTCATCGGGAGCCAGCGCCACCCTACACCCACGAATGAGCTGCGCGACCTCGCCACCAGCCTGCTGTGCCTCTCCCCGAGCGGCGCTCCGCGGCCTGGCAGTCCGACCGTCGAAGAGGCATGGAAGCGCATCGCGGGCGTCACGATCGCGCGGGCGCGCCCCCTCTACCACGGCGCCCTATCGATCCAGTTGCACTATGACCACGCGGGGCTCGTGGTTCCCGTCGGCTTCATTCGTGTCGGCCCGCTGGGTGGACATCATTGGATTCCATCAACCGACCCGCCGACCGTTTCGTGGCTGAACTTGGCCTGCGGCAGTAAGTCGTGAGGGGTCACGCCGTTGGGGAGGCCCATTGGCCCTGCGCGAAGAGGTTATGCTTATCCCATAGCGCCGTATAGCGCCAGATGTCCAGGAACTGGCCCAAAGTATATGTCCCTTGTGTCGGGCTCTCGACGTATATGATGCCGGCCGCTGCGCGTAGCGGCCTAGCCCGGCGCTGATCTCTGGCATCAAGCGCCCGACAGGCTCGACGATGACGGAGCGCACCTCGCGCTCGTCGAGCCGCGGATACTTCCCTTTGATACTCTCACGCATCAGATCGTTGAGCGCGTCCAGCATCTCAACACCAGTATAGCCGTCGCCCCTAACAACGAACGTGAGCAAGGCGCGCCGCGTCGCGGGGTCGGGCTCGGCGTCTGTGACGCCGCATGAACGGCGCCACGACAACCCAAGGGATCAAGCGAGTTCACGCTGCTCATCAGGGGCGCCGTTCTCCTTGCTCCGTGATAGGGCCGCTCCTGACAACTCGGCATGCGCCCCTTACGCCTTATGGGAGCATTGCCCCGAAGGAGTGCATTGCCTTGGCTTCTTGGGACGTCGCAGGCATTCGGCGCAACTATTTCATGAACCTAGGATTTCCAGGATATCGCGGCAATGCACACACGTATCACGATGTCGGAGTTGAATGAACTGAATGGCCGACCCCGATCTGCGACAATCGGGGCAGCACAACCCCGCGCTCTCGCGCCATCCCCCGGCGATGGCGGCCCGGCGCCGCTTCGCAGTCTCGTGCTCGCGACTGTATAGGGATTGGCTCGTTTCTTGACACCGCGTGTTGAATTAGTGCAGAATATTCGCAAGCTAAGTACAGTTCCACAGTAAAAGGGTCAGGAATGGTCAAGCGCGTCGTCCCCTTGCTATAGTTCGTGTAGCTATAGACCAAGGAGGAGACAATGCGTGGACGAATCTCGCGGGTGGCCGTTGTGGTCGACGACCCGACCCGCACGACGCTGGAAGGCTGGCTGCGGAGCCCGACAACGCCGCTGGGGCGTGCCAAGCGGGCGCGGGCCATCCTGTTGTTGGCGGCGGGTGAACGCTACGCCCATGTGGCGGAACGGGTGGGCCTGGCCGAGCGCCATGTGCGTAAATGGGCGGTGCGGTTCGGGGACCAGGGCGTCGCCGGGCTGCACGACAAGTCACGCCCGGGCCGCGCGCCCGTTTTTCCCCCCTGAGGTGGCGGTGCATGCGGTGAAGATGGCCTGCGAACGGCCTGACGAGCGGGAGCGCTCGCTCTGTCAGTGGGACTGTGCGGAACTGGCGCGCCCGTTGGTGGCGGAAGGACTGGTGGACGGCATCTCCGACGAGACGGTACGGCGCATTTTGGCGCACCACAAGCTCAAGCCCTGGCGCCACCACCTCTGGCTCTCGCCCAAAGTGCCGCGCGATGCGCGCTTCGTGGCCCAAGTGCGGGAGATGATCGACCTCTATACACGCCTGCTCGCGCCCTGGGAGGCGGTCATCTGCGTCGACGAGAACACCAACCTGCAGCCACGCCCCCGCCTGTCCCCGACGCGTCCGGCCTGTCTGGGTGCGCCGGGGAAGCCGGGCCAGCCGGTGCGCGTGGAGCACGAGTACCGGCGCTGCGGCGCGCTCAACCTGTGCGCGGGCTTTGACACACGCAGCGGCCACGTCTATGCCCGCACCGCGCGGCGCAAGCGCCAGGTCGAGTTCATCGCTTTCCTGGAGCACCTCGACCGGGAGGTGCCCACGACCGTGACCACGATCCACCTCGTCATGGACAATCTGCCCATGCACAACGGCCGGAAGGTCCAGGCGTGGCTGGCCCTGCATCCACGTTTCCGGTTCCATTTCCCGCCCGTCCACTGCTCGTGGATGAACCAGGTCGAGCAGTGGTTCAGCATTTTGCAGCGCAAGCGCCTGCGCATCGCCGATTTCACCGACCTGGATCACCTGGCCGCGCGCTTGTACGCGTTCGTTGCGGAGTGGAATGAGCACGCGCATCCCTTCAACTGGTCGAGCAAATCCGCCGCCAAGGTGATGGCGGCCTGCGAGGAGGCGCCGCATGACCTTGCCTGCGCCGCTTGATTTCCTTACCTATTTACTGTGGAGCTGTACTAATACTACAACGTTAGGTGGTCAGGATGAATCGAGAAGGCGGCGGAGGACACGTTTGCGATGGGAGCGGTGCGCGTTGTGGTTCTGACGCTGGGTATAGCGCAGCAGCGCGAGCGCCCGCTGCG
>JAABUL010004591.1_pt1 | contig 18258 bp, 16 predicted proteins | sample 5559151 | NCBI WGS metagenome assembly JAABUL01 (sample SAMN10711876, study PRJNA513368) | rock metagenome | isolation source: Antarctica rocks | place: Antarctica: Victoria Land, Pudding Butte sud | reverse complement strand
TTAACCCATCAGATGTCGACCAGCCCTTACAGCCTCCTCTGGCCTACGCCCCTTACTTTCCCCGTGACCACTCACCTCGCTGGCACGTTTTCCTCTCGGACGGCAAGTTAGGCAAGGTCGCTGTCCCACCTTTCACCATGACAACCTTCAATAAACCCCTTACCGACGACAACGGCAACCCAACCTTCAATGTGCAAACATTCAAGATGCAATTCCAAGCCCCACCGCAAGCCGGGAAATATCCCTTCGTGATGCACCTGGTTTGCGACAGCTACATTGGTATGGATAGCAAGGAAGAGGTGGTGCTGGAAGTAGAGGATAGTGCCAAGGCGGTCGCAATGGACAATGCCGAGGATGACATTAGCGAACCAGATGAGGGTAAATCTTCCGCATCGGCAACTAAACCAAGCTGACCCATGAGCTCAGATTCACTCGCCGGCCAAATGAGCGCGCTCAAAAGCGCTGGCGTCTCGGGTCTAACGTCACCGCCCAAACGGTCCAAGAAACGCGTCCAAGCTGAATCCAGTGACGAAGAAAGTGACACGGAGGGCGAGGCGGAGGATACGAGCGACACAGATACGGATACTGACACCGAAGATGAAGGGAAATGAGAAGAGGTAGAGCCAGAACTGGTGTTGATTTTGGCATTGCGACCGGCGTCACACGCTGTTACTTGGGGATACACCGCTCTGTGGCACGCAATGAGCTTGCAATGTATCATACGCTTGGACTGGTGGTACGGACATTCTTCCCATATGTAAAGAACACTCAGGAATGAGATCGCGCAGGGTATTCACCGTGATGCTCACTTGCAACCTCCTTCGGCTCAAATATTTGCGGAAGAATAGCCTGCCTTTGATATCATGCACCCTCAAGCTTTTTTAAGCAATTCTAGCAAGTACAACAATGTTAGTCGACTTCTGATGGAAGACCCAAGCTTTACGGTCTTCCCAGGCGTGGAGCGCTCGTGAAGTCGGACGACCTGGATCGTTAACCGCATCATAACCTGATCACTGTTGCACTTACCTTTGTCCCTGAAGTATAAGATGTCCTCGACGTATAAGACGTGAGAAAGACTATTTCCAAGTTTTTCTGATGCTAGTTTTATGCAAGCTAAATTACCTTAGCGGCCAGGGGTAGGATATCTGTACCGTAACGATACCGTAGCATTACAGTTTGCTCTTGGTTACGTGTTCCCAAAAGTACATCGCCTTAACACAGTCCCCTAGGAAATATATATATTAAATGAACGGTTTTATATAATAGATACGTTAACGATTCTTTATAATAATAGTAAAACCTTAAATCTTAGCGCGGTATTTCAAACCCCGCTTTATTATCCCTATAACCGGAGGTCGCTTGGAGCCTCCATGTATGCCTATCCCACGTCGCCCACGCCCCTTGTCGCCCGGACCCTCCGCCCCCTGTATAAAATTCGGCTAAATCGCCTGAATCTAAGGTTAGATTTCGCGGAATATTAAAGAGATATATAGCCTTATACTCCTGAGTAATAGGCTTAGCAGCCTTAGCAGCTACTATGGTATAATACTAAGTACGTTAGCTAAGCAGGTACGGAGTATAATAAAGACTATAATTATACGGTTAATATATAATACCTTTTAGATATTAAATACTTAAAGTTTATAATATTAATTAGTTAAATTACCGTACTAAAACCGTTAACTATTTACTACCGCCTGTACACCGTCCGAGCAACCCACTGCTGGCCGCTAAGGTAGGCCACACCACATTATGAGGATTCTTCTTTCCTACAATGCAAAAACCACAAACGACTATTGATATATGATGTAATGGATGAGCATGCTTTTCACGAAATCTTTTCAATACACATACCACATATCTAGGGACGTCGTATCATCAATCATCGCTTCGTCGTCCTCTCGTCTCATTCAATCATTAGACTCGGTTGCAGGGTGCTCATGCGTGAAGGCCAGCCCTGAACGCCAAAAAGAAACCGTGTCCGAGGATCAGGCATGTCGCTGCGTTCACGGCAAGGAAGAAAGTCCGTCCAAATTTCGCCAAGACGAGCACAAGAGCAAAACTAGGAGCACGCAATTCAGACCCAAAACGATGAATCGTTCAACCTGAGGGTTATGATTTGTATTCCATAAGACTTACCAAAAAGGCCTACTTTGTGCCACTTCCTTTATCCCTGGGTTATAGACAAGTTGGGAAACCAGCCCTTTGTGCGCCGATCCAAGACTCTCCAATGGCCACAGACATCATTGGTGCGCCTGGTGCTAGATACCTTAACCGTTCAGCCCATATTGTATACAAGAACCGGGCGACAGTTCTGTCAAGAATATCCCAGAGCATCGGCGGCAGCAATCACTGTTGACATTGTTATCCTCTAGAAGTAAATCGAGCTGGCGTAGCAATACTCTTCCCTGTACTGAAACGCAAAGTCAATCTACAGGATGAGGCACCAACCATGTAAATCAACCGTCTCTGAAGTCATCGTAACAACACATCATACATCACATTTGTCTGCTAGCTTCACGAACTGTCGTAGCTGCGATCCCGAAGCTAGCTATATTATATCATCCACCCTCGCAAAGTCTGTAGGAACGAGTTGATCAACATCTGTACCTCATTCGCTCCTCACTAAGGCATATACCATCCCCAACATCCTCTCCCTTCATATCTGGAACACCACAACGAGGACCATTATCCGTTCATGCAAGCCCCTCACATAGCCGCCGTTGTGAGCCATGTCGTAGTCATTTTGCCAGTCTAATCCTGTACTACGTTCTTTCATGGCAATTAGTTTTCTGTCAGCCTGTTTCCCATTGGGTCACATGCATGCTTGCTTGGTTGGGTTAATTGCTTGGCTGACCTGATTGCATTGTAATTCATTCATGTATCTAGCCATGCTGTCGTCTATAACATAGAAGTCTTCTAGCAGCCAGACAATTCATGCTTTTCAGTTATCACTGCTGTGCATTTCGCTGAGACTCTGTTGAAGACTCTCTCTCGCAAAGCAAATAGAAAAGTGTCTTCGGAAGTCAAATCACGGTCCTATTCTTCAATCATATGATAGCAAAGTGAGCGATTTCATTTGTGGTTGCTGCCTTGTTTTCGATGATCCTGCTACAACAATATGAGGACTTGTTGACTGATTGCTTACATCTTCAGTGCAGTCGCTGGTGAGAAGTCCCAACAAACACTAGCTAATATTTGGTTCTAGGGCTAAAGAAACTAGCGTCTGTTCATAGGTGTACCTTAGCGGCCAGTAGTGGGTTGCTCGGACGGTCTACAGGCGGTAGCAAATAGTCAACGGTTTTAGTACGGTAATTTAACTAATTAATATTATAAACTTTAAGCGTCTTAGATCTTAGAGGTATTATATATTAGCCGTAAAATTTACGGTCTCTATTATACTCTATATCTGGTTGGCTGACGTACTTAGTCTCGTACTATAATAGCTACCAAGCCTGCCAAGCCTACTACTTAGGAGCATGAGGCTATATATCTCTTCAACGTTCCGCGAAATCTAACTCTAGATTTAGGCGATTCAGGCGAATTTTATGCGGGGGGTAGAGGGTCTAAGTGACAAAGGGCGTGGGCGACGTAGGGTAGGCATAGAGGTTCCAGGCGACCCCTGATAATAAAGCGGGGTTTTAAATACCGCGCTAAGATTTAAAGTTTTACTATTACTGTAAAGAATTATTAAGGTATCTATTATATGGAACCGTTAATTTAATATGCGTATTTCCTAAGGGACTGTGTTAAGGCGATGTAGATTTGGGCAGACGTAACCAAGACAAAACTGTATTACTACGGTATCGTTACCGTACAAACATCCCACCTCTGGTCGCTAAGGTAAGTTCTCTCTCATGGATTTCTGCTTATTAAGCAGCTGCCAAGACCTACCCCGCAGCCACCCCCCACCCTCACTCAAGTATTCCCGTTTGACTCAATTGCTAGGTCAGCAGACAAGCTGCCTTTTGGACCTAGCTGGATTACGAGTGCTATCTTTTACGATTATCTACCGGTAAACATCTTCACAAGGGCGTCCACCCCGCTGTCATCATAGCGCCCGTTCAGCCACGACCATTGCTCTTGCTACTACCCCACTGATACCGAGGCTCAAGAGGCCCGGAAGAATCTAGCTTCATTTGCACAAGCTACTACCATGAATCGTGGTGGCCGCGGTCCGGGTAGAGGGCGTGGAGGTGACGGAGCTCATGGAGATGGAGGAAGAGGCCGTGGAATCAGAGGGAGGGGCCCGGGGGATGGAGGGGGAGGTCCGCATAGTGGGCGCGGCGGAAAATTGGGAGACGACGAATATACGAAAGGAAGCCTTGTTGAGGGGTAAGTCCTGTCCTCTTTTAATCACACATGGCTGTTAAGGCATTGCTCCAGCCCATCAGGCCAAGAGACTTCCCTCGACAAAGATGTCATGAGCAAGGAAGACATCGTCGTTCAGTCCAACCGAGAGTTGTCGCTCGATACACTTACAGTCTCCGAAATCAAACTCCCGCTCCGACCTGGATATGGACAAGATGGCCGTAAAATCCTTCTCAAAACCAATTATTTCAAGATGCAGATTAACACCTCGAAACAGCTATTCAGACACCATGTCGACGTAGTGTCCGATCGGAGAAAGAAGAAGCAGTCAGGCGAAAGCGGGGAGAAGGAGGACCCAGAGCGCGAGGTCCTGGGCAGGCGAACAATGAAAAGGGCTTTTGCTCTTCTGTTCGGGTCTTCGGACTTCGAAAGCCTCGGTGATGGGATGGCTACCGATTTTATTTCAACCATAATCACGACAAGAAAGCTTGAGCTAGGACCGAGTGGGAAAAAATCATTTCGCATTGTATATCACGAGGCGGAAGAAACCGCACCTCGCCGACATCCAACCACTTACACCTTCACTATCTCCTTGCTAGGGACGGTACCTACAACGGAGCTCCTTAGATACCTTGCATCAACGACCACCGACCCTAGCGACTTTGCTGGAAAAGACGATGCTATCCAGGCGCTGAATATCATCATTGCCCGGACACCGAATTTTAAGCCTGGCGTCTTCCAAGCCGGTCGAAACAAGTTCTTTCAATATCCCAGTGATCCCAAAGATTATATCGACCTGTCTGGGGGTCTGATCGCTGTACGAGGATACTACTCAAGCGTTCGGACCTCCACGATGCGAACTCTTCTCAACATAAATGCACAGTGTTCTCCTTTCTATCCTGCCGTCAATATGGTAGAACTCATGGGCCAACACAGCAGATTCGAGGATAGAAATTGGGAGGCACTCGAGAAGTTCATCGAGAAGCTCCGGGTCAAAACCCGCTATCTCAGGAATGAGGACGGATCTATAGACGTCAGGGTGAAGACCGTCACCGGATTGTCACACCGTTTTGAGGAAAAGACGCACCCGAATACTGGAAAGGTACAGAAATTTGGTAACGCTAAAGGCGACCATGGGAACGCCGAGCAGCTTAGCTTTGACTGCGATGACTTTCCCAACGATAAGCCTATCTCTATTGAGCGATTTTTCAAGAAGAGTAAGATCCTGTCCCCATCTTCTGCCAGTAGCTGACGTACATTCAGAACATGGCTTGACCCTCACAAAGCCGCAGCTTTGGGTACTCAACTGCGGTACGCCTTCAATTGTGCTAAATTGAGCTATCAACGACTGACACGGCAGGAAGGCACCTATCAAAACCCTGTTTGGATCCCACCCGAGCTATGCGAAGTTATGCCAGGTCAACCGTATAGAGGGAAATTGTCTGAAACTCAAACAACTCAAATGCTTACCGTGGCATCGAGGCCTCCTGCAGAGAACGCCCGTAGAATAGTTGGCGCCGGAAGGCAAGTCATTGGCGTAGAAAGTCAAAACCAAGCCCTAGTGAGTGTTCTTTTTCCTTGGTGAATCTGCTATGCTCAGATGACTGACAGTGATACAAGGCTGCTTTTGGGATACGCGTTGGTAGAGACATGATTCTAGTTGCTGGGAGAATCTTGGAACCACCACCCGTGCTATACAAGAACAAGGCTCCTTCACTCACTGCGGGGGCTTCTTGGAACATGATGAAAAAGCAGTTCGCTCAACCAGGTCGGATGACGAAGTGGTCATTCTTGACACTAGGAGCCGCCTCGTTCCCTTACCTCGACCTCTTCATGAAAGCTTTAAGAGACTGCGGGTTGGCAGTCGAGGCACCTATGAGTCCACCAGGGGCAAGGGGTTTCAAGGCACCCTTGCCACCCAACGAGAATGATAGTGATACTTCAATTATGCGCATCTTCCAGGAGATGTCCAAAGCTGGAGTGAAAACTCTTTTAGTCATCTTGCCAACGAATAGTGCAATGATTTACGCAAGAGTCAAGTTTTGGGCAGATGTTAAATATGGTGAGTCCTCTTCAGTTCAATGGCCCCCGACATGTTACTAAAAGAATCCACTAGGCATCCATACCGTATGTGCTCTTGCGAAGAAGCTCGATAAAGGACCCAATTACTACGTGAGACATTCTCCGTCTATGTCTCACGAACCTGACTGACCATTCATAGGCGAACATAGCACTGAAATTCAATATGAAGTGCGGAGGAGTCAACCAGCTTCTTCCAGCGCAGAAACTGGGGTTCCTCGCGCAAGGCAAGACAATGATTGTTGGCATAGATGTGACGCACCCAGCGCCCAAGAGCATGATAGGGACACCGTCTATCGCAGGCGTTGTAGCTAGTGTGGATGGAATGTTTGGCCAGTGGCCGGGCAGTATCCGTTGCCAGAAAAGTCGCCAGGAGATGGTACAAGATCTGGACATCATGATGAGAGAGCGATTGAATCTTTGGAAAGAGAAGAATGGAAGGCTGCCCGAACGATTACTGATCTATCGCGACGGGGTATCCGAGGGACAATACAAGACTGTTCTGACCGACGAGTTAGATAAGATACTAAAGGCATGTGAGGTTTATAGGCCCGCACCCGACCCTAAGATCACCATCATCGTCGTTGGCAAGCGACACCATACCCGATTCTACCCCACCAAAGAAGATGATGCCGACATGTCAAAGAAAGGGAATCCAAAGAATGGTACCATCGTCGATCGAGGCATCACCATGGAGAAGGGGGTAAGTATTTCCCAGACTTGGCTTCCACAATAAACGCTAACCATGTAGAACGATTTCTTTCTTCAAGCGCATGCCTGTCTACAAGGAACCGTTAGCAACTCTGTCTCCTTGTGGTCGGGTTCTCACTAACAATATTACAGGCGAAACCGGCGCACTATGTGGTTATACTTGACGAGATGAAGCTGGGCGCGGACGAACTGCAAAGTTTGACAGTAGGTGCTGCCCAGCTCACAAATCTCTAACGTGTATCCCAAATATGAGTCTCGAGAGAAACCACTCCTCCATCACATTCAAAAAGTCAGAAAGTAGCTTCGAAGACGCAAATACTAATCGTGAGGATCATCATAGCATCATCTATGCTACCTCTATGGGAGAGCTACGAAGGCCGTGTCCATATGCCCACCAGCATACTACGCGGACATCCTTTGCGAGCGTGGGCGCTGCTACCTCCAGAAATATCTCAATGCCCGCTGGCCCCCAGGCAAGACATTCGACGAGAATGAGTCACCATGGTACCAGGGTGGAGTCAACAACGCGTAAGTACCGGCCCCTATGTCTTCTTCATCTGGTCATGCCCCGGCTAAATGTCCTTTAGTTTGAAGAATTCAATGTTCTATATCTGAACAAGCTTTGCATGGACTCGTAGGTATTGTTTCTGTGATTTTGGTGGATGGCTAGGCTTTCTGTCTTCTTGGCAGCAATCTTAGATCTAGGCGACATGCATTTTGTTTTCAGCATTATGAGGGGCTAGACGGTTACGGTATCATGACGATGACGAAGCAAATGATTGTTTTATGGCCTTATACCTTCATCCATGCATGCCATGCTTACCCAATCATTCGATAAGACGCTGAAGGCCAGGACTTACTTTGCTTATTGACGGCTAGCCCTCATTAAGTAAAGGAAGCTGATCAATTATCTCAATCACCATCGCCATAGACAGACGGACTTTTCCGGGTAATCCTTAGGATCAGTCCATGATGGTTTATCCGAAGCGTCATCTACATTGACTTCGTTACCATTTGCAGCATTCTTCGAGCTGTATGTAGAATTATCGCAGAGCAGCTGTCACGATCTTCCAGGCCAAGTACGCAGCACAAGCCAAACATCTCGAGCGCAAGATTGTCGTGGTATGCCGCAACCGTCTTTGGATCCCGAGTCAAAAGGTTTGGGCAGCCTTGATCATAGAGGAATTCGGTGATTCTGACCAGACTTGATGGTTATCTGTCTCTCAACCTGATAGAGGACCGGGATCAGCAGGTGCCCGAGCAAAGGTCAGCAAGCTGGGCTCTTGTATTCTATACCTTCATTTGGAAATCCTTGATGGAGGTCTTTTCGAAACGGCTCTACCTTCTTCGAGGCCGGTGACCCTTGGACTAATCTTTTGAATTCACGTTATCAAAGCTTTCTCGCGTCATTCGATCTCAGTCTGTGGAAGATCGCGTGTTTGCATCCTTTGTATGCTGTAAACTCAAGCAGAGGATCGGCTTGTGAGCGGGGATATCTTCCACGCTATCTATAGTACTTCTCATGACCCTCGGACGTTGACCGGCAGCTTCAGGAGATCAGAGTCATCCAGAGCCATTTCCGGACTGTGAAGGACCCGGAACGATTGTCGGTTATTGAGGGCATGGAGCATATTGAGCAGGATTACACTTTGATATCTAAAATTCGTTACCAAACGCGCGTCCAGCTGCCGTCTATCATGCGCTGAGCTTCCGCGGTATGAACTGCTTGAAACGTCAGCAGAAAGCCGAGCCTTCCTTGACAAAGTCAACATCTGGTATCTTTTGCGCCAAGATTGGCCATGCGAGTCTGCCTGTGTCTGAGACCATGAACGTGAAGATATATTTTCTGGTAGGTTGATTTGGAGACTCGAGATGGGGGGAGTCGCGCCTCTCTTGTTGGACCAGGGGGGTAAGAATGCAGAGGATTGGGTACGGAATCCCCTGTGAAAAGTATGTAAGGAGAAAGGTATCCAGATTGAAGCATTAGCTGATCATTCACCAAAAACGTGTTGTGTACATCATCGCACTAGCTACATGCGGTATGCACGATGTCAGACGAGATTAACTTCAATCAAGGCATACAAGGCTATTATGACTGAACATTATCTATTGATTATATTTTGTGAATGCCGCAGGGACGTGGAACCCAATCCTCGCATTACTCGGCCACGGATGCAATTAGAGATTATCATTAATAGGGTATTCACATCCCGAGATCCATATAACAGGATTACACATTCCATCAGTATCCATAAGGAGTGTGGACCCCAAGCCTTCTATTTTGCCCAGAGTCGTATTTCATGTCATCATAAAGAGTGTCGTGGCTGCGAAAGCCCTGGAAAACGGCTGAAGGCAAACATTATAGCGTTCAAAGAAGAATCATGAACGTGAATACCACAGCCAGGCTTACTGCTATCACCGGCCTTTTGCTGGCAGCTGCGCCTGTAAAGGCGAGAGGTGCACTCGATGGCCCGGTAACGGCACTACCGCTCGGAGCTGGAGCACCGGGCGCCGATGGAGTTGAGATTGCAGCCTGGATTTGGCCATCCGAGATCTGTTTCACGGGCGTGGCGGCTACAGCCGGCGCTGTTACAGTGACCGTGACCGTGAGAGTTGGGCAAACTGATAATGCAGGCACCAAAATCGCGGGTATTGGTGTGGTTGCTGAGAATTTGCTAGGCACTGGGAGGGTAGTCGGGACTTCGCTCGGCGCTGGGATGGTGGTGGGGACCTCGCTAGGTGCCGGGCTGGACTCTGGGATCACCTTTGGCGTACTCAAGATAAGAACCTGGGTAGGGACCGAAGGAATGGTTGTTGGGACAGTCACTGGGATCACAGCTGGAGTACTCGAGATAGCGACCTCGGTAGGGACTGAAGAAATGGTAGTCTGGATAGTCACTGGGATCACCTTCGGCGTACTCGAGATAACGACCTGAGTAGGGACTGAAGGAATGGTCGTTTGGACAGTGACTGGGATTACGGCTGGCGTGGTTGCCACCTGGGGCGTTGTAAAGATCACGACTTCCGTAGGCGTTGAAGAGATGGTAGTTTGGACAGTGACTGGAATTACGGCTGGCGTAGTTGCCACCTGGGGCGTTGTAGAGATCACGACTTCCGTAGGCGTTGAAGAGATGGTAGTTTGGACAGTGACTGGAATTACGGCTGGTGTGGTTGCCACCTGGGGCGTTGTAAAGATCACGACTTCCGTAGGCGTTGAAGAGATGGTAGTTTGGACAGTGACTGGAATTACGGCTGGTGTGGTTGCTACCTGGGGCGTTGAAGAAATCACAACCTCAGTCGGCGTTGAAGAGATGGTTGTTTGGACAGTAACGGGGATGATTGTTGGGGGAGTTGTTGGCTTGGTGATTGGGATAGTGCTGATAGACAGGAACGTCGTAGTTGAGGTAAGAGTAATAGGTATTGTTGATTTCGTAGACCCAATCGAGATAACGGTAGACGTGACTGGGCATGTCGTTGTTGTGATGGTGAATACCTTGGTAGTCGAGCCAACAGTCGTTACTGATTCTGTGATGACTGCCGTGGTTGGCTTGGTAATTGGTATGGTCTTCGTAGACAGGGAGGTTGTAGTTGAAGTGAGCGTGATAGGTATGGTTGATTTTGTGGAGCCGATCGATACAACGGTAGACGTGACTGGGCATGTCGTCGTTGTGATGGTAACTATCTCGGTAGTCGAGCCAATAGTCGTTATTGATTCTGTGATGACTGCTGTAGTTGGCTTGGTAATTGGTATGGTTTTCGTAGACAACGAGGTTGTAGTCGAGGTGAGCGTGATTGGTATCGTCGATCTTGTGGACCCAATCGAAATTACGGTAGATGTGATCGGGCATGTCGTCGTTGTGATGGTAATTATCTTTGTGGTTGAGCCAATGGTCTCCACGGAATTGGTGGTTGACTCAGTAACGATAGCCGTGGTGTTGGGAAAGATGGGGGTAAGAACCGTGGTCAATGACGTGGTTGACTGTATCTCGGTGGTTTTTTTGGTCACTGGGATCGTGCTTGTTGTCACAAATGTTGTGGTGGAGGTCAAAGTGATGGGGACTGTCGATGTCACGGAGCCACGAGAGATGATTGTCGAGGTCACTGGGCAGGTAGTGGTAGTAATGGTAATGACCTTGGTTGTTGAGCTGATAGTCCCGATCGTTTGAGTAGTAATGGGGGTCGTTTCGATTACTGTGGTCTTGGTCTTCACGCTTTCTGAGATCGTGGATATGGTGGCATTGGGGAAGATAGGAGTAGGAGATATGGTGATTGTAGAGACAGGTGGAGAGGTGCCTATTGATTTGGTCGTCTTGATCGTCTTTGGTGGAGGTGGTGCAGTGCCGATGGATTTGCTAGTCTTTGTAGTCTTTGATGAAGGCGAAGCTGACTCGACGGAGGTCTTGGGAGGTGGTGGTGCAGTCCCACTGGAGCTCTTGGGAGGTGGTGGTGCAGTCCCACTGGAGCTCTTGGGAGGTGGTGGTGCAGTCCCACTGGAGCTCTTGGGAGGTGGTGGTGCAGTTCCACTGGAGCTCTTGGGAGGTGGAGGTGCAGTTCCACTGGAGCTCTTTGGAGGTGGAGGACCTGTTGAGATAGAGGTTTGGGGCGGAGGAGGAGGGGCAGGGGTACTGGATGTGACGATCTCAGTTGCCGTGGAAGCTGTAGAGGCAATACTTCAAAAGATTAGATTGGCAAGTACTATCAATTCCCAGGATGCACGTACGAGGTACTATTCCACCCGGGATACCAGCGTTTGTCCCCGCCAACAGCGCCAGCAGTGGCCACCAAGGTCAGTATAGCGATAGCGAAGGTGGATCTCATGTTGAAGGATTGTTCAATGAGAAAGGATAGATGCCAGTACAAGAATTACTATTTGAACAATAGAGCGAGAGTAGGAGAAAGAACCGTAGCGAGCGAGTTCTTTCTGTGATATTGAGCTGAAGCAGTATAGAAAAGCAGAAAGGGAGAAAAAGCGAGAGGCTGGGTGATAAAGCAGGTGCACTGTAGGTGCCGTCACCTGTAAGCATCCTTTTACTCGAAAGAGTAAACAAGGTCACGGCAGGATGAAAATGGAACCTATCAGAGGCTCGTGTGATCACGATCTCGCATGGCAAAAGGTGCTAGTGACGCCCAAGCTCGTGAAGGGCAAGGCGAAGAGTGGTAAGAGACTAAAAGATATGTTGTACGGAGAAGGGAAGTTTTTCTGGTGGAGCTAGCCATGTTGATTTTCCTGCAAAGCAGCTCGTCGATTGCCAAGATGATTGGCGTCGAAATCAGGAGGCTGCAGGCCCCGGCTGGGCCAGACCAGGGCTTGCAGGGTTAATAGCTGCTAGCGGCATGGCAAGTTCACTGACTCACTGACTCAATTGTTGACATCGCAACCGTTGAATGAGAAAGAATGGGAGTCAAAGTGTCCGAGTGCATGGCCATCGCCCATTTGGCATGCGACCGAGCAATGAAGGCAAGGGTTGATGAGAATACAAGCATTTGCTTTTGCTTCTCTGAGAACAATTGACACCAAAAGGGGAAAAGAAGAGATGCAGGGTGAGAATGGAAGCTTGGGGAAGCTCGGAGGGAAGACCGCGAGGTTGGGTGGGGTTTCCCCGCCATCCCGTATCGGTTATCCACCAGATCAGCATCCGCTTCGTATCTTAGCTGGCTGCTGCAAGCTAATGTGTGGTGACCTCTGCCGCTCCAGGGATCTGCCTTCGCCATCCTCGGGGGACTGATTGCTAGTGAGGTACGGACGGTGCTCGGGGAGCCTCGTAGCGAACACATGCCGTTAACCGGGAAGGCTAACCAGACGTTGCGACAAAGTGCCCCGATATTACTAGACCGCATCCGTCAAGACTCAATGCCTCGCGACTAATCCCATCGTTCGCTTTCCCTTCCGCTTTCGAGAAAAGTCGAGAGTAGAGGGAGCTTTTCATTCGTATTCACAATGGCAATGGCTTGCTCTCGCCCTTTTTCTCGCTTGTCCTTTCAGTCTCCCGGCTTTCGTAGTTGGTAACTTGGGATATCCCTTTGCTGACCCGCATCGTCTTACATGCCCCACAAGTCTTGCACTACGCTCCCATGTCTTTCATTGAGTCTCTCGAATCTTGCTTTCTTTGCTGAACCGCCGTCGCTTGCTGACCTTTTATGTGAGATTAGAAATCAGTCGAAAAGCAAGACTTTAGTCAAGCTTGTGCATGAGACCTTGCTTGTCCTCCCCTTATGCCGCCATCCATCGTCTGGCGCTTGGGCCTGGTCGCTTGGTGTGCTAGTGCACCTCGTATCCCTGCTCAGCTCGTGAATGTAAAGTACCTAATGGTAGCTAGTCCTACCTGTCGAATACTCACCAACTCCTACTTTACCATCCTGCCTAAGGTACGCGTGATAGTCCGAGTCTTGGGGATGATGCAACGTTCCTTCAGTCATCACTGTCGTCCTCAGACCCACTCTGCCATCCCTCCTCGTAAGCTTCGCCGATCTCCCCAAGCCCGTTCGAGAGGTTTTCACGCTCATCGTAGTTTGCCATTTGCCTGGCAAGCTTTTGCAGTGTTTTGACCCGACTTGATACTCCGGATGTGGTCGATAGTGAGGTGTGGATCGCAACCTTAGTAAGGTCCGCTCCCACCGAGAAAATGCTGGGGAAACTATCGAGGAGTGGGTATTTCAAAGGGGAATGGTACCTGAATGACCCTTAGACGCGTGAACAATCACGACAACATGTACGGACCTTTCGATGACCGGCAAACCCGCGAACCGCCTTCGCTTCTGGGCATAAGACACTTCGTCTTTGTCCATCTCCTCCTTCTGGGCCCCTTCCATCTTTCCCCGGATCTCTTCCACGGCACCAAAGACATGATCTGATCCGCGCTGCTTAGTAACCGACGAGGCCGAAGTTGTGCCGTCGCCGCTACATAGGCTCATGTCTAAGCATTTCCGGACTGCCTCAATTTTATCTTCTTCGACCATCGTGTGATTCGTGTTCGAAGGCACTCTGTCATCCCTAATCCAATGAGTGGAGGGATTTCGCGGCAGCTCATCCTCGGGATCGATGGTGATGCTGCACTGAAGCTGGGCAATCCTCTGATATCCATTCATGTTCAACGCTGCCTCCAGATCACCAAGGTGTCCGCGCTTCTGAATGCCAGGTCTTGTTCTTGATGGCAGTGTCATGCTTTCCACCGCCGCCGATAGAAGTGCTGATACATGCCATTGCGAATTGCGGTCCAGGTGTACATAGGCTGGTAGTGGTGCTGCTGGCAACGATATCGGAATATACATCGATGCATGTGTCGACATTTCGTGTATCGTTCTTGCCGCATTGAGCGATCGACGTAGCTGCTGGGCTCTCTGTCCCTTCCCATGTTCTTCCTCAACTCCCCATGTCCAAAGGGCCATTTTCCCAAATTCATCTCTTAATCGTTCCACATACCTCGAAGCAAAGCCTCCCCAAGCATCATCTCCACCAGTGTAGACTTGTATTCCCTGCATCTGATCGCACTCCTCAGCCCACACTCGCACGTCACGATCGAGTAGGTCCACGTCTCGATCCATGCTCATAAATAATTCCTCCCCACTCTTCCACTCCTCGAAGGGCATAAGGGAAGATCCGAGCTCGTAATCATTAATCTGTACTATAGAACGTGGGTGATAAAAGACGTGGTTGAAATCGGACCAGTAGCGGACTGTCTGAGGGGTGAGCTTGTGGGGATCTGGGTCTCCCTCGGCGAGGCTCTGTTGGTAATCTGACTCGGGAATATGGGGGTCTGTGTGAAGAATGGCATTGCCATCCCTATTCTACCAACACGTTGTCAGCATATGCAATCTTCTACTTCCATACTTAGTGGGCACACTCACCAGACGCCCTTGGCTCCCCCGTTAGCCTGCCCTTCATCCAACTGTTGCTGGTCGTACAGGCCACCCCATTTCCTTAATCCTCCAAAACCGCCCTTTAGATCATATATTAGCGTCCTAGGTGTGTATGTCTCTTCACCCTTTGCTCCAATGCCGGGTCGAAAATGAACATCATGGTCTACCGGTGAAGAGGCTTGGCTGCTATCGTAGGTGAAGTAGGATTCCTACAAGGCCAACACAGGGTAGTCAGCCACGGTTTCAGGCGAGCCACAGTCCAGTCGCCCATAAGAAGATGATACCTGAGCATTCCAGAAGTGAGTGGCAAGGTAATTTGCTCGGTGCCCAAGCTGAAGGGTAAGTATTTCGTGCATAGCTTTCCAGGCATGAGTTGAATGTGGGACGATTTATGATGGAAAGCACGAGGCCAGTGTTGGTGCTACACAAATACTGTTGGACGCCAAAGATTTGGGGCCTTCTTTACTCTAACACCATAGACATGAAGCGTCATCGAAGTATGCTTATACATGAACAGTCAAATATTTAGTCTAGTATTTTTACAATTCCTCATGATCGCCTGTCTTCTGCTTGTCCTTTCCTTTCGACTTTACGTTCCCCTTCTTCTTGCCCTTTCCAGTCGCCTTGGGCTTAGCACTCTTCTTCGTTTTCTCTGCTTTCGACTTTTGTGCCGCCATTGATTCTTCGATGTCCTGATTAATCCTGTGCATGCGCTCAAATTCGCTCTCTTTCCCGTCACTTGGTTCTACCGTGGCTTTTGAGGACTCTCCTGTCCCCTCACTACTTGTTTCGGTTTCCGTGGCACTGGTTGAGGCCGTTTTCACAGACTTCGTAGTCTTTGCCTTCTTCGTCTTTGGCTTTGGCGGAGGCTTCATATGCTTTGTAAGAAGATTCATCACGGCGTCGTTGAGTTCTCGAGACTTGGCAGATAGATCAGATGACAAAACCGCAGGATCATCAGTCGGCGTGAGCTTTTCTTGCTCTGCCAGCTTTTGGTCAAGCCACTTCTGGACCGCTTCCTGTTTCTCCACGATGGCTGCTACGTCCTCTTCGCTAAAACTTGGGGCTGGCATCGTGGTGGCTGGCTTTCTGGTAGAGGACGAAGTGGTAGGGGGTTCTTCATCAAGGTCCGCGAAGTCGTCGGCGGATTTAGATGATGTTTCGGTCGTCTGCGATTTGGAGGGCTCGGATGCTTTCGAGGCTGCTTCTGACTCGGCGACGACTTGAGCTTCTCTCTGCTGTTTCACGACTTTTACCATAGTGTCGGCTTGGGCAAGAGCATCTTTCAGCTTTTGGATCTCGTCTGGGCGCTTCTTTGATTCCCCTTTTCGCTTCTGAATCGGTTCTACCAGTCCGCGAAGTTCGTCCAATCTCTCTTTCAAGGTTTCTCGACTGGCTTCTGCGCCATCCCCATAGAGCCACATACTGGCGTCGTTGGACTTGGCCTCGATGTTGTCTCGTTGAGCTTCAGATGAGGAGGCGATGAAGCCCTCATCTTCCAAAATATCCCTAATCTTATAGGTATACCCTTCCAAGTTATTCAGCGTCTCTTCGCGGAGAAGCCGAGATCGATCGGACATGTCAAAAGCACTCAATCTTTTCTTCATGCGTTCCAAATAATCAGGCCTAAACTTCGGTGATGAGGGGGAGTCTGCAGAGAGGCTAATGTAGATGGTCTCAATCCTCTTCTTCAGTTCTCTGGGCTTTTCCTCACTCTGCGTGTCTCCAACCAGGGAGTCAGAGGTTTGGCTCTCAGTCGCTGAAGAGGGAGTAGACTTTTCGGGCTCCGCGCTGGAAGTGGATGACGACGAATCAGCATCGCCATCGTCCTTCAGAAGCTCTTGATCATTCTTTTTCGATCCGAAACCAAACAAATCTTTAACCCCCTCAACGACTCCGCCTTTCTTTGGTTCCGACTCTCCTAAAACCTCGCAGCTGACAGAGCCTCCGACAACCTCCGGAAGTCCATCTGCCGGACTCAGCCGTATCGCGAACTTCGTACTCATATGGCTTGGCTCGCAGCCAAATTTGCTGCTCAATGATTTTACAGATTCGGTCAAGTTTTGCGTCCGAAGCACCGATACTGGAAGATCAGACGCATCAGACGCGACTTGCTGGGATAGACTAAAAGAGAAATCTTCGGTAGCCTTCACGGAGACCTGTTTCTCGGTACCGACCTGCGAAGTCGGCACGTTCTGATGCTTGTCTTTGCCGTCAATAGTCCAAGACACGGATACAGGGTATACTGCACTCTCCGCAGCTCGAATCTCTTTGACCCTAAAGCTTGGGCTTGTTGCTGCGGCTTTGAAGGCCGCCCCAAAAACAGCAGCCTCGTCGGCATTGACGTTCGTCCTGATTTTGTCCGAATCCTTAGCAATTGCTTCCAACTGTTTCTGAACAAAAGGTGTCCGAACAGCACCGCCGTGAAGAATTATCGACCCGAGTTCATCAAGAGATATCTTTGCGGATTCGACAGCCTGCTCGATGGGCTTTTGAACCCTGTGTAAATACGCAGATGCAAGATCCTCGAACTCGGTACGAGACAGCTTGTATTTGAACTTGAAGTCTTCGTAGTATAGACCTTCGAAGCTGGTCGAAGTCTCCGTATTTGCGCTCAATACTTGTCGAATTCTCTCCGCTTCCTTCCACAATTTAGCCATTGTTCGGCCATGGGATTTGATATGCTTCGCCGTCAGCTGCAGATTGTTCATGTGTGTCGTGGATGTTATCTTTTCGACCATGTCATTCAGAATTACGCGATTGAGCGCATCACCACCCAAGGTCTTGTCCCAGCTTGTGCCAAGGACTTGGACTTCTTGCACCGTTTTGTTGAATTTCCCAATATCCTTCACTACCCTCCCTTGGAATCTGAGAACGGTAGCAGTCGTTGAGCCTGCTCCCATATCGTATACCAGGTGAAACTCCGGTTTGCCCCCTTCATTCACGGTTGGGAAAGTCCTCGAGGTCGCGTAATTCAATCCAACAGCAAGACCGTCGCTAATCAGCGACAAGATTCGAAGGCCTGCAAGATCTGCTGCCATTGAGATTGCTCTTTTTTCCTGCACAGTGTAGAAAGATGGTATCGTGATCACAGCATCGGCTATGATCGAGCCTTTTCCTGCCATGCTCTCGGCGTTTGCCTTGACATTCTTCAGCTCCATTGCGAGCAATTCTTCGACTAACCAGGGTTGCTCTTCCTGGACGAAACAGTCGCTTTGGAAGCCGATCGTCCCGGTCTCTGCCGATTCCACCATCTGTAGTCCGGAATGGGTACCTCCATATTCCGAAACCAAATCATCC
>JAABUL010004590.1_pt1 | contig 18259 bp, 17 predicted proteins | sample 5559151 | NCBI WGS metagenome assembly JAABUL01 (sample SAMN10711876, study PRJNA513368) | rock metagenome | isolation source: Antarctica rocks | place: Antarctica: Victoria Land, Pudding Butte sud | reverse complement strand
CTTTCGGAAACCGTGCCCCTCGAGCAACCAGACGTTCTTGTGATTTGGTTCCCTGTTTTCCGTGCATATGCTGATTTGCCTTGATAAATTCTCCGCAGGCAAACGTGCATATCTCAAACAAAGTCAGGGCCCCCCGAATCTGGTCCTATCAGATGCCAGCTTTTCAAATACCGAAGTGATAGATTACGAAGATAGGCCGTATAGAAGACGGTTTGATAACGCCACCAATATCACCCCTTGACAAGTAATGCATATATGGGGGGGGAACAGGCACGGTTATAACCAGGGTTATTAGGCAGTTATTGCCAAGCCCTCAGATATGCGATGGGGGCCATACGGCTCCCCTATGCCTAGATAGATTAGCGCATGAAAATTACTTCACACAAAGTTATCACAAGCGTCGTACAACGCTTTCTTTCTCCTTTCACCAATCATCATCTCACCACCATCATCATCATCATCAGCAACGTAAGTGTAACAGCTTAGAACGATGTACAGTACAGAGTATACAGACTAACAATGCATTGTACGACGTAGAACAACAACAACAACGTAAGTTTGACAGCTGCAATGAATATTAGATGTATGAGCTGACGATGCTTTGTACGAAGAGCAACAGCAACGATGTGAGTTGAATTCTATTCTGTCTATGAGCTATGTGATTTACATGTCGTACGAAGAGCTCTTGTTCTTTGAGATTTCGTCGCGATCATTGTCGTCATCAACGCTCTCGCTCTTGTCGCTTCTGCTTCGATCGATGTCTTTCTCTGTCTTCTTGTAAAACAATTACAACTTACTATCTTCGTTCATACAAGATCTGAACATGCACTTCTCGCTCATTCTGAACAAGACGTTGATTTCATATAAAAAACGATTTCTTTGAATTAGATGAGAATGCACAGATCTTCATACATCAACGCTGTTCTGATTCAGTCTCGTGAACAAGTTGCTTTCGTGACTTGTACACAGTGTGCACGATCAAATGATCTTTGATCTTTCTCGAAGTGTCACTTCATTTCAAAGCATTTTGAGAAAGTCTGCGTCAATTGCAAATGATGAAATCATGTGACATGATGCAATCTTCTTGAGACTGAAAATGACAAAAGCGAGAATGAATGAAATGAAGATCATCGTTCTCGCTCACTCAAAAGAAAAGATGATTGTATGAAGTGAAGAAGATTGAGAAAGTTCAAGCTGAGAAAGCGAAGACTGTTGAGAGCGAAGAATGTCTTCAATCTCATTGTGCTGAATTAATGATATGTACAAGACGCGTTTCTTTTTCTGTTTGTGAATGTTTGTTTTTTCAGTACATTTTGAAGCACAATCATGTATCTTGAGTCAGCAGTCTGCATCTCTACGTGATGCTCAAAATCAGTACTTCGTACGAAGAAAGAAGCTATCATGACTGCTCTCTAGTACAAGAAAAGCGAAGACAGACTCTTTTATCTACACTTTGTACATAATGTTAGTTTGAATCTTGTTGTACGAAGTAGAGTTAACAGATAGCACTCAATCAACTCTTCTTGTTATCACAGCTCATGCAAACTGACTATCAATTTTCTTCGTATGATGCAAATGAAATCAAGATAACTATTCAGTGAGTCAGAAAAGAGCGAGAAACAGCTCAAGATCAGTACTTCGTATGAAGAGAAAAGCTGTCATGACTGCTCATACAAGAAAAGCGAAGACAGACTGTCTCTTATTTACACTTTGTACATAACATTAGTCTAAATCTTGTTGTACAAAGTAGAGTTAATAGACAGCACTCAATCAACTCTTCTTGTTGAGTCAGCTTCACAGTTTATGCAAACTAACTTTCAATCTTCTTTGTACAAGCTTCAATTCTTTCACGACAGCATCAGAAAATTGATTCAATTGTGTTCATTGATGTATCTTGTCAATAATGACTTTTCTTCGATTGAAGAAGATTCTTTTCTGTTGAGAAAGTCATCATTTAACTTCGTACATCATCTTCAAAGCTTGAATGACAGAAACAGAGTTTCAGTCAAGCATTCACTCTCGTCAAAGATCTGAAATCATGCTCACAGTTCAACACATGTGATGCTCAGAAAACAACGATGTCGCTCAAGAAAACAGCAAAGTCATGCAGAATAATGAAAAACTTTTCTGCAAAGAAGTTCTTCATATGATCATGCAATGACTTTAATATCTGATGATTGCAAAAATTGTGATGCTGTATACTTTGTACAATGTTCTCTGAAGTCATATTGATTCAATTGACAATATCTGATACAATGCTTTGTATATGAAGTTCGTTCGACTTCTCGACATTGAGCAAAGAGAGCTCTACTTCGTTTACAAACATCAGATAATCATCTTGTACAAAGAGAGAATCTTTTCACAAGAGATGAGCAGAAAATTCTTGATGATAAATAATTGAATTCTGCAAGATCACTATGCGAAGCTTCTTCAACAAACACAGAAAATCTTGAGCAGTCATGTCAAATTGATCTTTCTCAACAGTATCAAGCAACAATTCATCGAGCAAAGATTTATCATTCTTGTACAAAGCATTGCTTGAGAAATTGCTGAATCACGTCAGTCAATGATCAATTCATGATCAGAGTGCTTGTACAAGAGACAACAAAGACTCAACTTTGATTTAAGATAAAAAAAATCTTCAGAAATTGATTTGAAGTCTGTCATTACTCGTACGAACTTCAGAAGAAGATGAATCAAATAACTTGTAAACAGAGCATCTGTATTTCATCATTTGACACGACGTATTTGAGATTTCAATGCATCACTCTGTTGAGATCGTGCCTAGAATTTAATCACACTGCAGCGAGATAGTGCGTAGCTGAATAAAATGTTTGATCAATAGAGATAGCTATAACTAGAAAACTAAGAATACAGAAGAAAGAAGACACTTTCGAGCTGTATCTATAGTAAAGCGAACAAAGAAGCGAAGTAGTCGATTTGCTAGAGCTCGAATAGATGAAATGTTTCAGCATATTTCGATTTGAAACATCGTTGTTTCTTGTTCACATATCAAAATCTCTAGAGTCTATTGACTAGACTCTATTCAATGTCAACACGCTTCGTAATACACTCAACTTGTCTGCTTATGCTTCTGCATCATGATCATGACTCTTCTTGAAACTGAAAATGCTGACGATGTCAAACATCTTGTTGATTCATTCTAGTTGAACTTCATATGACATAGACGAAGTCAACTTGCTTTTTCAAAGCAGATGAAAATCATATCATTGCTGTCATCTTTGAAAATGTGAAATCTGCTTTCATACAATGTTTCAATGATAAAAAAGATAAAAAGCAAGCTGCAAGATGATGCACAGCAATGAATTCTTGTGTTGTACGACTGTCTTGTATTTAATTCACTCAGTCTGATTCATTTTTTCATTGTTCAAGATGCAAACGTGCATTGTACAAGAGATGAGATTCTCGTTCTTCAAGTTCAAAGAAAACAAATCAATCAACTGCAGATGATGATGATTTTCTTCACGCATCAACATCATATGATTTATCAAAAAATCAAGCATCATACAATGAGTGAATTTCACAGTTTGAGTCGTGACTCATTTCTGAGAGAACTCATGAGTTCAACAGCTTTGTACAACATCAATCATTTGTTGTTACTCATATTTATTCAGCAAAGTATTGACATTGTGATTGAAATATTGAGTTTTTCTTCTTGCATGCTTCTTCTTCATACAATCTTTCAAAAGAGCTTTCATCTTGATTTCTTATGAATGAGAAGACGTAGCATGATTGAAAGATTGCTGATAATTGTACAAAGAAATGATAGCAGAAACATAACTGTCAACTGAATCAAATTTCAACGTCTGCTGCACTTTCTTTCTCATAGCAGTTGTATGAGACTGCTTGTAATGACTTGTACGAAGTTCTTGCAATAGAACTTTCTTGTTCAAAAACATGATGAGTTTATCTTTTGTTACTATTTGATCATTCATGAACTTGTGTCTTGCACAAAACTTCTACTTCACTCAATGCATGTTGTACAAAGATGTTGAAGAAGATCTTACTCATCATTTCTTCTGCTTTGACTTGTAGTTTCTGATTGTATTGATCAAAGCATTTGTACATCTCAAGATTAATGCAGTCTGTTCATGTTGATACAATTCAACTGCAACATTCATTTCATTGAAAGCATTCATTGTCAAGAACATCATTGTCAGAGTTGCTGTACATTGCAGTACTGCATGCAGAATTAATTCAGATGTGACAAACTTTGTACAAATAAATTGTTGAAGAAAATCAGAAGCAGTGAGCGTAAAATGAAGCAATAACTGAATAAATAATTGAGATGAGATAAGTTCTTGAATATGTTGCATATTATTGAGAGAAGAACTTTGTTGACATGTAACATGTTGAAAGTTTGACAATAACTTGAAATAACTGAAAATGTTGACATGTCACATAAGTAAGATTGCTATCACAAGTTTGCTGATTTAGTTTGTTTAGCGTTCTTGAAGACAGATGAACGTTGACAATCAACGATTATTTATTTATCTTGTGCTTGAATCATGCTTTAACTCTGAGTTGAAGTCTTTTCGACTCAAACTCTTCATTGATAAAAGTCTTGATAAATCATCACGTAGTGATTAATGAGATCAGTTTAAGATAGAAGCTATATAAGCTGCAAAGAGATAGACATGTAGAAGTGATACTTAATGAGACAATCTTGAAGTCACTTTCGCGAATTGTGTCACTAACGCAGTTCATAATGAATGTCTCAATGATATTAAAGTTTTCTATACAATACTTATTACGAGCTTTATCTCTGTTCTTGTTTCAACTTTGATCATTGAAGTCAAGAAGTGAGACGAAATGAGAAATCATGATAGTTAAACTGTCAGATAAGCACTTGCATTGAACATGCTGTGAGTGTGAAATGACAAATCTGATTATTGTATCACGTTGATCATTTTTCATCTAAAGTATTTATCACACAATCAAAGTCACTCAACTCTCTGAATCATGTATTCATAGTCTTCAGCATGTGATTTTTTACTATCAGAGTAGAATCTTTGAATTTTGTTAGTAGACTTTTAACAGCAAGAAAAGAAAGTAGAAAATCAAAATTAAGATGTTATTGTCTTCACTGCTTTCTGTTCTGTTCTGCTTCATGATACTCACAGCAAGAAAAAGCGCTAGCGCAGCTAATCTCTTTCAGAATATCTTTTGAAAGCTTTGAATGCAATCTACAATCTCTTCTTCAAGATTGCGCTGCATTAATGAATAAATCATCGATCAAAGACTTGAACAGAAGTAAGTTCTTTCTCAAAAACTTTATGTTATCAACGTTTCATTCACTCATTAGTTCAGTCTCATGCTGACAAGACTCAGCATACTGTCATTTGTCTGTATTGTAGAATCTGATAAGTAACACAATAATGTGTTGTCTTCAGCATGTAGTTGCTCACATGTAAGTCTTTCTTTCACATCGTTTTTAACATCATGTTGCACTCTCTGCAATCAAGATGAAGAGCAATAACTCACAAGTCATTTCACTCAAAAGAACAATTAGAGAAGTCAAACATAAACAATGATCTCAGAAATTACAGATTGCATGACTCATCTTGAAGATCATACGATTTCTTTGATCATTTGAAGCTAAGACTTACGTTAATGTCTGAGCTCATACATAAATTTCATGATTGCATGAATCTTTACATCTGTAACTACTTCATCATCAATACACAATCACTTCTTATCAACATTGATTAATCAATCATCAATCACTAATCAATCACTATTCACTAATCAATATATTTTCAATCAAGAATGTAGAATGTTAATTAAATCATGAATGAATTCTTATTTATATGAGATTAATCTAGAATTAATCTGTGAGTAGTTCAAGAAACGCGCAGTCATACTAGAGAATATGCACGTAGATAATATGATCAAATTTGATAGTAACTTAGTAATATTTATTTGTATAGAAAGTTAACATTAAATTATGAAATACAGAAGTGAACTCTTCTTTATATATTCAGAAGACTAAGTTCAAGCATCATTAATGAAATCAGCAAAATTACATGCAATCTCTGCAAGATCTTTCAAAGATCATATGTGACTTGAATTCTTATTGTCGATGAAACGTTGAAATTTGTATGTAACTTGAATTCTTATAGACTCAGAGTTTCTGAGAATCAGCGATAGAAATTCTCGTAGACTTGATGTCTTTGAGAATCGACAGTAGAGTTTCTTGTAGACTCAGATTCTCATCTGAGAACTCAATGATAATGTTGAAGAATAATTCTCATGTTTGTTCTTTATTTTCTGAAGAACTCTGATTCTCATAGATCTGAGTTCTGACAATTATTTCTCTTCTTAATAACAACATTCTCATTGTTGAATTGCTTCATTTTTTCATGTGATGCATGACATCAGACTTGCTGTGCATCATTGTGTTCTCAAAATTTTCTTTTGATAGCACAAGCATTGAGTTTCTAAAAAGTCAACAGTAGCATTTATGTTTATTCTCTGATTCTCATAGATTTAAATACTGATGATAGCATATTCTTCATCTTCTGATTCTCATAGATGTAGACTGAGCATTCTTTGCAACTTATGTAGAATCTCTAGATGATCAGCAATATTGTTCATGTTTATTCTTTGAATCTCATAGATCTGAATTTTGATAATTATTTCGTTGTCTCATTATATTTTGACTGTCGCTTCATGCATGATGTAATCATGATCTCGATGCTCTCTTTTATTAACACATGCACGTCAACTAAACTTGAATTCTCATGATAACAATTGTAGCAAAAGTCGAGATTTGCTCAATTTGAAGTTTTCTTCTATAAATGATACTCAATAGTAGAAGCTGTTGAGATCATGTCTAGAATCTAATCATACTGCAGCGAGATAGTGTGTAGCTGAATAGAATGTTTGATCAATAAAGATAGTTTTAACTAGAAAACTAAGAATACAGAAGAAAGAGAACAGTTTCAAGCTGTATTTATAGTAGAGCGAACAAAGAGACGAAGTAGTCAATTTGCTAAAGCTCGAATAAATGAAATGTTTCAGCATATTTCAATTCAAAACATTATTGTTTCTTGTTCACATATTGAAATTTCTAGAGTCTATTGACTAGACTTTATTCAACGTCGACATGCTTTGTAACATTGCTTTCTTCTTTTTAAAAGTCATGTTTCTATGACTTGTAATATAGTTCATAGCACTGACGTAGAGCTCGACGCTCATTTTTCTATCAATCTTTCTATTGATCTTTCAGATCATCGAAATGTTTATTGTAGCAGACTCATTATGAGAGAAAAAGAATAATCATTGTAGTAGACTCATTATTTGACGTAGAAACACAAGATATGTCGATTCACTGATAGATAAAGCGATGTGAGTAGATAAATCATTGCATTGATAGCATCTTTGTAACAGACTCACTAGAAGAAAATTGACTAGCTCATTGAAGAGATTGATTCTGATCATGTCATTGAAGCAGACTCACTAAATTAATCTTGATTTGAATTGAGTTGAATTGAATTTGATGACACAGATTATTTTGACTCGACTGATTCACAAGCTTTTTGAGAAGAAGTTGAACAGCTTGTTTTCACTCGTCTGCTTCATGAGAATGAATTGATTCTCAAGCAATTCACGAAGATTCTTTATCATTGATTTTATTAATCGAGTGAATTAATATTACTGAATGAGCGATAGATTCTTTAGCAATTCAATGATCATATGTTCTTGTTGATTCTATTGATTCTTGTTACGATCGTGCACTTCGAGTTAGTCTAACATAAATCATGTCAGACTATCATAGACTAGTATAGAGCTGATGTTGACATGCTAGCAACCTAGCGTGTCTTCGTGAGTAAAACTCATGACGTGTTGCATCTTCTGCCTTCTTCAGCTTTGAACTTCTAGTTAGAATACACTCATATGATTCGCTCTATGCAGACTCATAACATTAGTTCAAAGCTCATTAATCTTGCTATTGACGTGTAGATGATATAAAAACAAGCTACATCACTCAAACTTGAATCAGAATCGAAATCAGAAAATCGAGTTCAGAAGACTTGTTAGAAATCAAGAAATTTCTAGAACAGAACAGAAGAACATGAACATGTTGTTCTAGATTAACTCTTTACTGAGCTCGTCATCAGAACAGAAAAACACGAACGCGTTGTTTTAGAACTGAAATCAGAAATTTCAGTTGAATTTCAATCAGCAATTTTCTACTCACACAATGACTAGAAGCACAGAATTAGAATCAGAATCAGTGAGCACGACTCGCTATGAAACTCAAGATGCTGAAAGAGAATCACTTCTATCACAAAATTGAACAGCATCAGAAGAAGAAGACACGAATGCGTTGTCAAATATTGAAGAAGAGAACATGAACATGTTGCTCTTCGATCATGAAATGATCAAGATCAGCATCAGCACTGAACTGAATGCTTGAATAAGCACTCATGAAGCAGATAATCTCGTTGTCTTTATCAAGTACATGTGTCAACAGCATGACATTGAAATCGAGATTCACAATGACATAATTCAGATGTTGAATGACGTCAACAAGATCAACGTTGAATTGAAAGCTATCAACATTGAGTTGAAAGCTACGCAGACAACGTTGAACGCTGTTCAAACGCGTTTACAGAAAGAGATGAAGAAAAAGAACGTGATTATACATCATCTAGAAGTGACATCAAGTCGACTAAGCACTTTGATTTCAAAAAATCGATTCTTGAAGTTGATCAAGCTATCTGACTTGTCTCTGTTCGAAGATTCGAAGCAGAATGTGAATAATTGATTGTCTTGAATGTGAAACAAGCTGAAGATGAACAAGAATCATTTTTCTATCAAAGAAATGAAGATTGCATATGTGAAAAGTCGAGTCAGTGAAACGATGATCAAACACATAGCATTCAGAATGAGAAACATGATCACAAACTCATTTCTTGAAGCAGAAGAGATACTGTTGATCATAAATAAAATGTATGATGATTTCAATCAACATCACACGACTCAACGACAGTTCTTGAAGCTGTATCAAAACAAGATCTTCTTTCATGAATTTTGAATGAAATTTCAGAGACTTAGTGCAAAACTAGAGTACAATAACAAAACTCTACTAGATGATCTTCAGCATAAGATTAGCTCAGATCTTCAGCAAGTCATGATCAACAAACGAACTATGAATTTGAACAAATTCGTCGACATCTGCATGCAAGTCAACGTTCGATTGACGAAATTGAATGCTCAATCAGCTCTCAAGATATTAACGACTCAAGTCGCTTGTTCTATTGCTAGCATCTTGATGATGATCACTATTGTGATCTCAGCTTCAAACTCTGCATGAAAGAAACTCAGAATATCGAACGTTGATTCTGCTAGAGAGAAGTTGTTTAAAAAAGAACTTTGCTTCAAATGCAAGAAGTCAGAACATAGAGCACATGACTGTCTTGAATCAGCTCAAATGCACGAAATCACAGCGAATTTGAAAAACGACTTGTTCTCGTCAAAGTAGTGACTGAGAGCGATATACTTGTATTCTGCTTCATCAGCATGTCTGACGACTCGTTTGATTTCAAGTCGTTCACTGTTGATGTCATCTTGAGTAGTCTAGAAAAGATATTCAGATTTCTTGCTCTGATAGATACTGAAGTCACTAACATGACTTTCATTGATGAATCTTTGATGTCAGAGCTATGTGAATGCTTTGATATTCAGTCAATATCGCTGTCAAAATCAAAGTTGATTCGATTGTATGATGAAATCTCTGATCGAAAGTCGATTACACACGCTCTGTATACATTGATCATGATACAAGAACACAAGAATGAAATGATGTTTCTATTGATAACTGATCTAGATCAACACAAGATAATCATTGAAAATCTTTGATTGAAAAGAAATCAAATGTTGATAGATTTTGCAAATGATCAATTAATATCATTGTTGAAGATTCAAACATCGAAATCTGTTGTCTCAAAAGCAAGCAGTCAATCAGCATTTCACAGATCTGAATCAAACGAGATCTGCAAAATGAAACGAAAGAACTTGAACTTGATTGTTACATCAACGATCATCTTGAAGAGACTCATGAATCAGAAATCAGTGAATAGATTCATTGAATCTGCTCTCATAGCAAAGCAAAGCACTCAAGTTGACTTCGATCAACTTCACTCATTTCAGTCAACTGAGACAAAGAAACTCGTCAATATTATCATGATCAAAGTCGCTGCATATCAAACTCTAGTCAAGAATAAGAAGATCAAGATCTTCTTCTTGATCATTAGTGAAATCAACAAAGTGCTTAGCTCAGTTGAAGATTTCGCGAAACTGAATGAAATAATCTCTGTCATGTCATTAAATGAACTGAAGAAGAAGCTTTTAATAGTTTATCACGACTTTCTGAATGTTTTTGATAGAGAAAAGACAACGCAGTTGCTCTCACATCGATCATATAATCATAAGATTGAATTAGAAGATAAGAGTCAATCTTCTAGAAGTCGATTGTATTTCATGTTGAGTCACAAGTTGCAGAAGATCAAGAAGTATTTAGAAGAGAACTTGAAGAAGAAGTTCATTATCTTCAGCAAAGCTCTCTTCGCTTCGTCAATACTATTTGTTGAAAAGAAAGATGATAGTCTTCGCTTTTGCGTGAATTATCAAAAACTGAATGCTCTGATCAAAAGAAATCGTTATTCAATATTCTTGATAGACGAAGTACTAGCTCAAATTCAAGGCAGTAAGTATCTGACTCAACTCGACATTATCATCACGTTCAATAAACTGCGCATGAGTTCAAAAAGCGAGAATTTGACTACTTTTGTTACTTTCTTCGATGTCTACAAGTATAGAGTAATGCTCTTCAAATTGATCAATGAACTCGCGTCTTTTCAGCACTATATCAACGTTGTGTTGTTTGACTATCTGCACAAGTTCTGTCAGACATACTTGAATGATATTCTCATCTATAGTAAGATCTTAAAAGAACATAGAACTCATGTGAAAGAAGTGCTAGACAAGCTTCGCGAAGTCGACTTGCAGATAAACATTGACAAGTGCGAATTCAAGATTCAGAAAATCTCGTTTCTTGAACTACTGATATTTATCAATGATCTGCGAATGAATTCTAGAAAAGTAGATGTAATTTGAAGCTGAGAAGTGCTTCGATTGTTGACTCATGTGCAGATCTTCATTGACTTCTGCAACTTCTATCGATGATTCATAAAGAACTTCTCAAAGATCATTCAACTCATGATAAAGCTGATTTGAAAAGATCACTTCTTTGAATGAACAGAGATCTGTCAGATGATCTTTGAAGAATTAAAGCAACAAATGATGACAGCTTTCGTTCTGAAGCATTTTGACTCGATCAGAGAAGCTATTCTGAAAATGAACTTCTCAAACTACGTGAACGACGAAGTATTGTCTCAGTATGACGATGAAGACATTCTACATTCAGTGATCTTTTACAGCAAGAACATGATTCTTGCAGAATGCAACTACGAAATCTATAACAAGAAACTGCTGATCATTATTTGCTGCTTGAAGCACTGACACTCTGAATTGAAATGTACAGATATTTCGATCAAGATCTTCATTGATCATCTGAATTTGAAGTACTTCATGACGATCAAAGAACTGATCAGACGACAGGTTAAATGAGCTGAGAAGTTATTTGAATATAACTTCAAGATCATATATCAGTCGAGAAAACAGAATCTGAAAGTCGATGCGCTGATCAGAATGTCAGACGTTAAGTCAGTTGAAGCAAATGATAATCAAAAGCTATATCAGCATTAGCTGCTATTGTCAGAAGACAGATTTGAACTGCAGTCAATAGAAGCTGATCAAGAAGATGATCAGAAAGTTAAGCAAGATCTGACTCAGATCTTGCTCAGATCTGACTCAGAATCTGACTCAGATTCGAAACATGAATCAAACACTAACGAAAATTCAATCGAAGAGATGATTTCTATTCAGAATCAAATTATAGTCGAAAATCGAACGAATCAACTGTGCTTCGATATTCAAATAGTCATGAAACAGAACAGAAGAACTTGTCAAGATATTAATCTAGACAATTGCAAAGTACTTGATGAAGTACTCTGAAAAGATGATAGACTATGAATTTCTCAGTCAATGATCACTCAATTGATAAGAGAAGCACATGATCTTTCGATCAGTAATCACTCTGACATGAATTGAACGTTGAACTTGCTGAGATGATCATATTGCTGATCAAAGATGAGAACGATGATCAAGCGTTACATTCAAAACTGTTACGTTTGTCGTAGATCAAAAGCATCGAGAGATCGAATCAATGAACTGCTGAAGTCATTGCTCATATCAGAGCAGTGATGACAGAACATATCATTAGACTTCATTATTGATCTATCAGAAAGTGATGAAAACAACGCGATTCTGACAGTCATAGATCGATTGTCTAAGAAACGACATTATATATCGTGTTGATCAGATGACGAAGAAATCTTTGCAGAACAAACAGTCAAGCTACTGTTGATATGAATCTTCAGAATTCATGAACTATTCAGATCAATAGTGTTCAATCGTGATTCACAATTCATATTGATTGTCTGAAAGTCTCTATGTCTGAGACTCAACATCAAGGTAAAACTATTCACAGACTATCATTCACAGATCAATGATCAAACAGAAAGAGCGAATCAGAATGTGAAATGATATCTACAAAGCTACTGCTCATATATGTAAGATGATTGATTCGTCTGATTATTCATGATTGAATTCGTCGATAACAATGCTATTTCGTCGTCAATTGAACAGTCGACGTTCTTTCTTAATAAGAGCTTTCACTCTCATATAAGCTTCGATTCAAACTCAATTGAATATGAGATTATTCGAGCTAGAATCGAAGCAGACAAAGCAAAGAATATATTCGAACACATGAAATGATCACTAGCATTGATCAAACAAGTCTTGACAAGAGTCAGAATCACAATGAAGAAACAGATTGATAAGCATTGAAAGAAAATGATCTACAAGATAGATGACATGATGTTTCTGAATTCTAGAAACATAACAATCTCACGATCATCAAAGAAGCTAGACAATAAGATGCTAGAACTCTTCAAGATTCTGATCGAGATCAAACATGCATATTGACTGAAACTATCATCGACTATGAAGATACATTCGAAGTTCGCATCAAATCTGCTGCAACTAGATTCAAAGAACTCTCTGAATGAACAACGAAATGAATCGTCTGACTCTATAGTGATTGACGACGAAGATGAATGAAAGATGAAGAACATACTGAACTTCAGACACTACGAACGAGATAAACGACTACAATATCGTGTCAATTGAAAAGAATACAACGTCGATGAAAGTGAATTTGAAGAATGCTCGAAGATTGTAAATGACTTTCATGAACGATATTTGAACAAGTCAAGATAGAAATCAACTTAAGAAAGATTGATTGAACTGCAGCAATGAGAACATTGCTAGATGAAGAAAAGAGATAATGTTGCAATCATGCACTTCAAGTTAGTCTAACATAGATCGTGTCAGACTATTATAGACTAGTATAGAGCTGATGTTGACACGCTAGCGATCTAGCGTGTCTTCGTGAGTAAAACTTACAACGTGTTGCATCTTCTGCCTTCTTCAGCTTTGAACTTCTAGTTAGAATACACTCATATGATTCGCTCTATGCAAACTCATAACAATTCTCTGATGTTGTTCTGTCTTTCAATGTCGTTGATCATCAGGTAAATAAATTTCTTTATACTCGTTTCGTTGTTCATCAAGTAGCTTGAATGAGTAATGAAATCAATATCATGTGATAAATGAATTCTTAGTTTAATGTTGAGATCATGCCTAGAATTTAATCACATTGCAGCGAGATAGTGCGTAGCTGAATAAAATGTTTGATCAATAAAGATAGCTTTAACTAGAAAACTAAGAATACAGAAGAAAGAAAACAGTTTCAAGCTGTATCTATAGTAGAGCGAACAAAGAGATGAAGTAGTTGATTTGTTAAAGTTCGAATAAATAAAATGTTTTAGCATATTTCAATTTGAAACATCATTGTTTCTTGTTCACATATTGAAATCTCTAGAGTCTATTGACTAAACTTTATTCAACATCAACATGCTTCGTAACAGAAGCAGACAATGAGCAGAAGATAGTATCAGATAGTAGAAGTAAATAATGAACAAAAGAGTGATGCTTCTGTTGTTTATGATGACTAGCGCGAGAATGATGATCATCAATGTTTATGTTTATTTGTTGTAAAGTAATAAATTTTTATCAACTCATCTCTTTTATCTTTTGCGTGATTTTCAACTTTTTTTCTTCTTCAACTTTCATTCGTGCATTCAATTTTCATCTTATTATTTTACTTGATCTTTTATTCATTCTATAGAGTAGTTCTGTACAATTTCTTCAAATATCATGATCATAGTGAGTGTGAATTCACTTCTTGATTTAATGATGATGAGTTGATGATGTTTTGAACACAGATGAAAAAGTTTAAGAGAAGTGAGCAATGCAATTCTTCATCATATTTCTCTCTTAAAACATAAAACATGTTTGCATTGCATCTGCTTGTTTTCTTCACTATTGATTCTTCATCTTGCATCAGCATGCTCGCTGTGTTTGCTGCTTGTGTTCAATTCTCTCATTCTTACATCATTTTTAATCAAAGATCTGTCTTTCTTTCTTTTTACATGAGAAATCTCACGTCATTAACTCAGCATCACAAAACAGCTTTAAATGTGTATAATAAAGAAGTTGCAATACAATTCTTGAATAAATGTAAAAAGTGCATGAAAAGAAATGTAAACTGCATAAAAATAAAATTTTCTATTAAAAAAAATTTCAAGAAATGTGCATTATGCATCGTTATTAAGACAAATTGCAAGTATAAATTGTAAGTATATATCATGATGTCAGATCATCATTTCAGCTCAAAGCATAAAATATGTCATTAACTCAATCTAGTATCATTGATATTTTAGAAAGTCTTGATTTATTGAACTAAGTCACTAATCTAGTCATCATCATCTTAGTTTAGTTACATCAAAATCTGTTTCGTGTCTTTGTAATCTTAAGTCATAAAACTGCTGCTCAGTTCTGACATTACTCAATTCATGTATATAAAAGTCGAGTTTTCATTCTGTTCTTTCATTTTTTGTCTTTCATCTTGTACATTATTTGATGTATTGTTCTGTATCTAGTTCAAGTAATATAATAATCAATTCTCTATATTGATAAAATTTTTAGTTCAGCTTAGTTTCTAACATTATGAAAAATCTACACTTTCTGCAACGTTTTCATACGTTAAAATCTCATCTAGTTATTCTTTTGTTCAAATGAAGTCACTTCATAATTTCTTAATTAATGATGAGCGTGCTGTTGAACAGTTTGCTCAAAGTATGATTGAAAATTCAGTTGAAATCTTTCGCGCAATGCAAGAGCTTCAAAATCAAGTTCAACAACATGATGTTATCATTTTGTTTTCATTCATCATTCTCAGTTCTTCAATTTATATAAAGTTGAATTCTCAGTTTCTTGCAACAATAACTCAGATCGTTGCACAAATCTTGAATAATCAATCTTCTTTCATCATTCACTTCTTTGCAAATTCTGTTGCTGTCATCATCACTTTTAAATTCAAGAAGCTTCTTGACATATCTGAGTATGAAAGAAACAAAAATTGATTGAATGCATGAAAGCAGAGTCTGATACAGCGCATAAACATGAACGATGATCATTACTTCTTTCATCATGTTAAGATCATTTATGTCGAGTCATGATTCATCATAGACAAGAAGACTCACAATCTAATGAGTCAATATTGAGTCAATGATTTCTGTATCATTTTCATCTTTGCAGATTAATAACACAAGTTACATCATTGCTGTAACAATTCTTTTGAGACGAAAGATGCTCATTTATATCTTTGTAAAACTCTGAAGCAAGACATGAATAGCTTTGCTGATTACTACAATCTCTTTTATCAAAAGAAAGAATGTTTTTTGATGAAAGATTTCTCATTGATTGACTGTCTGAAGCGCAATGTTAATTATTTCACTTAAGTCATCACTTTCTTCTGACGAAATTTTGATGAAATTCGATCATTCATCTTTCATCAATGAATTCAAGCATTCTCTGACATCAATGAAGAGTTTCAGCAACTTAAGCATCATCAATCTTGCTTCGTCTTCATCATTATTTTGTTTGTCAAAGTCAAGAGCATCTTTGCATTGATTAATAATTCTTTAAGTTCAAAGATCATCACTTTTGTGACTGTTGTTTTGACAATATCTTCATCTCTTTCTCTCTTGTTTCTTGATGAGTCAATGAATTTAAGCTTCATCATTGTCATCATTCAAGATAAGACTTTGATCATTTCTGAAATCAAGAAAATCTGCAACAAGTGAAAGCTGTGCTACTACTGCAAGTTGCAACATTCAAGCAAAATCACTAAAGAATGCTCAAATAAGAAGTTCTTCACTCTGCATATCATGAATGTTTACGACAGTAACGTCATCAATATAAATGAAGAAGTCTCGCTGTTTGCAGAAAAAATCTAGTTTCTGAGCTAAGTCATGCTCAAAAATCTGTATACATATCATCTTGTTTATTAATCTCAATCTTTTCACTCTCACTTCAATCATATAAAAAGTTTTCTGCTAAATCTGTCTTGAAACTCTTTGAATTCAATTTGACATTCAAAGATAGTCACATGATAATATTCTGTATTCTACATCAAGCTCAATCTAAAGTTCTTGCTTTCACTTTGATTAATAGTGAAGTCTCTGCTTATGTCTTTATGAATAAATTCTTCGCGCAACAACATCATCTTTTCTTACATTAATTAACTCACTCTTGCAAACTTTGAGAATTTGATGATCAAGTCGCTTTAATCAATGACATTATTCATGTCGTTGAAATCACAACGATTCTCGATGAATACATTGAAAGACTATTCTTCTATGTTACTGAATTAAGTCAATATCTCATCATCATGAGTCTGTCATGACTTCATTATCACGTCATTGATGTTAATTTTGAGCACAATATTCTCATTTTATCTTTCTTCTTTTATCTTAATCATTGTTGTTCATTTCTCATCAAGATCTATAATCTTAATCAACAAGAAGAAAATTTCTCATTCAAAGTTAATAAAGTAACTTTCTTTCAATCTCGTTCTCAATTCGCTCATAAAAAGCAATTCAGTTCATGAATTGCTCACAAGAAGCAATTCAGTCTACAGATTGCTTACAAGAAGCAATTCAGCATTCAGTTTGTTTGCAAAAAGCAATCTAGTTTCTCATTCACTTGAAAGAAGCAACTCAGTTTTCAGTTCACTTGCAAGAAGCAATCTAGTCTTTCATTTGCTTGCAAGAAGCAATTCAGTCTTCAAGTCACTTGTAAGAAGCAACTCAGTTTTTCATCTGCTCACAAGAAGCAATATAATTTCTCGTTCACTCATGAGAAGTCAACTAATATTCAGCTCATTCACAAAAAACAAACTTCGCTCAATCTTGTTTCTTATCTGAAACAAGAAGCTTCTAGTTGTATTCTTCAAGTCATTTAAAAAGAATACTCATCAAGAATCAAGTGTTAAAATTCTTTCTTCTTTAAAACTTCTGTTGTCTTTCAAGCAAATCAATTCAATCGATCTTTTATATAACTTGACATAGTCAAGTTAAGAGTTTGAAGCTTTGATCATGCTGTTTATGTCAAAGACATTGAAGTGTTTAGCGTCATTTTAAAGAAAATCAATGTCTTTTTGAATCTTGAGTCAATCTCGTCTTTTAGTTTAGATTCTGATGAGTCAAAATTGCGTCATGTGACTTTGACTGTTCATTCAAAGAACAGTTCAACTCTTGCTCAGTTTTCATCTCATTCTTAAGACAGTATGTATGATAAGAATTGTTAGAAGTCAGCATAGAGCGAGTCATATGAGTGTAATGTAACGAGTATATAAATGCTAAGAAAGAAAAGTATCTAGAAGAGAAGAATCGACTATCTATATAACTCAGAAGAACATAAGCTAACTTTGAATAGAGTTGACTTCAAAACAACTTGATAGTCTAGTAACGAGCGATCAACGATAGTCAGAAACATAGTCATCAACATAGTCATCAACATAGCTATCAACATAGATGCGTAGCTAGAATCGTAACAGTACTTTCTCTCTTCAACGATTCATGTTTGCATGAATGTATTTTCTTAGTCTTGTGTAGAATCGAAATGTCTATTGTAGCAGACT
>JAABUL010004589.1_pt1 | contig 18260 bp, 5 predicted proteins | sample 5559151 | NCBI WGS metagenome assembly JAABUL01 (sample SAMN10711876, study PRJNA513368) | rock metagenome | isolation source: Antarctica rocks | place: Antarctica: Victoria Land, Pudding Butte sud | reverse complement strand
AGACAAAAATACAAAAGACAATATAAGCAATATCTTATTTAATAACAAATATCTTAAATCGAAGTTGTTTATTTTATTGTGTTAATACTAATGCAAAATTAAAAGAAGAAAAGACGTTGCAATAATATAGCAAATAAGTTTATATATATAACTAATCTTTTACAATAAATATTTGTTTCAACTTTATAGAAAGAATATATCTTTTGCAAATTTAACTAAAACAAACAAAAACAAGCAAAAATAAGCAAAAATATAATTATATTATAGCGTTTAACTTATATTTAACAATAAAGAAATTCTTGTACTTATTTGTTAAAATTAAAGTAGTAAATTAACTTAGATTTTTTAATTGCGTACTTAGTTACAAACTAGTTTAAAATTATTCTTACTCTTATTAAATAACAATAATTAATTATTTAAATTAAATAAAAAATATTACTCGAAACTTCTTGCACACTTTTATATTTGATAAATATCTTTATTTTCAAATTGCAAAAAAAATTAATTTATATTTTATATTTTGCAAAGTATTGTATCTAATAATTGTTGTCGCATTTAAAAAACAATTGTTATATAATTAAAAGCAACAACAAATTTCGATTAAAAAAAAGTATTTAACAACTATTATATTGTAGCTCTCTCTAAAAAAAGTCAAAAGTTGTTGTTAATTACAAAGAAAAACAAATATAGTATACTAAAATTTACTTTTTAAGTTACAACTTACTCGATAAGCTTTAAACAAAATTAATTAACAAAACAAAAAACAAATTAATTTTGTTAAATTTATTGCTATATATAGTTTAGATTAAAGCGTTAAACTAAATTAATTAAAAAATCTCTTATAGCAATTAAAATACTTTGTCAAATATAATAATTTAGATTTTTGTAACATTTAAAAGATAAATTTAACTCAAAATATATTAAGATTGTTACTAATTTTGTTTCTCTAATATTTAAAACTCTTTATATCGAATTTTTTTATTTATTTTATATTGTCGAAACAATTCGATTCGAAAATTCTATTAAAATTTAAAAATATTTTAGACAATTCTATTACAAAAACTACAATCTCAAAAACAAAAAAAAATTCTTTATATAATTCTAACTTTAAACAAAATCTTATTGATAATTATATCTATTTTAGTTATTATAACTTTTTCGATAATTAAATCTTTTTAAAATTAAATAATTAAAAGAATATTAATAAGAGATTAAAGAAGTTAAGATTATCTCTCTTTTTATCTCGATTTTCTAACAAGATATTTGATATATTTGTGCAAATTAATTTGCGAGCCTTAAACAAAAACGCTATAATAGATAATGTTTTTCTAGTAATTTAGAATATTGCTTGTATACTATTTGCAAAAAATCTTATATTTAACAATTTTAAGTCTTTTATTTATAGCAATTTAATTAACACTAAATTCAACTTCTATAATAGAGTACGTTTTGCACAAATAGATCTACAAATTCGCAAAAAGCTAGAACTATATATTATATTAATTATATAAAAACAAACTTTAGTATTATCTAACATTTTTTTAAAGATAAAAAGTTTTAACAAGAGTGCAATTGTAATTAAACAACAAACTTGTTTCGATAATATATTAAGTATTTGTAATATTTATAAGTTTCGATTGTTTAAAACAAATTATACTCTAATATATAACAACAATATCTATACTATTATTTCAACTTATTACAATAGCTAGCTAAAGATATATACGATTTATTCTACTTAATCGATTAATTATAAGAAATTGTTCAAATTTTATATAATTTAACTTAATAATTAAGTCTTAACTAGTTCTTATAAACAATTTCGACAAAAAGTAAATATATTTAGAGATACAAAAAACTAAATAAAATTACAACAAGACAAATTAATAGCAATTGCTAATAGTAGAGTTATAAATATATTTAAAGAGATATCTATTTTAGAGTCTTCTATCTATTGTATATTTTAATTTAGTATCGAGTCAATTATACTAGAATTTAAAATATTAATCGATAAATTATTTTAAAAAGTAAATTAAGATTCTAGACTTTTTTACAAGTATTAAAAAAAAATTAAAAAAGCGTTTTTCGAATTCTAATTTAAAAAAGAAAAATTGTTTTGAAGTCTACAATAAATTTTAAAGCAAAAATTGATATTCTTAAATAAAATAATATTAATTAAAATATATTATATATTTTTACTCTTGTAATATTGACAAAGATAATTAACAACTATATTGCAATAAATAGATACAAAGAGTAGCTAAAATTAAAATAAAGTATATAGAGAATTTAAATTTAAAACAAAAAGTATTAAGTAATAGAGCAAAAATTCTAGAGTTAATACAATACAAATAAGTTTTATACAATAGAGTAGATTTTTGCACTTCTTGTATTAATATCTCGAAATATTAAATGTTCGAAAAGCAAAAAAAAAGATACAAAAATACAAATAATTATATTTATAAATCAAAATTGTACTAGCAAATTTACAACTTATTTACTTCTTAAAATACAATTATTAAAAGTAAAGCGTTTGTTAAAGTATTAATTAACAAAATAACAATATTATTGTTGTTATATAATTTTACTTTACTTGCAACTTGCTTTTGCAAAATTAATTTAAAAATAATATTAATTTGTATATTTGTAGAATCTTTAAGTCGAAAAGTTAATAATTGCGAAAAAATCAACAAATTTAAAACTAGAAACGTTGTTAAAAATAATATATAAATTTGAGAAAACAAAAACAAGATTTTATTTTTAGATTTTAAATATATAGCTTTGAGATTAATATTTCTAGCAATACAATATATTTCCAAATATTACTATACAAATCTCTAAAGACTAAAGACTTAAAATAAACAAAAATAATTTTAATATACTATATTTGCTCTAATTATTTTTTATTCTATATTTACTACTACTAAAAATCGAATTTTTTACTTATGCAATTTACTAAGTATCTAGTACAAAGAATTAATATTAATATTTTATTTTCTTAAAAAGAATTCTAGCTCTTATAAAGTATTGTTTTAACTTCGCTAATTTATTAAGCTTAATTTTAATATTATTAATAAAATAAAAAATAACTTATTTAACAAATTTCTTTTTTTACTTATATTTTTTTGCAATTTCTAAGATATTCTTCTATTAAAAAAGAGCAATATTTTAACAAAACTTAAAGTAATAAATTTTAACTAATATTGTTAAAATATATAAGTAGTTTATTCAAACAACTTTATCGAGTTTAAAGATAAATTTATACAATTCTTTAAACTTTTAACAAATATTTTTAGCAACTCTAAAAGATCTCTAGTATAGATACATCTCTATTAATAAAATCTATAAACCTTTATCTTAATTGTAATTTTTTAAATTATCTAGTATTATAATTATATTTTTTTTTATCTCGACTAAATTATCTAACTTGCAATAGATATTAGCAAGATAAATTATTAGATTGCAATTAATTTTATTATATAGTTTTTAATTGTCTTGCAATAGTCTCTAAAAGAGCTCTTGTATCTTTGCAAAATTATTTTGAAGACAAAATACTTTTGTAATTGCAATATCTCTTTTATGTATTACAATTGCTTTTAAGATTAATAAAATCTTCTTTAATAAATTAAACTTAATTAACTTAAACAAAGCACAAAGAAAATTGTTGCTCTTAATTAAAATTTGTGCATTAAACAAAATAAGTTGTCTTAATTAAGTATTTAATCTTTTATTAATTAAAGCTTGTTATACAAAAAAGTTAAATTAATTATTAATAGTATTAAGTGTATTGCGAAACAAGATTTTTTTTTGTTGTATTGCTTATATTTGCAAGTAATTTTTCGATTTAACTATTATAATTTGTTTTGCAAAGTTAAGCGTCTTAAATATTTAAAATCGATTAAAAAATACAAATATTATTAAAAGAGTTTCTATTATTTGAATTTTTAGATAAAAAAACAAAGTTTTTTTAGTATCTAATTTAGAAAAGTATTCTAGAGTATATTAAAGTTGTCGCAATTGTGATTTTTCTAAGACTTTATATCTATTAATAATTAAAATATTGTAACAAAAAATTAACAACAATAGTTTACAAAGATTTTAAATTTTAAATTCTCAAAAATATATAATATACGAGAATTAAAATATTACGTTTTTACTTGTTTGAATTTAATATTAATTGCACAATATACAATTGCAACTTTTTATTAACTAAGAAATCTTATTTTTAAAAAGAGCTCTTTGTTGTAGTAATAAATGTATAAGAAACAAAAAAATAAATTGTATTATTTAATTTAATTATATAAACAAGTAGATTAATATAAAGTTCTATTTTAAACACAATTAATGCTTCGATTTTATTAATAATATTTTAGAATTTGTAAAATAAATTAATACATAAAAATATAATCTCTAAAATATTAACTTTATTCAAAAAGCAAAATATTCTCAAAAGTATTATTATATTATTCAATCTAATTTTTTTCTTTTAAAGTAAGATCTTGTATTTTAAAATTAAATTTAAGAAGTTTTGTAAAACAACTAAACTATAAGAACAAATTGTAATTAAAATATTTAATCGATTAAATAAAACTAATATAGAGCAAATTCTTGTAGAATTTATAAGCAATACAAGTTTGTCTCTTTTCTTTTAAAAGAGATATACAATATTGCAAAAATAAAATATTTGATTTCTTGTTTTGTTGTACACGTATTGTGTTTTTATAGATTGTATATCTATTTTAAAAATTTTAGTTTTTAAATTTAAATTTAAAAACAAAACAATTATTTAATTGCTAAAACTAACTTATATTGTTGCACTTTAAAAATCGATTGTCAAATAATAGAAATACTTGTTATTAAAAAGATTGCAATTTTAATATTGTTAAATTGTTATACAAATTTCTTTGTTGTAGCTCTCTAAATTAAAGAATTAAAAAGCTTGATAACAACAAATATAAGAAATTTAATTTTTTAATAATTGTCGATAAACTTTTGTATTCTTTTTTTATATATTGTTTTTAATTATATAATTTTTTAAAGTTCTTTTAACAAAAGTTGCAAAATTTTTTGTTCAAAATTATTGCAAGCTTCTTATATAAAATATTATTTTTTTGTTAATAATACTTATATAAGATTTTAAAATCTATATATCGACAATTGCAATTTTTGATTAAACAAAGTAGTCTATTAAATTTAGATTAAACAAAATCTACTTAACTTAACTAATAATTTGTACAATTTAATACAATACTTTAATTAATTATACTTACAAAAGCAACGTAAACTTGTTATAGTTTTAACAACTTTTGTATCTTGTATATTTTGTTTTATAATTGCAATATAAGAAATTAGTATTTGACGTAACTAGTAGTAGTTAAATTCTACTAATAAAATATAAGACATTTTAATAAATATGCTAGCTCAAAGAATTAGTAAAAATCTTAATCGATTTAGTTAAGTTAAAATTCTCTCGAGTTTTTGTATTTAATATAGTACTATACAAAATACAAAAAATACTAGAGATATAAAAGAAAAAAAGAAAATATAGTAAAAAAGTTTTGTAAAAACAATAGCGCTTATTTGTTAATATATTAAGAAGAAGTTAAGAAATATTTAAGGCTAAAAACAAACAATTTAATTAATTACAAACTTGTATTCTACAAATTTAACAATATTTGTATATTATTCTATAAATTTTAAGAGATAAATCTAACAAACTAACAATAAAATCTTTAACTTCGATTAATATAAATCTATTTGTATATAATTAAACTAGAATTCGAAATCTAAAAATACTAGAAATTATATATAGACTTAAATATTATTTTAAAACAAATTAGATTTAACTTTTTAAAAAAAACTAATTGTTATTATTTTTTAGTATTATATATATAACTTGATTTTAAACAAGTCTAGCGCAAATATATATATTACAAAAACTTGTTAGTATTATTTTATATTTTTTAAAGCGCTTTAAAGATCTTTATATTCGAAACAATTTATTAAATTTCTATATTTTTATCTAATTACAAAAATTCTTTATTAAGATTTGCAATATTTGCAATACTTATTTGTTAAATATTTTTATTAATTAATTAAGAGAACTTTACTATATAATAGTCTTCGAAAATATTATTGATACTTTGCGATAAAAAACTAATATTTATACTATATTTAAATATCTACTTTATTTAACAATAATTTTTTATCTCTTTATATACGCTTAAATAAAAGATTTTTTTTTTAATTCTCTCTACTATATATTGTGTCAATCTATCGAAATTTTTTAGAAAAGATAGATTTTTATTAAATGCAACAACAAAAAACTAAATTATATTTTTATATTTATTCTCAAAAGTAACAAAGATTTGCAAAAACAAAAAATTTAATATTTCGAAGACTATTTGCTAGTTGTTTAAGAGTTTGTTGCTCAATAATATATCTAAATCGACTAAATAGCAATTGTTAATAAGTTAAACAATATTATTCGAAATATAAAAAAAAAGATATCTATAATATAACAAAACAACAAAAATTAATACAAATTGTTTCGATTTCTAAAAGTTTTAAAAAATTTCTACAAGTTATTAATATAGCTTCAAAATTCTTTTTGAGCTTATCTATTTACTAAAAACTCGAAAAAATTAATTGTAAACAATTGAATTTTAAGTAAAAAACAATAATAAATTGTTTTTTAACTTTTAAAAAAATAAATATTAATAATAAATTTGTTTGTTTCTTTTATTAGTATTTTTTCTTTTCTTTTGTTTTTACAAATAAGAATTACAAGTATATATTAACAATTTTTTTTTTAAACTTAATTTGCTTAATATTTAAAATAGAAGATTCTACTAATATTAGCTATAGTTAAACTTGTTGTTCGCAATAAAGTATTAAATGTTTCTCTAAAAACTTAATAAATAGAAATTCTATTATTTGTATACTCTATTTGATTGTATTTAGTATATTAATATCTAAGTTTTTAACAAAAACTTTAGACTTTAATAGTATTTTTAAAAAAAAATTCAAATTAAAATCTTCAAATTGTTTTCTATTAATTACGTCGATCAAAATTATATATAAATTGAAATTATTGCTAGCTATATATTCTTAATCAAATTTATATTGTTAACAATCTACTATATTGCTCAAAAATTCGAACAAATTTTAAATTAAAAAAATTATTTAAAGTTCTAAGTTTTATAATTTTTTAATTAGTATTTTGTATTCTAATAAAGTTTTAAACAAATTTATATAATATTTTTAAATAAATTAAAGCAAGTTAATTTGATTTTTTGCAAAGAATTCGAATATCTTATAAGAGTTGTAACTTTATTATTAACTAAAATCAAAAAATACAAGATATTGTATAAAAAATTTGCAAACAAATATTTTAAATTGCTAAAAATTGTTAATAGAATTAAAAAGTTAAATAGTAAAAAATTTACTAGAATATTATATATTAGCAATGCTCTTTCGAGCAATATTTTAAAATTGTTTAATTTAACAAAATTACAACAATATTTTTTGTATATTTAATAATATTTGAAGCGAATTCTATTTACAACGTTGCAAAAAAAACAAATATAATCTCTCTTTATTATCTTTTAACTATTGTAATTCAAAATATTTTTTCTTGTTAATATTGTTAAATTGTACTTAAAGTTTATTTTGTTTTTTAAAAAGAAAAGTTATTAAAATTAAAATATATATATTACAATTTTATAAGTTTTGTTGTTTTTAATCTTTTTAGCAACAATAATTTTCGACTTCAAGTTAAACTACTTAGAATTGCTTGTTTCGACTTAATTAATTAAAACACAAATAAGTTTTTATAATTAACTAGACAAATTTAAATAAAAATTCGACTTTAAAAATTACAAAAATATATAAACTATAATTTGTTAACAAAAATTAAAACAATTTATTTAGATATCGACTTGTAATACAATTCTTGTTACAAATATAAAACAAAATATCAAAATTAAAATTATATATATTTCGAATTATTAGACAAAACAAATTTTAAAAAAAAAATATATAACTTTTCTAAATCTATATAAGCAAACGTAGATTTTATAATTTGCAAATATTGTTAGATTACTAAAAAGAAAATAGCTCTTTTTTATTGTAAATTTGCTTTTATTTATACTAAAAATAATTTACTAGTTGCAAAATATATAAAAAAATCTTAACTTTACAAGTCTAGTTATAATAAACTTAATTTATAGTTTTAATTTTTATTTTAAGTCTAAAAATTAAATAAAATTCTATAGCTTTAATTTCTTTTTTAAATTTAGAGAAAGAATTTTTAAAACTAATTGATATTTTAAAAACAAACAAATTGTATTATTAGACACAAAGATATTGTATACTAAAAGTCGAGAATTTGCAAAAATTTTGTTAAAAAAAATATTATATAAAACTAAAAGTCGCGAATTTGCAAATCTTTTATTAAAAAAAGTATTATATAAAATTAAAAGTTGCAAATCTACAAATCTTTTGTTAAAAAAAGTATTTTATAAGACTAAAAATCGCAAATTTGCAAACTTCTTATTAAAGAAAATATTGTATAAAACTAAATTTTGCGAATTTACAAACTCTATATTAAAAAAAGTTATATAGAATTAAAATATTTGTAGAGACTATATATACAATTTAACAATATTTTATAAATTTCAAGTTTTAACAAAAATTAAAAACAAGACTTGCAAGTAACTATTAACAATTTTTTTGCTAATTAAGTTTACAATCTATAATATTTTTAATTTTTATTTTGTTTTGCTTTATCTATTATAGTAAAAAAACAATATAAAGTTTTACAAACAATTAAGCTATTTTAAGAAATTTTTTGTTAAGATTTTCTTTAATAAGTCTAATAGATTTTACTATTTTTATTGTATTTGTAAAATTATTCTTTAACTTATAATTAATAGCTATTTATATTAATATCGAAAAAAAAACTTTGTTACAATTATATCTTTTAATTAATTTTAAAACTAATAAATAAAGACTTCTTTACAATATATAGATAAATCTAGATAAAATTAATACAAATCTTAAATACAAAACAATCTATACTTAAATATTGTAGAAAACAATTATATATAGAATCTCGATCTATATATAATAAGCTATTAAGTCGAGTTTTAAATTTTTAGCACTAATTAATATAGATATATCAATAACAATTTTTGTAAAAAACAAATATATATATAAGAGAAATGCTTGTCTAAAAAATTATTGTTAAGCACAAAATTATACAAAAAAGATATATAGAATATTTGTTAAAATCGAATCTTTAAATATGTATTCTTTAATATTAATAAGATAAAAGAATATAGATAATTATAATTACAATTATAATAGTAGACACAAATACTTTATTATTGCTATAGTACTAGTTAGTTGTTAGTAAAGTATCTAGATAAAAATAGATATTATTAATAAATAACACTAGTCGATACTATAAAGAATAGCGCTAACAATTTTAGAAATTTCTATAAAATATCTTAAATAATTTTGATTTTTATTTAATTTACAACTTATCTTTATAACAATATATTAATATTAAGATCTCTAAAAATAATGCACAAGCAATATCTTTTACATTATTGATATTGTAATTAATAAAACAATAAGAGTATTAATAGTTGCTTTTTCTAAATTAGACTATTAGCATATTACTAGTTTTAATACTTGCGAATATATATTTTCTAAAAGTGCAACAATTTCTTTTAGAATTAATAGAGTGCAAATTAAAAGAAAAATGTTAACTATTAATCTTTTAAAACAAACAAACAATATTGATGTTTTAATATCTAAAGTTTAACAAATATTTATCTTTTTGTTAAAGATTATACTTATTATACAAAGTAAGAATGCTAATTTACAAATAACTACAATAACAATAACAAAAATCAAAAAAGAAAGTATTATAATAAAATATATAGAATAAGACAAACAAAACAACAATATAACTTTAACAAACAAATGCAAGTATAAAAATATTTTTAACAAAATAAAGAGTATTTTTAACAAAAGTACTTACTTTAATTGTAATTTGTTGAGCTTGTATTGTTTAAAATATATTTAATTATTTAAAATAGTTTTAATTTTTGTTATATTTTTAGTATTTTCAACTAATTTAATATCAATTATTACTATTAACTATTATATTCGAAGATATGCTACAACAAATTAAGAAGCGTTAACATATTATATATAGTTTAGATTTTTATACAAACTACTTATTAGAAAAGCAATTTTTAAGTTTGTTTCTAATATATAGACTAATCGATAAAAGCAAAAGCTCTAATTCGAGTATATTAAAATATATTCTACTTAGAGTTATAAAATAGTTACGCCAAAGTTAAAAAAAAAACAATTTTAGTACTAAGATTGTATCGAAACAAAGCTAGAGCAAATTAATATAAAAAAAGATATAAAGTTGCTTAATTTTATTAATACAATCTATTATTACAATCTATATAATAATAATAAGCTAAAATATTACTTGTTGCAATTGCTTTGTTAATAAAGCAACTTATTATTAATATATTTAATCTTTACTTAATTTTATTTATTTATCAAACAAACAATTACAATTTTGCGAGATTATCTCTAGCTAAAAAACTAAACGTATTAATATTTTTAAATGTGTTGCTATCAAATGTAAAAATATTTTATTTTACAAGAATTAGCTTTAATAAAACTTAGAAATTATATTTATTTTTTGCAAGATTTCTTTCTTGTAACTCAATTGCTAAACAAATAAAATTATAAATTTTGTCGAAGTTTTGCGCGTATTATAAGTTAATTAAACAACTTTATAAATGTAGCGAAACTTCTTATTAAAAGCTTTGCAATACAAATCTAATATCAATACTTTAATTGTTAAATTAGTAATCTTTTTTATATATTACTAGAATTGACGTCTCAATTTTGAAATTTTTGTCTTAATTGTTTAAGACAAGCAATAATAAAGATATTATGTTAATTAAGAAACTCTTAGATTAACAATTGTTGTCAATTATCAATAATATTAATATCTTAATTTTAGAATCTTTGTCTTTAACAAATTCGATAATTGTTAACAAGAAAATTATATTAATCTTAAATCTTTAATTTTTAATACGTTTATTAATTGTTAAGTTCGAAATAAATTACTTGCTATTAAGTCTTTTCTTAATTAACTCTTCTAATATTACAATTTTTTTGTTGTTTTTTTTACAAGTTGTTGTGCAATTCTATTACAATACGTTTTTTTTTAAATATTACAAACAAGTTCTAAATCTAGTTTTTGTTTTTAATTTTGTAACAAACTTCGATTTTCGATAACTTAAAAATATAAACATTTAATCGATAACAATAAAAATTTTAGATATTAAAGAAAATTAATTTTGTATCTAGCAACTATATTAGATTTACAATAATATGTCGAAACTCGACAACTATCTTAAATATACTATTTAACTTTGTTTGCTCTTTCTTTTTTAAAGTATCGAAAATACTCTTGCTATAATATTTAATAATATTAGCAAACAATACAAAATAAAAGCTATATATAAAAGAATAGCAAGCAAGATTAATATATTTTTTAACAAAATAAAGAGAAATATTATACTAAGTTGTTAATATATATTTGTTTTTAAAAAATATAAATTAAAAGACTTATTTAATTTTAACAACAAAATAGTAGTTAAGTAAGTTTTTGTAATTAAATACTTTATTAAAACTAAGTTGTTGCAATTAGTCTAAAAAGCAAAAAACTTATATAATAAAAAGTAAAACTTATTATTTGTTTTTGCAAAAAAAAGTATTTTTAGTATAAAAACTATATTTGGCAATATAATATGCGAATTGCGCGAATTATCTTAAAAGATCTAAGAATATATAAGTAAAGCTACAATTAACTTTTAAAATATTAAGAAATTTTTATAGTTAAGATTTTCAAATATATAAATAGAAAGCAATTAAACTATAATTAAATTTAATATTTTTTATAGATTTTAAAAAAACAACACTATATCGAAAACAACAATATTAAGTATTGTATATTACATATTATTAGCAAAAATATTAAAGAGTCTTTATACAAATCTAACTTTATTGCAATAATCAAATACAAAATATTAAAAACTAATATAGTATCAATATTAAGTAAAGTTGAAGCAATTGAATATCGATTATATTGTTAAGATTTTAATAAATTAAACAATAGACTAGAAACAACTTAAGTTAATTATTGAAACAAAATATATATTACTATATTTAATAATTAGAAATAGTATTGTAAAAACAATTAATAATTTTAATTCTATTTGTAGAACAACAACTAATACAAAGTACAACAAAAAATCTATTAGATACTTTTAATTCTAGTTATTGTTTTTTATTTGTAATTTTAAATTAATACAATAGTTTTATTACTAAGAATTCGAACAATTTTTACAAATACTACTTTAAACATCTATATTTATCTTTAAATTAAGTTAGACTAATTGACGTAAACAATACTAGAATAATAGATACTAATTAACTAGATTAATTTTATTAATATATAATTGATAGCAATATTAAGAAAATCGATTCTTTTAATTGTTAAAAATAAAATTTTAAAAATAATTTTTACTAAATTCTACTTCTAGCATCTGCTCTACAAAATAAAACTCTATATTAATAATAAATATTATTGTGCGTTTTCTTCTATTGTTCGCGATATAATAAGGGAGCCCCTATGTGGACACATCTTTTACTATTTGGACATGGATTTTACTAGGTGGACTACCGCGCAATTTTTATTTGAGATTCGACGAAGTTGCAAAACCCCGATCGAGTTAGCGCATAAGATCACGTAATATTCTTAGATATTGCTAAATATCAAATACTTCTTTATTTTCTATCTCTTTATCTATTGCATCTCTACTATCGTTATTATTTTAACAACAAGATATCTTATTGCTATAACTACTCAATCGTTCTTTATTAGTCAAGAAACAACGTCTTTTTTGCTCCCAAAATCTATGCTATCGCCGTCGATAAATAGTACGAAATACGCGTCCAAATTTGCTCTTTTTGAAAATCTTAATAACTATATTAAGCAATACAACTACTCTATTGTTATTAGAAGTATTAACAAGAACAACAAAAATATTAAAAGCAAAATCTATGTTATTTGCAATTGTAAGCGAAAATCTAAATCTAATTACAAACAAAAAGCTATTAAAAAACAAATCGCAATCTTTAAACGTATCAATTGTTCTTTTTAATGTATAGCAAAATTAATAGACAACAAATAAACGTTGACAAAGATTCAAAGAAGCAATTATAATTATAATAATATTAATCAAGTTTTACATTCAAAGCTTCGCAACTATTTTATCAATCAAAAGAAAATAATAAAAAATATTAAAGTATAGCACAAAATAGACTTAAAATCTAGTTAAATTTTTATCTTTTTGCAGAACAAATACTATTTAGATTCTAGTAATTCGACAATCGAAGCAAAAAATATCTACAATATTATTTAGAAAATATAAAACAAAAAGTTTTAAAACTTGATTTTAATTCAAACTTTTAATATTATTTTAAACAATAGCAATAACTAATAATTCTAATTAAAGTTAAATTGTTATAAACAAATTAAATATTTGTTTTTTATTAATAAAGTTAGCAAAAACACTTTTGCAAGCTATAACAAGATACTTATTTTAAATTGTATTTATAAATTTAATTAATACAAAATATTGCTAGCAATAGATATTAAAGTAATTGTTTTAAATATCTTGTTCTATATTAGAATATATTTTTTTAAGAGCAAAAATCAAAAGAACTACAAGTAATTGATTGCGATTTACAAGAAGTTCTACAAAAAGCTTAATATATCTTTTTTTAAAATATAGCTTTTTGACGATAAGACTAATATATTGAAAGCAATAATTAAAGAGATTTTATCTATTGCGATTTATTTTCTATATATATAATATATTGAAAAGAACGTTGTCGATAATTTTTGCAAGTACTTTGAATCTACTAAAAAGTAAAACAAATTCTATAAAGATTTGTATACAACAATATTTTTTAACAACAATAAGAAAAATTATTTTGTCAACAATTAATACAAGCTTTTGTATACAAAAATCAAAAATAAGTTCAATTTGCAATAGCAATATTTGCAAGATAAATACAACTTCTTAATTGTTAACTATTTTAGTAAGTATATTGTGCTCAAGAAGAAAAAATAGAGCAAAATCTAAATTAACAAATATTTATATTTTAACAATTACGTTTTTTAAGAGACAAAGAAGCTTATATAGTCTTAAAGATTTTTTTAAAATTATCTATTAACAATTTTAGAAATATAGCAAAGAAGATCGCAAATATATATAATTGTTAACATACAAAATATGTTAAAGTACTTAATAAGACAAAGCAACAACTAGATTGCTTACTACAAAAAACAATATTTTAAAATCTCTTTGTCTATATTATTTTCTTTGCTCTAAAAACAATTTTGTTGCAATATTAAAAAATTATAGATACGCAAAAAAACAATAGAGATTTATCGATTTGCAAAAACCATTTTTGTGCAACAATAAAACTATCTTGTGCTTACAAAATTAAACGCATTATTAATAATATTAACAACAACAACAAAGTCAAATTAGTAAGTATCTATTTTTACTAACACTTTTAAAAGTCTTCTTGTTATTATGTCGAATCAACAATAGATTTTCAAAATATAAATAATATTCTAAAGAATACTTCAAAGTCTATAAAAAATTCTTTGTTAAATATTATTAATTTTGTTGTAGTAAAAAGCAAAGAACAATTGAAAAGAATTCTAAATAAACAATAAAAAACTTTTGAAAACTTTATTTGTTGTTAATCTTTAAATTTTAAATATGTCTTAACAAAGACAAAAACAAAGATAACAACAATAACAATAGATTTTACAAATAATCAAATTCAAATATTTGCAACTTAATCTATTATTTAGTTTTCTATACAACAAAAGCGAAAAACAACAAATAAAGACAATTGCAAAGAAGTAAAAGATAGAGTTGCAATAGATATACAAATATTAGCAAAAACTTCGCGAAGAAAAAGATCTACTAAAGCTAATCTAAAGATTGAAAACAAACAATTAAAGAAAACTTTAAAAGTATTTATTGCAATCTTTATATTAGTTAGTGCAACAATTTCTAAAGAAATTATTTCGAGACTCTCTAAGAACGTTATTAAGATAAATAGTAAAAATAACAATGCAAATTTGTCGAAGCTCTAAAAATAATCGATTTCGATCTTAAATTTAATCTTAGAATTACTAGATTAGATACTTCAATTAAGATCGATTTGAAACTTCGATAACAACAAATATAAAATCGATAAAAAAAACTAGAAAGACAACAATTTTAGAGAACAAAAAGTATACATTTGTGTCTGTTTCTTATTAAATTTTCAAAATATAAAGTATATAATTACGAGTGCTTAATAGAGTTCTAATTTGTATTCGATAAGAGCTTTATTCGATCTACAAATATATTTGCAAATGCAATAAAAAACGTGTAAGAAACAATCGATTTTTATATTAAAATTGAACTCTTTTTGAAACTATCTTTTATCGAAGATAGATCGACTCAATATGTGCTAATTCGATCGAGATTTTGCAACTTTGTCGAATCTTAAATAAAAATTGCGCGATAGTCTATCTAGTAAAATCCATGTCCAAATAGTAAAAGATGTGTCTATATAGGGGCTTCCTATAATAAAGAGAATATCAAGAATTAATAAAATCTAGATTTTCTCTTTTATAAATATTGTTTTCTTAATCTTTAATAGCAATAAATATTTATATTCTATAATGTCGATTTTTGTTACAATTGAAGTGTTGTTATCTAAGATACGTATAAATATTATAAAATACAAAAACTTTGCGCTTTGATTATTGTTTAAGTTCGAATTTATATTTTTAAAAATATTAAAAAATATTCGATATATTTAAAAACAAGAATGTCGAAACTAAACAACAATTAGTAGATATACTTTTAAAGCAAAGCTAACTTTCGAACTCTTTTAATAAAATCTATTTTACAAAGATAGTCGCAATACTAATTTAATTCTTTATCGATATATAATTACAAATCTAAATCGAATTATGCAAAACAAATTTAATTTTTAAGAGTTATTAATATATCTAGATTCTTGTTGCTAAGTAGTCTCTATTCTAGATGTTGCAATTTTGCATTATTTTTAAATATTATTCAATTGTACTTTGTATAGTAAGAGAGCGTTTTACAAATATTCGAACAAGATTGCTCGCAAAATTTATTTAATACTTAGATAGATATTTAGTTGCATACTTAACAAACTAAAATTGCCAATTATCTTAAGATTTTAACGTATCTTAAACTGATTTTGTAATTAAATTAATTTTACTCTATATTAATCGATAACAAGTCTAATTACTCGAAATACTTGCTAAAAGATTTTTATTAATTTGTTAGTAAATATTTTTCGATATAGCAATTCAATTAACAATAGCAAAGTCTTAAGAAAATTCTTGATTATTAAAATTAAAATCGATTATAAAATTTAAAACAACAAATATATTTAACTTTTAGCAATATTTTATTTAATGTTAACTATTCTTTCAAAATATAAAAAACATTTTATACTATTGTAAAAAATCTCGTTTCAATATTATATTTAGTATTAACTATATTGCTTGTCTACTTAAATTCTATTTAATTTTGCTAATTTTTTGCAATTATTATATTGTCTATACAAGCAAAAATTGCTATTTTTTCGAAATATATATAGCTCTATATTAAATATTGTAATACTTTAAAAAGTACAATATTATTTTACAACTTTTTGTTTAAATCTATCTACTTTAAGCTTCTAAAATTGCTTAAATCTTTAATTGCGTTTGTGTTATTCTTAAAGAAAAAAAAAACTTTGTTAAATCTAGAATCTTAACGCGTTAATTATTATTACTAGAAAGTAGTGTAATATTTTCAATTGTTATTTTTGAATAAATGCGATAAAAATTGTTTAGTTTGTATTTTAAAAATTATTTATTAACTACTTTGTTTTATTTGTTCTATATATTAATTGCGTTGCTATTTTTTAAGTTTACTATTTTAATCTTAAATAAATATTAGTTAAAGAAGTTTTTTAAGTCAAACAATACAATAGAGAAATACAAAACATAATTCGATCAATTAAGCTTGCACAAGAAGACAAAAAAAACAATAATAAAAATTAACAACTTTGTTATACTATATAGTAACAATATAAAATAAAAGCAAAAAAAAGAAAAGATTTACAATTTTTTTGTACTTTGTAATTGTTTAGTCTTCTTCTCTTTCTTAATAAAATTAATCAAAAACTATATTACTAGATTGTATATAGTTTGAGTTTGTTTTTGTACAATTCTCTTTTAATCTTTTGTCGATACTATCGATTAATTCTTAGAACGTTTTTTAGAAATTATATTATATACAAAACAAATATTCTATCAAATTTTCGCTTCTTAGAAAATAAGTGCAATTTTTTTTGATTTAATATCTTTAAGATTATTTATAAACAAAATCAGTTAAAACTCTCTAAAATCTTGCGCAATTTCTTGCAAATTATACAAAATTAACAATATATCTTCTCGATTTTTCTATTGCTACAAAATTAAAAATACTATTTAAATCGAAATTGTTATAAAAACAATTAAATTATTATAAATACAAATTTGTATTAAGATTGCAATAATAATATTAATTTTTTTAATCAAAAAATTAAATTAAGCTCAAGAAGACGTTCTATTTTATTGCTCTATTTATTTTTGCAATTTATCGATTTTAGCAATACAACAAATCTCTTTTCAACTACAATTCTCTTAATCTTTTTAACAATTATTTTTTTAACTATTTTTTCGACAATTTTCTTTTTAACTATTTTTTTAACAATTATTTTTTTAACTATTCTCTCGACAATTTTTTTTGCAACTATTGAACTTAAGATTTTCGAAAAATATCGATTAATAGTTTTATACAATATAGTTATTAAGACTTTAAAAAAGATAAAAATACTTAATAGTTTTTTGTTGTAAATAACAATCTATCTTTATATAAATTGTCGACAATTCTATATTTTAATTATTCGAATTTAAACTATTTGCAATCGATTCAATTTATAATCTTAAATTAAGTTTTTTGTTTTTTATATATTGTTTGCGTTATATTTAGACTTAAATTTTAAAA
>JAABUL010004586.1_pt1 | contig 18264 bp, 19 predicted proteins | sample 5559151 | NCBI WGS metagenome assembly JAABUL01 (sample SAMN10711876, study PRJNA513368) | rock metagenome | isolation source: Antarctica rocks | place: Antarctica: Victoria Land, Pudding Butte sud | reverse complement strand
TAGTCGATAGTCGATAGTCGATAGTCGATAGTCGATAGTCGATAGTCGATAGTCGATAGTCGATAGTCGATAGTCGATAGTCGATAGTCGATAGTCGATAGTCGATAGTCGATAGTCGATAGTCGATGTCGCCCGTCGCCCGTCGCCCGTTATCTGTGCCCCCAGTATACTGCGATGGTTAGCAGCCTTCGCCTAGCTGTGTGTGGACAAGACCCGTGTATCTGGCTATGGCCGCGCCCGTCTATCCCCACGCGCCGTGGTTGGCGGGGGTCTGGGGGGAGCCATCCCCCCAGGTTCCCCCTGGGGGGCGGAGGGGGGGAAACACTGCTACCGATTTTTATAGTCAGCGACAATGCACATGTTAGAAGAGTAGGTAAAGGGCGCGTGAGAGACCCTGCTAAGAAAAGGCGCGGCCTTTTACCATCGCGCCAACAGCGTCTGTCCACGCTATCTCAAGCGCGTCGGGCGAACATGCATCCGCCACGGACAGCGCGGCCACGACACAGACGCACGGGGCGGACGCGACAGATGGCCACGCGGAGGCGTGTCCTCACCCCGACGCTGCAGCTGCTCGTCCTGCTGCCTATCGCCGCGGCCTACCTCTGGATGGCCTTATTGGCAGGACGCGGCCTCAGTGGCGACGAGCCACACTACTTAGCGATCACGCAGAGCTTGTCGCTGTACCACACGCTCGACCAATCCCGCGTGCTCCTACACCACGACTTCTTCTCGTACTACCATAGCTTGATGAGCAGCCACTCGCTGCACCGCGACGGGCGTCTCTACCCGCTGCACCCCCTGGCTCTGCCGGTCTTACTGCTGCCGGGATTCGCCGTGGCTGGCGCGCGGGGGGCGCGCTTCATGGTCGCGCTGCTGGCCGTATTGCTGTGCTGGCGCATGCTGCGCCTAATCGCACGCGTCGTCGCCCCCCGCCCTGCCGCGCTCACCGTGCTGGGGGTGGGGCTCTCAGCGCCCTTCGTACTCAACGCGGGGGCAATCTACCCCGATGTCGCCAGCGGGCTCGTCATCGTGCTGGCCTACGAGGCCATCGATGCGCCGCGTCTGACCGCGCGGCGCGCCCTGGCGTTGGGCCTGCTGCTCGCCCTGGCCCCCTGGCTGCACATCAAGTTGCTCGTCATCGTCGGCGCCTATATGCTGTGGGCCGCATACGCGCTCCTGTACGGGGAGCAGCGCGATGGCGCGCGCGAGGGCCTGCGCCGCACGATGTTGGCGGCGGCCCTGGCGCTGGATCTACCCTTGCTCTCGGTCGTGGCCCTGAGCGTCTTCAATGGCGTGGTGTACGGCTCGTACAGCCTCACGGCGCAATTCACGCTACGCGGCCAGTCGCTCCTGACCGGCAACCCGTTCGGCGGCGCCGTGGGACAGTTGTTCGCGCAGGGACAGGGCACACTGGGTACGGCGCCATTCCTGTTGCTGGCGATCCCCGGCGCGGTCGCGCTGTGGCGGCGTGACCGCGCCGCCGCGCTCAAGGTCGCGCTCATCACCCTCCCGTTCTGGCTGATCACGCTGACCTACCGCGACTGGTGGGGCGGCGACTGTCCGCCGCTGCGCTACCTCATGCCGCTGCTGCCGCTGTGGGCGCTGGGCATCGCCGCGCTGCTCGACGGCCTACGTACCGCCGCAGCACGGCGCGCCGTCGCGCTCACCGGCACCCTATCACTGGCGCTCACCCTCATCATCCCCGTCGCGCCAGACTATGGCTGGACCCTGCCCGACAGCCGGGGCGGCCTGCTGGCCGGGCTCGGCACAGTCCTAAAACTACCGCTGGACGCATGGTTCCCGCTCTTCCACCCTGCCATAAACGGACCGGGCGACTGGCGCCACGCGCTGCTTATTCCATTGTGGGCCGCCGCGCTCCTGCTGCTGTGGGCGCTCATGGCGTGGCGCGAACGCGGCGCCCGCGGCGCGCCTCACCAAAGGAGTGTTTCATGACGCCGCCCCCAAATCTTCCACCATCCCCGCCTCCTTATCCCAGCGTAGATGTCGTCTACGACGAGGTCAAGGCGATCACGGACAGCGTCCTGGATGGCGCGGAGCCCTCAACGCACGCGCTAGCTTCATCCTTGGGTCCGCGAGCATCCTTATCGGGGCGGTTACCGGCATCTTAGGAGCGGCCACGAACTTTCACCCGGTACAGCGCAACATCGTGCATTGGGGCATCGCGGTAGGTATTCTCATCTACCTCGTCGTCGTGTACTTTGCCTGGCGGGCTTAAAGGAGAATCGACATGCGCAATCAAACGTCCCAGGATGTGAAAAGACAAACGCCTCCACCACCACCCATATCAGATCGCCTTTCCGATGCACATGATCCAGACCTGTCCATGGACCTATTTAAGGATTGGCGAGAAGTCGGCCAAGACCCTAAAAACGGCAAGCTCAAGAGAAACATTTTTGGTTTCCTCAAGGCCAATCTGCGTTAGCCGTTGACAGCGCTAATCGGGAGCGACGAGGGAATAACGGGCGCGGGACTCCTGCCGCGTGCCCGTATCATAGACGAGGGTAAGGTTGTCGATAGCGATGTCCCAGTCGTACGTGCGCACGCCGAGTAAGCGGATGGCGGCGGCCGCGCTCTCCACATCGACATCTCCGAATCCAATGGTGATGTGCGGCATCCACACGTCGGGTTGGTAGTAATCCACGCGGCCGGCGCTAACAGGCGCGATGGCATGCCACAAGGTGTGGTGCAACCGCGACAATTCCGATGTGCGCACAACGGGTAGATAAAGCACTGGCTGTGCGCCCGTGAACATCCCCAGCCCCGTCGTCCGTATGCGGAACGATAGTGTGTCGCGCGCAACCTGTCGCACGATCTCCGCGAGTTTGTCGACCTCGTACTGCTCCGCGACGTGGTACGAGAAATGGGGGAACGGCGTCACGTAGACACCACGCACAGAGCACATCTCGTCTAACTCCGCCCACAGGGCCTCGACTAGCCGGTAATGCGCGCTATCCAGCAGCGAAACGATGCCGTGCATGTGCTATATTCCTTTGCGAAGCGCATTTGACGCCACACCTTCAGTTGGCCGAATAAGATAGAATAGCAGGACAAGATGACACCACAATTGATCGAGGTTGTATATATAGGAGATTATAGTCTCCGCCTGACATTTGCCGACGGCGTCGTTGGTGATATTGACCTGCGGGACGAACTGTGGGGATCAGTCTTCGAGCCGCTGCGAGACATTGAGCTATTCAAACGCTTCAGCCTTAACCACGAGCTAAATACCATTTGTTGGCCGACGGGAGCCGATCTGGCGCCGGAGTTCCTATATCGAGCCGCGCGGACGGTGCAACAGGCGGTTTGAAAGAGAGGACGCGCATGGCGACGGATGAGGCGATCAAGAGCCCCGATGAGGTGTCGGCGACGCTGGAACAAGCCTACTACGACCTGATGACCGAGGCGCGGCTGGCCCGCGTAGGGCTCAAGGAGCGACAGGAGACAGCGCCGATCGTGGCGCGCTACGCGGCGCTCTACACGAAAAGGCAGATCGAGGCGCTGCGCGGCGAGATGGAACGGGCTGGCGACGATGGGGAGCACCACGAGGAGTTAACGCGCCTGCATAATGCCCTGCTGGAGGGCTACGTCGAGGCGCGCGTGGCCGCCCTCGACGACGAGGTCGTCTCCTCGTTCGCGGCGGCCACGGCGGAGGTCGATGGCGAAACCTACCCCTTCCACGCGCTTACGCCCGCGATCTCGATCACGGACGACGCGTTCAAGCGCGAACGGCTGTTCGACGGCGTGGTGAGGGTGGTCGCGCCGCGCGACGCGCTGCTGGGCCAGCTACACCAGGAGACCGAGCGGGCCATGGCCGAACTCGGCTACGCGAGCTACTACGACTTCTACGCCGCCGTGAAACGGGTCGACTACCCGCGCTTCGCCGCTGTGGTCGCGGACGCATTGGAGAGGACGAACGGTCTCTACGAGCAACACGTCGCTCCATGGGTCCAGGAGCAAGTAGGCCGCCCGCTCGACGGGCTCTCCAACGCCCACACCTACTGGCTGCGGCGCAACCAGGCGCCCGCGCATCTGTTCCCCAAGGATCGCATGGCCGAGGCCCTGCGCGGCTCGCTCGCCGCCATGGGCGTCAACCTCGACGCGCAGGACAACATCCTGATCGACGCCGAGGACCGCCCGTCCAAGAACCCGCGCGCCTGCGTCTTCCCCGCGCGCGTGCCCACGGAGGTGCACCTCATCATCAAGCCGACCGGCGGCAAGGGTGACTACGACGCTTTCTTCCACGAGGCCGGTCACGCCGAGCACTACGCCAACGCCGACCCCGCCCTGCCTTTCGCCTTCCGCATGCTCTCGGCGTCGATGGCGCAGCCCGAACTGTTTTCTTACCTGATGGAGAACCTGGTCAACGACCTTGGATGGCTGGAGACCTACCTGGGCCTCGCGCCCGCGGACGCCCGCTTCGTGGCCCATCGCGCCGCCCTGAGCGACCTCATGCTGTTCCGCCGCTACTGCGCCAAGTATCTCTACGAGTACACGTACTTCACCCAGGGCGGCGATGGACCCGCGCTTTACGCGGGCAACCTGCGCCGCTACACTGGCTTCGCCTACCCGCCCGCGTTGTGGCAGTACGACCGCGACAGCGGCTTCTACGCGGCCGACTACCTGCGCGCCTGGTTCGGTCACGCCCAGGTGGTGACGGCGTTGCGTTCACGCTACGGCGTCCAGTGGTGGGCCGATAAGCGGGCGGGCGCGGACGTACGCGCGCTGTGGCGTCGCGGCGTGCGGCCTGAAATCGAGGATATCGTGCGCGAACTCCGCGCTACACCGTGGGACGCCGCGGCGCTGGCCAGCTACTACACGGAGCGCTTAACGCGATAAGGGACCTGGAGCCTGCGACTGCGGTCGCAGGCTTATCGGCTCTTTTTGCCGTTGTGATGTATCGGCGTGGGCGTAGGCTTAGGCAGGGCGGGAATGGCATTGACAGGCAGGGTCACCTTAAACTGCCCGCTACGAAGTAGACCGCGTGTGATGGCGCTTTGGGCACGGGCGACGTCGAGTTGGTAGCCGGTGACACCCGGACCGGGGCGGCGGTTGGTCGCGCCTGAGAGCTTGAAGAGGTAGTCGCGCAAGACAAACTTGTTGACGCGCTGGACGGCCGGCACATCGACGCTGTGCGTGAGTAACCCCAACTGGAAGGCGGCTTGGCGCGGCAAACCGCCGTCGCGCCCTGTGCGCACGGCGTGAAACGCGGTCAGGCCGCGGTCGAACGTGTAGCCGAGGGTGTGCGCCTGGACCTGGATGGGCGCATGGTTCCGCCACGAAATCGTCACGTCGCGGTAGAGTTGGCCCAGGCCGTAATCGTGCAGGTTCGCCATCACCTCACCCTGCGTCTGGCCGCCAACCGCAATGCCGGCGGGCTGTATGTAGACATTGGGGTAGACGCGGTCGCGGTAGTAGTACTCGAACACGCCCCCCGCGACGACGAGCACGACGAGCACGACGACAAGCGCGACGAGCGGATAAAAGCGGCGGCGCGCCGGTTGGCGCAGGTTGCGCGGTTGCTGCGAGCGCAGCGCGGCGCGCTGCGCCAGCGACATCGGCGCCGGACGGTACTCTCGGACCACGTATTTCTCTCCTACCCCATAGCTGCGGCGCTATGTTGGTCGCTACCTACATACATAGGGCTATTACCCTGGGTTATAGCGTGTTGGAGGCGTTAGTGTCCAATTAGCCAGTTGCCGGTTGCCGGTTGCCGGTTGCCAGTTGCCAGTTGCCGGTTGCCAGTTGCCGGTTGTCAGTAAAACCCGCGCGGCACACGCTTGTCGCGACCTTTGCGCGTAGTGATCGTGATGCGCTCCCACCACGCAAACTACTACCCTACTCCTGACAACTGGCAACTGGCAACTGGCAACTGATTAGGGCGTCAAGCGATGCAGGTCGCGCGGGAACAGCGTCGTCTCACGGATGTTGGCGGCCTCGACCAGTCGCGCCACCCAGCGCTCCAGCCCGATGGCAAAGCCGCCGTGCGGCGGCATACCGTACTTGAAGGCTTGCAGATAGCCCGCGAACGGCGCCGGGTCGAGTCCGCGCGCCGCCAACGCGGACACGTAGTCGTCGTAGCGGTGCAGGCGCTGACCACCGGTCACCAGCTCTAACCCTCGAAAAAGCAGGTCGAAGCTATACGAATACTCCGGCCGCTCCGGGTCGGGATAGGTGTAGAAGGGACGCTTGACCATCGGGTAGCCGGTGACAAAGAGAAAATCTGAGCCGTGCGCGCGACGCGCCCATTCCCCAAGCAGACGCTCGTGCGCCGGCGCCAGGTCGGACTCGCCGCGCACGTCCTCGCCGGTCTCGCGCATGATGAGGTCCTGGGCGTCAGCGAAGTGGATCACGGGGATCGACGCCGGGACCACCGGCAACGTGAGGCCGAGCAGGGCGACCACGCCGGCCGCCTCCGCCGCGATCGCCTCCACCATGCCGCGCAGAACGCGCGTTAGCAGCGCCATCACCGTCGTATGGTCCGCGATGAAGCCCACCTCGACGTCGAGCGACACGTACTCGTTGAGGTGACGGGGCGTGTCGTGCGGCTCGGCACGGAAGACCGGCCCCACCTCGAAGACGCGCTCGAACACGCCGACCATCATCTGCTTGTACTGTTGCGGGCTCTGCGCCAAATAGGCTTGGCGGTCGAAGTAGTCGATGGCGAAGACGTTGGCGCCGCTCTCGGTCGCGGCGGCCACGATCTTGGGCGTCTGGATCTCCACGAAGTCCATGGCGCGCAAGGTCGCGCGGAAGCCGGCCAGCGACGCGTCGGACAGGCGAAAGAGGGCGCGCCGGCGCGGGTGACGCAGAGCCAGTGGGGCCACGTCGAGGATCGTAGGCAGTTGCGCCTTGAGGTCGGGCTTGTACAGGTCAAGCGGGGGCTGCTCGGTCGCGGGCGCGACGACCGTGATCGTGGGCGCGCGGAGCTCGACCCCGCCGGGAGCCTGCGGCTCCACCGCGACGTGACCCTCAACCAACAGCACAGACTCATGGTGCAATGCGGCCAGGAGTTCGATCAGAGCCGGGTCTTCGATCACGATCTGCGCGACGCCCTTACCGTCGCGCAGGAGCAGGAACGTGACATGGCTGAGCCGGCGCAAGCGGTGCAGCCAGCCGGCGAGGCGGACGCGTTCGCCGGCGTGTTGAGCCAGTTCGGTCGTCCAGATGCGGTCCCCGTCCAGGGTCGTGGTCATGGTGATACCTCCACCAACAAAGCAATACCCCCTACCGTCATGCGGACGATAGGGGGTCCTCGTGGTACCACCGCAATTCGTCGCCATCCTACTGAAAGAACGGCAACCTGGGATGCCCGATAACGGGGGCCTACCGGCGGGTCTTACATCTCAGCGCCCGGCCTCCCATGGGTCTAGCGCCTGAGACTTCTTCCCCGCGCGACGGAGGGTCGGCGTGGACAGGTCGGAGGCCGCCATCCCAGCCCGCAGCGGCTCTCTATGCTCCGGCGTTGCCCGCGCCCCGTCTCCGTTAGCGCTACATGAACGTAGCGTATCACATCAGGTCGCCCCCTACCTACTACAGTCTGCACACTGCGCACTGCCCGTATCATATACGGGCGCGCTTTGGAGCGACGAGACGGTTCATGCTTGGAAGCGGCGCCAGCGCATAGAAAATCGCGAGCGCCAGGAACAGGCCCAGGCCCGCCCCGACACTGAACAGGGAGAGGATGAGATCGAGCACGTAGGCGGCCGGGCCGACGTAGTAGCTCCACGTCGTGCGGCGCACCGCCGCATGATCGGTATCATCGCCCATCAGCCGCCGGTTACGGATGCCGTACCACCAGACGGCATTGAACAGGACAGACCCCACGACATACGTCCCGGCGTAGATGGCCATGGCCGCGTTGCTCTCGAACAAGGGATGGCCCGCCGGGAAGGTCGCGACAACGTCTTTATGGTCGGGTCCATTCTGCCCCAGGTACCGCGCGAGCAGGGCGGCGGGGAAAGGCAGTACCGCGACCCACAGCAGGAAGACGATGTTGAGCAGCAGGAAGACGTGGTTAGAACGCTTGATCTGCGTGAACATCTGGTGGTGGTTGGTCCAGATGACGCCGATGGTGAGGAAGCTGAGCACGTAGCTCAGGTAGCTCGCCAGCTTGTCGTGGAGGAACGCGCCTAGCGCGGGCGGCCGCGCGGCCGCGCCGAACGCCGGCAGGAGATCGAGCACCAGCAGGGTGATAGCCACGGCGAAGACGCCGTCGCTCAGGGCCAGGATGCGCTCCGTGCCCGTGTACCCACCCGCCGCCGCGCCGCCTTCCCCGCTCACCTGTCCCTCCCGGCCACTCTCCGACTCACCATTCTGACCGCAAGCGTACCATGTTATAGCACACAGGGGGCTAGCCGGATGGGTAGGCTTACGCGGGGCCGGCGGCGCCGGCCCCGCGTAAGCGGTTAGCCTCCCTGCTTCCCGGCCGCCATCGCTTTGCCGATGTAGGCCATCATCTCGCGCATCGGGGCCGTGTCGATACCATGGATCGACTCCTCCTGCCGCCACATCGTACCCAGGCTCTCCGTAATCTCAGGGTCGCCGCCGGTGAACTCCCTGACCAGCCCGGCCCAACGCTGGGCGAGCGCCTGCACGCGTGCGTCCGCCGGGTCCGTGCCGCGATCCATCTCGGCGCGGACCTGTTCCATCAGCTCCGGCCACTCCGCCTCGACCTGCCGGATGCGCTCCTCACCGACCTGTTGCCGGCGTCCGCTCAGTTGCGCTAGTTGTTCGGGTGTGTAGTACGTTTCCATTCTGCTCATAACCTCCATCGCCTGCATGAACTCTTCAACCGAAACCTCCGCCGCCGCGGACAATTGGGCCACGATCGCTTCCAGCCGCCGGCACAGGGCGCGCCGCAGCGCGACTTGCTCCCGCAACCGCTCGATGTGCAACTCGATCACGCGACGCACCGAGACATCGGGCCGGTCCAGGCAGTCGCGGATTTCGTCCAACGGAAAGCCGAGACTTCGCAGGGACGTGATCTGCTGTAGGCGTGCGACATCGCCCGGCGTATACAGGCGGTAGCCCGCGTCCGTGCGCCGCGACGGCGAGAGCAGGCCGATCTCGTCGTAGTAGTGCAGGGTGCGCACGGTGAGCCCCGTCCGCTTCGCCAGTTCGCCGACCTTCCAGGACCCCAACGGCATCGAACGCCCTCTTTTCCGCGTAGAATCGTGGCCACACCCATACCGTACACCCTCACGCCGCGTGAGAGTCAAGGGGTGGGGTCAGTCGAAATCGGCCGGCCATTCGGGATGGTGATACAACGCGAAGAGGCGCGCGATCTGGGCGGGGGTGACGCGGGTGAGTGAGAGCGCGGGCAGGTCATCGGTGGGGAAGAAGCCAACGTCGTCGATCTCGGCGAACGCCGTCCCGTGACCTTGCCGCTCCGCTGTGGCGCGCTCAACCGGCGCGTCATCGAGCAACTCGCACAGGAAGAAAACCTTGTAGACGTAGTAGGGGAGGGGAGGGTGGCCGTGCTTCTCGCGATCGTAGAGGGCAAGCAGCCTGGCGGCCCGCACGCGATAGCCGGATTCTTCGTAGACCTCGCGCACGGTCGACGCGGCAGGGGACTCGCCGGGGTCGGCCCACCCGCCCGGCAACGTCCACAATCCGTCGCTGCGTTCACGCACTAGCAAGACGCGGTCGGCGCGGAACACAGCCCCGCGCACATCAACCTTGGGCGTCACATGTCCCCGTTCGCGTGCGAAGAGGTCGCGGATGTCAACGGGGTCGGCGTCGGAGCGCGCGGCCAGCATCTCAGTGGCGATGGCGCGCACGTCTTCGTAACGCTCGGTGTCGTATGGGTTCGTACTGTAGGTCAGGCCATTCTGCGCCAGCGTCTCCAGACGCTTAGCCCACGCGAGCCAATGCGGATCCAACGTGGTCCTCCAAACATTGTAGGGGCGTATCGCCATACAGCCCTGTCTGATTAAAAGTACCCAACGCCATAACAGGGGTAGGGGCGTATCGCTATACGCCCGGCGTTCGCCCCAAAGATGTCCACTGGATGGCGAACGCCGACGAACACCAGGCCACCCGCCCGCGACCGCCCGGTTGGGCTGTCGGAGCGAAGCGGAGAGAGCCCAATCCGCATGGGCGTATAGCGATACGCCCCTACGCCCCCTATAGAAAGGATACCGCCCGTTCTGGATACGACGACGAAACCGCCGAGGAGCGCTGCGTGTCGATGTACCACGAAGGGTCCTGCCAGCCGCTTTGCTGCCGTGCGTCCTTGATATCTCCCTCGGGGAGAGGGTCCTGCCAGCGGCTTTTGCGTCGAGCCAGAAAGCCGCCAACGAGGGCTTCGTAGCGGGCGGCGTCGGAGCGTTTCTTGCGATTGTCCCAGTTGCGCCCCTTCTCGGCGTTGCAGTGGGGATGCGTCAGCCCAAGGTTGAGCAGGTCATTGGCGCCGCCCTCGGTGCGCGGGACAATATGCTCGATGTTAGCGCCGAAGCCGCCGCGCGCGTCGAAGGAAAGACGCCCGTTACAGATAAGGCACTTGCCAATCCACGACCGACCGGCGCGCTCGAAGGTGTTGTCGGTGCGGGCAATCTGCTCTTTCAGCGATGGCGCGGGCATTGCTTGTTCTCCCCTCCTTACGCGAGACCGTGACACTTCTCAATTATACCGCGCCTAAGTAGATGCTGCTAAGTTCGTGCATGCCAAAGCGCCTGTGGGACACGCTCGGCCAGGCGTGAGAGTCGTGCAAGAACTTTCAAGCTCATACTTAGCCAATATATTATGTCATCTAGCCCGACGCCAGAACCCACTGGAGCCTATTCCTCCAGCGGACGAACCGGCTCCGCGCTGCGCGGCTCCAACTGCCGCCACAGCGTATCCTCGTACGGTTTACCGTCGAGGGCGAGGAAAACGGCCGGCCGCGCCTCCCCGCTCTCGCGCAGGACGATCGCCGCGACGTCTTTGCGCTGCGCGCGGTCGGCCGGATCGAGCCCGGCCCCCCGCACCAGCGCCACGACCCGCGCGACGTCGGCGTCCAACCGCGCATAGTCCAGGTTGAACCTGGCGGCCGTCGCATCGAGCCACGGCCGCATCTCCTCGGGGACGACCTCGCGCACCGTGTCCAGGCTGGTCCCCGCGCGCAGATGCTCCCACACGACATGCTCGCTCAACCCCGAGATGATACGATGCAGGCGCACGTAGTCTTCGAGCTTTACTTTCACACGCAGATTATGCTCCGGCCAGAACAGCACGAAGCCCTCGAAGTTGGGCCGTTGCTCACGCATGAGCGCCTGCCAATCGCCCGTCAGGGGCTCCTCCTCGACGTAGGGCAGGCCCAGCCGGCGCGCCTCGCGGTCGACCTCGGCGTACGATAGTTCGCGGCCGGTCGCCGTGACCACGAGCCCGATCAGGATAAGGCCCTCGCGCTCGTACTGTACGACGATGCGGTTTTCGGGGCCGACAAGCTCGAAGACGTACGTCAGGCTCGGGTCGAGCAGCGGATTGAGCGGCGCGGCGTAGCGCTCGTCCCAGATCTCCGTGGCGCGCGCCGCCTGACTAGATACGAACGAGCCGCGCGTGGACAGGCGATAATTACCTGCATATGGAAACAATATGCACATCGATCCATCGAGCTTGTGCGTCACCTCAGGCACGCCCAGCGTGGCGAGCGCGTCAAGGCGCGTTTCCGGCCGCTCTCCCGCATTGAAGAATTTTTTGAAGGGGTGGGCGATGACCTCGCCGTCGGCGGTCACGATCGTGCCACGGCAGTCGAGCAGGATGGGGAAGCGGTCCCAGGCCGCCTGGAACTGCGTCCGGGCGGTGTAGTTGAGCAGCCATAGGCCGGCCGCGGGATCGGGGTGCGGCACGATGGACAGCAGCCCCTCCGCCTTGATACGCCGCAACTCATCCCAATCGACGCGCATCCTCTGTATCCTTCCCGTCCGGTTCCGCGGCGAGCGCCCGCTGCTCCTGTTCCAACCGCTCGGCGACCCACGAGCGCATCAGCGTCTGATAGGGCAGGTGGCGCCGCGCCGCGACCTCCTTGAGAGCGGCGACCATGTCGTCGCCCATGCGCATTATGACGAGGCCCATGCGCTCGCCATCCCCTTCCGGGCGCTTGCGCGCGCGTGAGCCCTCGCGCCCTGGTCCGCGCTTCAACTCGGGCGGCGGGTTGTTGGTGACGTCCTCGCCCTCAAAGAAATAGGGCGCGCTACTATGCGTGTCCCAAAAATCGCGCGCCTCCTCTTCCGTCGTGAAGTGCGGTATGCGCTCGGGATACCCTTCCGGCAACTCGACCACCTCATCATCTCGATCGATAACATTACTCATAGGCTATTATCTCGCGTTTCCTCCCTCAACACATCCATCAAATTGCTCTTGCCCTCCCACAGTTGGTTTAACCATGCCCATGCTATGCCTGATTTAGGACCAAGCCAGGGAAGAAATTTTTCTGGATCAACGTTCATATTCGCTGCGATATTCTGCAGGTCCTCCAACACTCCCACGATTGCCAAGCCCTGCACGTTATCCTCGCCCTCAACGATCAATCGCTCGATAATAGCAAAAGCGCTACTAAAGTACTCCGTATGTTTCTCGCGCATGAGTTCGACAAGGTGACGCGCAATCTCGGACATATCGATATACCCACCCGCATCCTCGTCACCCCAATATGCGCGATGTTGCTCCCAGATTGGTTGGAAGCTGGGACACGCGTCGAGGAACAGCGGTATGACGTCACGCTCTTGTATCATCGTTCACCTAACTTGCCGAGGCCCTAACCACGATAGCCGCCCGACAGACGGACGGCGCGCGTATCATGCCCACATAGAGCTTTCAAGGTCCGTCTCCTGCCATGATCTTTTAAGGTCAGGCGCGCGGCGCCATCGTGGGGGGGCGCCCACGGCCAAACGGCTGACTATGGACGACACTAGATTATGAGACAATATAACACGTCATGGATAACATCGAGAGACAAGCGCGACTATCGCTCGCGCGCATCATGCCGCGCTTAGAGCTGGAGTTCGCGGCGCACGTCGGGACGCCCGCGTGGACGGCGTTTACGCGCCGGCTGCATGAACACTTCGCCGCCTTGTTCCGGCCGCTGGTCCGCCTGTACGGCGGCCACTACGACTTTTTCTACCACCTGGAGAGCGTCGTGTGCATGGCCGCGCGGATGTGGCTGACGCGGCCAGAGCGGCTGCGCGTGCGCGACGACGAGCGCGAGGGCGCGCCGGAGTGGTTCCAGTCCGAGCATATGCTCGGCGGCGTCCTCTACGTCGACCTGTTCGCCGGCACGCTCGACGGCGTGCGCGCCAAAATCCCCTACGTCAAAGAGTTGGGCCTGACCTACCTACACCTGATGCCTCTGTTTCTGGCCCCCGCGGGTAACAACGACGGCGGCTACGCCGTCAGCGACTACCGCGCGGTCGAACCCGGCCTCGGCACGATGGACGACCTGGAGCGCCTGGCCGAGGATCTGCGCGCCAACGGCATCAGCCTCGTGCTCGACTTCGTATTCAACCACACCTCGGACGAGCACCCCTGGGCGCGCCGCGCTCTTGCCGGCGACGCGGAGTACCGCGACTACTACTACATTTTTCCCGACCGCACGCTGCCCGACCAGTACCAGCGCACGCTACGCGACATCTTCCCCGACGCGCGTCCGGGCAGCTTCACCTACCGGCCCGACATCGACGCCTGGGTGTGGACGACCTTCAACAGCTTCCAGTGGGACCTCAACTACGGCAACCCCGTCGTGTTCGCGCGCATGGCCGAGGAGATGCTGTTCCTGGCTAACCAGGGGGCCGAGGTGTTGCGGCTCGACGCCGTGGCCTTCGCCTGGAAACGCCTGGGCACACCCTGCGAGAGCCTGCCCGAGGTACACGACTTGGTCCGGGCCTTCAACGCCGTGGCGCGCATCGCCGCCCCCGCGCTGCTCTTCAAGTCCGAGGCCATCGTGCATCCCGACGAGGTGCTCTCCTACATCAGCTCCGACCAGTGCCAACTCTCCTACAATCCGCTGCTGATGGCGCTGCTGTGGGAATCACTGGCCACGCGCGAGACGCGCCTGCTCAACATCTCCATGCGCGAGCGCTCCCACATCGACCCGCGCTGCGCCTGGGTCAACTACGTGCGCTCGCACGACGACATCGGCTGGACCTTCGACGACGGCGACGCCCGCCGCGTGGGCATCGACCCCGTCGGGCACCGCCAGTTCCTCAACGCCTTCTACACCGGCCGCTTCCCCGGCTCGTTCGCGCGCGGCTTGCCCTTTCAGGAGGACCCGCGCACGGGCGACGCGCGCATCTCGGGCACGGCGGCCTCACTGGCCGGCCTCGAGCAGGCCGTGCACGACGCCGATCCGACGGAGATCGAATTGAGCGTCCGGCGCGTCCTGCTGCTCTACGGCATCGCGCTCACCATCGGTGGGATACCGCTGATCTACCTCGGCGACGAGGTGGGCGCGCTCAACGACTACGGCTATCGCGACGACCCGGCCAGGGAGGACGACAGCCGCTGGGTCCAACGCCCGCGCACGGACTGGCCGCGGGTGGCGCGCCGTGACGACCCGACCACCGTGGAAGGGCGCGTCTACGCGGGCCTCACGCGGCTAATCGCGCTGCGCAAGGGGACGCCGGCGCTGGCGGACGGCGCGCTGGAGATCGTCGAGACCGACAACGGGCACGTCTTCGGCTACGCGCGCCGCCACGACAAAGGGCGCGTCCTGGTCCTGGCGAACTTTAGCGAAGGCGCCCAAACGGTCGCGGCCAACACGATCCGGCTCTACGGCCTGGGCTACACTTTCATGGATTTAATGACCGACGACATAATCGCGCTAGGGGAGGATGGCCTCGTGCTAGCCCCATACCAACTCACCTGTTTGGCTCCGGGGCAATAAGTAATGGACGATCGCGATCTCGTCGCCCGCCCGCTCCATAGGCGTGCCCTGCGCTACCTGGCCCTGCCGCTCGTCGCCCCCGCGCTCTGGGTCGCCGGCACGTTCTCGCCCGATTTCTTCAGCCCCGCTCACATCCCGCTGGATATGTTCCTGCTCGCCGAGGCCTGTGCAGCCGCGGCGCTCGCCCTCGGCGGCTGGTCGCCTATCCCCCAGCATGGCCGGCGGTGGCTCGTCTGTGTGAGTTACATCGTGCTCTGGTTGCTCGCAATTATCGCCGTCATATTCGACATCTGGATCATCTATGTGGTCAGCGCCCTAACGTTTGATAGCAGCGGAACCTTCGAGCCACAAGCCTATGCCACGATCGGCGGTATCGTCGTGCTCACGGGGTTGCTGATCGCGGCGGCGTATTGGTCGGCGCGTTACAGCACGGCTTTGGCCTTTCCCCCGGCGCGAGACCAGGCTTGAGTCCGTCCATCACCCATCGACTAGCCAAAGGCTGCGACGGGCAGGGCGAAGAAGACGATGGCGGCCATGGCATAGAGCGCGAGGAGTTGGGCGCCCTCGAGCCAATTGCTCTCGCCATCCTGTGCGATGTAGGTGAAGACAATGACCAGCAGGCCCAGGATGGCGATCTCGACGGGGCTGAACACGAGGTTCATGGGGTGAGCGAAGAGGCTGTAGAGAACGATGACCGGCGCCACGAAGGTGGCGATCTGGATCGACGACGCCGAGGCAATGCCGAGCGCGAGGTCGAGGCCCGAGTCGCCGCTCGGCGCGTCCGCCGGAGAGCCGGGCCGCTGGATGGCGAACCTGATGGCGGCGTAGCCCTCGGCGACGTTGCCAGCGTTGGCCACGATGATGATGCCGACGAAGACATCAGTCCAGCCGAGCGCCTGCGTCACCGCCGTCACGGTGCCGGTCAGGATATCGGTCACGGGGATGAGCGCCACGGTCGAGCCGACGAGGACGGCCACGCTGACCCAGAGAGGCCAGGAGCGTCCCGTACGCTCCTCATCATCCGCCACATCCGTCGAGCTACGGACCTCGCGCCCTCGCGGCTCGCGGCGGTGGAGCGACTCGAGGCCGAAGATGCCGTAGGCGACGTAGGCGGCGTAGGCCAGCAGTAAGACGACGGCGATGCCGACGCTGATGCGCTGGATAGTCGCCGCCGAGGGATGGCCGCCGACAAAGGCGCCCAGGGAGGGGAAGAGCACAGCGGCGAAGGTCAGCATCATGAGCACACTGTGGCGCCCCGCCTCGTCGCGCTTGAAGCGTGGCCGCCCATAAATCAGGCCCGCGGCGACGTAGCAGACGCCCATGATGAGCGCTGAGTTGCTGATGAGCGCGCCGATGAGCGTCGCCTTGACCAGGGGGATCAGCCCCTTCTGCACGCCGAACACGCCGACCAGCAGGTCGGGGGCGTTGCCGAAGGTGGCGTTGAGCAGGCCGCCAATCTTACCGCCAAGGCGGTCGGCCAACGCCTCGGTCGCCGCGCCGATGAAGGAGGCCAGCGGGATAACAGAGCCGACGGACAAAACGAACTGTAGCCATGGCGGCGCGTGGAAAGTGGCGGCGGCGATCGTCGCGGGCACGAACAACAAGAGCACGCCCATCACGAGATCCTCGCGCGGGATAGAGCGCCGGGGCGCCCGAATAGGGCTGGACATGAAAACAGCGCCCTCCTTGAGTGGTTATGGAGCCGCGGCTTACGCGCGCACGAGCACATGGTCGTTTGCAAGACGCGGGCCATAGTTGCCAGTTGCCAGTTGCCAGTTGCCAGTTGCCAGTTGCCAGTTGCCAGTTGCCAGTTGCCGAATCCTAACAGTTGGTCGCTCCGTGATAGCCGGAGAGACGCCTACACTGTAGGGACACGGCTCGTGAATGATCGTAGGGGCGTATGGCATACGCCCGTGGCCTCGAACGCGCGGGCGTATGCCATACGCCCCTACGCCGCGCTGGGCGTCTTGGCCCCGTGGATAATTCACGAGCCCTGCTGTAGGGATACAGGCTATCCTTTGAATCCCTAGTTGGATATAGTACGTATCAAGGTATCAGCCGACAACTGGCAACTGGCAACTGACAACTAGCAACTAAGAACCCATGATGAGCACACAAGAGATCATCATCTGGCTGTTGGCCGCGCTGCTCTTCTCAGGCAGCGTGGGGTTGCAGCGCGCCCTCACGGGTAAGGCCGCGGGGATGCGCACGCACATCCTCGTGGGCGTGGGCTCGGCGCTCTTCACGCTGATCTCGCCCTACGCCTTCCCGTCCGCCGCGCCGAACGCGGACCGCATCGCCTCACAGGTGGTCACGGGCATCGGCTTCATCGGTGGCGGCGCCATCCTCAAGGAGCGCGGCTCGATCAAGGGGCTGACCACGGCGGCCGGCATCTGGGCCGCCGCCGCGCTGGGGATGGCCAGCGGAGCCGGCTTGTACACGATGGCGGCCGCGACCACCATCATAATCCTGGCAACGTTGGTCGTCCTGCGGCGGATCGAGGTCCGTTTCCCGCGTCGTGCGCTGGAAGCCTGGGTCATCCGCCTCTCGTTCTCAGGCGATGCCACCCTCCAGAGCTTACACGACGCGCTCATGACGCATTGCCGCAAGGTGTCTCTAGTGGAGTTGGAGCAAGACGACGACACGCAAACATGCGTCGTGTTCGCGGTAGAACTACCCCACCACTTCGACATCATGGCGCTCACGGCGGCGCTACGCACGGCGGGAGGGAGTCGCGTCGCCTGGCACGTCGGCGGGAACGCGGCCATGGAGGGGGGCGATTAGAGAGTTGATGGTCTGCGCGATCAACTCCCGCTGACCGGGATAGATGAGCAAGGCGCCCAGCGTGGCGGGGTCGACGAAGGTGATACACAGGCCTTCGTAGCAGGCGATGGGTTGCGTCTCGTCGTAAGGCGCGTAGAAGAGCGTCGCCACGCGCGGCCCGGTGGTCGTCTCAAGCGTAACCGCGGCGCCGAATGTCAGCGCGGCAGGGTCGACGTGATAGCCGGTCTCCTCGGCCAACTCGCGCCGCGCCGCCTGCTCATCCGTCTCACCCGGCTCGACGGCGCCGCCGACGGTCGCCCAATGGTACGGATACGCTCCATTGCCGTCGCGCAGTTGGAGCAAGATCCAGCCGCGCTGGTCGATGAGCAGGACGCCGGCGCCCCTGGAAAGTCGGGAGTCGGGAGTCGGGAGTCGGAAGTAATCCTCGATCAACGCGTCTATTCCCCTTGGCACAACTGGCGTGTCCTCGCATGACTAGTGGGTCACGCCCCAATTAACTGGAGTTGGTCAAATTGCCACCCCCGGCTAGTCAACGAGCGTCACGGGGTGCGTAGCAACCGCGATGGGCTGCTACGCATCAATTCCACCTAAATGGGGCG
>JAABUL010004585.1_pt1 | contig 18267 bp, 22 predicted proteins | sample 5559151 | NCBI WGS metagenome assembly JAABUL01 (sample SAMN10711876, study PRJNA513368) | rock metagenome | isolation source: Antarctica rocks | place: Antarctica: Victoria Land, Pudding Butte sud | reverse complement strand
CAAAATGCGCACTTCGCAAATAGCGCAATGTGCAAAACATATCAGACAGCTCAGTTTATTAGCTCACAAAAAGATCATCTAGTCACGAAATTGTAATGAGTATTGCATTCAAAATGTCACAAAACAACGCAAATGATGAAAGCTTTGCAAACACGTTGAATATTTGAATTCTACAACACAATTGCGCAAGATCAACGCAAATTATGCATGCATGCATGAAATTTGCGAAAAACAAGACAGATATTGTTATACTACAAGAATCATGAATGAGAGATGAAAATATAACAATTTCGCATTCGTCGTTTATCTGCATCAAATCAAATGTTCAGAATACTCATGTCAGAGTACTGATATTTGTTGCGAAAAATGCAAAGAAATTTACATGCACATCAAGATCAAACATAGTCAATAGCGAAGATATGCAAGCTATATCAATAATGAACAATAAAATTCAGAAGAGAATTTTATTGATCAATATTTACAACGAAAAGTCACAAAACGCAAATGACGAGCAATTATACACGATTGAGCGAGAATTAGCAAAAGTTATTATCGTCGAAGACTTTAATGCACATCATAGCTGATGAAACGCAAAAATTTCAACCTCTATTAGAACGAAAGCGTTAATAAAGTGAGTAAATTTACATAAGTGCAACCTGATTAACACTTCTGATATAAACACATATCACAGCTATTCAGATCAGTCAAGCTCGATACTTGATTTAGCATTTGCATCAAAGAATATGCGTAATCACATTAAGAATTGACATATAAATGAGAATACAAACACAGAATTCAATCATGAAGTAATTCTATTTACAATAGTTATGAAAAAAGTAAAGTTGATTGAAAATTCGTTGAACGCGTCATACAATCTGCAAAAAGTCGACTGAAAAGACTTTGATGAGCATTTGCAAAAGACGAAAGACAAAATGATTGTCAAGATGTAAAGAATCACAAGTTTAGAAGCAAAAGTCATTTATTTGACTGAATGCATCAAGAATACAGTGAAATTATTTGTATTTAAACAGCGAATATGCGCAAAATCAAAACTCTGGTAAAACAATGAGCTCATTGAAATGTGAAAGACGCTGTCGTCAAAAAAGCAAATCTGAAAAAGATGCAGAAATGACGACGCATGAGCAAAGATAGTGCAAATGTGAAATTTGTATCATGATGCAATAAAGCTGATCAAAAATCAATTCTGAATCAATTTTTTGAACAACGTTGAAGATAAAGAAGTGTTTTAGACATACAGATTCACTAAATCACGTCTAATCAAAAAGCTATCTTCGATACAAAACTTGCAAAAAGAATTGAAAATTAAATTCAATGAAAAGTGCAAGGCATTTCTGAAAGCAATGTACTCATCATCTTCAAAAATTCAAATCAATGAAGAATTATCATCGAACGAAAGTATACAGTGATCAAGAGTTATCAAAGAGAAAATCAAGCACGCTATTAACTTCTCAGCACTCAGAAAAGCACTTGAATCAGATGATATGTCATTTGCAATCATACAGCAAGTGTACAAAACTATATTGAAAATTTTCAATTTAGTGTATTCAGATTTGATTGAAAACGACTATCATTTGAAGATATGACGCAAAGACACGAGAATTATTCTAAAAAAATCAGACAAGTTGAATTATTCAATTTCAAAGACATACAGAATTATTACGCTGCTAAACTGTTTAAACAAAGTAGCAGAAAAAATAATAGCAGTGCAACTGTCTTACACAGCTAAAATTAACAATAAGCTGCTGAATTTTGATCAAATGAAAGACAGAAAACAAAGATCAGCTATAAACGCAGTACTAAATCTAGTTTTTTTTATTTCTTTATTAAGTGCATGCAGTCTATGACTATGATACTGTCTAGACGCTGTGCATATGTTAGATTACATGTATCTTGATCAAAGTCGCTGCTTTATATCTTTTCATTGATTAATCACATCGATAGTTTGTGCAAACAAGTGCTTTCAATCAAACAACTTCTTTCTTTCATGCTCTTGTTTTCTCGTCTCTTCATGTTCTTTTCACTCTACTCTTCTGTTTTCAATAGTCATTTTCTTGTCACAATTCAAGTACTTTTCAAGTACTTTAGCATTGCAATTCTTTCAATCTTGATGATAAATAACATTAATATAGTGTTCATGTTTTTGAACTGTGCTTTTGCTTTAAGCTGTAACTGTTCTGTTCTATAATGTTTGCAGTTTAGTAGTAAGTGCTTCAACGTTTGTCTCGCCTTGCATATTTCATAGCATTTGTTCAAATTATTCTCTGATAATTGATGCAAATAGCTTTTGAAATAGTCATGTTTCATTTTTAGCTGTATAAACGTTGAAAACATCAGTCTGTTTATTTTTCAAAGCTTCTTTAATGATCTGTAACTCAGATTCACTCTTGCTGTGTGCTTCTGATACTGATTTTCTTTTTTGATGCTGTCATTTCATGCAATTAGTCATTGCTCTTTTATCTCTTTGTCTATTTGCTTTTTAATGAAGCTCATGATTGTTTTTTTCCTGATGTTGATTGTTGATCTTTTTCATGTCACGTCTTTGATCAATTGATTCACTGCTTCGTTTTCGATGATGTCTTTGCAACTCAATACTCACTGTATGCAAATATGACATCAATTTTGTTGCAGATTGATCAGATTTTATCATATGTTATTAAATAACTTCAAGTTAACATTGCTCTTTGCTTTTAATCTTTGCAGCATCATTTGACTGTTTGTGTACACTTAAATTTCGCTGTCTTCAGATGCTTCTTCGCTGCATATCGCGATTGCATCATCAATAGCTTGCAATTTCGCTTTCGTTATGATTATTTCATCGATCACACTTGTTGCTTTGCTGCATCTAACAGACTCATGCGTGAATATTATCATGATTTCGATTTCTGTTTTGAGCTCTGCTATCTTTTTTTGAGTTTGCGATGCATCAATGTACATCACTATGTTTTTCGTCTTTTTGACTATTGTTTCTAGTTTTCTATAGTGTGTATTTATCGTTTTGCACATTTCATTTCTTGCAAATTCAATTTGCATCTTTGTCAGATATTCAATTTTCTGATCTCATAATTTCTTGAAGTAAGATATTTTGATCTTCTGTATTAAACTAAGCGTTTTATGCACTTTGTTCAATATTCAATATATTTGTATGAGCTTCTCTTTGCAATTCTTGACTTTTTAAGACAACTTTGTTGTCAACTCATTTCAATTCAGATAATTTGTCACATTCAGATTCAGATCTAATTCAATGATGTATTAAGATGAATATGATATGAATGTTCACTTTCTTATCAAATGTTTTTTCAATAATTCAACTATTTTAATTGCATAGTTCTTGCATTTTTGATCTAATTGTACTTTCACTGACGAAATTTCAGTCTCTATTTGCATGACTTTTATGAGTGATGTTCAAAATGCTCTCAGTATCTTTCATAATGCTGCGTTCTGCAGCTTACGAAATTTGATTGCGTGACTTTTTTAATTGTTTCATCAGATTTCAACGTCGTAGTCGCTAATGATTATGATACATGCTAGATACAACTGTCTTTCTGACTTTATGTTTAATTCTCACTCACTATTCATTAGTTTAAAGAGTGAGTGTAACGTTCTTGTGACTGCAACGATTTTCGTTTGCACATGCATCTTGAAGTTGAGCTTTCAATTCAGTCAGACTTTTAGTCATTATATGCAGATCTTTGATTTTACGACTGTGTCATTGAATAGCATAATCATTTGATTGAATGTCACTTTGTGACTTTCAAAATGAATCAATTCGAATTTTGAGTTATCAAATTGAACTGCGTTTTCATTCGCTTATGTAAATGCGATTTTCGTTGTCTTTTTCAGCTTTTTCACATTCTTGTCAATGCTCTTTTCTTCAACGTACAGTGCAATATCATCAATGTAGCTGAGTGACTGTAGATTTCTAATTCTTGCGTGAATCTTCGAAAATAAGTGTCGAATGTAAATTAGAAACAGAATAAGCGAAATAAATAAATAAAAAATTTGATTCTTACTCGATTCAACACTCATTATGAGTCTATGCAAGATTCTATATATTGTAGCGAACGCTGCGCTAGCGTAGCGCTCTTTTCGTATCTACTATCACTTTTCTCTGCGCTTTATACTGTAATTGTTCTCAATGCAAGAACTCTATGAGCTTGTTTCTTCTCTACTTTTTCTCTCTTTCATTTGACTCTTCAATGATGTCACAGTCTGAAATTAATTCAGTATGCTTATCAAGAATATCATTCAAATGATTGCTGTCATCACGCTCATGATTTTTAGAAGCTTTCTCAAGTTCGTGATGTTCTCTTTGCATTGCATCATCTTTCATTTTATCTTTCATTTAAAACATGTTAATAAAATGTGCTTGATTGACATTTGATCTTTGTCACACTTGCACGTTGTTGTAGCAACATTGAATACTCACTTCTCATGTAAAAATTGATTGAAGTCAATTTTTCTCATGCATAGCTGCGTCAGTAATGCGCTGTGAGACTTCGCACAATTCTTGTGCAGTTGCAGATGTTGATGTGTTATCTCTGATGTCAGATATTGAAAATGAGCTGCGTTAAATCTCTCTTTTCAGACTACTCTTCATGCTTATCTGATCTGTTTCTGTATGAGCATCAGTCTTGTCATCACTTCAGTGTGTTAACGCTCAGTCAGCAATAGAGACAAATCATGTGCGTCATCAGTCATCTTGTTTATCACTTCATTTTCAAGTACTTCTGCATGTCTCATCACTTAATGTAGCTTCAGCGTGACTTCTTAAGATTGAATGCTCTCATGTGCAGTCTGAACTCATTGCAGACGTGTTTGATCTTTTGTTGATATTATAACTTTCACTGTTTTCAAAGAAGTCTGACTATCACTGTATACTTTGTATATTTTTTCATGATACTCTTGATTCGCTGTCGCTACGTCTGCAAAATGTTTCGCTTTTGCGACTAATTCTTTCAGCTCATCATGATGAGTGATGACTAAAGTCGATCTTCTCAGTCTCTTATTTAACTCTCAGTTCATTTTCATTACGATTGCTGTAACATCATTTCTGCTGTCGCTATCATTTAAGTAAACTCTTTGCTTCAACATGAACATGTCAAGATTATGTTGTTTTATTGACATTTTCTTGTTTGCAATTATAACTATCTTTAATGACTTTGATTAGAAAATTGCTGTGTAAAAATTACTTTGATTCATCTTCATCTGCTCAAGTGTTTCTTTCATTCACTTTCACTTCAGCTATAGAGATGTTTTACACAGCTTTGATTTTCAATCTCTTTTGAGTATCAAGTTGTTGCAAATTCAATGCATTGTCATCTTGATAACTTTGTCTGATTTTCAAGAGTTCATGTTTATTATCGATCTTTATATCAGCTTTTGTAAGTGAATATTTATCGACGTCATGTTTGTTTTCATCTATAAAGTCTCTGTTGATATCACATGATAAACATTAATGATCTGTTGCAATACTCTTTCTTGCACTGATTTCAGTTTAATGTTTAAACTCTTTCAATGATCTTTCACTCTTTGTGATGTATATCATATGATGACTTCGTGACTAAGCAGAAAGTGCATCATCACGAAGTATATTTGCTTACTCATCATCATTGATGAATCTCAAGTAGACTCAATGATTGTCTGCATGATCTTTTGTTTAATTACTAGTTTTGCTTCAACATGATGCATGTAAGTCATTCATCTCAATTTGAAGTTCAGTTGAACTTTCAAGACTTTGATATTTGATTTCAAGTTAATCTGATGTTTCATCAGCTTTACATCAACTTTCATATTGAATCATTTAAAGATTCTTGTAAAGTGAATCAGCTCATGCTTTGTCATCAAGAATTTGATGTCATGCATTTTTAATCACTGTTTGCATCTATCATAAATCTCATTAAAAACTCTGTAGTTGCGTTTTATAAACTCTTTGTATGTCAAGATATTGACATCATTCACGAAGTTTGTAAAGCTAATTCTCAGCTTGATGTCATCACATGCTTTTAACAAGTTCACATTGTAAAACAAATATAATATCAATGATAGCAAAGAATCTTGTGATATGTCAACGTTCACATTATGTTTCATCATCGTGTAATCATCAATTGTGATTATGATGCGTCAATTTTTCAGAAAGTTCTTCACAAACTTAAGAAGCAGTCTAGAAACTTTTCTCTTCTTCATGTTGTATAAGAGTCTGCTGTGCATCATATTGTCAAATGCATTCTTCTCATTCAGACTCAGCAGTGAAACTACTCTTCTTCTCATGTCACTTCACACAGTATGTATCTTTTCTATAATTAGTTGCAAAGTCGTATTTATTGATTTGTGCTTACAAACTCTTATCTGAGTGTTCAATATTGAGTCACAAGCTTCTATGACATTTTGCAGACATTCAAATACGATGAACTTCAGTATTTTGCTCAATGTATCAAGTAATGCAATTGATTTATATATTTTTACATTGAAATAATCTTTCTTGTCTGACTTTTGCATCACTATTGTGACTGTGCTTTTGAACTGAGTTGATTGTATTTTCTTCTGTAAACATCTTTCAAAGAGAAAGCATATTTATTCTGACGTGTCATTGATGAGTCTGCGCATTATTCTATTTATGTATTTCGTGTGTCTCAATGTCTTGTCAAATGTTGCTTTGTAGACGATTCTTTTAATCTCATGATGCATTAACGAAGCATCATCTTCAATCAAGAATGAATACTTGAAGTTTATTATATTCAGCATGAAAATCTTTGAAGATGATGAAAAGTAAGTTTGAAACATCATCTTTGCTTTATTCTGCATTATTGTGATGATGTCAGAGCATTCTGACTTGATTAGAGAGAAAATTGTCGCTTAAATCAATGTGTCTGCAATTGCATTTCTTGCTCATTTTGCAGTTTTGAACAGTCTTCTTGAGAATTGTTCAACGTTCTGCATGATTTCTTAATACTCACTGTGTTTCTGTTTTCTGATGATCTTGCTCTTCTTGTCACATGCTTGAATGTACTCTGTTTAATCATCAATGATTCAACAACTTTTTCTCATTCATTGCATGCTCTTGATGATCTTCGTACACTTTTTCGTTCATTCTGCTTTGATTATTTCATGTGATTTTACTCAAAAAGTGAAAATCTCGATGATTTTCTTCAATGCATTTAGCAGTTGCTTAATGTACTCATTTATGCATTAACGTTTCATCTCATGATTCAACAATGGTTTCAACATTTGTTCTTTCAAAGTATTAATGAATTTCTCTTCATTCATTGTCTTTTAATTGCAACGCGATTTTCGCGCTGACTTTTTGCAAACTCTGAAATCTATAATTGTTTGTATCAATAGATGATTTGAAAAGATTTTCATTTCTTCATTGATTTCACATCATATTAATTGATTCATAATGTCATCTGTCGTGAAAATCAGATTTATTGTCATTTGAAATTCTTGATAATTTCTCATAATTGTGTCTTGAGATAATGCTAGTGATGCATTGATGTTTGTGATCATTTTAATTAACTCATTCAACAATAAATGTTATTTTGAGTAGAAGAATTCTTCTCATGTGAAGTGATGCAGATTAAAGTCTTCTACAAGAATGCTTTCTTTCAACATGTGCAGCGTCTTTTTGATGTCTGAAAGATTTTCTTTTTCATGAATAATCTCATGATCTTTGAGTGATGAATTGTATGCTTCATGAATGTGTTAGAATTATGTCTAGAGCAAGTCATAAAGATACAGATAAACGAAGAGTAAATCAGATAAATGAGAATTCAAAGCTAAAGAGTGAGATCTATGAGATGCAAAGACTATATGTACAGAGAAAAGATGAGTGCTAGACTTGATAGAGTCTAGACTCGCTCAAAGAACACACATCTCAGTAGAAGACTGAGCACGCTCATAACATTACTTTTTCTCTCTTCAGTCAAGCAATGATCTCATTGCTTCAATCAGCTTCTTTCTTTCTTGTTCATTTCGTTATCGTTTTATTTGAGCGTTTCAAGCTCATTTCATCAGACGTTTCAAGTCTATTTCTTCTTATCATCATAAAGCGTTTCAAGCTCATTTTATCAGACTTTTTAAGTCTATTTCTTCTTGTCATCATAAAGCGTTTCAAGCTCATTTCATCAGACGTTTCAAGTCTATTTCTTCTTGATATTTGATGTCATTAAAGCAGACTCACTATCAAGTGATGAGCTTGACAACGAGATCAATCATTATCTGTCTTTGAAGCAGACTCACTATTCTTGTCATTCAAGCAGACTCTTTCTATTGACTTCAAATATTCAACTGTGAACGAGTTTCAGCTCATATCTTCTTGTTTTCAGACATATAGTATATGTTCTATTTTTTCAAGACATATAGTATATGCTACTTTGTTTGCAATACATATCATCTTTGCTGTTGTTATCAATGTCGTGAATAGAGATAAATCGTAGAAGATACAAATAAGAGAAGATTCGTGACTGAATCAAGTGAGTTGTCATTGAAGCAGACTCACTATTAATTCATGTCTGCTACACGCATGTAGCAGAGCTTGTTTCGTTCATTCAATGATGAGCTTGATGACAAGATCAATTGTTATCTGTCTTTGTAGCAGACTCACTATCAATTCATGTCTACTACACGCATGTAGCAGAGCTTGTTTCATTTGTATCATTGTAGCAGACTCACTTCAAGTGTCGTTCAAGCAGACTCACTATCGAGTGACTGACTTAATGACAAGATCAATCATTATCTGTTCTTGTAGCAGACTCACTATTGAGTGACGAGCTCAATGACGAGATCAATCATTCTTTTGTCATTGTAGCAGACTCACTTCTGATTCAGACTTATTGCATTCAATAATGCTTGTTTCGTTCATGTCATTGAAGCAGACTCACTATTTCGATTTCTGTTTATTACACACGTTGCATTGCTTGTTCTGTTCATTGATTGTCTCAATGACAAGATCAATATTGAACACGTCTTTGTAGTAAACTCATTGTTTGATCAATTAAGTCTGATTAATTGAGAGTCAATTCAAGTCTGCAACGCTCGCACTTGCAGAGCTTGTTTTGATCGCGTCTATTGCATTTGATAAAGCTCTCTGTTTCTGCCTATCGCGTTTGATAAAGCTTGTTTCAATTTCTGTTTATCACGTTTGATAGAACTTATTCTCTTCGATGACGAGCTCAGTTAAGAGCTCAGTTCAAGATTGTCTTGTCTGCAACATGTTGCAGAACTTGTTCAGTTCAATGATGAGCTCAGTCAAGAGCTCAGTTGAAAGATCAATTTCACTCTGCAACGCGTTGCAGAGCTTTGCTTTTGATCGTAGCTAGAAAGCGAATCACTATCGTGTGATATGTACGAAGCTTTAAATAATGTTAGAATTATGTCTAAAGCAAGTCATAGAAATACAGGTAAACGAAGAGTAAATCAGGTAAACGAGAATTCAAAGCTAAAGAGCGAGATCTATGAGATGCGAAGACTATATGTACAGAGAAAAGATGAGCGCTAGATTCAATAAAATCTAGACTCGCTCAAAGAACACACGTCTCAGTAGAAGACTGAGCACGCTCATAACAGAATGTGTATAACTCTCTGAGTCATCTGTGCATCATTTGTTAATGTTTGTAGTGTAATTGTATCTACGTCTTTGAAATGTCATGTTGAGTATCAGATGTTGCTGTCAATTCTCTTGTTTATGTAGAAACAAATTTTATCTTCATTATTCTTCAGTGTGAAATCAACAGTTGCTGAGCAGTATGCTCTGAAAATGTCATCAAATCATCAAAGCTCTTGAAGAATCAAAATGTCATAGTTCTTTATCTTTTTCTCATGTAGTAACATTATCATCATCTTGTTTCTGAACTTGTGAACGTTGTACTGTAGTATTCAAAGCTTCTTTTGCTGAAACATTAAAGTTCACATTTCAAACTGTTTAGTGTTTTCTTGAGTGTTTGTAAAGTGCTTGCTTCACTTGTAAGATTCTCAATAGAAGATGACATTGACAACGATGTGATTAATATTAACTTCAATTTATTTGATCTTGACTTCTTAATCAAGTGATTCAGTATAATGTTTTCTGATGTGACAACTGTGCTGAACAAATGACTTTCATTCATTAAGTGTCTCTGCTTTCTCTTCAAGTCATTGTTCATCAGCGATTTCAGACTGATAAATGTTTCTGTGAATGTCTTTGATGTTGCTGTCTTTAGTTCTTTCTGTTTTTGTACAACATGATATAGAAATCTGTGCTTTGTGACTCTCTTTATTCTTTCTTTTTCAACTTGTCGTTTATGACATTGAGAGTCAAAGACTCTGTGTATGTTTTGACATGCTTCACATTTTCACATGTTTTGAGTCTGTTTGTGAAAACAGTGCTTTAAGCAATAATTCAGCATGCAGTAAATGCATTTCTGCTTATTTTTGCACTCATACATCTTGTAATCATATTCTTGACACTTTAGACACTGATGTACTCTGCAGCTTGAGTCATAGAACTGTGTGATCTTTATGTTGATCTCATGACATATTCTCTCATTGATCAGCTTGTTCATCATCTCAGCGCTGACTATGCATATCATCAGCGAGACATATCTCTTCTGCTTACTCTTCTTTATGAGTCACTCAATCTTCTCAATCATCATCTTTGAATGTATGTTTTTATTGATCTTAATGAGCGTTCTCGTCTTTTTCTTCTTTATGTTCTTAGACATTTCTTCGATTTTAATTTCATGTATCACTACTTCAAAACTAATCTCATGCAGACATATGTTCAATGATATTTTCTTGATTCAAAAATCGTTTTTCTTCAATGTTTTTTTGCTGCTCTTCATCTTGATTCAAAATATCAGCAGTCTCAATCATTTTTTCATCGTCTTTATGTTCTTGCATGTCAACAGCATTTCGTCAACGTCAATTTCTTTCGCTCATTTCACTATGTTTTTCATTATTGTTGTCATGATTCTCTTTACTTCTTCTTTCTCTTTGATGAAGATTTTTACTTCAAATTTCTCACAATGATTTTGCATTGACAATGATATGTTGATGCTGAACACAAGATGACTTTCAAATGATATCATTAACTTCATGCTCACTTTCTTTGCTCAGCTGTTGACGTGTTTTCTCTTCTTCACGAACTCTTTTTTAAGTCTGCTCATTATCTTTTTCAGTCTCTTCAGCTGATTCTTCATGTGCTGATTGATAGTTGATGCAGCGACGCGTTGACGCGTCAGCTTTTCTATCATCTCTGTTAAACTTTTCATCTTTCTTCAGAGCATCAGTTTGTTGTTTCTATGTTCATTGAGTTCATAAAGTACTTGCAGCTTGTGTAATTTCTTTTGTATATCTTTTGCCTTGACTGAATTCTTCTGCAAGATAGCGATAATCATCTCTCGTTCACTCATCAATGTCATCTCAATGACACTTCTCATTTGTTCTTGATGATCAGAATGAAGCGTGAGCATCATGTTAATGATGTGCTTTGTCTTTAAATAGTTTAAGTAATTTATTTTCATTCTGCAAATCAAATTCTAACTCAAAATAAATGATTCTTGCAATATTTCTGTGAAAATTTTCTTTAACTTCTGACATTCTTCATCAAATGCTAAGTCAATGACTCAATTTTGTAAGAAGCATTTTACTCAGTTGATCAAATTGATCAATATCTTCTGTTTGATCAAGATCTTGATCAGCTGTTTCAACATCACATGATCAAAGACATTTTTGACGTCTAGCAGTAAATATATAAGTGTATTCTTGCAACTTTTTGTCATTTGCGCGTCATGTACTAGATTTAGTACTGCGTCTATAGCTGATCTTTGTTTTCTGTCTCTCATTTGATTGAAGTCTAGCAGCTTGTCATTCGTTTTCGCTGTGTATGACAGTTGCATTGCTATTAGCTTTTTCACTATCTTGTCTAAGCAGTTTAGCAGTGTGATAATTCTGTATGTTTTCGAAATTGAATAATTCAATTTATTCAATTTTTTCAGAATGATTTCTGTGCCTTCGCGTCATATCTTTGAATGATAGTCACTTTTGATCAGATTCAAATACATCAGATTAAAAATTTTCAATATGCTTTTGTATGCTCGCTGCATGATTGCAAATGACATATCATCTGATTCAAGTGCTTTTCTGAATGCTGAGAAGTTAATAGCATGCTTAATCTCTCTCTTGATAATTCTTGATCACTGTATACTTTCGTTCAATAGTAAATTCTCATTGATTTGAACTTTTGAAGATGATGAATACATTGCTTTCAAGAATGTCTTGCATTTTTCGTTGAATTCAGTTTTCAACTTCTTTTGTGCATTCTGTATTGAGAATAGCTTTTCAATTAGTCATGATTTGATGAACTTGTATGTCTGAAACACTTTCTTTTCTTTGACTTTGTTCAGAAAGTTGGTTCAGAATTGATTTTTGATCAACTTTATTGCATCATGATATGAATTTCACATTCACATTATCTTTGTTCATGCATCATTAATTCTGCATCTTTTTCAACTTTGCTTTCTTGATGACAATGCTTTTCGCATTTCAATGAGCTCATCGTTTCATCAGAATTTCGATTTTGCGCATATTCGCTGTTTAAATACAAATAACTTCACTGCATTCTTGATGCATTCAATCAAGTAAATGACTTTTGTCTTTAAACTGATAGTTTTTTGCATTTTGATAATCATTTCATTCTTCGTCTTTTGTAAGTGCATGTTGAATTTCTTTCAGTTGACTTTTTGCAAATTGTATGATGCATTTAACGAGTTTTCAACCAATTTCATCTTTTCTGTGACTATCATAAACAGAATTACTTCATGATCAAACTCTGTGTTTGCATCTTCATTCACATGTCAGTTCTTGATGTAGTTTTGCACACTTCTTGATGCAAAAGCTAAATCAATTACTGACCTTAATCTTTCAAAATAGCTGTGATAAGTGTTTATATTCAATGTATTAATCAGATTGCAGTCATGCATTCTTACTCAGTTTACTAATGCTTTCGTTCTAATCAGATTTGCAATCTTCGCGTTTCATCAGCTATGATGCACATTAAAGTCTTCTGCAATAATAACTTTTTGATCATCGTTTAATCTAATTTTTGCTAACTCTCGCTCAATCATGTATGATTGCTTCTTCTTTGCATTTTGTGCTTTTTCGTTATATATGTTGAGCAACAAAATCTCATTCGAAATTTTATCGTTCGCTATCATTATCGCTTGTATGTCTTCGCTGTTAACTATGTCTGATCTTGATGTGCAGATAAACTTTTTTACGTTTTTTGCAACAAATATCAGTACTCTGACTTGAGTCTTCTGAATATTTGATTTGATGCATATAAACGATGAATGCGAGATTGTTATATTCTCATCTTTCATTCATGATTCTTGCAGAATAACAATATTCGTTCTGATTTTCGCAAACTTCATGCACGCATGCATGATTTGCGTTGATCTTGCGCAGTTGTGCTGTAGAATTCGAATATTCGATTCGTTTGCAAAGCTTTCGTCATTTGCAATATTTTGAAAGTTTTCTGATGTAATACTTATTACAATTTCTTGATCAGATGATCTTTTTGAGCGCTAATAGACTGAGCTGTCTGATATGTTTTACATATTACGTTATTTGCAAAGTGTGCATTTTGACAATTACAGCACTTTGATATCATGTGATTGCATGATTGCTGTTTTCTGCATGTGAGCAGCGAGCATTTATGCTCTCATGTCAGATGATTTCGTTCACAAAACAAGCATCTTAATGATTTATTGCACTTGTTCTGCAAATGTTTGAATGTTTGACATCTCTGACACTGATCGCTTGATCAATAATCTTGATATTTGATCATTTGATATGTTGATCTCGCTGCTAAAACTCGTTTTTTCAGATGTTTTTATGCTTCGACTTCGATTTTGAATGTTAGTATCGTTGAAGCATAATTCTTTCTTGCTTTATTTTTACCTTTTGATAATCATATTGAGTTGATTATCAGCTTCAATTCAGAGTTGTACTTCTTTAGCTCAATCTTCAAATATTTCATTTCGATCTTCATGTTGAAGATATTAATTTTCAGACTGTGTATCACTATCTTGTATCATTTTTCATTCTTCTTGATACTTTTGACTTCAAATATATGCTTTCATATATTTCTTTGCTCTAGTAAAGCTTTCGCGATGTATTTCTCTAAAATCATCAGAGCAATATTGTTATTTCTTTGTGTTTTAGTCACTGTAGCGACTATTATGTCAGACTTTGTCTTTTTCAGTGCGTTGTTCACTGCATTGCGCATTTTTATCGTTTGTAAGATTCAGTTCTCATTTTTTGAAGTGACTATTAATCTTCTTTCGCGATATGATATCTTTTGTGACTTTGACGAAAGTTTTTTGATGACTAGATTTCATTCGCTCACTTTTGCATTTGCATTTGCCTTAATGTTTGCATCTGCTGATTGAACTGTTTTTTGTGCATATGTTAACTTCGATGCAGATCTTTGCTTCATTTGCTTATCTTGCGTCGTTTGTGAACTCTGCTTCGTCTGCGAGATTTGCATCTTTCTCATTATTTGCTTTAAGTTGATTTCTTTTTCAATGTTTCGTGCATTTTGCTGCATTATTTGCAGAATAATCTTCAGTTTTTTGTTCGTTTGACTCTGCAACACATTCATTTGCTGTTAAATTGAATTCTCTATGCTTTCATCACATGCTTTTCTTATGTAACTTAAGCTATGCTTGATGATCTCTTTCTGCTCTGACATTGCTGTTTCTAGCTGATTGATTGCGAATTCAGCTTTTTCTCGCAATCTTTTGACTAAAGTCTTCTTGTAGCTGACATCTTGATTTTCATCATTGTTATCTTTATCGCTGACTTTTTTATGTGAGCTTTTCATCGCTTTTCGCTTTTTTATTTCTTTTCATCTCACAATCACTTGCGTTGATTGCATATTCTCATTTGCATTTCGCCAGTTTATTGATGCATCAATTGTCAATGCATTCAATGAACTGAACACGATCTGTGTTCTTCTTTTCAATGATGTAGATGATTTTTGTTGACTGCAAAACAAGTCATTCATATTCTTTTGTAACTGCTGTTCTGTTGACAGAGTTCAGCTACTCTCAATTGACTTTACGCATTTCATCGTTGACGTTTTGAGTTCTTTCTCTGAGCTGTCACTCATGCTGATGTTCGAATCGATCTCTGCTCTCTGCAAAGATGCAATCAACAAGAGTGAGATATATGTAAGCACATTCAACTTCAATGCTTTTTGCAAGAGTTCAACTCTTGCAAATGCAAGATGTTCTTTCATTCTTTCTTTTCACTTATATATCTCTTTAATCTCTTATTCAGAGCGTTTCACGTAGACAGTAACTTTAGTATAAAGATCTCTCAATATATATTTCAAGATCTGCTGTTTATTTAAGCAAAGATCATGTCGTGTCTTCGCAGTGTATGTATTTGCGACGTATGTAAATCGATCAGAAAATCGCAATCAATTAATATACTGCGTCGCATTCTGAATCAGAATGCAATTGAATATTATTGATTTTCATTATTTGACTGAAACAAGATACTTACAACTGCATAATTGAATGCATTAATCTCAATGTATATATGTCACTTTGAATCAAAGTGTCTCAATATAAATGCTTTCATAAAAATGTTGCAAAGCTGATTAAACATTTTTTCACTTCATTTAATTATATAAATGAAGCGAAAATAGAAATCACGAAAACAAATTACTTAAACTATCTAAAGACAGAGCACATCATTAACATGATGCTTGCGCTTCATTTTGATTGTCAAAAGCAGATGAGAAGCATCATTGACATGATGTCAATGAGTAAACAAGAAGCAATTATTGTTATTTCGCAGAAGAATTCAGTCAAGACAAAAAATATACAGAAGAAATTACACAAGCTGCGAGTACTTTATAAACTCAACGAACGTAGAAATAATGAGCTGATGCTCTGAGAAAAGATGAAAAGTTTGACAGAGATGATAGAAAAGCTGACGTGTCAACGCGTCGCTGCGTCAACTGTCAATCAACGCATAAAGAATAAGTTGAAGAGATTGAAAAAGATAATAAGCAGACTTGAAAAAGAATTCATAAAAAAGAGAGAACACATTGACAGCTAAGCGAAGAAAGCGAGCGTGAAGTCAACATCATCATTTGAAAGTCATCTTGTGTTCAACATCAACATATCATTGTCAGTGCAAAATTATTGTGAGAAATTTGAAGTAAAAATCTTCATCAAAGAGAAAGAAGAAGTAAAGAGAATCATGATGATAACTGTTGAGATCATGTCTAGAAACTAATCAGAGTGCGTGCATGACTAGAATGTTTGATCTATAAAGATAATTATAACTAAGACTTTAAGAATACAGAAGAAAAAAGATACAAAAGACAAGAAGAACACACTTTATATAGTAGTTACTCAGATTGACGCTAGTCTCAAAGAAAACATGTTGAAACACAAGAAAGATGTTGATTTAAAAGATGTTTGCAACACAAAGAAATGTGTTTGTCATAGAAATTTGTTGATCACTTGTAACACAAAGAAGTGTGTTTATCTAGAAGACAATAGAAGCTGATTAGAAGATGCTAGAAAAGAAAAAAGATGCTGAGTCATATCTGAGTCAGATCTCGACTAAATTGTTGACTAGCTCTAATTTGTTCTGACACATTCGTAACATTACTCTTTTCTTCGAAGATTCATGTTTGCATGAATAGAACAAATGAAACGTAAAAATTTTCACTGTTTTTCAATTTAGTGTGATTTATCTGAATAAAGCTTATAAAATTCAACTAAAACTTCTTTCAAGCTCTTGAATTCTTCTTTATCGACATAGTATCATTTATTGTCTCAATCTAGTTTCATTCATTTGATCTTGTATTGTATTCGATCTCGATAGCATCTAGAGTTCAAAATGTCATCTATCTCTCAATGATCATCATCTTCGATTGTCAATGATCTAGAAGATTTCAAATGCTGTTCTGATAATGAGTCTTGAGAATAAGAATGTAATAGCTTCGAACTGAACATTGAATGCAGCTGCTTCATGCTTATTGATAGACGAAGATGATAGAAGATTTTAACTTTGACAGTGATTTGATAGAATTCTAGCTGTTTGTCTTTCAAATCTTTACATGATCTAGTTGTTTTTATGTTTCTAGAGAATAATCAAACTCAGTCGTCTACTTCATAAATGACGTCTCGTTTATGTTTATTAATCTGAGCTTTGATGATCTGCTTCGTCTTTTTCAATTGCTGATGATTGAAGATAAGAAGCTCTTTCATTTGAATTGCAATATTGTCTGCTTTTCTAGCTTCAAGACGTTCATAAGTTGTTTCGTAGTCAGTTGTATCTGAATTGAAACTCATTCAAGGGTGAAAACAGTAGAATTATTCGTATCTAAACAGCGAATATGCGCAAAATCAAAACCCTGGTGAAACAATGAGCTCATCGAAATGCGAAAGACGCTGTCGTCAAAAAAGCGAACCTGAAAAAGATGCAGAAATGACGACGCATGAGCAGAGGTAGTGCAAATGCGAAATTCGTACCATGATGCAATAAAGCTGGCCAAAAACCAATTCTGAACTAATTTTTTGAACAACGTCGAAGGGAAAGAAGTGTTTCAGACCTACAAGTTCACTAAATCACGTCTAATCGAGAAGCTACCTTCGATACAAAACTTGCAAAAAGAATTGAAGATTGAATTCAATGAAAAGTGCGAGACATTTCTGAAAGCAATGTACTCACCATCATTGAAAATTCAAATCAATGAAGAATTACTATCGAACGAAAGTATACAGTGACCAAGAGTTATCGAAGGGAAAATCAAGCACGCTATTAACTTCTCAGCACTCAGAAAAGCATTCGAACCAGACGATATGTCATTCGCAATCATACAGCGAGCGTACAAAACTATACCGAAAATCTTCAATTTAGTGTACTCAGATTTGATCGAAAACGACTATCATTCGAAGATATGACGCGAAGACACGGGAATTATTCTGAAAAAACCAGACAAATCGAATTATTCAATTTCGAAGACATACAGAATTATTACGCTGCTAAACTGTTTAGGCAAAGTAGCAGAAAAAATAATAGCAGTGCGACTGTCTTACACAGCTGAAATTAACGATAAACTGCTGAATTTTGATCAAATGAGAGGCAGAAAACAAAGATCAGCTATAGACGCAGTACTAAACCTAGTACATGATGCGCAAATGGCGAAAAGTCGAGAAAACACGCTTACCTGCCTACTTCTAGATG